>VFQN01002245.1_pt1 | contig 30382 bp, 47 predicted proteins | sample 3512371 | NCBI WGS metagenome assembly VFQN01 (sample SAMN10412370, study PRJNA504923) | tailings metagenome | isolation source: Replicate 2 from Balatoc abandoned mine | place: Philippines: Itogon, Benguet | collected 2017-08-28 | reverse complement strand
GAGCTGTGACAATAGATGCCATGAAGGCAGGTAGCGCGGCTCACCGTTGCTTCTCCAGCGCCGCACTGGGAGACGCAGGTTGAAGGCGCAGAGGGCGGGGAGGGTACATTCTGCGGTTTGAGGTGTAGGAAACGGAAGCAAGTGTTGTGGTGCTAATTGCTATTTACTGCTGTTGGAGTTTATCAAAATATTAAGAGGTTCGGTGAGACTCGACTGTGAGATAAGAGTTTGGGAAGGCCTAGTGCCTTATGTACCCAAGGCCACAGCGTAGCAGTAGTGCTCGTGTCGTGTTTTCGTATGTTGTAGGTGTGGGCGGCAGTTTGTCGAGTCCGGGCGGGCGCAGCTCACGAGAAGAAGAGGCTAGCGGACCCTCATAACGTCTCTCTACGAGCCTATGGCTGTTGCTGCACAGGCAAAAAGAACAACTATCCTGCTTCTAGCTGTAGGCTGCAGGTCCACATTCGGCGTTCGATGGTATACAGTCTGACTTTGGATGTTGGCGGGACCACGCCCCTTGCCTTCACAAATAGCAATGTCACAACGTTGAATATTACCTAAATAAGTTATTGGGAAAGGCCGGAAAGCAGAACGTTTGACGTGCCCCAGGCCCTCGTGCAGTCGTTGTCAGGTCGTTGTGTTTTTGGAGCCATAAAGGGGAGCACAGACAGCCTGATTGGACCAACAACGACTCGCCCTATGTAACAAGCTATTGCTTTCAACATGTGTTTCTACAGAGGCAACCTCCAGCATAATTGTTTGGACCTCCGCCTCTCCCATGATGATACAGCATGCGTCAGAACCTCAGCTTTGTGGACTCCTTCATACATTTGCATATAAGACTTCTAAGCAATAGTGAATATGTCTTACGCTGCAGAGGGAGTCCAGTCGTTGGAGCTACGCTGCGCAAGAGCCTGCATAAACCATGAGCCACGCTGTGTTCGCTGGCAAAAGCCTGAACCGTGGTGTACAATAGTTCACATACTCTGGCGTATTCGAACTTCTCTCTTTGGCGCAGAAGGCCGTCAAACCGACCACGCGCACTGTTCTCGCGCCGTGCGTGTTTGGACGCTTAACAGCTATCAATTAGCAAAGTTCTATTCGCGTTTTTCATACGGTGGCTCATGCTCAACACGGGCGAGGCCCTTTCCAGCTCGCTGGTGGTCCCTCGTGCCTCGTGTGAAAGCACGCACGGTTTGTGACCCATGGGTCGGCCTAACTCCCAACCTATGCACCACGCGGTCGGGAGGGACTACGCGGACTGGTCACAAACCACGTGGTGATGTTCGCAAGCCCATGTTGGCCTGTGAAAACCCGCTCAGTGACCTTCAGGGTCACCCACCTCCTGCCCGCACGCCCCAGCCGCGTCGTCCCCCTGCCAACCCAGATGGTACTCACCGCAGGCGCATGGCCACCACTCGCTGGAAGGCATCCGGGTGGGCGTCCAGGCGTGTGTGCCGTCCACATAGCGCTGTCCAGCAAGCGACAGCGTGTGCTGCCCCTCACAAGATGACGGTGGTAGCAGTGGTGTCGCCTGGGGCACGGACATGAGGGGTCAGCAGTTCTGGGCACGCACAAGGCGAAGCACCACATACGGAGTGGAAGAACACGTACCCCGCAGTGTATCGTGGCTCACTCAGTGGCTTTTATGCAATGGCAACAACAGCCGCGTACGGTACGGTGCCTTGAAAATTCACAGTCAGCGTACTACGGTGTGCATGCCTTGCCAGCTGCGCTCCCCCATGGGCGTATCTGTTTGCCGCAGGGTGTCCTCGTGCGGTGTCCGGTAGAGTTGCCGCAGGGGTTTCCCCTGGTTCGCATTTATGCCCATGATCACGTGCGTCCCGCTCAGGCTTTGCTACTCACCGTTGTTGTTCAAGGCGCCAGAGCTGTGGTGTGTGTCATGGCCGTTTGGGGGAGCTCGGGACTATGGGCCATGGCCCATGGGTTAACTGCGTAGTGCTGGCCAGAGAACCGCAAAGTTTCCGGGGCTCCAGAGCATGACGAGGTAGTGTGCCTGCATGAAACGGCGTGGAGGCAAGAAAGGCAAGCTTGATGACAGGCAACCCTTGTCCTCCTAGCAACATACTGCTTTCTCCTAGTGAGCAGTGCGTGCACCCGAGCGCAGCGTACCGGTCGACAGGAATGACAAGTTCCAACACTGTGTGCTGCGCGGTACCGAGTGTGCGCTGGCTGGTGCTGGATGGTGGGTGCTGTGCCGGGTGCTGGGTGCCACGGCTGTGGCCTGAGCGCGACACGTGTCGGCATAGGTGGCGTCAGCCCAGCGACTCCCCAAGGCACAGAAGGCCAGCAGGATGCAACAACGATTAAATCTATTTCTTCTCCACGATCCAGCTCGACCGTTCTTTGTCACCTTGCCGAGGAGTGCTCGCTCCATGGCTCCATTGCGTAATCGGTGTCGGTCAGCTGAGCCGACAGCGCTCGTTGCCGCCCGTTCCGACCTCTCAGTAAAGTGTTACGGCAAATGGCGTTGAGAAGAAGGCTCGGAAGTCACGCTTGGCCGTTCCCCGACTGCTTTCAGTTCGCCAACAAGAAACGCGGCAGCACTGAGGATGCGGGAGGATGTCATACACGGTGCCGTAAAGCTGTATCTAACTGTGCCAATGACATGCATGTTGAGCCTCTCGCGCTCTTGTCATCCAAGGGTTGACCCAGCGCCCAGGGGAGCCCCCCTTCTGTCCACGTGATCGCCAACGCCCAGCAGGCCGCCCTAGGTTGCAGCCCCTAGGTGATTTGCTAAGGCTGCTCAAGTCTTGAGGACAAGCTGCCACGGGAGCTGCTCCCCTGTGCCACGGCCGCACCTGGCCGCACCACATGAGGCGAGGTGTCGTGGGCAGCATTCGGACACAATCACACAAAAGGATGATTGCCTCCATAAATAATGACATGCCATACTGCACAATTACTGCATCCAGGAAGCTTAGGATCACCAGCTGAGCTTGCTGGTGTAACTTGCCCGCGGGCAGTTGCTGGGTTGCTGCATGTGGTGGGTTGATGACCGGTCCGCATGTGCCCGTGCCAACACGTCCAGTTGCAGCTCCTAGGCCCCGTGAAATCTGAGAGGCACCAGCTTCGACCGTCCTTACGACGGCTGTGGTCCGCAAATGTCATTTGACAGTGCAGATGGCCCGTACACGTTCAGCTGGCCCTGCGAATGGTGCCACCGGAAGGCACACAGTACCAAGGTCAGCCCCACCACCCTCACGATGCACAACGACCACCCTCGCCAGACTGCAATGCACACCCGGCATGCGCTAAGCCGCCGTAGGTTTGAGTTCAGTTACAGGCCCATAGAGGTCTGGCCATCATAGGCAGCCACCCAGCCAGTGCCTCAACCGTCACCCCGGCTGCTGCAACGCATCCACGGCAGTTCACGGACTCCATCCAGGGTGTGCCGTACCGTGGTGGGTGTGCCGTACGGTGGGTGTGCCGTACCGTGTGCCGTACAATCGCCGTAACGCCCAGCGGCAACACGCACCATGCCGCGTATCCAGACACCCCTGCCAAAGGCCGTCTCCAGCCTTCCCACCAGTACCCTTACGTTAGGGGCAGGTACGCACGGCACCAACCACCAGGGAGCTCCCACGCTGGGCACAACTGGGCGCACAACGAGAAACCCTCGTCATCGCGCCGTTGCTCCTATCTAGCTCCTTGCAAAATCCCAACATGCAACCAAAAGACGAGGCGAGCGAGCCGGGCAGAGCCGGGCAGGGGGACAGGGGCGCTCCGCACCTCCTCCACTCCCCATGTCCCACTCCCTGCTAACCCACACGCGCCGTCCCTGTTAAGTGCTAACCCACACGCAGCTGCAGCACCAAGACGGCACGGGCGCACGTTACCTCCGCAATAGCAGTCCGCCCAACGCCCACGTCAGCCCCAGCCACGTGCGAAGTGTACGCAAAGGCAGGTTGGACCAGGTGGGGCGCGGCCAAGGCAAGGAGCACGTGCATACCGGTACGCCACATCTCATACTAGAGCACAGAATGCCATGCCCGCTATGGCACACCTCTACGGCTTTCTACAACAGTCGCTGCTACCGCGACACCCGCTGCAACCGCTGCGCAACTATTTCGCGATTGCAACGGTACAGCCACCGACAGTGCTCTTCCCAACGCGTCAAGCCGCCAGCTCTCTCCCTTGCCTGCCACCACCCACGCCCAGTCCACCCATGGCCCACGCTTCCCTATCTTGCCACTGCAACCCCCATGTCGCGCTAGAATGTTACCACAAACATGGCAACTGCTGCCTCGACCTCCCCCTCTCAGGCCTCCCCGCCTGCCGTTTCTATGCCACCTGTCAGCACAACGTAAACCTGTAGGCACAAGTACCGTACGGAACCAACTAGCCAACCCGCCAACCAACAATCAACCAACAAACCCGCTCCAACCGCTCCGCACACCACCCGCTGCTAGCGCGCCAGCCCCTCCTCTCTGTCCAGCCGCTTGGCCCTCTTCATAAGCCACTCAACGACCGCCTCCATGGCCCGCTTGTACACGCCCCAGTCCGGCCACAAGCCCGGCCCCCACTCCCCTCGCACCCCAGCCCCCTCGCCCCCGCCTCCGGCAGCTCCTGCCTGCCCCCAATTGACCGCCAAATCCCTGGCCCTCTGAAGGCACAGCTCCGCACAGCCCGCCAGCTGCCTGCACGCCCCCGCCCCCAGCTCCGAGCACCCCGCCTCCTCCACCGCCCACCGCAGCACGGGCACCGTCAGCGGCGTATGCCAATAGGGTGCATAAGCCCACGGCCCGCTTGTCGTCAGGTGCTGGACTACCCTGCCGCTCTCCCACGGCAAGTTCAGCTGCCCTAAGCACTCGAGGGTTGCCATGTTCCCGCGCCAGGCAGCTTGCATCCACGCGTTGTAACACCAACACCGCAGGTCAGGGCGAACTGGGGTGCCCAAGCCCCGCACACACAGCTCCAGGGCGGCCTCGCAGCCGCCTGCCGCCACGGGGGGCAGCAGCGTAACGGCCAAGCGCTGCTGGGGCCCCATGCCGCCCCCGGCCCCACCGCCCCCACCACCATCGCCACCGTGCAACACGAGCTTGCCGGGCGGGACCAGGCGCAGAGCCTCGAGCAACAGCGGCACGCTGCCCCTCCTGGCCACTGCGTCCATCAACGCATCGCCCCTTTCGGCGCACCCGGCCTCCACCAGCAGCCGCAGGACCTCCAGCGCCTCTCGCTCCTGCTCAGCGGTCGTAGCCACAGGCCAGTTAGCAAGCAGGCTCAGGCAGGAGCCTCCGTACCTTCCAAACGGGCACGGCCGCGCCTCATGCAGCAGCCATGAAAGGGATTGCAGGCTGCCGGACGCTGCAGCGGCAACATAGCAATCCTCTCTAGGAAGGCACCCAGCCTGGAGCATGGTTCGTGCAGCCACAATGCTGCCTGAGCGCAGGGCCCTGTCGAACGCCCACGCCGCCAGAATGCCCTGCTGCTGCTGCCCCTGCCCCTCCTCCGGCTCGTCCTCCGGCTCCTCCTCCGGTTCTTCCTCCGGTTCTTCCTCCGGCTCCTCCTTCAGCCCCTTTCCCTCCCGCTGCTGCTGCTGCTGCTGCTGCTCTTGTTGCCCTGCATGTCCCTGCCCCTGCTGCTGCTGCCCCTCCCCGTCCGCCGCCTGCTGCTGCCCCTGCCCCTGCTGCTGCTGCCCGTCCTCATGGCCCTCCTGCTGCAGCACACCCAGCTGCAACAGCATGCCCCGCACCTGCTCCACGTCACCCTGCCACGCGGCGCGGTACAGCCGGTCGCACGTGGTTGTGCCATTCGGGTCGGGCGGAAACACTACCTGCCCCCGCGGGGCACAGCAGGAGCAGCGTGGCCCAGTGCCTCACGCCTTTAAGGCACTGCCGCTTCAAAGTAGCCGCCATCGCGCGACTGCCACTGTCGTACCAGGCCAACCTTAAACACTGGTTGCGCTGCTAGCTAGTCTTACGATGCAGTTTCAGCAACAATATCCGCCGATGCCCTACCACGCCAGGAGTGCAGCTGGTACAAATCCACACGTTGTAGACACTACGTGATGACCTGGCAATTAAGGGCAATCTTGACGTTGTTGTCGCTGGGTAATGAAGCCCCGCACGCTCAGTACAGCTAGCACACACCTAGTACCCCAAAGTGCAGTGAACGCATTCGATAATACCGCACTGGTTGCTCAGGAAATCCTGCGTCAAGCTCGAGGCCATTTGCCAATAGGGTACAAGCTCCAAGTATGTTCACCACCTGGTCGCCTCGCCGGCCAACTCACTCCTTGGAGCATCAGGACGCCTCAGAGCTAGCAGGGCTGTCAGCGATCTGGCTTGTGTCCGAGGACCGGCGCTTGACCTCCTCAAGCCACGTGCTGGTCTGCGCAACACCGGCACGTTGCTCGTTTCTTGCCAACAGCAGAGGTCGATGTGATGTGTGCTAGCATCGTAGTTGTCCGTGCACCCGCCGCCCTGCCCGCCTTTGCTGCGCACCTCGACGCCAGTGTCGACGTACTTCAGGATCTCCGGATCAGTGCTGACCGCGTGCTTGAGGGGGAAGCGCGGGTCGAAGAAAGTTGCACCCTGGCCATCCTTGACGTCGTCACGGGAAGCGACTGGCATCGCATACGTTGCCAGCTGACCCAGAAACGCGCGAAGCTCCTCAGTCTGGTCGACCTTGGCCACAGCCAGGCACTCCACCTGCGTTGATCAGGCGATGCAGGTCGGGTGACGATAGTCCCGGTCGCCAATCCCGTTGGAGCACATGCAACCAGGTACACGGTAGATGCAGCGTTTTGAGATGTAGGCTCTTCCAGGCGAGAGCACAGTCAACACGCGTACGGTGCATCATTGGCCGGTGTTACAGAGGAGGCCAAGGTACCCGCTGCTTATGAGTACCTCAGACCTGAGAACATCCCCACGCCGACGCACCGACCTAGGTCACAGGGGAAGGGGCACACGGCGATACACCCCCTCACTAGACGGACCCGGCATGGGCAGGCATGCAAATAACAAAGACTAGTTCGCCGGCGAGGCTGGCGGGGCATAAAGCGATTGACCTGTGCATGGAAAGCCCACAGCGGCAACAGCTCACCTCCGTCGGGCTCAGCCGGCACACGTATCCGCTGATGCCGTACCGCACCATGAACAGGGATAACGTCTGGCGAACACCGACGCGGTTGAAGACCGAGAACCTGCGATGCAAGGCATGAGCAGAGCTGTTGTCGACGCGCCATCAGTGTGCGCATCGCCGCAGCCCTGGCCATGCGTGCGTACGTACTTTATGGCTAGCGCAGCGCTCGGACCTTGCAGGACGTCGCTGAAGTCGGTCTGATCGTGCCCTGTGATGAGGTGAACGAAGGTATGACGAGGGCATTTTTTAAGCTATTACGCTTCATCGGAGTAGCATAGAGTTGAGCGCTCAATATCCCAGTGCACCCGGCAGAGCAAGTTGCCCCTGGCCTCTTGGGCACCTTATGAGTCCTACGGTGCACAAATACCACTCCCTCTGCTGGTCATTGGCGCACCAATTGCACACCTCCTTGTCCGTGTCTTGGACTATGCCCTGTTGTTCCCGCCAGTGCAACGTGCCAAACCACGCAAGGGCTGCACGCGTTGCAGGCCCTGGCTAAAAAGTGCAGTGACCTGAGGTGGAAGCTGCTTGGCAGGGGCTGCTGCAGATTGTGAAGGTAAAAAGGATACGGTACGTGCAGCAGTGCCAGCTTGCATGCACATGCGTTGTGAATGCCCTAACTGTTTTGCGTGTATTGGCGCAGAATAGTGTTTTAGCAAAGTACATGAATCTGGAAGGGAAGCACCGTAACGAGCAAGGGAGGCCAAGTCCCCCCGGGCAGGCCATGCAACTCGTACGACACCGCCACTGAAGCTCACCGTCCTGATCGTCGAACTCGAGCCCTGCGTCGACGGGTTTGTTGTAGTAAAGGCAAACGGTGCAGCTAGCACGCATGTGCTCCCGGACACGAACAAGCGAAATTCCTGGTAGAGTCTCTCTTGAACAGGATACCGGTAGCACGGACACACAATTGCGCCCTGGAGACGACCAGCCAGCGCCCACGGCCCAGAACTTACCCAAAAAACCTTCCAGCTGGAGCAGGCGCTTATGCAGGGCCAACAGCTCGGCTTCTAGCACGTGTAGCATTGTGCGCTGCGCTTTTGCCTCGGGCCCCTCTCCACACAACGATGCGTGGAACTCTGCCACCTGTGCCTGCTTAGACGCCAGAGCTGCATCCAATTCACGTAGCCTGTTAATAAGTTTCTCTGTGTTTCCCATCGTTGGGCTATCGTGCAGCACTAATGTGGCGCGCGATACCTCAAGGCTTCATGTATAGATAGTTTACTGGTCTTACAAGCATGGAATGTGTGTTATTGTAAGAGATTGGCGGGTGGAGCCCTTCGCCCATCACTGCAGTTCCAGAGCTGGTTCCGAGGCATGCAGCAAGTGCGACCTACTTCCGCATTTCCCTTCTGCGGCCGGCAATTCATGTACATTATAGCTTCTTATAAAGGTTGTTGCTATCGAGGCGCGCATAATCCGAGGATATAGGCGTCCCAAACTCGCGCGGCCCAGACCTGCCATGGCATGCGGTGGGCGGGCAAACGAGCTCTCTGGCCTTCCTTAAGCCAGGCTATCTCTTGTCACCTCCATTTGGTTTGTAAAGAACTCGGAAAGGCCGGCTTAGGCCACCTCAGGGTGCCCCTGTTGGCGCTTCAAAAACTGGATCTTCAGTTTTGGTCCCCTTGCTGTATGTCTGACCTGCATGGGATCACATGCTGCCGTACGAATGACATGTGGCCCAGTAAGTAGTTTGGCTGGGCTGCCGTCCCTGGGGCGTTTTTGGGCGCGTACCGCCCAGCTTGGAGGAAGAGGTGGTGGACGCAAATGGCCCAAACGACCCACGGGCCGGTGCGGTCAAGGGCGGGTGCGAGGCTGTGCTGGAGTGGCTGGTGGAGGACAAGGGAGTCCTAGAGGAGGGGGACATGGTGTTTGCAGGGTGCAGTACGTGGGCGGCTGCACGGGGGGACAGGGGCATGGAGGTGTGTATTAAGCGGCTGGGGGGTAGCGCTGGTGGATGGTGTGGTGGAGGTGGTGCTGCTCGCGCGGGAGCAGGAGGACTTGGTGGGGAGGCTGCTGGGGGGGAGGCTGGGGGCAGCTGGGGAAGGCGTGGGCGCGGGCGGCGCGGGCGTGGGCGCCCTGGGCGGCCGAGTAGGAGTTGGATGGTGTGGTGGAGCAGTGGCTCAGGGAGCGGGTGGGGGTGGCGGAGATGCAGGGGGAGGAGGTGGGGAGGATGCAGCAGGGGATGTGACAGGATAGGAATGCGGAGGGTGAGACAGGGAGAGGGCCCTTTTGGAGGGGGCTAATGAACCTTTGGGGCAACAAGGAGAGCATGGATGCAGGGTGGTTGGGGGCTGGACGGATAGACAGGGGCACTAGCTGGGCCGTACTTGTGCCATGCCGTGCGAAATACGATAAAGCAAACGAGATAAGATGCGAGTGCGTTGCAGAGATAGCTTGGTGGCTGCGGGAACTATAGGCGCCGAGTGGGATGGCGGAAAAGTTGGCTTGGGCAGGGTGGCCTGAGCAGGGGAGAGTGGCAGAGTGGCCTGAGTGTTGATTGGTTGCAGGTGGTGGTCTGACACGTTTTCGGCGCAGACTGTGTGTGCCTTGCTATTGCATGCCTGCACTGACCAGGCACAGGTGCAGGCACTGACCATGTACTTATAAAGCCTTTCGATGGCGTCCATGTGCCCTGAACTACTTCGCAGTTCTTCCTTGCGCCCAAGGAAGAAGACGGGCTGCACCAACGCAACCACCAACGGTCCTACACGATGACACACACGCATATGCAACCCAACCCTATATGCAGTATCGAACTATTACAGGTATGCAAGGCTGCTGACGGCCGGCCTACTTTAGCCAGAGAAATGCGGATAGTGGCTCAGGCTTACGGACCTCCCAAGGGAGGCTCCGCGCGCCGCAGCGATAGTCTCAATCCCTCATCGCAAGATAGTAATACTGGACGTAAGGCTAGCCGCCAACCTAGCAGCCGCGACACCCCGGACCGAAATGCCAATTTTGCTGCAACACCTCGCAACCTGAAGCCGCCGGTGCCTGGACCGTCGGCGCGAAAGCCTACTATTACACCATCGGAGCGGCAAGGTCAAAGCAAGTCAGCGGGCAGCAGCAAGGCGAGCAGCAGCCGGGCTGGAGCTGGCTCCGGGTACAGCGCAGGCGACCGGCCCGAGCGCCGCAAGAACCCGGAACTGTATGCTGGTCTGCAGGTAAGAGCTGTTGAAGCACATCTCACATGCAATTCAATATGCAGGGGGGAGGAGGAGGAGGAAGGGAGGGGTACGTGTGCCGGGTAGGGGGGTTGATGGACCTCTGGCTGAGGCCAGCGTGGGTATGGAAGCGGCTGGCGGCTTGGATGGGGCAAGGCGTCCGACCCACATCCATGTGTGGCATGTGGCGGCATGTGGCCAAGATGGGAGAGGGGCACCATGGTTGCCGTGTGCGGAACCTCACAGGTCTGGACACAACACAGTGGAAAGCCCGTGCCACGCCGTACCCCATGACGTGCCACACCGTACCCCTTGACGTGCCACGCCTGCCTTCATTCCGCCTGTCCCTCAGGCAGCCGCAGGCGCCGCCGCCCTATCAGCCCCCGCCCTGCCTCCCCTGGACCTGCCCCCCTCCTCCTCAACCGCCCGTACGACACCGGCCTCAACCGCCGTCCCAACCGTCGTGGCGGGCGAGGAGCCAACCGTCAGCTACGTCATGCCCGCCAGTGCGCATGGGCACGCAGCGGCAGCTGGCGCTAGCCCACGCGTGCAGCTGCCGCTAGCACACAAGCCGGAGGTGCTGGCGCCGGTGGGCGGCTGGCCGCAGCTGCGCGCCGCGGTGGAGAACGGCGCTGACGCAGTGTACTTTGGCTGCGAGGACTTCAACGCCAGGGCCCGGTGGGTTGGTGGTTGGCTGTTAACGGTTGGCGGTCTTCAGATTGTCACCAGGAAACCGATGCGGGCCGCGCGGAGGCTTCACTGGGTTCGGGAGGGTGTAGGTGTGGCTGAGCTGCAGGCTTGGCTGGGCAGCAGCTGGTTGGTTGGCGGCAGTGCCACGGCCTGCAGCTGGTGCAGTCAGGTGTTGGCGCTAGTGTGGGTGGAGCGCATCTCAGGACACTGCGCGTTGAGTGGGCCAGAGGAGGACAGCTGCACGTGCGGTGGCGGCGGGTCGAGCCTGTATTCGCTAATCTGTGTGCGAACGCCTGTGTGGGAGAATTGGGGAATACGGTGCGTTCACCTGTTCTTCCTGGCACCTCACGCTGACACACTCGCCGTTCCCACCTGCACATCCTAACCCCCAGCGCCTCCAACGTTTCGTACGACGAGCTGCCGTCCGTTAGACGACCAGCTGCCCGGCATCGGTATTGATTACAGTATTGTTGTTATCAAATTGTTATTAACCGAACCCTTTTACCCTTGCCAATGTGGACCCCCAGCGCCTCCAACTTCTCGTACGACGAGCTGCCGTCCGTGATGTCGTACCTGCACGACCGCGGCGTCAAGGGCTTTGTGGCGCTCAACGTGCTGGTGTTTGATTCGGAGCTGCCGCAGCTGGAGGACAGGGCCAGGAAGCTGGCGGAAGCTGGGGTGGACGCCGTCATCGTGCAGGTGGGTGCGTGTGTGTTAAGGATAGGGGGGAAGGTCGCCTTGGGGCAAGAGGCGGGCGGCGGCGGCCGCGGACACCGCACTTGTGCAGGTGGAGTGCATGTGCATCAACCACCCTTACATGTACAGTCATGCCGTGTGGCGCTGTGTCCAGGTACTGATTTGAGAGACGCTGGCCCTCTTGGCACCCGGCTCCCAATTACACACCGGGCTGGGGTGCGGCAAAGCTGCTTCGTCGTGTTGCCCCCTGCCTGCCGGTGCACGGCAGCGCCGAGTACCGGTAGTGCTCAAGTCAGACACAGCAAACAATTGAATATTAGCATCCATGCTATATGACAGTGACAGTAACAACAATTCAACGCCAATCCCTGTATGTAGGACTGGGGCGCTGTGGAGCTGCTGCGGCGGGTGGCCCCCTGCCTGCCGGTGCACGGCAGCATTATGTCGAGCACAGCTGGATACACTTCACATCTACGCCATATGGCACTAACAGCGAACTGTTTTCCCCACACGCAGGACTGGGGTGCGGTGGAGCTGCTGCGGCGCGTAGCCCCCTGCCTCCCGGTGCACGGCAGCACCCAGATGTCCATCACCAGCGCAGAGGGCGCGGCGTGGGCGGCAGGGCTGGGCGTGGAGCGCGTGGTGGTGGGACGCGAGCTGAGCGTGCGCGAGATTGCGAAGGTAAGGGCGGGTGCTTCGTAACAGTGTTGATATTGCTTTAGTGTGGGGGCGGCTGGGCTGGGAGTGGAGCAGGTGGTGGTGGGCCGCGAGCTGAGCGTGCGAGGAATTGCGAAGGTAAGGGCGGGTGCTTTGTAACAATTTTGATAATTCTTCACTGTGGGAGTGGCTGGGCGGGGCGTGGAGGGCGTGGTGGTGGGGCGTGAGCTGAGCGTGCGGGAAATAGCCAAGGTTGGTTACGGTGCATCACACATTAGGGGTTGCTATTTCTTGGTGTTCTCGGATTGCCGGGTTGGGCGTAGCGCGGGTGGCACGTGGTTGGGTGCCGCCAGCGTAGCGTGAGGGAGGTGTAGCTACGGTGAGGGGCCAGGGGCGGTGTGCAGGTGTGTCTTGCACTGAAGGGAGATTGCCTGGACCTGAGGGCGCTGGGCTGGAGGCCAGGGACACTCGAAGGTGGGGGCCATGGCGCCATGCATACATCATTAAGGGTTTCCAGACTGTGGATTTACCGCGTTGAAGGCAAGAAACCAGTGAGAGGGTTACGGGGCTGCGCGTGGAGCGGGTGGTGGTGTGCAGGGAGCTGAGCGTACGGGAGATTGCGAAGGTAAAGGCGGGTGCTTCGTAACAGTGTTGGTAATGCTTTAGTGTAAGTGTGGAGGCGGCGGGGCTGGGCGTGGAGCGGGTGGTGGTGGGCCGCGAGCTGAGCCTACGGGAGATCGCCAAGGTGGGTTCGGTCGTGCGATGACGACCTCTGGGGCAGTTTGTCGTGGTCGCGGCTGCGTCGCTGGTGACGTCCTCGTCAACGCGAGAGCCCAATTGTGGTAAATAAAGAAATCGTATGCGCTGGCGCACCTAATGCTGCTTGTCGTGACATACGATTACTTTATTTACTTACAATTGGGCTCTGTCGTTGACGAGGATGTCACCAGCGACGCAGCCGCGACCACTGCAAACTGGGCTGGAGGCCGGAGGCGCTGGGAGTACCGCCCGTTCCTATCAGCGAGCTGCGGCCTGCTAGCCCAGTGCCGGTATGGCACTTCCGTCCAGCCATGCCGCTCCTCCTTAATAGGGTACCGCCCGTCCCTATCAGCGAGCTGTGGCTTGTTAGCCCAGTGCCTGGAAGGCACTTCCGTCCAGCCATGCCGCTCCTCCTTAATAGGGTACCGCCCGTCCCTATCAGCGAGCTGTGGCTTGTTAGCCCAGTGCCTGGAAGGCACTACCGCCCAGCCATGCCGCTCCTGCATACCTCGTCCCTCCTCGTCCCCTGCCAACAGGTCCGCGAGGGCACCCCCGGCACGGAGGTGGAGGCGTTCGTGCATGGGGCGCTGTGCGTGTCGTACAGCGGGCAGTGCTTCAGCAGCGAGGCGTGGGGAGGCAGGTCGGCAAACAGGGGGCAGTGTGCGCAGGTGAGGGGGGAGGGGGATGTGGGGCGGGATGGGAGCGGGGGCGGAAGCGGGGGCAGGGCGGGGGCAGAGCGGTGGGCGGCAGGTCGGCGGCAGTGCGCGCAGTTGAAGGGTCAGGGCGGGGGCAGGGTGGGGAGGTGAGCCCCTGCGGGCCGCTTGGGGAACTACCGGTCCTGAGAGAATGGAGTCGTAAGCAGTCGTCAGGTACCACACGCAAGCGTTCTATCCACCTTTTCCTGGGGCACCTCACCAAGTGCACCGCACGGCACCCATCCCGTACTCTGCCGTACGCAGGCCTGCCGGCTGCCGTACGGTCTGCTGGTGGACGGCGTGCTGCGGCAGATGGGCGACGCCAAGTACGTGCTGAGCCCGCAGGACCTCATGGCGGTGGAGCAGGTGGGGAAGGTGCATGTGTATTAGTTTTTGGGGACTGTGTGGCACCATGGGTGGGCGGCGCCATGTGTGTGCTGAACCCGCAGGACCTCATGGCCGTGGAGCAGGTGCGCGCGTGTGTATTAGCATGTGTTGTGGCTTTTGGGGGTTTGCGTGTTCCACCCCATCATGGCCGCCGATCGTGTTAAGATGTTGACCAACATTCGCCACCTTACAAAGACAACAGTAACATTCCATTCCCACTCCCATTCCTGACCCTCAGGTCCCCGACCTGATTATGGCGGGCGTGGCGTGCTTCAAGATCGAGGGCCGCCTCAAGGGGCCAGAGTACGTGGCCCTCACCACGCAGGTGGGTAGCAGGGAATGTGGGTTAGTAGTAGCAGTAGTGGACAAGTAGTAATAGTAGTGTATCGATAGTAATTGACCAGCCCACGATCGTCAAGGGGCCAGAGTACGTGGCCCTCAGGTGGGTAGCAGGGGATGGGACTCACAGAGTCGCTGACATTGGCCTCACCACGCAGTGGGGATCGTGTGATGTGGGATGGAGGGGGGCGGAAGGTGCGTGGAGGGTGAACAGCGGCGGCCATGGACGGTGGCCCCTACCACGCAGGTGCGTGTGTGCGTCGGGCGGGGAACGGCGAAACTGGTGAGAGGAAGGCGGGTGGTGTCGAGAGCCGCCTCAAGGGGCCAGAGCACTTGGCACTCACCACGCAGGTGGGTTGTCGGACGATGTGGGGACTCCAGGGGAATGGGACCATGCGAGGCATGCTAATGAGCAGACCCGGAGCCGGCCGCACACGTGGGGCATGGCACGGAGAGGTGCGGGTGCGGTGCTGTGTGTTGGACGGGCGGGGCTTGGGGGCCATCCGTGGGCTCGCTTTGCACCAAAAGGAGCTCGGGAACCTGGGAGGAGAGGGGCCGGCAGCGGAAGGGGTGGCCTACGCGGTCGTGTCTAGTTCCTCTGCAACGCTGGTGATCACTGGCGCCCAGGTGCAGGTGTACCGGCGGGCGGTGGACGCAAAGGGCAGCGGCGAGAAAGTGATAAAATATGGTACGAATAGTATCACACGTAAGTTTTTAATTGCCTCTTCGCCGTTGTTCCCCGTTGTTCGGCGCAGGTGTACCGGCGGGCGGTGGACGTGGCGTGGGAGGCCCTCACAGGGGAGGCCCCCGCACGGCGCAGCAACAACAGCAGCACCACCAGTGCCAGCTTCGGCGCGGGTGCAGGCCCCGCTGACCCGATCCTGGACCCGGCAGCGGCTGCTGCTGCGGCGGTGCGGCTGACGGAGCAGCAGCGGTGGGACCTGGAGCAGGTGGGGAGCTAGGGGTGCCCTGAGAGCCGCAGCAATATAATACCAATATGACTACTGATGTACCAGTATGACGGAGGTGGAAACTGGAGCAGGTGGGAAAGGGAGGGTGAGGAACAGATGCAGCTGGTGGTGGTGATGGTGGGTGGGCTGGGCGGGGCGAGAGGGGGCACGTGGACGTGTGGGTGGGTGGGGCCTGGCGGGGTTGCGAGGGGTCGGAGGGCGGGTAGCGAATTGCGGCAGGGCGGGGGTGCTGTGCGGGTCGAGGGCTGGAGGAGCGTGCGGGAGGAACCCGGGATTTGCGTGAGGGCAAACCGCTCGGTGCTGTTTTGTTCCAGTAGTATATCATGCGCTGATCGCGCTTGTATGTCTGCCCAAACCACCCCAGTACGCCTCACCTGTCCCCATAGGTGTTTGCGCGTGGCCAGGACGGGTCCAGCCGCGGCCTGACCCCCGGCTTCCTGGAGGGCGTGCGCCACCAGCGGCTGGTGCGCGGCAGGGCGCCGAGGCACCGGGGGGTGTTCCTGGGCACAGTGGAGGAAGTGAGGACGGCGGGGGGCAGGTGGACGGCGGTGGTGCAGCTGCAGGTGGGTTAAGGTTCTTGCGCGTTTGGGTGCGTGGGCTGGGGCGGAGGGATGGGTCCCAATAGTAGAGGCACTTGCAGATAGGTGAGCTGGGACGTGGCGCCCGGCAAAGGGCGCCCTGCTGTTCATGACAGGCCCACCTGTCGTTTGGCGGTGTGCTGTGCCCTCTCGTCCTTATGGCCTTCTTGGCTCTTCGGACGCGCCTAGCCTGGGTCTGTAACAGAAATTAAAACTGCTGTGAGCGGTTGCGGCGTGCCGGCGCACAGGCGAGTCCGGCTGTGCTTCGTACATCAGTTCGAAGTTCGGTGCTGCTCTGCACCACATTGCCAAGGCTGGGGTTCAGTCGCACGTGTGTTGGTGCACGCCACACACAACACACAAAGTACCACCTCGCAAACCCACCCTCATGCCGCCAGGCCCCCCTGAAGCGCGGCGACGGCGTGGCGTTCGACAGGGGAGACCCCGAGGCCGACGAGGCGGGCGGCGTGGTGTACGACATCCTGGACGAGCAGGGGTCGTACAGCCTTACGGCGGGCGGCGGCGGTGGCGGTGGCGATGACAATGCACCGGTGCAGCCGGGGACGAGGGTGACGGTGGTGCTGGGGCCGGCAAGTGCGCAGGTGCGTGTGTGTTAGCACACAGCAGGGCCAGGGCGAGGGTGACGGTGGTGCTGGGGCCGGCAAGCGGGCAGGTGCGTGTGTATTAACGCATAGGCGCGCTACCCTTCTACAGGGTCATTACCGCGTCTGCTTGCTCTTGCCAAAACCTGCTGAAGCCGGACCTGTCGCAAACACATGCACCTCGGCTTTCGCTAGCCATGCTCTTAAGCGCTCAACAAACACATCTTTTCCGCTGCGTGGCGCTACCGCTATAAGCCGTAACCCCCTGTGGACCAACTGCTACGCTCCGTACCTTGCCGTCCTATCCACCCTGGGGCCCAAGAACGTAATGACCCTTACAAACGATCCTCCTGTTCTTAACACCTGTTGAAAAATGAGACCTGCAGTCCCCCACCCCCAGTACGCCTTGCAAGTGCTTGTTGTAGTTACGGATTTCCCCCAAACGCACGCCCCCGCCCCCAGGCCGCCCAGCTGCTTCGTTCCGTGTCCCCCGGCGACCTGGTGTGGCGCACCTTCCATCCTTGCTATCACTTGCACGCGTTCTTGTAACCTGATTTCTGCTTCCAGCCCCACGCTCGCTTCCAGGCGGCCCAGGTGCATCGCTTCCACCCGTTCCGTGCTAGAATAATTTACGCATGCATACAGCATAATTGTTTGTAAGCGCTTAATACTTACTGCGCTTGCTCCTTGAACGCGCCCCGCTCCCAGGCTGCCCGGCTGCTTCGCTCCGTGTCCCCCGGCGACCTGGTGTGGCGCACCAAGGACCCCGCCCTGGAGTCCCGCCTCAAGGCGTCGTACGACAGCCTGGCCGCAACCGACAACCGCCGCCTGCCCGTAACCGTCGCCGTACGCGGCTCGCTCGGTACGCCGCTGAGCCTGACGCTGACGGACCCGGACGGGCGGCGCGTGGCGGCGGCGACGGAGGTGCCGCTGGCGGCGGCGGCGCGGCGGCCGCTGGCGGCGGAGGATGTCGTACGCGCGCTGGGGCCGACGCTGGGGAGCGACACGTTGGCGGTTGGCGGAGAGGTGGACGTCAGCGGGCTGGACCTGGCGGCAGGTGGGGCTGCCGTACGGCGTGCCGTACGCAACCAAAACCATGTGGCATTTAACCCACACGGCTAGGCACAGCGCGCGAGTGTCCAGCACCCGCGCGCTGCCATCACGTATGGCAAGGACGTACGTAACAGCAACGGTAGAAACGTAAAGCAGCGGCACGTTACGCTTGAAGCCTGCAAATTACAGTATAATGGCAGCCAGTGACCCCACGGCCCGCCGCCCGCCGTAAGGCACACTCCATGGCGGCGGGCATGTGGGGCAGGGGACGCCGCCTCCTGCCTCTCTCTCGAGGGAGGGAGGACGCTGTGGCACCCCTCCTGGCCGGCGTGTGCTTGTGTATTAGCAGCACACCGCTGGCCGGGCGTCACCTGCTGGCTGCCACATCACCCTGACCCTGTGCGCTGCTTCGTGCGGCGGCGGGGGACGGGCCCCTGGATGTGCCTCTCGGCCGGGGCAGCAACACCGGCCGGGCGCAAAGGCTGGGGGCACATTTTTGCCAGCACTACGAAAGTGCTGAACATGTTGCTCCTTCAACACGCTAGTAGTGTAGCTTGCGGGGCAAGGGCTGGGGGCACATTCCATTACTGCGAAAGGAGTCCATGACTTTGACCCAACGTTCCATTACATTCAAGGCGCCTTAGCATGGCGGCCGAGAAGCATGACTGCCTTGCCTTCTGTCTCCGCTTTCTATCCATGCCCCTTTCGACAAGGCATCGACCACTCGTGTGCACGCTTGACAGTACACATCTGCCAGCACCACAATTGCCTTCACTCCTGCACGCAGGCCTGTTCCTTCCCGCCTCCGAGATCAAGTCCCTCCGCCGCCGCGCAGTGGACGCCCTCCTCGCCGCCCGCCGGGGCTCCCTGCCCGTCACCCGCGCCGCCGGCCTCGCCACGGCCGCCGTACTGCCCGACATGCTGCGTACGGCACGCGAGGCGCCCGCCCCGGAGCAGGTGCTGCAGCTCATCCGCTCCCTCAGCTCCACCACCGCCACGGCTAATACACATGCCGCTGGGGAGCCCGGAAGTGCGAGAGGAACGGAGGTTGGCGGCGAGGCAGGGGACGAGCAACGGAGAAACAGTGGGCAGGGCGCAAGCAGCAGCAGCAGTAGCAGCAGCAGCGGGCGGAGAGGTGGCGGAGGTGTGGAGGCGGCGGAGGGCGTGTGCCTGCGCGTGCTGTGCCGCAGCCGGGAGCAGGTGGATGCGGCGCTGGCTGTGGGGCCGTGGCTTAAGGAGGTGGTGGTGGACTTCCTGGAGGTGCAAGGCCTGAAGGAGGCGGTGGCGGCGGTGAGTGGGTTAACTAGTGGGTGTGTATTAGGGGCGGGAGGTGAGTCATGGGTAGGTAGTGGTGGACTTCCTGGAGGTGCAGGGGCTCAATGGAGGCGGTGGCGGCGGTGAGCGGATTCGAAGTATGCGTGGGTAACAGTACGTATGTGAATTCAGGCGATTACTGTAGGGTGGGAGGCGGGACATGTCGTCGCGTCCGCAGCTCGGACCCGCTCTAACACGCACGTTTCCCGGGGCGGCGTTTTGCTCGCCATCTGCTATGCACAACGGTCGACGAGCGGCACCCTGCACCTAAACTAACGCTAATACACATGCTCACTCTCCCGTGTGCAGGTCCGTGCCTCGGGGCGGCGTGTGGTGGTGGCTACCCCACGTGTGCTCAAGCCCGACGAGCAGCGGCTGTGGCTGTTTTACCTGCGGCTGGGGGCAGACGCCCTGCTGGTGCGCAGCGCGGGCATGATGCACCAGCTGCAGCTGCTGGGGGGACCAGGTGGGTGTGGGTTAGCGCTGGGTGTGTGTTAGGGTTGGGTGCGGGGGCAGGTGCCGTTCTGGTGCACAGCACGGGCATGATGCACCAGGTTCTAATGCGGATGCGTGTTGGCTCGAGTACCTCGGGACATGAAGCCACCCTGGCCATCGCCAGGGTGTTCCAGGGCTGCATATCAGTCCGTCTAAATACAAAGCCGTGACGTTGGTCTGGGCGGAGGTGTTGGCATGTCCGGCTTCGGCTCCAGCGGCAGGCAAGCAGAGATGCGCCCGATGTGCCTGTGACCGCGCGATGGTCCCCGGTCCACTTGTACCACGCACCCGCTGTGCTACGCTCCAAATTGCCTCACCACACAACTGATTCGTCCTCCATGTACACGCTCCCAAACACTCTCCGCTCGTGCCGTTCCCTGCCCAGGCGCCACGGTCCCCGGCGTGCCCCACCCCATCCCCGCCCTGGAGGGCGACTTCTCCCTGAACGCGGCCAACGTGCTGTCAGCCCACCTGCTGCTCACGCCGCCACCAGCAGCAGCAGCAACACCAACAACAGCAACAGCACCTAACCCACAGAACCAACAACAAGACGCAGCACCCGCAGCAGCACCAGCAGCAGAGTTATCCCGCCCATCCCCGCAGCCCACGCCATCCTCACCAGCCACCACCAGCGGCGCCAGCTCTGCTGCCCCCACGCACGAAGCTAACCCACACGCGTCTGCTAATACACATGCCCCCTACCGCGGGCTCACGCGCCTGGCCCCCACGCACGACCTGCACGCTGGGCAGTTGGCAGACCTGGCCCGAGGGCTGGGCCCCCGTGCCGCGCAGCTGGAGGCGGTGGTGCACCAGCACCTGCCCATCTTCCACACGGAGCACTGCGTCTTCTGCAGGTGGGCAGGGGCGTGTGTGTCATTCCTAGTAACCCATGGCAGAGGCATCCGCCCATAACACAGTGAATGTGGACCCAGGCACACACTTAGGACACAAGCCGCCTAAGTATGCAGCCCGTGTCGGTCGTATCTAATCGTACCAACTTGTTGTGAATGTATTGAAGCAGCCCAAGCACCGGTCGAGCATCAAGCCGCCAACTCCAATGGCCAACTGATATCCACCTATCCGCAATGCAAGGACGCTAACACGTCCTCCTAACTTCCAACTGCCAACCGCCAGGTTCCTGTCCAACGGCAACAGCTACGTGGACTGCGGCCACCCCTGCGAACGCCACCGGCTGCACCTGAGGGACCCTCAGGGGGCCGACCACCTGGTGCTGGCGGACATGGGGTGCCGCAACACGGTGTTCAACGCCAGGGCGCAGTCGGGTGGGTGCGTGGGTGTTAGCACGGGGTGTGGGTTAACGGTGTGGGGTGCAGGGGGCCGACCACCTGGTCCTGTTATGCAGGCGTGTTCCTTGTGCACGCGGGCGGAAATCATAGCGGTGCCACACTATACGTGTTTGAAAACATCATCAGAGCTTTGCGGTGTCCAATTTGCATGTGCGCACTCTTGACTGTTCCCCTGCTTTCTGCCAGGCGTGTTCTCCACGCGGTACCGTGCGCTCGCGAGCGCCATCATGCACGGTGCCGACGTTTGTCGTCTCAGCGGCCGCCAGAGTATGTGTTTTTGCTGAAGTACATGCATCCGCACCCTTAACCCTCTATCCCAACCAGGCGTGTTCTTCATGCGCGACCTGGTGCGGGCGGGCATCCGCACCCTCCGTGTGGAGCTGGTGGACGAGCAGCCGCAGCACGTGGGCCCCCTGCTGGAGGGCTACAGGTGGGTGTGTATTAGCGTGACGTGTGTATTAGCGTCCGCGGGAAGGGGATGTGTTGGTGTGGAGCTAGTGCAAACCACTTCACACCTTGCCATCTTTCATTGCGCTTCGCGCGTGCGCCCAGGAACGTGCTCCTGGAAATTTTGCCTACCCCAGCCCGCTGCCCCTGCCGTACACCGTTTGCCGTACACCTTTTGCCGTACGCCGTACACTCTGCGCCCATCCCAGGGACGTGCTGCTGGGGCGGCGCGGCCCGGGCGACCTGTGGCGCTGGATGGCCACGCTTCCGGACGCCAACGGGGCGGTGCACGGTGTGGACGCGGGAAGCCTTCAGGTGGGTTAGATGCTCCATCCTCAGCTTCACCTCTTCGAGAGAGAGAATGAAATGTAAATGATGGTGTTGATAGGGGGCTGCCAACGGGGCGGTGCATGGGGCGGATGTGGGCAGCCCGGCAGGTGGGAACGCTTAGGTGAGGTACAGCAGGAGAGGGGCTGCAGGTGCCTGGCGCCAATAGCGCGGGGCGTACGGGGACAGGTGGGAGCCTGTAGCAGTAAGACTGTACCAGTGCGCTGATGTTACTGACATGCGGTACATATGGTACCCACGTGTTACGCTTCTTGTCCGTTAAGGTGTGCATGTATGCTGGCCAGTCTGGAACGCAAGCCGTGTTTGCATCAACGTACGCCCCGCAGGTGGCCACGGAACGAGGCAAGCAGACCATGAAGCCAACAGCGGCGGCGTTGAAACAGCAGCAGCAGCAGCAGCAGCAGCAGGTGGCTAGGCGGTGACATCGTGTTCGCCAGTTGGCGGGTGTGCATAGGGGCACCGTCGGTTGCATGCTGGGCTCCATACGTGGTGCACAAGAGGATGAGTGCGCAAGCGCACCATCTCGTGATTCATGCCTTAGTTTGCGGTTGCGGTGTTGTTATGGCTGCCAGTACGGCGCTTCAATCGCATCTGTGTGTCGCTAGTCACCATCGTCCGTAGTGTTGCTGGTATGTGGGCTGTGCGGAACACGAGGGGTGTCCCATGCCGCTGTGTAAAGTGGCTGAGGCAACTTTGATAGCAGGCAATCCGTGGCAGCAGGTGGTCTGCCGTAGCGTGCGACCGTGTGGCATCGCGGGGCTCGCAGGGGCCGCAGGGGCCCCAGACGGCAAGGGCCCGGAGGGGCTCTGGAGGGTAGCCCACGCCAGGACGGATGTGATCAGGGATGTGACAGCAGGAGCCGTGGCAGTCAGGGGAGCTGCTCCCCTGGTGGCAGTTGGTGGAGGGCGCAGGGGTGACAGGGCTCCACTGCACACGGTCTCGTACCATGCGGCACGTGGTGCCCTCTTCCCGTCGCCCAAGAAGGGTTGCCGACTTGGGGCGTTGGGTTCCGCTCTGCAACCATGGTCAACCACGGCCGCCTGATGCTGGTTTCCTTGCAGTGTCCGGTGTGGGTTTACCGTGGCCACTTTGGGAAGCGCCAGCCAGAAGCATTTAGGCGTGCGCTGGCAGAGAGGGCGCGAGTCCCCAGGCGCTCGTTTCACACATCGGTACTTCGGTAGTTACTTTCGTTTCTGTGGAAAGGTTTACTGGTTAGGCGGGCTGGGAAAGCTGTACTAGCAGGGCGGATGAGTGTCGTCTGGGACACTCTGTCGACCTCATTTGCCCCGTTCAGCCCCGTTTTGTTCAGTCGCCTAAGCGGCTGCCGTTGCACACACCAGGGGCACGCACACCACGTGTGGGACCTGAGTGGGACCTCTCTGGTCCGCACCCAAAACACGTGGCTTCAAGTAGACCAGCATGCCAGGTCCAAGTATGTTGGCTGCTCACGCTGGGTTTGGTAGGTTTTGAGCGCACAGTTGGTGTCCAGGGTACAGGAGAGACGCTGACGTCCCCCAACCGCAGCTACCTGCCAGGGCCATGCCGCGTCAAGAGCGCGAGCCATCATGCTCAATACAGTGTCCCACAGTGTCCTCGCGCAATCTGTAAGCACCAAAGCGGAACATTCGTTGCTTTTAACTTGTTCACTCACGAAGTGACTCGGTCTATCGTTGCCTCTGAATAGCGCATGGCGAATCGAGTACAGAGTTGTCGGCCCCAGAGAGCCGCGAGGCTGACTATGCCCATCAAGTTACACGTAAAAAGTTTGAGCCATATAACTTCATTGAGTGCTATCCGCTGTTTCCGCTGCGGCGCTGGGGATGTCTCGACCGCGGCAATTGGGCAAGCCTCACTTACGCCCACGATACTGATGTTTATTGCATACTACTTGCGTCTCACTCCGCCAGTGGCGATGCCAGGGGACTTCGCCGGTGGTGCTGTAGCAGTGTGACACGTGTCAGGCCGGGGCCTCCGCTGAAGCCCCTTGACACGTGTCAAACGGGTGCAGCACTGCTAGCCTAGTCCCCTCGCATCACCACCGGCAGAGCGAGACGCAACGCTTATGCAAACATCTGATTGGTTAAACGCCCACATACAGAGGGTACGCAAGGGGAAACAGGGTTTGCGGCAAGGGCTGCCCTTTCGTGCCATCCACGCCCATTACTAACCCTGCCGTGCCTTCCTGTCTGTAGGCCACACCTCTGCAGCTTCTGCATGTCGTGGGTGACCGAACAAGCCCCTGATCCTGAAGCAGCTGCAGCTCCATGTTGCCTTCTCCTAAGGTCCAACAAGGTGGGCATGGCAGGATGCCTGCAGTCACGCTTTACGCGTCCGCGTGGCTTTCACGAAGCAGGCCATGACCTTCACCCAGCTTACATTCTTAGTACTCACAAGGGACTTGCCACCTGGCGCTCGCAGGTTTGTGCACCACCGACAGACGTGGACTGGACACACCGCACGCTGCGGCTGTCCGTCAGTGCGGAGTGCGTGGCAACTCTCCTGGCGGTGGACTGCCCTGTGAGTACATGACGTGCCGGGTGGACTGGGACGTGCTATTGTGCTAGTGACCATACCTCATCTTGCAGCATGTCAGAGCCAGGCATGCGACTCCCACGGGAGGCTCGGGTTTCGGTCGTGTGACCGCAAGTCCAGGCACGTTTGCGACCCATGGGTCGTTCTTAACGTGCCACAAGCTGTGAAGCGGTCTCGCGACAGCGAGGAGCAGCCATGGGTATCAGAAATGACTTTCCAACAAGGCAGACGTCATATGAATTTCTATTGCGTGGTCGTTCTGCGCAAGTCGGCGCAAGAACGGGGAGTGAGCCGGTAATGCCAAGCAGAAGCTGCCACAGTAAATGCTGTACACCGAATATATGGGAGCTATCCTAAAGGGATCAAGGTGGACGACCATCGAACGCTGAGCCACGTTTTCGGGCAGCCTTTTCCATTTTCCTCGGCGTTTCTGGGCGAGGTGCAAAGCAAAGTCCCTGTGCTCACATATGAGATCTTATTGCATGCCATCATCGAGTTTTGTCCTTACAGCACAGCTCCTGCGCTTTGCTGCAGCAAAGAAGGCCTCCCCCCCGCGCTCTGGTCACGTCCCTCACCTGTTTTGTGCAACTTTAAATGCGTTTACATGTACTGTTTACAACAATTTGTTGTGAGCAAAGGCGTGGTTCATTTGGCAGCCTTTTTACAACACGTCCTCCACGGCTGCATGGGGCTTGACAGCTCTGTGATTTATGCTCGCCTCTTCACAAGGAAACTATACCGAAATATAGCTTTACTGCTTTTGCTTTTCATAATATACAGGCTGCACTCATTTCCTTTCAATATACAATGAGGAGTCTGGCGCAGAACAGCGCAAAACACACCCACCAGACCTGGTGCGGCCTGCAGCTAGCAGCGACATTTGCTTTACCAGCTCGTGCAATAAAAGCTATAGAGCGTTACCATGCTGCGCATGGCTTGCGCTACTCCCTTCGGCATCGTAGACTTGCCGCCCACCGACTCCTGGCCTTCTGTGCACGGAACAACAGCAAATAGTAGAAGGTGTACGGCGTGCCGATTCGGTGCAGCGGTGCTTGATAAGCGTCAAGACCCTGGATACGAGTCTTTCCCGACAACCTTTCGCAGCCTCAACTCGCAACGTAGCAGCAACTCGTTACAGCAAGCATAGACCTTAGAGCTTAAAACACAGTCTTCGCCAAGCACGCCATGACGCGTTTCGTTGTGGCGCCGACCCCCGACGCCGAGCCGGCCAAGCCCAGGTGAGCCACAACGCTGCGTCGCAAGCTCTGCATGGCAAACTGAGAGTACAAAAGACCTTGCTTTGCTGGGCGCTCAGCACTCGGCGCCATTGTGGCCCGAGCGCACGTCGACTCCGCGTCGGGTCCCCGAGCGGTTACCGAGCGGTTTATGAGCCTCGCCGAGCGCGCTTGCCACCCAAACCACAACTTGGAACGTTGTAAATTAACTTGTATCCACTCTCCTGCATGCAGGCTCTCGCTCTTGCGTCCCCCGCCTGTCGACGTCTCGGCCCCGCTGGCCCCAGCGACCACCTCTGAGCCCAGCAGCCCCGCAGCCCCGCAGCCCATGCCTTCACGCAACGCGTCCCGCGCCACTGCGGGAGCTGCGAAGCCGCTGCCGGTGAGGGCGTTGGTATTGGCACTTGCTATGTGATGGGCATGTGGGTCGAGAAGTACACCGACCCAAATGGTGCAGGGCTTTTCACTGGTTTCAGCGCCACTGCATCCACTTTGCCCTCACGCCGCAGCAGCACGCTTGCACGCCTGCACCAGTCCTCCTCCATGCTTGCCAACCTGGTCCGGCACCCTGCATGTTAACCCCCACAACTTCTCCAGCTCACCTCCCCGCCTCGTGCCCGCTGTCCCTGTCCTGGCCCCCAGACCACCGGCTTCCTCGGTTCCCAGAGCATCTCCGCCTCTGCCGCTGACGGCACGCCTGAGCAGGTGGGACACACGGCAGCATCACCGCTTGCATGCCCGCGTAACATTATTATTTTAATAATTTTAATTATTACATTACATGTTATAGATACAGGTGGGACACGCGGCAGCAGCACGGGACCGCTTGCGAGCTGTGCCCCAACACCCGTGCCCACAACACTCCTTGCCGTTCAGGCCACGCCTTTCACGCCCATATCGTGTCAATCTGACTCCTCAGCTTCTGTGGCCCACACTCAACAACAGCTCGCCTCCGCCATGCAAACCACTTGCCAGCTGTACTTCAAGGCCCCTGCTGTCCAACCCCCGCATCCCCCCTTCCGCATCCCTCGCAACAACGCCATGCCTACACCACTGCTTATATCCCATGCCCAACGCCAACCCCTCCTCCGTCCCTTCCCTTTCCCCCCGCACCCCTCCCTCCCTCCCCAGGCCCTCACCCCTGCAACTCTCCAGGGCCTCCTCGACACCAACCGCGACCTTGAACGGGAGAACGCCCGCCTCCAATACGTCGTCAGCTACCTCCGCGAGGAGAACGGCCACCTCATCGAGCGGGACGCCTGCGCCAGGGCCTGCACGGCCGGCCTGCGCGACCGCCTGCACCTCGAGCGTGAGCAGCGCGAGCGCGAGGGCAAGCTGGTCACGGTGGTGCGCGAGAGCCTGCGCGACCGCTGCCACGATGCCCAGGCCAAGTGCCAGGCCGCGCAGGCCGCACTGGCGGAGAGCCAGGCCGCGCTGGCGGACGCCGCGACGCTGTGCGAGCAGCTGCAGCAGCAGCTTGACGCCGTGCAGCAGCAGCAGGAGCCGTGCCCGGCCGCCTCCGCTGCTTCCGCTTCCACCGCCGCCCGCTCCTCGTCCTCCTACTGCCCGGCCCCCTGCGCTCCGACTGCCACCACCTCCCAGGCCGCCTCCGCCCCCTCCTCCTGCCCCGCGCCCACCACCACCACCACCACCACCACCGGGCAGCCCCTGTCGCGACGGTGGCTCCTGTCGACGCTGCTACCAGGCCAGGACGACGGTGACGATTCCAGCGCCTCCGCCACGCAAAGTGAGCCCCTTGGAGCCGCTTCCGCCGCTGCGCCCTCCCCCGCCTCTGCCACGCCGGCTGCTGGGGCGGCATCAGCTGCAGCGGCCACCTCGACCCGACTGCCGCTCGCCGCCGTGGGCTGCTGCGCATCTGCCATCGCGTCCACCTCCCCTTGCTCCTCCCCCTCCTCCTCCCACTCCCCAGCCTCCTCCGGCCTCTCGCCCTTCACCACCGAGCTGCTGTCGTTGCTGCTGCCGGGCCACCATGACGATTCCCGCGCCGCAACCGCGCACGAGCCCCTAGCAGCCGCCTCCACCACCTCCCCATCCTCCACTTCCGCTGCCGGGGCCGCGCCCGCTGCCCCCACCACCGCTTCCTTCCTGCGGCGCTACAAACCGCTCGCCTCGGCGACCACCGCCACCGTGTCCCCGTCGTACCCGCCAGGCCCGCTGTACGACATCCTCATGCGCCACCGTGCCGCCGCAGCCGCCGCCTCATCCTCAGCCGCTGCCGCTGCTACCGCCGCCTCGCCTTCCGGCCCTGTCAGCAGCACCAGCACCCTCACTACCACCTCGCCGCCCAGCTCAACTGCCGCCGCCGCCACCTCCCCTTCGAGACCCTCCACGCCGCCGCGCTTCTTCAGCCCCCTGGACCGCATCCTGCGCAACGCCGCCAAGCGCAACGGCGCCTCCGCCACCTCCCCGGCTTTCTCTGCCAACGTCGTGTCCCCCGCCACCCTCACCGCCGCCACCTCCTGCGCCTCCACTAGCCCCGCCGCCTGCCCCGCCTCCCTCACCGCCACCACCTCCTCCGCCTCCACTAGCCCCGCCGCCTCCCCCGCCTCCCTCACCGCCACCACTTCCCCCGCCTCCAATGGTGCTGCCGCCGCCCTTGCCTCCTCCTCCTCCTCCTCCTCCTCCTCCTCCTCCACCACCACCGGTACCTCGTCCCCCGCCTCCACCACTACCACCACCCCCAGCAGCATGGCCAGCCCTGCCTCCGCCAACAGGTCCACCGCCGCCCCCAAGGCCACCACCTACGCGCTGGCGCCGTACATGCCGCTGCTGTACGACTCCCTCGCCAGCGGCCCTGTGCCGTACAAGCTGTCGCTGTCGTACATTGGCATGGCGTCGCCACGCCCCAGCCGCATCGTGCGGCCGTGAGGGGCCGCCGTGCTGAAGGACGCGTTCCCTGTAGTAGAGTAAAGTGAAGAGAGTTAGTACAGCGCCGGCATGGCGTGAGTAGTCATAACCGCATAGGCGGCTAGCAGGTAATCTAGGATCTGCCGTGGTGTCCACACGACGGTGGCGCAATAGCTCTGGAGCCGGATTTTAAATCGCTGGGTCGTCAGAGCGCGGGATGTAGCGCGGGATGGATGTTAGGGGTTGTTGGGTGTCGGATGCTTCTTGCATGTGCCTAGGTTTTGCATGTGCATTGTACGGCATTGCATCTGCGATGATTACGTGAGTGTGGGCTGGCTGTCGCTGTGGTGTGGACCGAGCATGGTATGGCTTACGGTGTATAGGCTGCCGTGACCGTCTTGGCCTGGTCTGACCTATCATGGCCCTTGCGGATTGCATCGCAGCTCCAGTGGATTGGGTGAAACGCATGAGACCTGTTGTGGTTCTGACCTGGATGAGCCGAGGGGAGGATGATGCAGTTGTACGTCGGGCGGGCTTGGTGGGTGCCTAGCAGCAGGTGCTTGAACCATTGACGTGAATATCTGATCAGCCAGCAACACTGCGCACACGATAAGCCTGGGTCTCTGCTCTTCTCCTGCTTGCCCTTCATAGAGTGTAGTTGGGTGCGGGCTTTTGGTAGTTCCATGGTAGCAGATTGAGCCGTACCGGTGTGTCCAAACAACTGTCCTTGCTTAGCACGCTTGCTGCACATGAACCTTTGTAACGCACGAAGGCCTGAAGGTTTTCCAGCAGTCCTTACGGTGTTAAACGCAGCGTATCCGGGAGCTACCCCTTGCCTTGACACGCAACTGCACGTGGCAACCGTCATGCCTCCCTCGTCACTGCAGCAAACTAAAGCGATTACGATACGGTATTAGAGAGGCGTTGTACCACTGCCATGCCGGTTGCCTGTTAGCCATTGGTGATGAATCTGTAAAGCGCCTGCAAAACGAGAGGCGCAGCAAGCCGTAAGAGGCAAGAATGGACACGTGCCGCCAGTGCCATGTGTCCAGCAGCCGTGGGTTTAAACTGGGGTGTAAAAGTCATGAGAGCTCGTACCGTATGGTGGCCCCCTTACAATTGACCAAGGAAGCATAGCACCAGTTTGCACGTAGTGCAGGGCAGCGGGAGTTGACATGCGCACACATGCGACGGAAGGCGCAAGCTTGCAGCAGTTACAGGGGACCTCCCCTCTGTCAGTACGATCGCTGAATCGGATGTGTGGCACCCAAGAGGTATGCTTCCTGTGGGTAACTCTGCTTCGTGTTGTCGTAGCCTATGTCCTCATCTATTTGATTAGCAGTTGTCGTAACCTATGTTCGCAGTAGGGTTGGCAGCAGACATCAACGGTCAAGCCTGACCTGGCCGCATGCCGTGTACAACCGTCGATGCTACAACAAGTCCTTCTTCTGCGCACTACATGTTGACCTTGGGCGCTACCAATCTGCCGACGTGTGTGTACAGCGCAATTCCGTTCCGCAAACTGTTCGACGACGCCGGGCCAAACCAAGACGCAAAGCACTACAGCAAAAACAAGACCCAGAATATTCACAGTGTCTAAATACAGGTTGTGAGCTGCTGGGCGTTGTGAGCTGCCAGGCCAGGCCAATTGCTAGGCAGAGCATAGTCACAGAGCTCCTGGACCTGCCAATGGACGACCACCTTTTGTATAAACGACGGAAGCGAGACTGCGAAGGCGTGCTGGTCGCCGATTCGAACACAGACGGCCCAACAACCCTTCGGAGCAGTGCCGTTAGCGGCCCAAGCTGTGAGGACTCTCGCGATGCCAGCCCGCCTCGACGCTCCAGAAAAAGGCAAAAGCAGCAGCACGCTCCAGCCGGCACCTGCTTCCCGCCCGAGGTTGTGCTCCTGTGCGCCCAGCGATTGACCCCCAACGAGGTCTCCTGCACCCTCCGTGCCGTGTGCCGCAGCGCCCGCGACACGCTCGCCCCCGACCCCCGCCACTGCACCGCCCAGCTCTCCGCGCCCCTGCCGCCCCACGTCGCCGCCTGGTCCCCTGCTGCCCTGCACGGCGCCATCACGGCCCTGCACCACCTGTCCTTCGTCCGGAAGCTATGCCTCCCCGCCCTCGCGGCCTC
>VFQN01002244.1_pt1 | contig 30386 bp, 27 predicted proteins | sample 3512371 | NCBI WGS metagenome assembly VFQN01 (sample SAMN10412370, study PRJNA504923) | tailings metagenome | isolation source: Replicate 2 from Balatoc abandoned mine | place: Philippines: Itogon, Benguet | collected 2017-08-28 | reverse complement strand
GGAGCGAGGTGTCGACCATGCGGCTGCCGAGCTTGACCACAAGCCCGCCGATGATCGCCGGATCGACCTCAACCTGAAGATCGACGTCCTTGCCCGTCACGGTATTGAGCGCATCCTTGAGCGACTTCAGATGCGCGTCGGAAAGCTGCTCGGCGACAGTCACGCTGGCCGCGACCTCACCCTTGTGCTTGGCCACCAGCGCGCGGAATGCGCGAATGATCTGGGGCAGCGCGAAAAGGCGGCGATTGGATGCCACGAGCTTGATGAAGTTGGCCGCCACCCCGTCGATCCCGGCCTGCTGAAGGAGCGGCTTCAGCGCGCTGACCTGAACGTCGGCGGTAAAGACCGGGCTGCGCACCAGACGCTTCAGGTCGTCACTCCCGGCGATCATCTGATCGAACCGGTCGAGATCGACACGGACCTTGTCGAGATTCTTGTCCTCGAGCGCGAGCTCGAACAGCGCGGTGGCGTAGCGCCCCGCAACGCCGGCAACAATCGGTTGTTCGCTTGCCATTGACCTTTAGCGCGCGTGCTGTCCGCAGGCTTGGCGCCGTTTTTTGAACAGCGGACCAAGCCGTTGGAATTAGTAGGAAATTCCGGTTTCGCTGGACGTCACGGGAGGTTCCGGAGCCCTCGAAAAACGTGGCGGTTGCTAACACGGCAAAGACGGCGGTGCAACATGGGGGAAGTGCGGAATTGACGCAAAAGGGCGGCTTTTCCGGCGCCTTTCGTCGCAACCGGGCCCTTTTCGCGGTGTGATGCCGGCCCCATCTCCCATCCTGAGGACGGCCTCCGCGATATACTTCGCGCTCAGCCCGGCGGGGACGACCCTGCCTTGCGATGGAGATCGCGATGTCCGCCCAGCTTCCCTGGCTTTACCTTCTGATCGCTGGCCTGTTCGAGGTCGGCTGGGCGATCGGCCTCAAATATACCGATGGCTTCTCGCGGCTCTGGCCTTCGGTGGGTACCCTCGCGGCGATGGCCGTCAGTCTCGCATTCCTCGGATTGGCCCTGAAGGACCTGCCCGTCGGGACGGCCTACGCGATCTGGACCGGAATCGGAGCGATCGGCACGGTAATCCTCGGGATTGTGCTGTTTGGCGAGCCCGCAACGGTCCTTCGGCTCGGCTGCGTCGGCTTGATCGTGGCGGGCCTGGTGGGATTGAAGCTAGTCACGTGATGCATTTGAGCCGCCGCAAAGACGCGCATCGGAATTGAGGGCAAATCAGCTACAAAGTTCCCGATTTTCGCCATTCGAGGATGGAGATGGACGCGACCGCGCCTGTGGGCCGCCGCAGCGAACCCACTTTTGCCGATCTCTTCACGCCGAAGCTGATCACGGTTTTTCGCGAGGGCTATGGCCTTGACGGCCTGCGCGCCGACGCGCTTGCGGGTCTCACCGTTGCGATCGTCGCCCTGCCGCTGTCGATGGCTATTGCGATCGGCGCGGGACTTGGCCCGGAGCGGGGCCTCTACGCCGCCATCGTAGGCGGCTTCCTGATCTCGCTTCTTGGCGGCAGCCGGTTTCAGATCGGCGGGCCGGCAGCAGCCTTTATCGGGCTCGTTGCCCTGACTGTGCAGCGTCACGGCTATGACGGCTTGGCGCTCGCAACACTGATGGCCGGGCTGCTGCTGCTGGTGATCGGCTTCCTGCGGCTCGGTACGTATATCAAGTACATCCCCTACCCGGTCACTGTCGGCTTCACCGCCGGCATCGCCCTCATCATCCTGATCACGCAGGTCCGCGACCTGTTCGGGCTGACAATGCCGAACGACCCGCCGGAAACCCTGCATAAAGTCGAAGCGCTGTGGCATGCGCTCGGCACCATCAGGCCGACCACCGTTGCGCTGTCGATCTTTTCCGTCGCAGCCATCGTGCTCCTGAGGCGCTGGCGTCCGAACTGGCCGACGCTGCTGATCGCCGTCGTTGCCGCCACCCTGATCACGTTCGTCTTTGGACTGGATGTGGAGACCATCGGCTCGCGGTTCGGCGCGATCCAGTCCGGGATGCCGGCGCCCGCCCTGCCGACCTTCAGCCTGGAGAAGATCCGCGCCGTCGCGCCCGATGCCGTCGCGATCGCCATCCTCGGCGCAATCGAATCCCTGCTTTCGGCTGTCGTTGCCGACGGCATGTCGGGGCGGCGTCATCGCTCGAACAGCGAGCTCGTCGCGCAGGGCGTGGGCAATGTCGCCGCGGCTGTCAGCGGCGGCATGCCAGTCACCGGCACGATCGCGCGAACTGCGACGAATATCCGCGCCGGCGCCCGCGGCCCGGTCGCGGGCATGATGCATTCACTCTACTTGCTGATCTTCGTTCTCGTCGCGATGCCGCTCGTGGCCTACATCCCCTTGGCTGCGCTCGCCGGCGTGCTCGTCGTCGTCGCCTGGGGCATGGCCGACAAAGCAGAATTCGGCCTGCTTCTGCGCACCTCGGTCGCCGACGCCGTGGTGCTGCTCTCGACCTTCCTGCTGACGGTATTTGTCGACCTGCTCACGGGCATCGGCGTCGGCGTGCTGCTCGGCTCGTTCCTGTTCATGCATCGGATGGCGGAAGCCATCGACGTGCAGGGGGGCGCCAAGTTCGTCCGCGACGATGTGTCCGACGACGAGAACGGGCGGCCCGCCTATCGCGGCCAGACGATGCCGGGCGACGTGATGGTGTACCGCATCAGCGGCGCATTCTTCTTCGGCGCCACCGCGCGGGTGAACATGATGCTGGACCGCGTGGTCCATCCGCCCCGCGTCTTCATCCTCGATTTCACCGACGTACCATTCATCGACATCACGGCGTCTGCCGCGCTCGAACGCTTCGTGCAGCGGCTGCACAAGGCACATACCAAAGTGTATTTCGCAGGCGTGCGCCCGCAGGTGCGGCACTCCTTCGGTTTGCCCGGCCTGCGCGGGCGCTCGGTGCGCTATGTCGCAAGCGTGGAGAAAGCGCTGGAGAGCGCGGAGGGCCGGCGTGCGGCGTAATGCCTGACGACCCTTCTTTCCTGACCGCCATAGCCGTCGCGATACCCACGCTCGCGATCGCCTATATCGTCTTCGGCATGACGGGCTTCGGCACCGCGATGATCGCGGCTCCCGTGCTTGCGCAGGTCATGCCGATTGCGAGCATCGTGCCGATGCTGGCGCTGCTCGATTGTCTCGCAGCCATCATCAACGGCGTGACGCTCAACGACAAGATCGCAAAGCAGGAAATGCTTTGGCTCGTACCGCTTCTCGTCGCCGGATCGATGATCGGCGGCGCGCTGCTTCTGATCGTCCCGCCGCGGCCTATGATGCTCGCGCTCGGCATTTTCGTCGTTGCCTACGCGGTCTGGACGCTGGCGAGCCCATCCTTCAAGGGCAAGCTGAACCGGATCTGGGTGATCCCGTTCGGCACCATTGGCGGCATCTTCAGCGCGATGTTCGGCAGCGGCGGCTTCATCTACGCGATCTATCTGAGCCGCAGGCTGGAGGATAAGGATGCGGTGCGGGCAACGATGAGCGTGCTGATCGCACTCGCAGCCTTCACGCGGCTTGTCATCTTCGCGTTTGCGGGCCTGTACACGACGCTCGAACTTCCGCTGATGGCGCTGCTTCTGATTCCGGCCATGCTGCTTGGGCTTTATGCCGGTCACCGCATCACGCTGCACATGTCCCGCGAGCAATTCATCCGCGTTCTCAGCGCGGTCCTGATCGTCACCGGCACGACGCTGGTGGCACGCGCGCTGCTGATGGGCGGATGATGCACTAGCCGCCTGCGTCACCGATATTGCGCGGCACCAGCAAGACCGTTCCGGCCGCCGGAGGTTCTGCGGCACCGACCGCGTTGATGCTCGCAATCGCCCAGGCCGGCGCATTCATCCGGGCGGCGAAAGCATCAAACGTTTCGTCCTCGCCGAGCGTGCCGCGGACCGCGCTGTCCCATAGCATGATCGGCACGCCCGACGGCACCACATAGCGCATGCTCAAAGGAACGACGTAAGCCGGCGGCGCTGCCGCACGCTTTATTTTCGGCGCGCGCTCGGGGCCGGCCGGCGGCGTTCGCGTCGAAAGGATCGCTGCGATCTTGTCGGCGACCAGTGCGTGAAGAACCGGCGACTTGTCCAGCGTGATATGGATGATCTCTCGGCGTTCTCGCAAATCGACATTGACGATGCGGCCGCGAAATCCGCTTGCCGCGACCGCTTCACCACCGCCGATCAGGTTGGTCTTCTGATAGAGATTAATGAACACCGCCACATTGTCCGGCACGCGGCCGGCGATCGGCGTCGGATCGAATCCGAACATCAGCGCCACGGGAACATCAGCGGCCCGCAGCCGCCGCGCGATGGCGATCGCGACATCCGCGCCGGACGAATGTCCGATCAGCACGATCGGCGCAGGCGCGCTGCGATATTTCTCGATGATTTCGCCCGCCAGATTGCCCGGCGCATACATGCTGTGCACGCTGGCGTCGATGCCGCGCTCCCTGATCCGCGCCGCAAGATCGTAGAAGCCGAGCGAGAATACTTCGCCGACGAGACCGCGCAGCAGATAGACATGCCCCTGAACACTGCCCGCCGGCGCGCGCGACGCGGGTTGCGTGACCGCATCGATGACGGCGCTGCTGCATCCGGCGAGCAGGCATATCATGAGCCCTGCGAACGCGGCCCGGAGCTGGGACAAGATTGCCGCCAAGACATCGGAACGCCGGCCCATCCGCGCTTCACCCGGTGACAGGTTTGGCTCTTCTATCCGAGTTTTGCCTCGACCGAAAAGTCGGGACCTATTGGCGTGAGCACCGTCGGTCCTCCAGCAAACCCATTCTACGACCGCCAGTTCCCGTGGAACCTCCCGGCCGGCGATAACCGAAGACAAATGCAGGCCTTTGTACAACTGGCCCAGCAGATGACGGGGCTCGCCCAGCGCTCGACGCTAAAGCCTCAGTTGCCGAGGAAAGCCAGCCGCTCGTCGACGCGCGACGGCGCGATCTCGATGATCCTGGCGCTAACCACGTCCTGCGCAACGAACGGGTCGTCATTCACGCGCGCCTCAAGCTCCGGCAGCGAGGTGTTGTGGGCGACAATGCCGCCACCCTGATTGGGCTGCAGGCTTCCCGCCACGAGGAACACGCCCTCGTCGAAGCCTCGCCTGATCCAGTCGTTATGACCGGCCATGAACTCCTTGGCGCGTGCCTTATTGGCCGAGAATGTCAGCGTGACGATGAACATGAGATTCTCCCTTGAAGCGATGGTTATGAGCGACGCCTTGGCGTGCGTTGTGCCGTCGCGTCTTTTGCCTTGCCGCCAGCACCTGCCACGCTCGCATCCAGCCAGTCGTGCATGGCCGCAACCTCCTGCCGGATGAAAGCCTCGTCGCGGAACGCACTGGCCAAGGTCGCTACGCCCTGGCTGCGGGCGAGCAGATGCATCGCCAGCGCGTCGGCGTCGCGCTCGCGGCCCAGCAGCGCGAACTGCTTGCGCAGCCATGCACGGAACAGCGTGAATAGCTCGTTCGCATCGGCTTGCGCAGGATGGCCGAGCTTCGCAAGCTCGGTCGACAGCGTGCCGACCGGACAGCCATAGCGTTTGATGTCGGCACGGTTGGCGATCAGAATGTCGATGAAGCTGCGGATCCGATCCTTCGGATTGTCGCCGGCGATCTGCCATCGATCGAGCATCGCGCGCGTGCCTTTCACCCGCGCATCGATCACGGCGTCCAGGATCTCGTCCTTGGTCTTGAAGTGATAATAGAAATTGCCGCGCGATATTTTCACGACATCCGCGATGTCGGCGAACGAGGTGTGCTCGTAGCCGCGCTGATAGAACAGCCGGTCGGCGGCCTGCACGATCTGGTCACGGGTGGCTGGGTCGGGCATCGCGTCCGTCGCAGGCGATCTTGTCTCGTGCCCGGAATAGGACACTTGCCCTAATTATTAGGACAATCGTCTGACAGCCGTCAAGCCGCAGGCTGCGGCCGATGCCGGAGGTGCGGCGCGGACAGGCCGCGCCCGGCGGATCCGGTGTGGAAGATGGATGCGGTCGTGCGGGATTCACGCCTGAGCGACAGGCGCGAATACCCGGCCCTACTTCATCAAACCGGCCGCGCGCAGCGCGTTGTTGATGACCGCGCCGACATCGAATTGATGCGGCGGCGCCTGCCTGCGGTCGGCCCAACCCTGTTCCTGAGAACTTGTCCCGCGCGGACCCGGCTCATCCGGACCGAGTACCTCGCCGTCCAGCACATGCGCACGCTGCGCATCGCGCCGCGATTCCTCCCGCCGCAATCCTTCGCGTCGCATGTCTTCGCGCGGTCCGGCGATCACCAGGTCCCTGCCTGGAGCTGCTTCGGTGCGGACATCGCCGATGATGCCGAAGAACTTGGCGATGTGATACGACGACGAAATTCCCACCTCGAGCAGGAATGGCCCGGCCGCGCCGCATTCGTGATCCGCTTCGCCGGTCGCGAGCGGGGTGCCATGCGCCATGTTGGTGATGGTGTAGGACTCGATCACCTCGTCACCCTGCGCATTCACCCACACGCGGCGCGGATAGCCGTCGACGATGGCCTTCGCGGTCGGCGTCACAGGCAGCCCATGCACATCGGTCCATTGCTTAATGATCTCGGAGGCGTTGGACGGGATCACGGTGGCATCGACCCCGCCATGCCAGACCGACACGCGCGGCCATGGCCCCGCATGTGGTGACGCGGCCCTGACCAGATCGCCCCAGGCACTCGCATCGCGCGGCGGCGACTGGAACATGGTCTGGAACGCCTGCTGCACGGTGTTAGCCGCGCCGTAAGGCAGACCGGCCACGATCGCGCCGCCGGCGAACACATCCGGATAGGCCGCGAGCATCACCGACGCCATCGCGCCGCCCGCCGACAGACCGGTGACGAATACGCGCCGCGGATCGATGTCATGATCGGCAACCATCGTGTCCACCATCTGCCGGATCGATTCCGCCTCGCCGCTCCCGCGGCTATTGTCGCCGGGCTGGAACCAGTTGAAGCAACGATTGGGATTGTTGGCGGCCTGCTGTTCGGGGAGCAGCAGGCAGAAGCCGAACCGGTCCGCCAGGGTCGACCAGCCTGCGCCCAGATCGTAATCGGCGGCACTCTGCGTGCAGCCATGCAGCACCACGACCAGTGCGCCCCGAGCCGGAACCTCGGCGGGAACATGCGTGAACATGCGCAGAGCGCCAGGATTGGACCCGAATGACCGGATTTCGCTGAGGTGACTATCCGTCGCGCCGGCTGGCGAACCCGCGGCCTTCATGCGCGCGCTTGCCTGCAGCAGTTTGGCCCACTGGCGCCGCTGGTCTCCGTATCGTCCAAATGTGTTCCGCACTGGAACTCCTGCTGCTGTCTTCCGGACCGCGACAATGTTCGGCAGGTCAGATGGTTGCTGCATCGCAGCATTGCAAATTCCCACAATTTACCGGGACCTTTTCTGCCCCGGACGCATTGATGTTGCAATGCACCATCTTGGTGGCCAACTCAACGGGAAACCCAGGGAGATAACCCATGTCTGACAGCACCCAGAAAGCACGCAGCGATCGGCCGGCCCAGGCGATGAAGGAATTTGCCCAGCAGGGCGTCGATTACAGCAAGAACCTCGCCGAGAAGTCCGAAGCCGTGGCGGACGCCACCAGCAAGTCCATCCAGCAGACCTATTCGGCCGCTGCGAACGAGGCAGCGAATTTCCATGTTCAGTGGATCGAAATGGTGCGCGAGAACACCAACGCCTCGCTCGATCTCGCGCTCCGGCTGATCACCGCGAAGTCCCCGACTGAATTTTTCGAAGCATCGGCAGCGCATACGCGCCAGCAGATGGAAACCTTCGCGCAGCAGGCCCAGCAGCTTGCCGGCCTTGCGCAGAAGGCGACCGCCGATGCCATGAAGCCGATGCATTCCGGGATGAAGAACGTCTTCAACAAGGCTGCGTAAGCCGGTCGGTTATGGCTGTTATCGCAGCGGATGTGATTGCGCCTCCCCTCGCGGGGAGGCGTTTCTTTATTGTGCGGTCCTGTCCAAATCTCAGTGGCGGTGCATGCCCTGTTGCTGAATTCACTACTCCCATCGCGAAAGATCGCCGGGCCACGCGCGTCGCCAGCGCGGAAATGCGAACAGACGGTCAAGCCACCGCTCTGGCCCTGGACGACTCGAGCCTGAATTTGACCATCGCATGCAAATCGTTATATAAAATTCGTAATTTGCAAATTTTGCCCTCTCTGCATAAACGGAGTTACTCGCCTGATCGCGTCCGACCAAACGACGGCTGCCGAAACGGCTTCAATCCTGGTTCGCAATGAAATCCTGGGCGGCGGCATCAAACCGAACACCAAGCTGAAAGTTCAGCACCTTGCGAAGCAGTATGGTGTCGGAACCACGCCATTGCGGGAAGCCCTGACTCAGCTGGCTGCCGCTGGCCTCGTGATCCAGACAGGACAGCGCGGGTTTCGTGTGCCCGGCTTGTCGCATACCGGCTGGATGGACCTGATACGGACCCGGGAAATATTGGAGACAGAAGCGGTGCGGCTCGCGCTCGAAAACCGGAGCGTCGATTGGGAGGATTCAATCGTCAGCAGCTTCCATTTGTTCGTGCGGGAGATCGAGCGACTGTTCCGCGGCGAGACAGATTCAATCCAAAGATACTGGTCGCGGCACACCGAATTCCATCTGGCGATTGTTGCGGCATGTCCGCTGGAAAATCTTAAATCGCTCGTCTCGACTCTTTACACGAGAATGATCCCTTATCGCCGCCTGACCTTCACTGACAAGTATGAAAAGGACAAGCTCATACAGGCTCACGAGTTGCTTATGAACGATGTGCTGTCACCAAGTCTGTCGGCGATTGAGACGATGCGGGCACATATCCGCGCCAACGCGGCGATCATCACCCAAGTTCTTTCGTCTGGTGAATCTAAGGAGAATCCCGCGGATCTTCGCCGCTAGTTCCGTCTCCGCCTATCAGAGAACAAGGTCGGTAGCCTGCGGACCGTTCGTTCAGACCGATTACGTCAGTGAGCTCTGACCTCGTGACGCTCGCGAGCCTCGCTATGTCAGATTTTGCCGGCATGGCATCAATAGAAGCGCGCTTATCTCAGATCGGGATGATCTTGAGTGGGCAGGAATAGGTGAGGGAGATGTCCAAGACTGTACGCCGTATTGTGACGGGCCACGATGAACAAGGTCGCTCCGTCGTTATTTCAGATGGGCCGGCTCCCTTCCTTCACGTCAATCCTGACGACCCGGAATGGTATTCAACGGATATCTTCCGAACCGATGCCATGCCCGCAAAAATCGTTTCGCGGCAAACGGAAACCACGGACGGGCCGCGGCGGCAGCTTCCGACGAAGCGCGGCACCGTTATTCGCGTCAATAACTTTCCTCCCGAACCAGAGTCTGTTCGCAAGATGACTCCGGAGGACTCTCTGCGTGCGTTCTCCGCTCTGGGCAATCCAGCTGCGGCGACCTTTGGCAAGGGAGGGCGCCATCCCCTCATGCACCGAACGGAAACGATCGACTATGCGATCGTGCTGTCCGGTGAAATCGTGATGTTGCTTGACGAAGGAGAGGTCACGCTTCGAGGTGGCGACATCCTGGTCCAGTGTGGAACGAACCACGCATGGGTGAATAGGTCCGATGCCGCCGCCGTCGTCATCTTCGTGCTTGTCGATGGTGAATTCGAGGAAGGGCTGGCCGATAAATTTCCCGGCTAGCTCGATCCGATCTTGTCAGTGGCGCGCGTGCGGACGCGCGCTCCCTGAGTTCAAAAGCAAAATAAGGCCAAGCTACCTGTGGAGGAAAGTATCATGAAGACATTCATACGAGCGGCATTGTTATCAGTGTTTTTCTGTAGCAGTGGCGCGATGGCGCAGGACTATCCATCCAAGCCTATTCGGATGGTGGTGCCGTTTCCGGCTGGTGGTGTAGTCGACTATGTTGCGAGGCAAGTCAGCCAGCGGATGTCTGAGTCCATGGGGCAGACTATCGTTGTCGAGAACCGTCCCGGCGCAAGCGGGGCGATTGCGACAGAGGCTGTGGCCGGCTCTCCGGCAGACGGCTACACGTTGCTCGTCGTTTTCGATTCGCACGTTGTAAACCCGCATGTCCTGAAGAACTTGCGGTATGATATATTCAAGGATCTGCAATCCGTTTCGCTGATGGCGCAAATTCCGCTGGCGATCATGACGTATCCGAAGTTCCCGGCCGAAACCGTTTCGGACATGCTGCGGGAGGCAAAAGCCAAGAGCCTGAATTTCGGAACGCCGGGGACGGGAACGTCGGGCCATCTGGCGATGGAGCAACTCAAACTTCTCGCCAATGTGGATATGCTGCATGTCCCGTTTCGGGGTGGGGCGCCTCTTATGACAGCCCTATTAGGCGAACAGGTCCAACTTGGCGTGGCCGCGCCAGGAGCATTCATGTCCAATATTCGTGATGGAAAGCTCAAGGCGATCGCAGTCACCGGCAAGCAACGCTCGCCGGCCTTACCGAACGTTCCCACGATGGCTGAAGCCGGATTTCCGGCGCTGGATTCTGGTGCCTGGATAGGACTTCTGGCCCCGGCCGGAACCCCAGCGGCAGTGATCGACAAACTGAACAAAGAAGTGGTGAAAGCTGTGCGTCATCCTGAGGTGAGCAAGCTGTTGCTTGAACAGACCGTCGAATCGGTGGGGAGCACACCCGCAGAGTTCGATCAATTCCTGCGGGATGAGTACAACAAGTGGGGCAAAGTTGTTTCCGATGCAAAGCTCGATTTAAAGCCTTGATGCACAAGGACTGAAGAAGTGCTCACGCCCGCTGGCATGACGCAAGAACAAGCGGGCGGAGTCGATCAGGCAACGCCCGCGCCATCTTGCTCTGCACCTCCTGGACGCGAGCAAAAATATGTGCAGTAGAAGTTCGCATCAGATTATCAATTCGATGGTGGCTAGGAGCGGCCCGTTGCTTATCGCTCAATAAAAACTCTGCGGATCGATATCGACTTCCAGCTTCAAACTCCCGCGCGTCTTGGGCGCATGTTCGAGCCAGGCGCGCACATAATGCGACAGGTCGAAACTACGCGGCGACTTGACGAGAATGCGATAGCGAAAGCGCCCGCGCACCACTGCAAGCGGCGCCTCTGCGGGCCCCAGCACGCGCACATTGTCATCTAGCGGCGACATCGCCGCGAGCTTCTTCGCGTAGCTTTCGGTTTCGTGCTTGTCGGCGCCCGACACGATCAGCGCGGCAAGCCGGCCGAATGGCGGATAGCCCGTCGCCTCGCGCTGCGCGATCTCGGTGTCGTAGAACGCATCGCGATTGCCGGAAATCAGCGCGCGCATCACCGGGTGCTCGGGCTGATGGGTCTGCAGGAAGCCCTGGCCCTGCCCGGCTTCGCGGCCCGCGCGTCCGGACACCTGATGCAGCAGTTGAAATGATCGCTCCGCCGCGCGCGGATCGCCATTCGCTAGGCCGAGATCGGCATCGACGATGCCGACGAGATTGAGCTTCGGGAAGTGATGGCCTTTGGCGACGAGCTGCGTGCCGATGATGATGTCGAACTTGCCTTCCGCGACGCCGTCGAGCTCCTCGCGCAGCCGCTCGACAGATTCCATCAGGTCGCTCGAGAGCACGATGGTGCGCGCCTCCGGAAACAGCGCGGCGGCCTCTTCCTGCAGCCGCTCGACGCCGGGCCCGACCGGTGCGAACGAGTCCACCGCGTTGCATTGCGGGCAGGTCTGCGGCTGCGGCATCGAGAAGCCGCAATGGTGGCAGACCAGCCGCCGCCTGAACCTGTGATCGACCAGCCAGGCGTCGCAATTCTGACAGGCCAGCCGGTAGCCGCAGGAGCGGCAGAGCGTCAGCGGCGCGTAGCCTCTTCTGTTGAGGAACAGCAGCGCCTGCTCCTTCTTCTCCAGCGCGAACTTCACCGCTTCTGCGAGCCTCGGCGCGATGAAGCGTCCGCGCGGCGGGCCTTCGGTGCGCATATCAATGGCTTCGACATGCGGCAGGTGCTGGCCGCCGAACCGCTCGGGCAATTTCAGCCGAGCATAACGGTTTCTACGTGCATTAACCTCGGTCTCGACCGATGGCGTTGCGGAAGACAATATGACGGGAATGTGTGCGCCATGCGCGCGCACCACCGCCATGTCGCGCGCGTGATAATGCACGCCGTCTTCCTGCTTGTAGGCGGGATCGTGCTCCTCATCGACGATGATCAGACCGAGATCCGGATAAGGCAGAAACAACGCCGAGCGCGCACCGACCACCACCGGAATGTCGCCCGAGCACAGGGCCGCATAAGTGCGAGCACGCTTGCGCGGCGCCAGCTGCGAATGCCATTCGGCCGGCCGCACGCCGAAGCGCTGCTCGAAGCGATTGAGGAATTGCGTCGTCAGCGCGATTTCCGGCATCAGGATAAGCGATTGACGTTGCTTGCGAATGGCCTCCGCCACGGCCTCGAAATAGACCTCGGTCTTGCCCGACCCGGTGACGCCATCAATCAGGAAGGCCGAAAAGCCGCCGTTGGCGACAGCCTCGCGCAGGGTATCCGCGGCTTTGCCCTGGGCCTCGGTGAGTTCGGGTAAAACGTGAGCCGGATCAGGTGGATAGGCGACAGGCTCGGGTGGCAGGACCAGCGTTTCCAGCGTGCCCTCGTCGATCAGCCCGTCGATCACGCCGGCCGAGACGCCGGCCTCCTGCGCCAGTTCGCCCTTGGCGCGGGCCATGCCGTCCTCGGCTAACACCTTGAGAACACGAGCTCTCGCTGCGGTCATGCGCTGCGGCGCGGGACCGGCCAGGCGCACGCCGATCTTCTCGCGCCCGGGACCCTGCGCGCCCATGCGCAGCGCCATGCCGAGCACACTGCCTTTCGCGCCCAGGGTATGATCCGCCACCCAGTCGATGAAGCGACGCAGCTCCGGCCGTAGTGGCGGCACGTCGAGCTTCGCGTCTACGTCCTTGAGTTTGTTATGCAATCCGGGGCGCGGCTCGGACTCTCCCCAGACCACGCCGGCATATTCATTGGGGCCGAGCGGCACTGCCACGACATCGCCTGCCGCCAGCTCCATGCCCGCGGGGACACGGTAGGTATAGGCGCGGTCGAGCGCGACCGGCAGGATGACATCGACGGTTTTCGGCATCATGGCGCGACAGTCACCCGATTCCGGGCGCTTAAGAAAGGGTGAAGGATGGCGGTGAGATAAGGATCATATGCCCGAACACGACGATGCTCTGCCGTTTTCAGCCGAGGTTTCTGCAGAAGTTCTGCGATGGTTGGCGTTCCTCGGCGATCAGAAGCGGATGTCGCCGAAAACCGTCGAGGCCTACCGGCGCGACGTGACCCAGTTCCTGATCTTCCTGGCGGACCATCTCGGCGGCCAGCCCCGGCTCGCCGATCTCGCCGCATTGTCGCCGCAGGATGTCCGCGCCTTCATGGCGGCCCGCCGCGCCAAAGCCATCGCCCCCCGCAGCCTGATGCGCCAGCTCGCCGGTGCCCGCAGTTTCGCGCGCTTCCTCGAACGGGACGGCAAGGGCAAGGTCGGCGCGCTGAATGCGGTGCGCGCGCCGAAAATCCCGAAGACCTTGCCGAAGCCGCTGGCGGTGCCGCAAGCGAAGCGCATTTCCGATACGGACTTGCGCGCGGGAGAGGAGCGGGAGCCATGGATATTCGCCCGCGACGCCGCCGTGCTGGCATTGCTGTACGGTGCGGGGCTTCGTATCGCCGAGGCGTTGTCGCTGAAACCAAGCGATATCCCCGAGCCCGGTTCGGGTGACGCCCTTACCGTGACCGGGAAGGGAAACAAATCGCGGATGGTCCCCATTCTGCCGGCAGTCGTGAGGCTGATCGAGGATTACGTCTCGCTTTGTCCTTACGACCTGCCGGACGAGGGCCCGCTTTTTGTGGGCGCAAAAGGCGGGCCGCTGTCGCCACGCATCATACAGCTGACCATGGAGCGGCTGCGTGGCGCACTTGCGCTGCCTGATACGGCAACGCCGCACGCTTTGCGTCATTCGTTCGCGACGCACTTGCTGTCGCGCGGCGGCGACCTTCGCGCCATACAGGAATTGCTCGGACACGCGTCGCTTTCGACGACGCAAATTTATACCGCGGTCGACACGGAACGCCTACTCGATGCCTATAACGCGGCGCATCCGCGAGCGTAACAGAATGACTTCGGCAAGCATCTCCAGTGTCGATCGAAAGCTGAATTACAGCGCAACGTTTTGACGTTGATATGACCCCACCCTCCGTCTTCCGGAGGCTTGCGAATTCGCTCGAGCAGGTTCATCGTCCGGCTCTTTTTCCAGGGGTCTTCCAATGAGCCACGGCGTTCATGCGGTCCAGCACGAAGTCGAACACGAAATCAAGCATCAGGATGAGCATCACAAGCATGGGGGAGGCGACGACTCTATTCTATCCCAGAACAAGAAGATCGCGCTTCTGATCGCTGTGATCGCGCTATGTCTTGCTTTTTCCGAAACGCTGGGCAAGAGCGCGCAAACGTCCGCGCTCAACTATCAGATTGAGGCGTCCAACCTGTGGAATTTTTTCCAGGCCAAAAACATCCGTCGGACCAACACCATCGTCGCATCCGAGGCGATGAAAGCCGATCTGGCAACAACTGCTGACGAATCCCGCAAGGCAATATTATCGAAGCAAATCGGTGAGTGGGAGAAGACGTCCGCACGCTATCGCTCCGAACCGGAGGCCGCGGGTGGCAAAGGCGAGGGCACCGTCGAGCTGGCGCGCCGCGCGATCGAGGAACAGAAGAAGCGCGACGATGCCCTCGCGAAATATCATCATTATGAGGTGGCATCGGCTGCTTTCCAGATCGCAATCGTGCTTGCATCGGCAACCGTTATTACCGGAATGCTGCTGCTGACCTATGTCTCGATGGGGCTCGCGCTCGTCGGCATAGGCTTCATGGGAATCGGCTTGTTCTCACCGCATTTGATCCATCTGTTCTGACTCATATCGGGTCGTCGCGAGGTGAAGATGCGTTTGAAGGGGAGCCGTGCGGTGCGTCTTTCGGGTGCGGTTCTCCTTCTTGGGATGGCCACCTCCGCTCACGCCAGCGGAGGTCTGAACTGTGAGGCAAGAGACAAGGCGGTCAAACTAGCTCTGGAAGCCGGGGTGGGCCGCGGGGCCGGCTCCGGTTTCTTCAGCTTCAACGGACAGCTCGAGATAATGGCCCCGGGTGCACCGAAGGATTTTGAGAAGCTGCAATTCGAGAAAGATCACCTGACCCAGCAATGGCTCGACGACCGCAACCTCAAACTGCGGATTTATCGTGAGCGGGACGGCGAGCCACACGGCTCTATCGACATTGTGATCGAAGCATGGCCGCGAAAGAATGCCGAGGATCTGGAATTTCGTGGCGCCTACACGCTGACGATTTTTGACATTCCCACGGGCGGCAGGGATGGAAAAACTATGGTTTTGAAGGGTCGCGTGAACTGTTCCGCCGAATAAACATTTCGTGTACCCCGTGCGGATTCGCCCTCCCGGCGTTATCTTTTGTGACGAGGGAGCTAAGCGTATGAAGAACCATGTCGTTGCCTTGGCGGAAGCTGTGCGTCTCGCCCGCCGGGAACTGGAAATACTTGGCGACAACGGCGAGCAGATGTCGACCGAGACCGCCATCAGGCGCCTGAGTCAGCTGCTCGAAAGCAATGACGTCCGGGAGGCGTTGGCAGCGCTGAATCCGGTCGACGATGCACCGTCGATGAAGTCGGATCCCCCTGTCGATCTGCGCGTCCCGTATCCGTGGCGGAAACACTGATTGGGATTTTCCGTCTCATTTTCTCGACATATGCCCGGCCAAGCCGGGCATTTTGTTTGCACTGCGTAGCGTGAACGGTGCGCGTCACACACGAACCATGCCGCCGTCCACGTATAGCGTCTGGCCAGTCATGAAGGCGGAATCGTCACTCGCGAGGAATGATACGACGCCCACGAGGTCTTCCGGCACTTGCACGCGCCGGATCGGCTGCAATCTGGCGATCTGCTCGAACTCCTGGTCCATGCTGGCGCGACCCGGTCGCGGCGCTCTCCCTTCTGTTCCCGGCGTTCGCGTCAGGCTGGGCGAGATCGCGTTTACGGTGACGCCGAAATTGCCCATTTCGGTCGCGAGCGCGCGCGTGAAGCCGACCACCCCGCCCTTGCTCGCGATGTAATGGGTGTAGCCGGAAGCGACCATGTTGAAGGTTGAGGACGACACATTGATGATACGGCCCCAACCACGGCGCTTCATGCCGGATGCGAATGCTTTGGTGACGAGAAATACCGCATCGAGATTCAGCGACATGACGCGCCGCCACTCCGCGAATGTTACCTGCTCGAATGGCTGGATCGGATAGATGCCGGCGTTGTTGACGAGGATGTCGCAACGGCCGAACCGCATATCCACTTCGCTTGCAAGATAGCTGACCGATTCCTCGGCCGTGATATCGCAGATGACGCTAATGGCTTCGCGCCCGGCGGCTTCGACCATCGCCGCGGTTTCGTCGCACGGCTTGATGTCGACCAGCACGACATGCGCACCGTCCTGCGCGAGCCGTCGCGCGAAAGCCTGACCAAGCCCCCCGGCGGCGCCGGTCACGAGGACGATTTTGCTTTCGAGCGATGCTGGCACCAAGACCTCCACGTGCAAACCTCTTCCCGCTTCAGCGGGCGAGATGTCGATTTGCGAAGCAAATCAGGGAGCGCATTCTATCAAACAGATACAGGCCCCTCACCGGTCTGGTTTTTTTCTCGCGCTAAACGTCTTCTCCCCCTCGGGGAGCGGAGGCCACCCGCCGCTCGATTCCGGCGAATGTCGTCTTGAGCCGGGGAGAAGCAAATTCGACAAAGCGGCGCAACTTGAGCGGCGGATGTGGCTGCGGCGGATACAGAAGGTGCACCGGCAGCGGCTCAGGCTCCCAATCCGCAAGGACGATACGCAGCCGCTGCTCGGCTATGGCGGCAGCAGCCTGATAGGACAGCACCCGTACGAGTCCGACTCCGGCACTCGCAGCATCGATCGCCGCTTCCGCGTTGTTGACAACAAGCCGCGATCGCACAGGAACCTGGCGGACGATCCCACGCTTCGATGCGAAAGACCATTGCGTGGCTGCCGCCATTCCGAATGTGACGCAGGGCGCCGCCATAAGATCCTTCGGCGTCCGCGGCACGCCATGCGTCGCCAGCACATCCGGGCTCGCACACACGACGGAACGCACCGAGCCGACGCGCACCGCGATCATCCGGGAATCGGACAGCGGCCCGATCCTCACCGCGAGATCAATCTGATCGCCGATAAGATCGGCATTCCGGTCGGACAGCACGAGCTGGATGTTGATGTCCGGGAAGGCCGCCAGAAATTCATTCACCAATGGCAATACATGCAGCCGGCCAAACACGACCGGCGCCGCTATCGCAAGTTCGCCCCGCGGCGTCAGATACTCGCCGGACGCAGCGCGCTCGGCTTCAGCGACCTGCTCCAGAATATTGCGGGCCGCCGCGACATAGGCTTCGCCGGCATCAGTCAGCGTCAGCTTTCGGGTGGTCCGGATCAGAAGCCGGGCATTCAGGTGAGATTCGAGTTCTGCGACCTTGCGGCTCACGGTTGGCAGCGGAACGCCTAACCGGCGGCTCGCGGCCGTAAAACTTCCGGTCTGCACCGCAGCCAGCAGGATCGTCATCGCCTCGAGGCGGTCCATCGCTTCCTCTCATTTTTCGAGAGAGTGATTATCGCCGATACTGCATTATCTCACATCCTACTATGCGCTATTTGAGGGGTCGAGCAAAAGGAGCTGGCCGCCATGGCTTACGGTTTTCTGGACATTGCGGTGACGCCGAACGTGAAAGCAGCGCAAGCGGCGAACGACAGCGCGCATCTATGGGAGGACTTCAAGGGTCATCGCGCCTTCGACCGCTTCACCGAAGCCGAAGCCGCCTTCATCGCCGAGCGCGACAGCTTCTATATGGCGACCATCTCGGAAACCGGCTGGCCCTACGTGCAGCATCGCGGCGGCCCGCGCGGCTTCCTGCGCCTGATCGACGACCGGACGCTTGCCTTCGCCGACTTCGCCGGCAATCGCCAGTATATCAGCCTTGGTAATCTTGCGGGCGATGGACGCGTATCGCTGTTCCTGATGGATTATGCGAACCGGCGGCGGCTGAAGATCTTTGCGCATGCCGAGGTAAAGAACCTGGCCGACGATCCCGAGCTTGCGACGAAGATCGCAACGTCCGGCTACCGGGCCAAGGTCGAACGCGCCTTCGTTCTTCACCTCGACGCGTTCGACTGGAATTGCCCGCAGCATATTCCGCAGCGGTTCGACGCAGCCGATGTAGCGCAAGCGATCGGCGGGCTGCAGCAGCGCATCGCGGAGTTGGAAGCCGAGAACAAGCTGCTGCGCGAGAATACCGGCGCATCGCCGGCTTAACATGGCGCGCTCTCGCTGCGCGTGCGCGATTACATATGGATGGCGCGCTTGTCGACGGCGAGAGCGGCTTCCTTGACCGCTTCCGGCAGGGTTGGATGCGCATGGCAGGTGCGCGCGATGTCTTCCGCCGCAGCGCCGAATTCCATCGCGACCGCCGCTTCCGCAATCATGTTGCCGGCATCGGCGCCGACAATATGAACGCCGAGCACGCGATCGGTCTTGGCATCGGCGAGAATCTTTACAAAGCCGTCGGTCTGCTGATTGGCCTTGGCGCGGCCATTCGCAGTGAACGGAAACTTTCCGACATTGTAGGCAACGCCGGCCGCCTTGAGATCGTCCTCGGACTTACCGACCGACGCAATCTCCGGATAGGTGTAAACCACCGCCGGGATCACATCGTAATTCACGTGACCGGCCTGACCTGCGAGGATCTCGGCAACCGCGACGCCCTCGTCTTCGGCCTTGTGCGCCAGCATCGGCCCCGCGATCACGTCGCCAATGGCATAGACACCCTGGACACTGGTTGCGAAATGCGTGTCGGTCTTGATGCGCCCGCGCTCGTCAAGTGCGACGCCGATCTCCGCAAGGCCGAGGCCTTCGGTGTAAGGTGTGCGGCCGATGGCGACGAGCACCACGTCAGCCTCGATCGATTCGGCGTCGCCGCCTTTCGCGGGCTCCACCTTGACCTTAAGCTTCTTGCCGGACGCGTCGATTGCGGAAACCTTCGAGCCAAGCTTGAAAGCCATGCCCTGCTTCTCGAACAACCGCTGCGACTGGCGCGCGACCTCGGAATCCATTCCCGGCAGGATGCGGTCGAGGAATTCCACAACCGTCACCTGCGCGCCGAGCCTGCGCCACACCGATCCGAGTTCGAGGCCGATCACGCCCGCGCCGATCACGATCAGCTTCTCCGGCACCTTCTCGAGCGCGATCGCACCGGTCGAGGACACGATGCGCTTCTCGTCGATCTCGATGCCTTTGAGCTTCGCGACGTCCGAGCCCGAGGCGATCACGATGTTCTTGGTCTCCAGCGTCTGCGTCTTGCCGTCGGCGGCCTTCACCTCGACCTTGCCGGGCGCCGTTATACGCGCTGCGCCGAACACGACGTCGATCTTGTTCTTCTTCATCAGGAAGTCGACGCCCTTGACGTTGCCGTCGACAGCCTCGTCCTTGAAGACAAGCATCTGCTTGAGGTCGAGTTTCGGCTTCGATACGCCAATGCCCATTTTCGCGAAGCTGTGCCCGGCCTCCTCGAACAATTCCGACGCATGCAAAAGCGCCTTGGAAGGAATGCAGCCGACATTCAGACAGGTGCCGCCGAGCGTCGCGCGCTTTTCGACCACCGCCACCTTCATGCCGAGCTGCGCCGCGCGGATCGCGCAGACATAACCCCCGGGACCGGTGCCAATGACGATGAGATCGTAGGACATGATGGCTGTCTTTCTGTGCCTTGAGCAGCGGCGCTAGTGAATTGGTGTCAGAGTTTCTTCGCCACGGCCCTTGCCTAGGAGGCCGCGCAGTGTCCCGTCGGTATCGAGCGCGTAGATCGCGGGTTTGCCGTCCGCGCGCTCGACCTGCAACAGATTGCCCCTACGCTTGCCCTTACCGCGATGGCGTTCGTCCCCGGCCTGCCAGACCAGCACGAACGCGTTGCCCGACCGTGTGATCGACACAGTCCCGCGATAGACAGTACCGTCCGGCCGTAGTCCGTCGAGCCGATACCGTCCCTGCGGAACCGGGGCAGGTTCGGATTCGATCGCGGCAAACAATTCCAGGGTCTCCGAGCCGGCGCCATCGTCCCATTCACCGGACAGCACGCCGTCTTCGGACGCTGAATAGATTGCCGGGTATTTCTCGCCAAAGCGCACGACCAGCGAATGGCGGTCCGGCGCGCCGACGCCCGTGACGGTCTCGTTATCGACCCACCAGATCATCTGGACATCGTCATTGCGCGGCAGAACTGCAGTAATGCCGCTATAGGCTTCACCGGCGCCGTCGGTGCCCTTGTTGCGGTACAATCCCCCAATCGCCTCGATGAATTCGCGATCGGTTTCGGTCGCAATTCGCGCATCCGCCGGCGTCCGTGCAGCGTGCACCGGACCCGCAACAATTGCCGCCGCAAAAATCAGGCCGCACAGGGCGAAACTTTTCAGTGTCGTCATTGTGTCGTCCGCAGATAAGAGGTCGGCAGGCCGGTCGCGGCCGCCGACATCGCTCACAGGTCCAGAATCAGTCGCGCCGGATCTTCCAGCACTTCCTTCACGCGCACGAGGAAGGTCACCGCCTCGCGGCCATCGACGATGCGATGATCGTAGGACAGCGCCAGGTACATCATTGGACGAATTTCGACCTTGCCGCCGATCGCGACCGGCCGCTCCTGGATCTTGTGCATGCCAAGGATGCCGGATTGCGGCGCGTTCAGAATCGGCGTCGACATCAGCGAACCATAAACGCCGCCATTGGAGATAGTGAACGTACCACCCTGCATCTCTTCGATCTTGAGCTGGCCGTCGCGCGCGCGCTTGCCGGCGTCGGCGATATCCTTCTCGATCTGCGCCAGGGACTTGTGATCGCAGTCGCGGATCACCGGCACCACAAGACCCTTCTCGGTCCCGACGGCGACGCCGATGTGGTAATAATTCTTGTAGATGATGTCGCCGCCGTCGATCTCGGCGTTGACCGCCGGAATATCCTTCAGCGCCTGAACGCAGGCCCGCACGAAGAAGCCCATGAAGCCGAGCTTCACCCCGGTTTTCTTCTCGAACGCATCCTTGTAGTGGCTGCGCAGCTCCATCACCGCCTTCATGTCGACCTCGTTGAAGGTCGTGAGCATCGCAGCGGTGTTCTGCGCATCCTTGAGCCGGCGCGCGATTGTTGCGCGCAGCCGCGTCATCTTCACCCGCTCCTCGCGTGCGGCGTCGTCAGCCGGTGACGGCGCTCGCGCTTGCACTGCAGCCGGAGACGGTGAAGGGGTTGGCGCGGAGGCCGCACGTTCGATCGCGGCCATCATGTCGCCCTTGGTCACGCGGCCATCCTTGCCCGTGCCAGGAACGGTCGAGGGTTCGACGCCGGATTCCGCACCAAGTTTGCGCACCGAGGGCGCGACCGGCATGTCTCCGGACGGCTTCGGAGTCTGCTGCTCCACCTTGTCCTGCGCGCGCGGCGCGACTTCGGCGGCTCCCGCCTTGATCGGAGCAGTCGTGCTCTGCTTCTTGTCGGGCGCACCGGTTGTCGTCGCTGCGCCGGCACCGTCCTTGATTTGCCCAAGCAACGCGCCCACTGCAACAGTCTCGCCGTCCTTGGCTTCGATCGTTTCGAGAACCCCGGCGGCTGGCGCCGGCACCTCGATCGTCACCTTGTCGGTTTCAAGCTCGACCAACGGCTCGTCGACGGCAACTGCATCGCCGGGCTTCTTGAACCATTTGCCGATGGTCGCCTCGCTGACGGATTCACCGAGGGTCGGAACGCGGATGTCGGTCATTGTTTCGGTCTGCCTGTGCTTTTTGCATCGTCATCCTGCGAGCGAGCAGGAAGGCGAGCCGCAGCGCGGCCGCCTCGGTTGACGGATGATAGTTATCCCAGCGCCTCGTCGAGGAACTGCTTGAGTTGCGCATTGTGTTTCGACATCAGGCCAGTCGAGGTCGCCGCTGCCGCCGGACGTCCGGCATAGCGGGGACGCTTGTGCTTGGCCTGTATCTGGTTCAGCACCCATTCGATGTAGGTATCGACAAAGAACCACGCGCCCATGTTGCGCGGCTCCTCCTGACACCAGACGATCTCGGCCTGCTTGAACCGCGAGAGATCCTGCATCAGCGCCTTGGTGGGGAACGGGTAAAGCTGTTCGACGCGCAGAAGATAGATGTCGTCGATCCCGCGCCTCTCGCGCTCGTCATACAAGTCATAATAGACCTTGCCGGAACACAGAACGACGCGACGCATCTTGTCGTCGGCGACCAGCTTGGTCTTGTCGTCCTTCATGACCTCCGCATCGTCCCACAGGATGCGATGGAACGTCGTGTCAGCACCGAGTTCGTCGAGACGCGACACCGCGCGCTTGTGGCGCAGCAGCGACTTCGGCGTCATCAGGATCAGCGGCTTGCGAATCTCGCGCTTCAACTGCCGACGCAGGATGTGGAAATAATTGGCGGGCGTCGTGCAGTTGGCGACCTGCATGTTGTCTTCGGCACACATCTGCAGATAACGCTCAAGCCGCGCAGACGAATGCTCCGGCCCCTGGCCCTCGTACCCGTGCGGCAGCAGGCATACCAGCCCGGACATCCGCAGCCACTTGCGCTCGGCGGATGAAATGAACTGATCGAATACAACCTGCGCGCCGTTGGCGAAGTCTCCGAACTGCGCCTCCCAAAGCGTAAGCGTGTTCGGCTCTGCGGTGGAATAGCCGTATTCGTAACCCAGCACGGCCTCTTCCGAGAGCATCGAGTTCAGCACTTCGTAGCGGGCGCTTTGGTCGTCGCTGAGATGATTGAACGGCGTGTAGCGCGCCTCGGTCCGCTGATCGAACAACACGGAGTGACGTTGCGAGAAGGTGCCGCGCTCGGAATCCTGGCCGGACAGCCGGATCGGATGACCATCGAGAAGCAGCGAGCAGAAAGCCAGCGCTTCTCCGGTCGCCCAGTCGATCCCCTCGCCGCTCTCGATCGCCTTCCGGCGGTTTTCGAGGAAGCGAGCGATCGTGCGATGGACCTGGAAGTCGTCCGGCACTTTCGTGATCCGCTCGCCGATCTGCTTCAGCTTATCGATGTCGACGCCGGTGTTGCCACGACGTGGATCGTCGATTTCGGTTCCCGCCTTGATGATGGACCAGCGGCCGTCCAGCCAGTCGGCCTTGTTCGGCTTGTAGCCCTGACCCGCCTCGAACTCGGCTTCGAGACGATGCCGCCAGTCGGCGCGCATCTTGTCGACTTCGCCTTCGGTGACCACGCCTTCGCCGATCAGCTTCTTCGCATAGATGTCGAGCGTCGACGGATGCTGACGGATCTTCTGATACATCAGCGGCTGGGTGAAGGCCGGCTCGTCGCCTTCGTTGTGACCGAAGCGGCGATAGCAGAACATGTCGATCACGACCGGCTTCGCGAAACGCTGCCGGTATTCGGTCGCCACCTTGGCCGCGAACACCACGGCTTCCGGATCGTCGCCATTCACGTGGAAGATCAGCGCCTCGATCATCTTCGCCACATCCGACGGATAGGGCGAGGAGCGCGAATAGCGCGGATAGGTGGTGAAGCCGATCTGATTGTTCACGATGAAATGCAGGCTGCCGCCGGTGCGATAACCCTTCAGCTCGGACAAGCCGAAGCATTCAGCCACCACGCCCTGGCCGGCAAAGGCCGCATCGCCGTGAATGAGCAACGGCAATGCCATTGTGCGGTTGTCAGGCGTCGCGCCGAGTTGATCCTGCTTGGCGCGCACTTTGCCGAGCACCACGGGATCCACGATCTCCAGATGCGAGGGGTTCGGCGTCAGCGACAGATGCACCTTGTTGCCGTCGAACTCCCGATCGTTCGAAGCGCCGAGATGGTATTTCACGTCGCCCGAGCCCTCGACCTCATCCGGCGTGGCCGAGCCGCCCTTGAATTCATGGAACAGCACGCGATGCGGCTTCCCCATCACCTGGGTGAGCACGCTCAGGCGGCCGCGATGCGCCATCCCGAACACGATCTCTTTCACGCCGAGCTGTCCGCCGCGCTTGATGATTTGCTCGAGCGCAGGGATCAACGATTCGCCGCCGTCCAGACCGAAACGCTTCGTGCCGGTGAACTTGACGTCGAGAAACTTCTCGAAGCCCTCGGCCTCGACAAGCTTGTTAAGGATCGCGCGCTTGCCTTCGCGCGTGAAAGTGATCTCCTTGTCCTTGCCCTCAATCCGTTCCTGAATCCACGCCTTCTGCTGCGGATCGGAAATGTGCATGAATTCGACGCCAAGCGTCTGGCAGTAAGTGCGGCGCAGGATCGAAACGATCTCGCGCATGGTCGCGAATTCGAGACCGAGCACGTTGTCGAGATAGATCTTGCGGTCCATGTCGGCTTCGCTGAAGCCGTAGGAGCGCGGGTCAAGCTCCGCCTCGTCCTTTTCCGGTTCGAGTTCGAGCGGGTCGAGCTTGGCGTGAAAATGGCCGCGCATGCGATACGCGCGGATCAGCATCAGCGCATGGAGCGAATCACGAGTCGCCTGCAGGACGTCGCCCGACGTCAGCTCTACGCCGGACTTCTGCGCCTTGCCTTTGATCTTGTCAGAGATGACCTTCTCGGTCTCGGCCCAGTTTCCGTCCAATGCGGAGACGAGTTCGCCATTCGAGAGCTGCGGCCAGCCGGGCTTTTTCCACGACGCACCCTTGGCGCTTTTTGCGATGCTGGCCGGATCGTCCTTCAGGCTTTGGAAAAACGACTGCCACTGCGCATCGACTGAACTGGGGTCGGCCTCGTAGCGGGCGTAGAGGTCTTCGATATAGGCGGCGTTTGCGCCGTAGAGGAAAGAAGTAAGAGCGAAGGCTGCGTTCGCGTCCTGGCGAGACATACGGGCCGTCCTGAGCGTGATCCTGGCGTGAAAAGTGTCCGTGATCCGGCGTTGGATCGATGGCGTCTAGGTCTTGATGACCGCCGGAAGCGGCCAACTCGGTCGATTCGGCTGAAAAACTGCGTCCCGGCGCGACCCTTTTACAGATAGTGAGCGATCAGGGCCACGATAAGATGACATTGAAATGAATTATGATTCACTATTTAGGCTGTTACCGGCTAAGCGCCAAGTAGCTGCAATTACTATGGAAAAGCCCGCGCCAGAGGGCGCGGGCTTGGATTCGCAGGCAATCTTTAGATCAGGTTTTCGCGAGCGGCGTTAACCTTTCAATACCTCAACCAGCGTCTTGCCGACCCGCGCCGGCGACGGCGACACCCTGATCCCGGCCGCTTCCATCGCGGCGATCTTGGATTCCGCATCGCCCTTGCCGCCGGAAATGATCGCGCCGGCATGGCCCATGCGGCGGCCGGGCGGTGCGGTACGGCCGGCGATGAAGCCCACCATCGGTTTCTTGCGACCCTTGCGCGCCTCGTCCTTCAGGAATTGCGCCGCATCCTCTTCGGCCGAGCCGCCGATCTCGCCGATCATGATGATCGACTCGGTCTTCGGATCGGCGAGGAACATCTCCAGCACTTCGATAAACTCGGTGCCCTTCACCGGATCGCCTCCGATGCCAACCGCCGTGGTCTGGCCGAGGCCTTCACGCGAGGTCTGGAACACCGCTTCGTAGGTCAGCGTGCCGGACCGCGACACGATGCCGACCTTGCCCGGCTTGAAGATGTTACCCGGCATGATGCCGATCTTGCATTCGCCTGCAGTCATCACGCCCGGGCAGTTCGGCCCGATAAGACGTGACTTCGATCCGGAGAGCGAGCGCTTCACCTTGACCATGTCCATCACCGGAATGCCTTCCGTGATGCAGACGATCAGCGGGATCTCCGCGTCGATCGCCTCGCAGATCGCGTCGGCTGCACCGGGCGGCGGGACGTAGATCACGCTCGCATCCGCGCCGGTCTTCTCGCGCGCTTCGCGCACGGTGTCGAACACCGGCAGATTGAGATGCGTGGTGCCGCCTTTGCCGGGCGAGGTGCCGCCGACCATCTTGGTGCCGTAGGCGATCGCCTGTTCGGAATGGAAGGTGCCGTTCTTGCCGGTAAAGCCCTGGCAGATGACCTTGGTGTTCTTGTCGATGAGGATGGACATTACGCGGCAGCCTTCTTCACAGCGGCGACAATCTTCTGCGCGGCATCGTCGAGATCGTCCGCCGGCAGCACGTTCAGCCCGGATTCCTTGATGATCTTCTTGCCGAGATCGACATTGGTGCCTTCCAGCCGGACAACAAGTGGCACCTTGAGCCCGACTTCCTTCACCGCCGCGACCACGCCTTCGGCGATGATGTCGCATTTCATGATGCCGCCGAAGATATTGATCAGGATGCCCTTAACCTTCGGATCGGAGGTGATGATCTTGAACGCGGCCGTCACCTTTTCCTTGGTCGCGCCGCCGCCGACATCGAGAAAGTTTGCGGGCTCCGCACCATAGAGCTTGATGATATCCATGGTGGCCATCGCAAGACCGGCGCCGTTGACCATGCAGCCGATAGTGCCGTCGAGCGCGATGTAGTTGAGGTCGTATTTGGACGCCTCTATTTCCTTTGCGTCCTCCTCGGTCTCGTCGCGCAGCTCGGCGATGTCAGGATGGCGATACAGCGCATTCGCATCGAACGAGACCTTCGCGTCGAGCACCTTCAGATCGCCTTGCTTGGTGACGATCAGCGGATTGATTTCGAGCATCGCCATGTCCTTGGCGACGAAGGCTGCATAAAGCTGATCGAGCAGCTTCGCCGCCTGCTTGGCGCTGTCGCCGGTGAGGTTCAGCACATTCGCGACCGTGCGCCCGTGATGCGGCATGATGCCGGTCGCGGGGTCGACGGAGAAGGTCACGATTTTCTCCGGCGTTTTGTGCGCGACTTCCTCGATGTCCATGCCGCCTTCCGTCGACACCACGAACGAAATGCGCGAGGTGACGCGATCGACCAGGGCGGAGAGATAGAACTCCTTGGCGATGTCTGAGCCGTCCTCGATATAGAGGCGGTTCACCTGCTTTCCGGCAGCCCCGGTCTGGATCGTCACCAGCGTGGCACCCAGCATCTGCTTGGCAAATTCGGAGACCTCGGCGATCGACTTGGCGAGCCGCACGCCGCCCTTGTCTCCCGCGGACGCTTCCTTGAATTTGCCCTTGCCGCGACCGCCGGCATGGATCTGGCTCTTGACGACCCAGAGCGGCCCGCCAAGTTGCTGGGCCGCGGCTTCGGCTTCCTCGTGCTTGAAAATCGGAACGCCCTTCGACACGGGCACTCCGAAAGTCTTCAGCAGCGCCTTGGCCTGATACTCATGAATATTCATCGACGTCCCGATCCTCTGTTCGCCATGACGGCGTCACTGCGAGCGAAGCGAAGCAATCCAGCTTTGCATCAGACTGGATTGCCTGGTCGCAAACGCGCCTCGCAATGACGAGTCAATTTCAACGCATCCTGTTTCGTCTACTTCTTCAGATCCGGCGCGATGTTCTTGCACGCATCGACGAGCTGCTGAACCGACAGCGCCGACTTATCGAACATCTCACGTTCGGACGATGACAGATCGATCTCGACGACGCGCTCGACGCCCTTGGCGCCGATCACGACCGGCACGCCGACATACATGTCCTTGACGCCGTATTCGCCGTTCAGCCAGGCCGCGCATGGCAGCACGCGCTTCTTGTCCTTCAGATAGCTTTCCGCCATCGCGATGGCCGATGATGCGGGCGCATAGAACGCCGAGCCGGTCTTCAGCAGATTGACGATCTCCGCGCCGCCATTGCGGGTGCGGATCACGATCTCGTCCAGCCGCTTTTCGGTGGTCCAGCCCATCTTGATGAGATCTGGCAGCGGGATGCCGGCGACCGTCGAATACCGGACCAGCGGCACCATGGTGTCGCCATGGCCGCCGAGCACGAAGGCGGTCACGTCCTCGACCGAGACGTTGAATTCGTCGGCAAGGAAATAGCGGAAGCGCGCCGAGTCGAGCACGCCGGCCATGCCGACAACCATGTTCTTCGGCAGGCCCGAATATTTCTGCAGAGCCCACACCATCGCGTCGAGCGGGTTGGTGATGCAGACGACGAATGCGGTCGGAGCATATTTCTTGATGCCCGAGCCGACCTGCTCCATGACCTTGAGATTGATGCCGAGCAGATCGTCACGGCTCATGCCGGGCTTGCGCGGAACGCCGGCGGTCACGATGCAGACCGAAGCGCCCTCGATCGCCTCATAGGTATTGGTGCCCGACATTTTCACGTCGAAGCCGTCCACGGGGGAGGACTGCGCGAGGTCGAGGGATTTACCCTGCGGAACGCCCTCCGCGATATCGAACATCACTACGTCGCCGAGCTCACGCAATCCGATGAGGTGAGCGAGCGTTCCGCCGATCTGGCCTGAGCCGATCAATGCAATCTTTGGACGCGCCATGAGGAGATGAACCTTTATGCCTGTGCGAGGTGAGCGTCATGTCGCCCGAAAACCGCGTCGCGCTTTTCGGCATGCTGCTCGTGGAGAGGCCGCGGAAGCGCGACCGCGCGTGGGTTATCGTGTCCAGCCACCGTCGACAAGGTTGCGAAAGGCGAACAGCGCATGGATCGCTCTCATCTCTGATATACATTATTCCAGCGCAAGCCGCCCTTGCCAAGGGCCAAGACCGCGGCAGGATACATAAATCGACGCTGCGACGCACACGAGAATGCTGCGTGAGCGAAATCCGGAGCGGTTGTCCGGCGAACGATTCGTGATTTTCTGACCGGTCCTGCCCTCCAGGACCGCGGTCTTGGCACTGTCGGACCCCGGGCCCTAACCAACTAATCGATCGAGCGGCGCCTCGCTCAGCAACGACGCGCGCCGGTCCCCGCAATGGCGCACAATCACGTATCGACGATGCGGCCGCCGCCGACTGCGTCGATGTCATGACGCGGTCCGTGAGGCAGCGCGAGATAGCTCTGCGACCCCATTTCGATCAGACGGGAGACCGTGCGCTGGAATTCGAAAAGCTCGAGCCCCTGGTCGGCGAGATAGAGTTCGTGCGGCTGCGCCTCGGCGGAGGCAATCAGCTTCACTGCATTGTCGTAGAGCGTGTCGATCAGCAGGATGAAGCGCTTGGCCTCGTTGCGTTGGGCAAAGCGCATCACCGGGATGCGGTCGATCATCAGCGTATGAAATTCGCGCGCGAGCCGCAGAAAGTCTGCCGAACCGCGCGGCGCCACGCAGAGATCGGGAAACGAAAAGCGGGCCGCACCGAGCGCGGCGCGCGGCACATGCAGCTTGTGGCCTTTCACGATGAAGTCCTGCGGCGCACCCTGCTGACCGAGCGTGATTCGCGACCAGGCCTCATCCATCGCACGTTCTGCGTCGGCGTCCGGGGGAACATACCAGACCCGGCCCCTGACCAGCTTTTCCAGCCGGAAATCGGTGCGGGCATCCAGCCGCACCACATCCATTTTCTCGTCAAGCAACCGTATGAACGGAAGAAACTGACCGCGATTAAGTCCGTCCTTGTAGAGATCGTCGGGCGCAACATTCGACGTCGCGACCACGACCATGCCGCGACTGAAGAATTGCGTGAACAAACGGCCGAGAATCATCGCATCGGCAATGTCGGTCACATGGAATTCGTCGAAGCAGAGCAGCTCGGTATCGTCGGCGATTACATTGGCGGTGAGAATGCTCGCGTCCTCATCCGGAATTTCGCCAGCCTTGATTTTCTTGCGAAAGTCGTGGACGCGTTCGTGCACTTCCGACATGAACTCGTGAAAATGCACCCGGCGTTTTTTCGCGACCCGGCTCGAATCGTAGAACAGATCCATCAGCATGGTCTTGCCGCGGCCGACCTTGCCGTAGATGTAAAGACCCCTGACCGGGACCTTCTTTTCACGGCTGCCGAACAGCCAGCCCAGCGATGAGGATTTCGCCGCACGCTTGTGATCGGCGAGCCGCTGCTCGAGGACGGCCAATTTTTCCACAGCCGCAGCCTGTGCGGCGTCGGACGAAATCGCCCCCTCCGCGATCAAGGCGGCGTAGCGGTCGCTGATGGATGAGATCATGTCACGTCGAAGGCGGGCAAACGTAAGCGCGAGGCATAGCCGCGACCATGCGGACCCTGCAAGGCGCGTTGTAGAGAGGGGTCAGCCGCCGGGCGCATGGCTGTTGCCTCAATTTGCAGCTTGGGTGTGTCTTAAAATTGCTGCATCGCAACATTATCTTGCATCCAGGCAGCGAACCGGAGACGGGCGCCCGCCACGTCTCTGGGAGGGGACACTCAGGAGGTCTTCGAACGCGACAGCAGGAGACCCTATGACTGAACTGGACCCGCTTCCCGATGGCGGTCTGATCCGCAAAATGTGGATCGGCGAAGCCTACAAGTACCGGGACCATCT
>VFQN01002243.1_pt1 | contig 30401 bp, 45 predicted proteins | sample 3512371 | NCBI WGS metagenome assembly VFQN01 (sample SAMN10412370, study PRJNA504923) | tailings metagenome | isolation source: Replicate 2 from Balatoc abandoned mine | place: Philippines: Itogon, Benguet | collected 2017-08-28 | reverse complement strand
TTTTGGCCCTTGCCGGGCTCCCACCCCCCCTCCCCAACGGAGACATTTTCCGGCTTCCGTTATTTCCGGCTTTCTGCTTTCCCCCCCCCCCCCCCCCCCCGCGCCCCGCCACCTAGCCAGCTCCGTCCCCCTCCCAGCCGCACCGGGTTGCGCGCCAGCGGCAGACCGCGCGGGCAGGCGGATGCGCAAGGAGGACAAAACGGCCCAACGAACCCATAGCAGCAGCCTGTCTGCGAACCACCCTGCCGTGCCCCCTCCCGCGCCGCGTTTGGTTGCACGCCAGCGGCAGGCCCCCTGTCCAGGCCCCCTTGCACCGCGCGTCAAGGCTTCCAGTGCTGCCCGCCTGCCCTGCTGCATGCCTGCCGTGCCCCTTCCGCCCCGCACCTGGTTGGACGCCAGCGGCAGGCCGCGCGCCCCCAGCAGCTGCGCCGCCCGCCTCACGCGCTCCGCGGAGAAGTTGCTGACGCCCACCGCGCGGCACAGGCCCTGCTGCTGGCAGTCGGCCAGGCCCTCGATGAAGGCGTCGTTGAAGAAGTACTGCGGGCCGTAGCCGGGCCTGGGGGCGACGCCAAGAGGGTGGAGTGGTTTACAGTGCTGGCATGTACACGGGGTAACGCAGAAGTACTGGGTGCCGTAGCTGAGCATGCTCCATGTACCGTACCGTGCAGTCGCACGAGCTCTGTTTGCCTGCCGCTGGAGCCGAAGACGGACATGTCAACAACGCGGGCAAGACCAAGTTCCGTGCAAGGCGCCTCGGCTTGTGTTTCTTCGCCTGGTGTAAACCGTACAGCCATGCTACACCCAAAGCAAGCGGATTGACTGCACACGCTCGCCCGAGCGCTGGATGACAGTACTAAGGGCGGCCCCCAAAAGGCCACAGTCAGGTCTCCCCTGGCACTGATCTGGTAGCGAGTCACGACTCCACCATCCCGTTAAACCCCTCAATCGCCCGCCCGTTCGCTCCTCGGCAAAGCTGCAACGACAGCCCCGCCAGCAACACACCCGCTAAACTCTGTGCCTTCCGTGCTTCCACCCGCCCTCCCAGCCCCTCATTAGTGCTGCACGTACAGTCCTGGATTTAGACTGCAACAGATAGTCCTACAAGTTTCTTTCTACAACGTCACGGCTTTGGTCTTAGACTGGTACAGTCCTACAAGTCCATAGAAAAAGAAGCCTTGCACAACCCGCCCGCACGCTCGCCCGGGTCCTCACCGATGCTACAGGTACAGCGCCATCACCAAGTCCCCTTTTATTGGTTGGAACACGGTCAAGTAATGGGACGCCTTTGTCGCTTACTTATGCCCGGCCCCTCACCAGTGCTGCATGTAGAGCCCCATGGAGGGCAGCCCCAGGCGGCGCAGCGAGGCCTTGCACGCCTCCACCACGGAGGCGGAGGTGAAGCGCCACGGCTGCGGGGCGAACTTGGTGGCGATGATGGGCAGCGGCGAGCCGGGGGCCTCGCGCTTCTGCTCCACCATGAACTCATTCAGGAACTGCGAGGGGAAGGAGAAGGTGAAGGGGCGTTGCGGCAGGGGGCAGGGGAGCATTGGTATTGGTGCTGCGGGCTGGCGGCCAAGGGGAAAAAGCGGCGCAGGGACTTGTGCCGGTGTTCTTGAGGGTGTTGAGAACGACGTGGTTGTTGAGGACCGTTGCATGGCCTGCATACGCTATCCCCTCTGTCACACGTGAGCAGCGTGGGGTGCCCGATCACGCTCGGGTGCAAATGCCCAGGTCGACAGGCCCTCCCATTAGCCTCACCTCCTCGCTCTTGCCGAAGCCGTACACCTCAGCCGTGTCGATGAAGGTCAGGCCAGAGGCCATCAGGGCCTGCAGGGGGTGCAAATGGTGCGCACGAGAGAAGGGGCTACCTTACAGACATAATGGATGAAGTAACTGGGCTGCGTACAGGGTATCCGTGGAGCCATGCTGCTGCATTCATCATGGTAGCAAAGTGTCCTGGCAGGCCTTGCAGGGCAGCAGCAAGTAGCACCGTTGCAGCAGGCGGGCTGTGACAAGCCACCTTCAAAACGAAGTCCTTTATTTGCCGTTTGTTTTAGGCAGACAATGTTGCTGGCGGGCACATGCGATCTGCAACACAGGCTACTGGCACGATAAGCCACCCCTCGACAGAGTCACCGCTGCCGGTTCATGCTGCTCAAGGCCCCACAGATGTGTACAGCACATGTCAGCTGGCGCATCGCGTCTTTGCATGTAAGGATCACACTGTAATGTTGCGGGATTGCGGGAGGTGGGGCCTGCGTACCGCGCGTAGAGTCGCTAGCGAGCGGCTAGCCGAGCCACCACCCCAGCTTGGGTGTCGCGCTTGGGTCCACAGTCAGAGGTACTGGTACCTGAGGACCCAGCGAGCGTGTACCACTCCACCCGGTTGAACATTTCTCACCTTGTAAGCGGCACGGCTCTCCTCCTTTCCATACTCCCGGCCGTAGCCCCAATAGCCGCTGCGGTCGCCCCAGGACCATGCGCCAACGCCCAGCACCGGCACTTTCAACTCGGACCTGCCCAGTGTCGTCATGTCCGAAGGAGCCAGCACTTGAGACTGCTGTGGAGCTGCAGAAGCTTTTGTAATTACACGTCTGCGCGGCGCGGACGCCCGCACTTGCGCTGCGCGACCCTGGCGCATCGTAGCCACTGGTTGTTGCCGAGACATGATCATGGCTGTAAGTGGGTTATCTCACGAATACAAGCCTTACAACCAATATAAGAAGTCACTAGGTTTCACGCCGAAGTTGGGTGGGCATCAGGAAAGGGCAGGGCTGGGAACGGACTTTTGGTGCTCCGAAGCCTCTGCTTCACAATCGCTTCTACTTCCGCATTCACTTTTTGCCAAACTATGCCTGCATATTGTGCACAGAACCTCTGTATAGACACTCCTTAAATGTCCTAGCACAGAGGAATGCGTCATTTGACGCAGCCCAGCAGCTGCAGCGGACGCCTCGGCGCCCAACGCCTGCCTGTAGCTCCCACTCCAGTACAATTCGCAACACAGAGCCGCAACTGTTTCGACCACTCTGCGCCGCGCCGCTCGCTCGTGCCACCTATCGCTCCGGCCAGGTCATGTCCCGGCCGGTCTCCCCAGCTTCCCGCCACAACGGCCCCAGCCGCGACGGGCGACGGCTCCTCCACCGGCACCAGCTTTTGGAGTCGCAGACGCCCGTCAGGCACAACCGGGCGACGCAAATCCAGCAGCAAGTCGCGCAAAGGGGCTGGCATTAGCCTGCCCCCGAAGCCCCCGGACGTGACCTTTGTGCCCAGCACGGAGCAGCAGCACGCCATCGACCTGGTCCTGCGCGGAAAGAACATCTTCCTGACGGGCTGCGCGGGCACGGGCAAGTCGGCCACCCTGCGGGAGATACGGCACAGGCTGTTGTACGACAAGTATGACGGCGACGCCAGGGAGTACGGCAGGAGGGTGGCGGTGGTGGCCATGACGGGCCTCGCGGCGACCATCGTGGGAGGTGAGGCACGTGCGGCTTCTCCTCTTTGGGCAGCCAACCCACAGGCTGTGGACTGCTTGCTGACCGCTGCGTGCCTCTGTTGTGGCCTGTCGCCGTGACTTACCGTATGTGCCACGGGTGTTGTTGCGCCGGACGCTCCCTGCCATGCACAGCGTGCACGCGGCACACATGGCTAATGGCTGCAGCACGCTATGTGATTCATACCTTACACTCAGCCACATGAGTGGGCAATCACATCCTGGCACGTGAGACCCCGGTCTCGGTTAGGGACAACGCATGCCTTGGGCCAACAACCCGCCACTGTACCCTCAACCTGCAGGCACCACCATCCATTCGCTGCTGGCCCTCCGTCGTTCCGAGCACTTCTCGGACTTTGAGCGCATGACGTATGACCCACGGACAGTCGGTGAGTGCGGCAGGCCAAGCTGCCGTGGGGCTGGCCCCAGCTTGCAGCGAGCGCGACACATACTGCCAAGGTTCACAGGGTGGCAGTGCGCTCGACACATATGATAATACGTGATAGCGGTTGTGATACTGCATCCCGCGTGCTGTGACCGCTCATCTCTGCCCTCTTATCCCGTAATGCGCCGTCCCGCAGAGACGCTTGCCAACCTGGACACGCTGATCCTGGACGAGGCGGGCATGATGAGCGGCGAGATGCTGCAGGCGCTGGACTCCTACATCACACTGGCGCGCAAGGGGGCCATCAGCAAGAGGAAGGCGGAGCTGACCGAGGTGTGTGTAGTGGGGATGTGGGCGAGAGCCAAGGGCGCAGGGCCGAGGGGAGTGTTAGGTGCTTGCCTACTACGCACCACCCATGGACCCCCCCGCTCGTCTGTATCTCTGATTTGCTTCAACACGTTCATATTCCTGCGGACTGCAAATGGGCAGGGCCCATGTGCGTGCCACTTTGCTTCCGCGTATTCCTGGTTAAGTGTATTGCTGTAGTAACTTGACACACTGCCGACATCTGTGCCCACAGGAGAAGTGGAAGGAGCTGCAGAAGGCTGTGGACCGGCCGTTCGGGGGGCTGCAGGTCATCCTCAGCGGGGACGTCTTCCAGTGAGCGTTTGCGGGTGTTAAGTGTCGAGGCTTGCAGAACGTGCTCCGCGAAAAAGTGTCGTCGGCCCACACCACAGTCAATGCAACCTGCGGCCTCGGTCAAAGGGGTCGCTTGTGGGTTCATGAGGCCATGTCTTCGCAAGAAGTAGCAGTGGACTTTGATTTCGAGGCGGTTTGACAGTTTGCAAGAAGGGAGGAAGAAGAGTTGGGGCCGCGGACAAACACAGCGGTTGACTATGAGTCCACAGCAGCGCAAGGGTAGCTGGTAACCCCACCAGGGTTCCGCTAAGGCGCCAACCCACCGTGCGGCCTGCTGCCTGCTCCGATCTCCCGCGACAGGCTTGCGCCCATCGAAAGCAAGGACACGTCCTCGTCGCCCGCCGGCAGCACCAGCAGCGGCGAGTACGGCAGAGGGGCCAGCAGGTACGGCGGCGGCGGTGGCAGGTACGGTGGCGGCGGCGGCTACGGCTACGGCTACGGCGGGGGGTACCAGTCCGGTACGGCTGGGGTGGACCGGCGGGAGCTCAAGCCCAGCGAGCGGGCCTTCCTCAACCGGGGCTTCCTGTTCCAGGCCCCTGTGTTCGAGTACGGCGGCTTCAAGCTCATCGAGCTGACGGAGGTAGGAGGCCGGCCATGGGCAGGGAGAGCTTGCTCTCATTGCTCGGGACGGTGTGCAGTGCCGCTGCGGTTTGCCGGCGCTCAGCCCTGCTCGCTGTCCACGGCAGCTGCATTTCCGCTCACAGAGGGACAGGAGCAAAACGGCGTTGCACGCGACGCATTGAGCCCCGGGATCTATGCTGATACGCGATTGTACGTGGAGGCAGCCGAAGCCGAAATGCACGTAGTGGGGTTGTGGTTGCTGACACACCCTTTTTGCCGCTCCCGCTCCTTGTCCAACATGCGCAGGTGTTCCGGCAGGACGACCAGGAGTTCGTGAACCCGCTCAACGCCATCCGCTGCGGCACGCCCGCCGACTCGCGCGCCGCCATGGACCTGCTGTGCGCCGCCTGCCAGCGCCCGCTGGACGACTCGGACGGCATCCGGCCCACCGTGCTGTTCAGCAGGAACGCGGACGTGGAGGAGAGCAACGAGCGGGAGCTGGACGCGCTGCCCACCGACAAGGTGCGTGTCGTCTTTGCGTGGGTGCAGTCGTATCAGCATGCAATCTGTGCTGCGGGCAGAGAAGGTGCGTGCATCAGTGCTTGCGTGCGTACGATCTAACATGCGGCTTGCTCTGCCGGCCGACACGTGGCGTTCAGCCTCCGTACTGGCTGTTGCGATTACCGTAGTATTACGGTTGGCCGTCTGTCCTGCTGGACGATGTGCCGTCGAACAAAGCTGGCAGCTGCAGACGCTGTCCCTCGGCTCAGCTATACGATCATAGCAGGCAATCGGGCAGTGCAGTTTGCGAAAATGGGCAGGGTGCTGCGCGCAGTGGCAACGCTGCTCCAACGCGGCCGCGAGCTCATGCCGTACGCACGGTTTTACGCTGTTGGTCGTGCAGGTCAGCTTCGAAGCCCACGACTCGGTGCGAGTGACGTACGAGCCGCCGCCCAGCGTGTACGAGCCGCTGACGACGGACCAGTCCGGCGCCCACATGCCACGTGCCGACTTCGACGCGTGGGTGCGGGACCACCTGCTCAACAAGGAGGCCGTCCACAGCGAGGCGGTGGGTGCAATTGATGCGGCACACAGCATGTGCTGAGACCCGTAGCCCTTTCTCCTTGTCCCTGGCTTGCCGATAGGGTTTTGCCGATAGCTATCCGAGTTGCAGGTCCCCACATAGTGCGCGCCGCAGTGTGCTCGTACCTGCTGCCGCCTCCGCACGCATCTGCACCTTACCTTCCCCATGTCCCCTATTCATCCCGCCTTCGACGTCGAAACACCCCCCGCTGCCACTTTGTTATTGTTGCTACTGCTGCGCAACACTTACGGCTGCTTCGGCCCCTGATTGCGCCACCTCTCCCACATTTGTTACCTCTGCACCTCAGATTGCCAAGCTGCCGCCGCAAGTGGCAACGCGCGCCAAGCAGCTGCACTCCGGCTGGGCCAAGGACGTGCGCAAGCACCTCAACGACGGCGCCCGCCGCAGCGGGGGGCTCTTCGCGGAGTGCCAGGCGCGCGACCCTGTCTCCCTCAAGGTGGAGAGGAACCGCACACGTTGGCATATTACAAGCAACTGTTAATGATGCTCCTGGGAGAAAACCCTTTGCCCTGGGCGCCATGGTTACCGTGCGACGTCGCGCGCTAGGACGCCGCGCGCAACAACACAGGCGGTATTCGTGTGCGCCGCCTTGGCGCGTGCGCAGGTTCCGCTGTTTTCCGTTTGATGATCGGGCCCTTTCAGCACACCCAAGTCCACGTACTGCCTCACCCTTTCACCCGAGTCGCAGGCTGGCGCCTAGGTGGGGCTTGCGCGGAGTGTTGACCTGCCTCTTGGTGCACCCTGATGCACAGCCTTGACCTACCCACATCCCCTTACTGCTGCACCGATCCGCAGGCGGGCGCCCACGCGATGCTGGTGCACAACCTGGGCTTGCCTCGTGTTAGACTTTAATGAACAGCCTAACACACCCACACCCGCACACACACCCTCGCCCCCCGCAGGCTGGCGCCCAGGCGATGCTGCTGCACCACCTGGACCTGCCTCGTAATGACATGAACACCGCATACTCACACATGCTCACTGCTACCACTGCTCACTTCTGCACCCACACCCACACCCGCACACTGTTGCACTCCCCCGCAGGTGGGAGCGCAGGTGATGCTGGTGCGCAACCTGGACCTGGACAGCCAGCTGGTCAACGGCTCGCGGGGCGTGGTGGTGGACTTCGTGGAGGTGCGCGGGGAAACATGGGGAAAGGAACACGTTCGCCTCCGGAAATACCGATTGCCATAATAGATACGCCTGCGCGCGCTGTGCTATTCCGCTCCTAGTGCGAGACCTATAATTTGTCATGTTGGCTTCGCGTCTTTTTGCACATGGTACGTACCTGTGCTTGCTGGTCATCGCAGGCGGGCCCCGCGCACGCAGCGTTGGAGGAGGCCGTCAGCGTGTCGCGTGGCATGGGCTTGGACGTCGAGGACGAACTGAGAGGGTGAGTCGCAGGCGCTAATATCTCCATGTGCAGGAGTGTGATACTGCAAAATGCCAATAGCATTTTGTGTAGACTGGCCAGTATGCCAACAGCAAGCCTGGCTTACGCTTGCGTTGTCCAGCGGTCACGGCTGGGTCAGACGCAGCCGTTTTCTCGCTTGGCACATCTGTGCAGCTAGCCGCACACCGGGCAGGGAGTACATGGCCTCAGTACGCCGCCTGCGCTCAGGAACGTCGTGGCAGAGCTATCGCCTTTTGCCCTCACACCTGTAAACACACATACCACTGGTTTCCGGGCGTTTCCGCTATCCATCCAGGTGGTTCGCCACGCACCCTCAGCTGCCGAGGGTGCGCTTCGTGGGGCGCAAGGACCCGGTGGTGGTGCCCCCCGTGGTGTTCACCACCACCGTGCCGGGGTACGGCATGTGCATCCGGATCCAGGTAGGAGAAAAAGCAATAGAAAATGGCCAAGTAGCACAAGCATGGAAACCTTGTAGCGGAAAGCAGCCTCTCGTACAGCATTAGCCTCTTTGGCTGGATGTAAGAGAAGTAACTCGGCCCAGTTGCCTGGTTTCAAGGCGAGATAGGCGCCACTGTGCAGCGTACGGTTAAGTGCTCGTTACCTGACGGCGATATTTATGTTCTGGTGCTTTTCGAGTATTAACCTGTGCCAAGTGCTGAATGCCCTTAAGGGCAGCGTCCTGCACAGTGCGCGCCACCTAAGCACGTGCTGTTGACGCCAGCATGTTATCTCATTGCTCGTTATGCTACATTCCAAGGGGCTAGCGGTCTTGCGACGCATGTGCCCTATGCCTGCGTCTACAGCTGTGGATGGAAGCGCCGGAAACCAACCAGTGCGAAAGCAGAAAGGAGTGAGGGCTGAGGGGGCAAGGCGCGGGCTGTGCTCGTAGAGCGCCCACGCGTCCAAGGCTTCCTACTGGCGCAGGTGCCGCTGGAGGTGGTATGCTGTAACTCTGCCCTCATGCGTCCCATGTTCTCAACCCCCTATGCAGGTGCCGCTCAAGCTGGCGTGGGCCATCACGGTGCACAAGTCGCAGGGCATGACGCTGGACAAGGTGCGTCTTGACCAGCTGACACTCCGGATAGTGCCAACTGTCGTACCGCCTGTCTTACCAGGTTGAGTACCAGTTGTAAGAACACAGAACCTCGTCATACACGTGTTGTTGCCAGCATGCGCAGACGTAGGCGTGCGGCCGAGGTGCATTCCCTGTCACCTTGATCACATCCACACGGCCTGCCCTGCTCCCCTCTGCCGGGGCAAACCCTTCTATTCAGGCCGAGATCAACGTGGGCCAGTTCTGGGGCCACGGCATGCTGTACACCGCCCTCAGCCGCATGCGCAACATGCAGGGCATGAAGGTGAACGGCTACAGCGAGCGCAAGGTGGGTTGCGGACAAACCACACGCTCGCTGTCAAGTCATATATCAGTCTATGTCTCTACGACATGCAAGTACTTGAACGGTGCAGCCCGTGCAAGCTTTTTGCCTCATGAGCATGCCTCCGCACGGAACACACCGCTCCTGGTGCCGCTCATAGCAGCGTTCCCAGCATACTGAACCCAGTACCACGTACGCGCTTACCCGCACACGAACGACACAATTCCCGTTCAGTCCGGCCCCAGGCGCCCGCTGATCAACAGGAGAGTGCTTTTCTAACCCCCACCCCCAGATGGACCCGCGCGTCATGGAGTGGTGGGAGGCGCTGCGTGCGGGGCGGCGCTACGTCAACCCACACGCGGAGCCGGGGGGCCCGCGGGGGTCGTCGCCGTGGTGCTGGAAGGACCCGGAGCAGCGGGTGCTGTGGGAGGGGCAGAGCCCCCAGGCCCGCAGGTGGCTGGAGACCAACGGCGCGGGGTGGGAGGTGGAGGAGGAGGAAGAGGAGGTGGTGGTGGCCGTGAGGGAGCAGGTCATGGTGGGCGTGAAGGAGACTCGAGAGGAGGCTTGGGAGGAGGACGAGGAGGAGGAGAAGGGGGGCCAGCAGGTGCCCATGGGGTCGGAGCGGGCGGTCAAGCAGCACCCGGAGGTGGGGGCAGGCGACGGAACGCAGGGGCAAGTCCAGGCCCAGGCGCACGGCTCGCCTTTGCAGCAAGTGCCCCTGGAAGCGGACCTCCTCGATGCGGTGCTGCTGCAGCGCCGGCAGCCGCAGCAGGAGCCGTTTGTGCCTCCACAACCGCACACGCAGCAGCAGCAGCAGCAGCAGCAGGTGGCGCACCAGCCGCAGCCGCACAGCCAGAAGCCGCAGCCGGGCCCCGAGGCGCCGCCCGCCACGGCGCCCGCCGCGCAGCGGCTGCGGCACTTCGCGGCGCGGGCGGGGACGGAGCGCGCCCGTGTTTTGGCGCTGCTGTACGGCCCCAAGCGGGCCATCACCAAGGCGGCGATGGAGGAGGAGCTGCTCCGCGTGGTGGGGCTGCTGGCGGAGATTGAGGCCAAGGGGGCGGCGGAGGACGACGTGGGGTCGGGGTGACAGGGGTGCAAGGCGTGTTTGGTCTTGGGCGAGAGCCGTAGGGAGCAAGATGGGCGTTGGGGAAGGTACTGGCCTGCTCTGGGAACGTCGTGTTGGTGGTGGCGGCGTGCAGATTTGAAGCCATGTGCGTCGACAGTCAAGGTGCTTCTTGTTGCAGAGGGCGTGGGATGAACTGATGGCATGCGGAGTGCAGCGTTACGGTTTGGGGATGCGCAGTGGACGTGGGAGAGATTCCTGCGGACTGAGTCGCGCCGGGTTGCGTAAAAACTGGTGGACCGGGAGCACTGATATATTGCAGGAGTCTTGCAGGCTGATAAGGAACACCTTGAGCACGCATGCAGCATTGCTTGTGCTTTTTTGCCTACGGGTGTGCAAGCAAACCTTTGTGCCAAGTGTATGTATCGCTACGCGTACGCATCAGCTTGGGTGGCAGAGATCCGTTGAAGGATGGATGCCATGCTGGACGGCACAGTAGCTCTTGTGCCGGCACACCTGGAAAGAGGACTCAAGTGTCCTTGCGTTGGCTCGTGTCACAATGCATGGGTGCGCACCACACGGTTAATTCTGGTCTCGTGCTTGAGTTTGAGAGTCGCCTTCGTTGTTTGGTTGTACTGGTGTCACATGCGGCTGGCTCGGCACCGCTGTTGCCTTAAGATGCGCAGCAAGCGCAGTGTTTACGCTCCATACTCGGCACGCCCCTACGACGATAGCGGATCGGTACGGGGCGCATGTGCCTGGTTATGTCTCTGCAAACGGTCACGTACGGTATTGTGTGCAACTGTCCGCAAGGTGCAAGCCCTGGATGCGACCAGGGCGCATCCGTGCCGTGGGAGTTTTGAGCTTCGTCCTGCAGCATGATGCCGCTTAGGGGATACGAAGTCTGTCCTTGACGCTGCTTGGGTCATGAGACGGGGCCAAAGCTGTATGTACGTAAGGAACGTAACCGCCTCATAGCAAGGCTGCCTTCTTGTCAACTTACTGGGCTCGCTTTGGGGGGCTCAGACTTTTGGAGCTGAAGACTCCTGCCCGCACAGCGAGAGGGGTGAGCAACCCCGTGTCCCCAATGGCTGGGGCCAACCATCTGTCCCGGCTGAGACGGGGCTGGGCTGTGGAAGGAGACTTGGAAATGTAAAATCACTCAGGAAGCTATTGGGGTACTGGGGCGCTGCCCAACCCTGGCTTGGCTGGATTGCGGGCAAGACTCCCATCGTCCCATGGCTGGGACGCTCATTCGTGCTCGCTCCTCTCCGAGCAAGCATACCGGTATCATACACTGGAGCGCAGGATATGCCTCGGCTGTTGGTGGTGACCGACAACTCCCTGCGCGGACCGACATCCACAGCACGCAGACCTCGCCTCCACCTGACGCTCCTCTTTGCCGTTTGTAAACTCTGTGCGTGTCTGGAAGGAATGGAGTCAGCCCTGGCATGGGACACCTATACGCGATCACCGTGCGGTAATGGAGACACACGGCAGGTCATGCAGACCCCAACGGTGCTCTCCGAGGGGGGGGGGGGCGGGAAGCGGGAAGGGGTGCTCAGGGGCTCATCGAGTGTCCTCAGCTGCCGTGCACGATTGACACGTGTACCGGATGCTGGGCAAGTGCCTGCGGTTAGTTCTCAAAGCGGGCAGCATCTAGTTAGCCGTTTGCGTACAGACTTGAGGTAGCACCTGCAGCATCAAGCTGCTTTGCTAGCAACGCTTGATGCACCTATATGGCTTCGGGCTTCAGACCACGAGCTGACAAAAGTTTTGCAGCTCACGACAGCAGCAGCAATTGCATGGAGACTGCACTGCGTCATGGACTATCAGTGATGTATATTATAGTGTAATTCATGAGTGGCTCAAGTGCGAGGCGCGCCTTCCTGCGCGGCCTCGCAGGCGCTGCGGGCGCTGCGGGCGGCATTGGTACCCTCTACTGGGCCTGGCCAACATACAACGCGACATCAACAAATCCACATGATCCTATTACAACAGAACAATGCTCCTTGCTGCGCTCGGTGCCCTCTGGCGACAGCGTTGACCCGTCCCGCAACCCGGGGGCACGGACGTGGAGCAGCTTCATGGCCCCGTCGGAGCTGCAGGAGCTGCTGAACGAGCTGCAGCCCATAAAGCAGAAGGTGTGGACTAACCACGAATAAAATCATGTGATGTTGCAAGACGGTAACTCGGGAAACACGGGGTGAGGAGCGTGACATGCCCAGGCTGATGCACGTTGATGCGGTGCGGCCCTGTGTGGGGCGCCGTGTGAGGGTCATGCGCTTACATGCGTACGCGTTGACACCTGTACCTTCTCGCCCCTGGGCCGTTCGACCGAACTGATGCGTAGCTCCATCACTTCATGCTCCCTACACAGTATGGCATCAACCTCATTGAGCCGGTCCATGCCGCCATCTACCGGTGAGCAACCGCACACGGCTGGCGTGGCCGTGGCGTGGCCGTGGCCGTGGCACGGGTAGCTCGACACGGCCGCACAGCTGCCGGTGGCGCAGCTACTGTTTTAACCATGGGCAACACGCTACCCTTTCTATTCAGCACTGGCATGACCCTTTTTCCGCACCACCTATTGCCCCTTCCTCTCCCTGACCTACTTGACTGCGATGTAGAAGGATGCTGCACCCCTTTTCCACCTCTCTGTTTGCCCCCTTCCCTCCAGCTGGCAGATGTCGTACCTGCGCCACCCGCCGCCCGTCAACATGCTGCGCGTGACTGCCCGCCCCGAGCACGCGCAGCAGCGGCGGCCCGACTGGGCCTACGGGGAGCAGTGCGACGAGGCCAAGCTACCGCCCAACCTGGCGAAGGTGGGTATCGGAGCCTTTGAGTGGGTGGCCAAGGGGCGTAGCTGGGTGCAACCTAAGCATCGTGCCATCAGGTGATAACGTTCCGTACTGATGTGCTGCTGTGAGACCCTGGCAACGGGGATGATGTGGCTGTGTTCACCGGCAGAGCCAGTGTAGATAGGGGAGCAGTCCCTGAGCGTGGTGGGCTCTGGCACGCTGGAGACAAGCACCGTCCCGGGAGGCTCTTGTTCAGTTGACATCACAGCTGCCTGTGGCGGTGTCCCTCTGCCCCCGCACTGTGGTCCAACGCGTTTGCCGGCCGCAACGACCGTCACCCCAAACCGCTCACCCCCCTTCCCGCTTCCAGAGCCTCCGCCACGCACGGGGCCCACTGCCCAGTCTGTCAGCAACGCCAAGAGTGCATCCTCTCCTTGCCGAATTGCAGCCTTCTTTGCTACAGAATCCCAACTGCCCGCCAATCACCGCTTTGTTCCACCATGCCCGCCTGGCCAGGTTGCGCAGCGCATCCGGCAGCTGCCTGGCCTGCAGCTGGGCCCGCTGCGTGACGTGACGGTCAATTGGCGGCACGGGGGCTTCCTGCGCCTGGACCCGCACGTGGACCCCGCGGTGAGGGTGCACAGGACCCACGTTGCTATATTTGGAAGTATGCAAAGGTATCTGTAGACACGCTATCCCAGCGAAGCGCCCGAGGCGTGGACCCAGCGGTAAGGCCTGGGGCTACACTACTCAAAGGGCTGTACCCCATACCGCTCAGCCAGACCGTGGCTGGCATTGGAGCCGAGCTACGAGCGTGGGCGACGGCCAGGCCGCACTGGTGTTTGCCCTAAACACCCGCGCGCGACGCGGCACGCGTACACGTCCCCGCGTGCACGTGTGGCCCCTGTGCGCCCCATCCACACTCCGCAGGGCGACGGCGAGAACGTGTTCATTCTGTCGGTGGACTCCCCTGCCGTGCTCACGCTCAGCCCCGGCAGCTGGCTGCAGCTGACCAGGTGGCTGCGCATGGCGTGGTTCGCGGACGAGCGGGAGCAGGTGGGTCGCCAACACGGCGCGTAGAGCAATTTTGCGTTATGTGATAGCGACGGTGGGCATTCGGGAAACGTACATCCACGTGCATATTGCGCCCAACCGGAACAGGTGGCTGTGACTGGTGTGGTGAGCGGTGCGGTGCTGGGCGCTGGGTGATGTGAGATCGGAGCTGAAGGGCCCGGGTTGTGCATGGGTATGTTTGGTCAAAGGGCTGAGCAGTACGGCATGGTTTGCAGCTGAACGGGAGCAGGTGGGCTGTGGGCGTGGTGGGAGGGGCAGGCCGGGGCCCGGAGCGGGAGGGTGCTAGCTGCAGGTGAAGGGTGCGGGCTGTGGCTGTAGGCCCTAGCGAGGGGATAGCAGGAAGGCAGGGAAGGCAGGGAACGAGGCCTAGCAGGCGGTTGGGTCTGGTCGAGCCGGGTGCCGAGTGCGAACAGTGGGTGCCGGGGTAGGGGCCAAGGGGGCTGCACGTGGGTGGAGCGGGGCATGGTCGTGGCGTCCTGTTAGGCATGAGGTTACAGGGGTTGAGCGCCACGATACTTGGTTTTGATGCTCATGCGCATGAGTGGCATGCGTAGCGGACTACAACTCAAGCAGGAACGCTTTGCAGCAGGCTGTGGGCTTTGCGTCAGGGCCCAGAGGTTCCTTGCCGCACACCTGCATTCCCTGAACGCTTCAGGCCAGGCAAGCACCCTGACTAGCTTTACTTGTCGTCCAACGGCGCTGGCCTGCTTCCCTACTGCCGGTACTATCGTAACCGTAAATACCCTGGCACCTTGGGCTCCGCAGGTGAGGTACGAGGCGGCCCACTCGTGGACCGACCGCGACATCGACGCTCTGCTGCCCCCCGGCAGCCTACTGCACCTCAGCGGAGACGCCCGGTGGCGGTGGACCCATGGGACGCGGCTGGGCGTGGAGAAGCTGCAGGAAGCTGCCGGGGCCGGGGCGGAAGCTGGCGGGAAGCTGCCAGAAGCTGGCGAGGGAGTAGCAGGGGGCCGGGGGGCGAGGGGTGCAGGTGAGGGGGGGCTGGGGGTGCAGCAAGGACAGGGCGGAGCTGAGAGGGCGAGGGCGAGGCTGTGGTGTTGGTTTGGGCGGCCGGAGGAGCTGGTGGAGCGGGGGTTGGAGCGGCATAGTGTAGTGTTCGCTTTTGGCAATCCAGACAAGTAGGACAGGTGGGGGAAGGACGGCGGCATTGAAGGCTGTTGGAGAGCTCATTGTCATTGTCAGGCGCGTGAGCAGGCAAGGGGCAGCAGAGCCGCACGAGTAGGCGCAGAACCGACTGGTAGCGAAGCGTTCATTGCCCTACCTGCGCTCATCCGACCAAACGCTTAGCATGGAGGGTATCCTCATGTTGTGCGTGAGATGGCTGGCTGCAGGACAGCGCCAAGGGGTGGTCATGGGTGATGCGGTGTCTTGGGCACGGAATTAACGCTGACACATGACGACAGCTTGACTTGACCGCGACGAAGGGAACGTCAAGACGCTGCCATTCCGTTGCTATTACTCTTGAGTTTCATTGCATGAAGCGTGCTTTCACCTGATAACAACGCTTGAGCTCACCGAGTACGGCAAGTTTGGGGACCCCCAGATTAGCGCAGGCAACCCCGACTCAGCACTTTTCCAGCGCGACGTTACTTTCGCAGCATCAAAACTTGTATCAAAATGGCACCTCTTGCCCTGAAGAGCGTTTCGGCCAAGTCGGCGTGCTGCCCTCAGCGCGCGGCTGTGACCGTGCGCGCTCCCCGCGTCGTTGTCTTCGCCGAGCCTCGCTTCTCCCTGGGCAACAACGACCGCACGGTATGCAACATCATCGACCTGATCAACTCGCATGAAGCGGAGCTGTGACGCTGATGGCTTGCAGTCCAGCGACCGAACATACTTGGGGTATCGCCTTGGAACTAGCTACAAACGCATCGAAAAAACGGGCCAATATCAACGCTGCAGTTACATAGTGGGCCTTCATGCTGGCAACTTCGCACCGGGTGGCCATGCGCCACTCGTTCGGTCGCTCCATTCCAGCTGCCAGCGAATCACGGCCCCGCTGTCATGCCCGCCATACAGGCCGATGGCTACGTTGAGAAGGACACTGCCGGGCAATCCAACATGTACCCCACGGTGGTGAGTCCTGGGCGCCCCAGGGCAAGGGGTCGGGGCACGGGACGAGGCGCGGGAAGGTGTGGCTCCTGGCCTGTGGCCACACACCCGTAACATGTGCCATTACGCACTAGCAGCGTACGAATCGACACAAACTTGAAACGACACAAACCGTTTAGGGGATGTCCAGCGTTCCAGCGCTCCTCGGCGCACGCGTAGTGCAGCCGGAGCTACCGTATGCTTAGTCACTTGGGTTTGGGGACACGAGCGCACGATCCTCCCTGCAGGGAAGCTATGGCCGTGCATCGGCCTACCTGACACTGGAGGTATAACTAGCCTGACCACAAACATGCCCCTCTGTTGCTGCAGATGAAGCCGTACGAGGCCGGCAGCTCCAGCGACACTGTCCAGCAGGAGGGCGCCAACAACGCCGTGGCCGTGGGCGGCAGGTGGGGGGTTGGGGGTTGGGGGGTGGGGGGTGGGGGGTGGGCGGCAGGTGGGGGGAGAGGACGGCTCCTGGTTGGGGTTGCGGCGACATAGGACAGCTGAAAGCTGGTAATGTAGTGCCCATCAGTACGGAGGAAGAAGGGTCTCGATGCAGACGGAGCGGATCTGGGGTGTGGGCTGGGACGGTACGACATATGGCGTACATGACACTGTGATGGACGTGTACTTGGCCTGTTTGAGGGCAGCTCGGAGGCCGACACGTGCGGAAAGGCTAGCCAACGCTGGTGGCCACCTTTGCTTATATGCGCGCTGCAGCGATTCTAACAGTGCCGGGAGGCTGCGCCCTTCGGAAGTTGCATGGTAGCTGCGTAGCTGCCCGCGCATCACCCAGCAATACAGTGCCCTGACTGACACCTGCTGCCCCGTTCCTGCTGTTGCCTTGTGCAGCGTGATCGCCCTGGGCGCCATCGGCCTGGGTCTGACGGCGCTGGTGGGCTCCGGGTCGTCCCCAGGTGAGGGGAAAGGGAACGGAGCGGTGCGCATGTGGCACGGTTCACAGTGGGGCGTGAGGCAGCAACGGACGCTCACAGGGTGGGTTGCATAGCAGGGCAGGTCACTGCCGTAAGCCGGATGGTCCTTGTTGGTCATGTCGATTGGATGGAGGTCTGGTGTACTGAGCGAGCTTGGATGGTAACAGGATAGACGTTGATAGGGCTGAGAGGCTGCTTCTGCAGTACCGGTAATGACCGCCTTTAGATGGCTTGGCCCAGCAATTGCAGGAGGGGTTGTTATGAGGGGACCGGGGGGGGACACAGGCGCAGATACAGCCAGGCCCACCCTTGGCGCCCAGGCCCCAGCTGTCCTGCTACGGCGTCGCACCTGGCAGCGTCACAGTCCTTGCAACGCAACCTGACCGTCCACGGCGCGTTACCGCTCCTTGCCCCCTGCAGCCCCCGCCGACGCCGAGGACTTCTCCCAGTACCTGTCCCTGTCGGCCTACAGCGCCGCCTTCGAGCAGGAGCTGGTGCCCCGCCGCGCCCCCGCCCCCGTGGCGGAGGTGGTGGCTGCCCCTGAGGTGACGGCCGAGGTGGCCGAGGCCGCCCCCGCCGTGGCCTCCGAGTAAAGGCAGCTGACAGCCGCTACAGATTAGGCTGGTTGCAGAAACGTATATGGGTGCATGTACCACGCGCAGGTACCAGGGGCAGTCTCGTTGGCGGGTGGCCAGATGTGGTGCCGGTTGGATGCAGTGAGAGGACGACAGAAGTGCGTTGTTGCTTTGTGGAGCCAGGGGGAAAAGGCCGGATTCGGCCAGGTGGTGTTCGGTGGCGCGGTTGCAAGCATGCAGCTTCACCGCACATGAGGTAATGGTGGAGCCGAGGGTGATACCTCCATGTACGTCAGGCCATGTGTTTTTTGGTGATGCAGTATTCTGTTTTGGTTTTCGTGTTGCAAGTATGCCGTTCAAGTGCTGCAACGGCATCCGGACGACTGCGTTCCCATGGCCCAGTTTTGCCCGTGCAGGGTCAGGGCCGGCCTTGGGCAGGGGAGTTACCCTAGCTACGGGCACGAACGCAAGCGGTGATCCGCGCTGTAACCAAATTTTGTACAACCCCCTGTGCGCGCTTGCCTGGTCCCGAAGTTGCCACATGAAATGGATGTCAGCACGGGCAGGTTGGGCGCGCGGGGTGCTGGTGATCTGGGAGGCAGTACAAGTATTGATGCTGCAGGAAAAGGGCCGACGTCTTGACACTTGCCCGCTGATGGCCTGATGCCTGAGCTGGGCTGACGCAACAGCTGCGCCTATCCTGGACCAGGCATACAGTTACGGTATCGTACGTGCCGAAAAGGCAGCAGGTCGGCGGAAGCCAAGCAAACCTTCAGGCCCTTACACACTCTCGAGACACTCTCAAGACACCACATGAAAACGGCGTCTCAGCGCACGCATTGCGAGCAATGAAATGAAGAATGAAAAGCGCCCTCCGAGTACGAGTTGCAGATATCTATGCAGGTAAGAAGCAGACATAGCGCGCTGCTGCCCACAATCTTGACACGTGTTGGCACGCACACACAGCGCAAGCTGCGGCCTTGCTCCCCGCACGGGGTAGCTCATCAGTGCCAGCGGCGCGCCCCTCGACAGGGCGCCCTTGCGCGCTGGACACGTCACCGGCAGCACAGCCCCTCGCCAACCCCGTGCCAAGACCGCGGGAGTAAGCACAGCCGCACTCACAAAGAAGATGGCCCTTTACTGAAGCGCAGCGGTCGCATCGGAAGCAGACCCACGTCATGTCGACCCTAGGCTGCACGTACGTCGTACGGCAAACATGGTACGTTGTAACGGCATCCTAGGTACTGGTGAAACGGGCCCGCAAGATGCAGTAGCTGCTCACATCCACGCAGCCCAGCTGCCACGACGCCCCATCGACTTCTCAATGTCTGTGGGCAAAGGGACATGAGGCAGGGGCAGATGTCGACGGGCGAGCATCCCTTGCACTGTAGAGCAAGCAAGCACAGACACCGCTTTTCCTTGTCCTGACATGAACATTGGCAGCTTGACTGTCACACCCGCAGCGCCAGTGCTCCCGCTGCGACTGCTGCCCCCACCGTCCCCAACCCCACACGGCCTAAGCACACATCCTACCAGACCAGTTTCAACCGCCCCAACGCCGGTCCTCCCTACTCAATACCAACAACCTGCTGCTTTAGACTACGCCACTTTTACTACATGGAGTCTACGCGCCGGCCAGTCTGCCGGCGTGCGCTGTGGGAGCTGGAGCAGACGGCGGATCGCAACATCCGTAGGTCGACTTCCTCTTTCCCGACCACTTTTACTCCTACTACCACTACCACCACCTCGCGTTTATTACTTTGTTTCCCCAACGCCGAACGATCAACCGCCCACACCGCCACTCACACTTCTGGTGGTACTCCTCCGCGTCGTACCAGTCGCCCGCCGGGTCAACCGTCGTGGCGATCTGGCGCAGCCCGTACTTGGCCTTTAGGCCGGCGATGGCCCTCTCCACCGCCTGCCGCTGCTCGTCGCTGTGGTACCACACCGCAGACTTGTACTGCGCCTTGCAGCGCTGGGTGGGGTCGTGCTCGCGGAAAAACTCCTGCATGCACCAAACGTTGACCACAGGCAGGCAGGCAGGCAGGCAGGCAGGCCAATTCGTATGAGTGTGTGTGATGGGCAGGTGTCCCACGCCTTGGCGCATGTAGGTCTGGCCATACTGTATGCAAAGGGCGCCCGTCCACTGCGCCTCCCGTGCCCTCTCCGCCTGTCCTCTTGCCATACTGGAGCTTCTTTCGCACCCTCCTCCCTCGTGTGCTAAAACGCACGAACGCGTGCCTCCGTCGGCCACCCACGTATGTGCACCTTCCGCCCTCCGTCCGCCACGTTCACCTGGTCCAATACCTCCCTGCGCTGTGCACCCAGCATCCACATCCTCCACCACTGCACGAGCTGCTGGTAGCGACTCGTGCCCTCTCAACACGTGCCTACATGTACCTCCGTCTGCCTCTTTACCCGGCGTTTCCCACCGCCTCAGCACCTCGCCTCCCATTTGCACCTGCGGTACCCCCGCCCGCCCACCCCAGCCCGCACCTCCCTAGTAGGCGCACCCAGCGTCCACCCTACCCCGCACCTGCAGCAGCTGCTCGTAGGTAATGACGGAAGGGTCGAACCACACCCGCATGGCCTCCGTGTGGCCGTCTCCGGCACACACGCTATTGTAGGTGGGGTTGGGGGCAGTGCCGCCCGTGTAGCCCACGCGGGTCTTCACAACGCCCGGGAGGCGCGCAAAGCGCGCCTCCTGCATCCATAGAAGAAAAAAGTGATATGCCTCACATCAGATGGATCATTATGTATGGGGGCTCCGAAGCATGGTCGTGGTCAGGGCGGGAGGAGACCAGCCGAGGGGGGTCCGTCCTGGTTTACTTATCACACGGTAGCGAGCATCGCAACGGTACCTTCGGCAGCCCGCACACCCAGCATGTTCTCACCGGGTGCCAGAATCAGCCAAGCGCGAACGTGGCGAGCTCGACGCCCGAGTTGCCGTTGTCAGCGCGCATCATCGGAGCGCCCTCGGCGAAACCGCGAGAGATGACCGTGCAACGGCTGTTATCTGACGCGACGAGTACAGAGTGCTTAGCTGCAATGGTACGGGTGGTCGGCGCCGTGGCCGCAGAGGCAGTGGGGTTCACGATGGACGCGCCAGGGACCACACAGAGCGGTAGGTTGCGCGCTGAGGCGAGTGCGCCCCGCGCTTTCTGGGACAACAGTGCCATCGCTTTGGATTTCAACACAATGCACGCGCATGCCGTCTTATGTGCCTGCTAAGCACGAGGGGTCAGAGTAGGACATGGGAACGGCGTTTCCATCGGCCGCGCCAAGAACAGCAATGGACAATGGCATGGAGAACAAGCCTGAATTTGTTTGTAGGTAGTGTCGATGTGGCTTCCTAAGGACAATCCAAACAGACCCGTGGGCCCACGCAGCCCAGCTGCGCCGCACAGCCTCCCAAGCAGCTGCTCCTTTGCGCGCCCGACTAGAGTAGCACGAAAATTTCCTTACCATGCCGGCGTCTCGGTTACCTTTGCTGTTAGCACTGTTTCTAGCTTCCCGCTGGTTGATCTGTGCTACAGCAGCTGGATGTCCACAGGTGCGTGCTGATGCCCCACGTGCTCCCAACCAAACCTCGAGGGGGCTCTGAACCCTGCCATAGAGGATGGTAGCACCGGCAGCAACTGCAGGGCGCAATGAAGGGCTACGCTGACATGCCCCTTTCACACCTCCAGGTGAACGAGCGCGATGCTGCTGGTGTGGAGGGCTTTGGCGGTGTCAGGGACGAGCTTGCAGCAGCTGGCACCTCCCCTCACGCTGCTGGCCACGGCCCTGCGTATTCACATCCGCCTCTCGAGGACACTGCAGACCCAGGAGTAGGTCGCACCTTGCAGCAAGACCCCGGCAGCACCAGCGCCGCCAGCAGCAGCGGCAGTAGCAGCGGTGGAGGCAGCGGTGGTCTGTGGCAGGAGTGGAGCAGCGGCAACGCCGGAAGCAGCCCAGGCACCACCTCCGCCTCCACCCTCGGACCCCTCCCAGGCTCCACTCCAGACAGCGGCAGTCCTTCCGGCACTACTAACGCGGCTGCAGGGCCTGGGAGCACCAGCAGTGAAACCGAGAGTGCAGGCTCAGGGGATGCAGGAGGCTTAGGGACCACCAGAGCGGGCCTGGCACAGGGTGGTGTGGGCGGTGGGGCGCGGGCGCCTCGGCCCCTGTTCGGGGGTATCCCCTCGCCTTTCACCTTTGATGGCGTTGGATTTGGCTTTGGCGGTCTGTCAGTGCCCACCGCGGGCCAGGTGGACGACCTCATTGTGCGGGCCTTCTTCAACAGGTAGGTGGGAGCAGGGCACTTGCCCCGTGTGGGAGTGCCGGGTGGAGGGGAGGAAGGTTGGGGACGGGAAAAGCGTAACGCGTCTGCTGGCACGGGACTTACCGTACTCAACAGTTGGAAGCAGCGCATGCGCGCTGGGTGGGAGGGCCGGGTGGTAGCGGAGGGTAGGCCGGCTGGGGGCGGGGCGTGCGCCCACCAGATGGGAGGGCGGGGTGGGGCTGCAGGGCAATGGGGTGGACATCATGTGCGGTGTAGGATGAGTCTTCCAGCAACCAGTGGCCGGCTAGCAGCCCTCCACGCTGCGGCACCCCCTTGGCTGCGCATCACTGTACGCCCGTTGGCGCGTACTTGGCGATGCACGGGCCACGCCATGCCCTCCTGCGCCTCACCCCACGTCCTCTCACAGACTGCCCCATCGTCATACCGGACACTTTCCTACTCGCGCGGCTGCGCCCCAAACCTACCTCATTATCAAACAAAAGTTGCACCACATACAGGCCTGGTTCTACTGCTCATGGCCGCCCCCAGGCTGTTCAACACGCCCTTCTACGGCTACCTGGCCCAGGCTCTGCCCAACCAGCTGGCCAGGCCCCTGGAGCTGCTGCCCCCCGCGCTGAGGGAGCGGGTGAACCGCAACGTGGTCAACCTGGTGGGGTACGACACACTGGACAGGTGGGCATAGGTGCATGTTGCACGACTGTCTCGAGCATGGCACGGACAAGCAAGGGCACGGACCGGGCAGTAAGGCGCACACGCAGATGCGTATTTGATCTCGGCCCACATAACCGTGCGGTGGCAGCGGCTGGAGTAGTATGGCTTGAACCTCGTCGCATGAGGATGGACGCAACAAGTTGCGACCTTGACGACCGCCACCGCAGGATTGCGGACATCCTCGTCAACGCCCCAACCGCCGCCGCCGGCCGCTTCGTCCCCCCCGGCTGCGTAGGGCCCATCATGGCCCTGGGGGTGGCCGGGGGCAACTGCACCGTGGACTCGACGAACGGCTCCGTGGCTTGCACCCAGCCGTCCGTACGGCTGACGGTTACGCCTCTGACGTGCAACCTGCCGTACAGGAGCGGCTGCAAGTTTACGGGCGTGCAGTTCCGCAAGACGGTGCCGCTGGGGCCGCGGGCGGGGGGCTACCTGGGGCCCCAGCCCGCGCTGTACCAGGTGGGGTGGGGTGCTGACACTAGCATACTACTGTTTCAAGTGCGCATTGAAATACGGTGTGCAGTGTTGGGGTAAGAGCTGGGTGCTCATCGGCCTACATGCAGCACACATGAGGCTGTGCGCTTTCCCAGCAGGGACGACCTGCCTGCAGAGCTCCCACCTCACGCGCCTCAGTTCATCTTCAGGCCAGGGGATGGTATGCACGTATTTTGGTTTTAGTACACGACGGCGTTCGTCAACATGTCATGCGACAATGCCCCGCCGTGGCCACCGCGTTCCCTCCAGGCCGGCGTGTCCGTTAACCTGACACGTGTATGGCTGGGGTTCAACCTCAACGCGCGCCGCATCCTCAACGACTTCGGGGTCATCAGGTGGGCGATACAAAACTGGACGGTTGTGCTACTGCAATGTCCGCCACAACGCCCCAAAGGCTTCTGTACGCCGATGCGCACCTACCCGACTTCCTCTCGTTAATGTGGACCGCTTACGCCGCGTTTGAGTGCGTACCGGCCCTCCCATGCCTTGTTTCTTTCTAACCGGGCCTTGAGCTCGCTGTCCTACACGTGCCCCCTCCCTCCTCTTCTTGCAGGTGGTACGGCTACCTGGTGCAGTACCTGTCCTTCGAGCTACTGCGCGTCGCCAACACACTCATCCGGGGGCCCGTGGTGCCCCCCGTGCCGCCAGTGCCCGTGCCCACGCCCGGCACGGACGGTGGGGGCATCATCGGCGGCGGAGGCAACACCACCGGCAACGCCACAACGGCCACCAGCGTGCCAGGAGCAGGTGGCGGTCTGGTGCCGGGAGCCGGTGTGGGCACGGCAGGGGGCGCAGGGGTCGTAGGGGGCGCAGGGGTTGTAGGGGGTGCAAGGGGGACAGGGGCCACCGCCGTTGTTGGGACGGGAGGAGGTGGTGCAGCCGGGGTGGTCACGGGGGATGGCAGCGTCGCATTAGGCGGAGGCGGGGATGTTGTACCCGGGGGCAGCAGTGGTGGTGGGAGCGGCGGTAGCAGCGGGGTGGGTGGGCAGGGTGGGTTGGACGGGGTGGCGCTGTGGGGTGCAGGCCGCGGTGCGGAGCAGGACGCCAGTGGGAGTGGGGCGGGTGGTACAGCAGGTGGAGGAGCTGGAGGCAACAGCACAGCAACCGGTAGCGCTCCTGCAGGCGATGGGGGCAGCGGTGTTGCCGGCGGGACGAAGGGGGTTGCGGTTTGGGAAAAGGGAGGCCGCAACTCGAGCGGCAGCGGTACCACGGGCATAGACTCGATCAGCAGTGGTCAAGAGCATGAGAAACAAGAGGAGGCGGTGCAGCCATGGGGTTCTAGCAGCAGTCGCCCTCCTGGGGACGTCCCACCGGACGATGGAGCCTCCTCCGTTCCCTCCCCGCCGCCAGAGCCTCTTGCCCCGCCTCCCATCGCGTCGGCGCCGGATAGCGGTGCCGTGGCGGTGTGGGGCGCTGGCAGGGACAAAGGCGGGGACGCTAATGTCAGTGCATATTCTGGTGGCAGCGGTAGCATGGACAGCAGTGAGGATGTCAGCGTTGGTCAGGGGATTGCTGGGGACGGCAGCGGCAGCGACGCAGGCGGCGGGGTTGCGCAGGACGGGACTGTGCCGGGTGGGGTAACGAGATGGGAGGGGCGCGGCGGTAACAGCAGTGCGAGTCCTAATGTTGATGCTGGCGCCCCAGGAAGCCGCCCTAACGGTGACAGCACGGGCGTTCCCGGCGAGTTGAGTAGCGGCGGTGGGACAGCAGACGTGGTGGCTCGCTGGGGAGGGCGCAGCGGTGATGGCTGCGGCGACGGCAGCGCATCCCAGAACAGCACAAGGGGCAATGCAGGAGCGGCTGATGACGGTGGTGATAGCGGCGGCGGAGCTTGGCGAGCGCCTGCGCCTCCTTCGCCGCCGCCGGCTGCACCTGTGAAGCCTGCAGCCGGTGGCATAAGTAACGTTACGGGCAGCGGTCAAGGAGAGGCTCACGGCGATAGCAGCAGCAGCCACAATGATACAGGCGTGGCTGTGCAGGACCCACCACGTGCTAGACTGCCGCCTCCTGCGCCTCCACCATCGCCACCAACCGCTAGCAACATTTCTAGCAACGCCACTGCACCGGATATTGCAGCAGAGCAGCCAGTCAGGGCGTGGCGAGTGTCTGGGCCTCCTGACCCCAACGGAGATGTCACAGCCACGAATGGGACGGACGGCTCGGCCGCCACCACCCTCAGCCAGGTGCTTGCCCAGGCCCTGGAGGCGCTCTCCGCCTGGCGAGGGGGTACCCTGGCGCAGCAGCTGGGGCAGGCTCTGCTGGCAACCGGCCCCCAAGACAGCGCTGGGCATGGGAGTGACGAGGCGCAGGCAGGGGCCAGCTCCAGTGCGTTTGCGGACCTGCTGCGTGCGACCGCGGGTGGTACAGGTGCTGCCGGTGCAGGTGCTGGTGGTCAAGGCCCGGTGCTGGGCGCACTTCTTGCAGCTCTGCAACGGGGACCTACGGGAGCTGGCACTGAGTCAGAGTCAGGGTCGGGTCCAGGGCCAGGGGCAGCGGCAGGGACGGACCCTGGAACAGCAACCGCTCCGCTGCTGTCTGCCTGGGATGGCTTGCGGCAGGGGCTGCTGCATGGCCAGGTTGCTGACCTGCTCGGCTTGGACGTATCGTACACCAGGGGACCCCCTGACGCAACTTCCAGCAGTGACAGCAATACTGGCAGTGGCGTTGTCGGCGGGGCTACCAGCGGTGGCGTACCGGCAAGATCTGTGACGACCACCCCCGCTCCCTCTGTCAACCAGTTCGCCCCTGGCACCTTGGGAGACACGTTCAACGTACGGGGCACGCTGCCGGACAGTCTGGAGGCGGGCGTGGAGACAGACGCCGCGGGCAAGCGGGTGGCCCACGGGTCGGACCAGAGGGCGAGCGTTACGGCGGCGCTGGAGGGCATGCTGAGTCAGCAACTGTACGGCGCGATGCCGGGGCAGCTATCGGAAGCTGCTGGCAGGTTGGGGGCGGTGGGGCAGGGAGCTGGTGGGTTTGGGGGACCCTGGGGTGCTGAGGCCGGGGGTGGGGTGTTTGGGGGTGTGGGCGGTGGCAGTCTACTTGGCGCGTGGAGGCGGGTGGAGCAGGGTGCTGCGGGGGGTGGCGGGGTTGCAGCGGCGCAAGGCGTAGGGAGTGGTGGTGGTGATGGTGTGGCCCTGCAGTCTGGAAAAGGGCTGATGGGTGGAGGGCTGCTGCAGCAGATTGCTGCACGGTATCAGGGCGCAGCGGCTGGTGGCTCTGGCGGGGTTGGAGAGGAAGCGTTGGGACAGGGCGTGGCTGGGGCTGGGTCAGGGGCCGGCGATGGGCAGGGCGGTAATGCTGTGGCTGCCGGCCAACAGGGCAGTGGTTCTTGGGACCTGCTCAGCTGGCTACAGGACGGCGAGCTTTGAGGCTAACAGCAGACGCAAGGGTATTGTACTGGGTCGTGGTCTAGGGCCCTTCAACTGGCTATTCACGTGGCAACGGGCAAAGGCCAGCTCCAGCGAGACGCTCCGAGACCCGATTACGGGCCCACCACGCTACGCGGTCCTGCTGCACAGTCCAAGCCATCTGGGACTGTCCCCTCTTGAGCGTCAAGACACTCGCCACAACGTAACCGATGAACCGCTGCTGGGATCGCCATCTTGATGCCCCTTTCACATGAGGAAGAACAAAAAATGGACCTAGTACTACGTCCTTGGTCCGGTACTGGGGTACCCTGACGCGACCCACAATCCATGAGCACGCATGTCTCGAGCATATACTGGTATGCGATGTCTTTTTCTTATAGTAATAGAAGCCAGGTACATACTTCTCACGCGCCACAGCTCTGAGAAAGAAAGGAGTCACAGCTTACGTCGCCTGACATGTCAGGAAATGTACGCATGTAACGGCGCATGGCATGTCAAGGCTAAACAACGGCTAATGCGCAATGTGAATGTGTATATGTATAAACCGTATAACGCGTTATAGATTGAATGTGGCATTCCATACGCTCATGTAGTTTTGGAACGAGTCCCCTGTGACATGCCACGCGACGCCCCCAGCAGCCCAGCTCCCCCTCACCAGCTCACCTCGCTCCTGGCCCAGAAGGCAAGGTGTTCAGTGTGAGATGGCTTCTTACGGCACATGCAAGAGTACGTACGCTGACTCCTGTGTGGTAGAATGCGCCACAACGGGCCACGTCGCCTGGCATGTCGGCATGCCAGGCGACACAGGTGCAGCGCCATGATTCCAGCTGGGCTCCTGTCGCTCCCGCCAGTCTACGAACAACGAAAGTCATACAATAGCTGGTAGCTGGCCTGCCAAATGAAGTTCGTGCTGTCTTTTATCTGGTAGAGTGCGCAGTACGAGGCATGTCGCATGGCATGCCAGCATGCCAGCAGACACACGTGCAGCACCATGCCCACGGCAGGACCCCTCTCGCTCCTGTAAGTCACCGAACAATGTAAGGCATTGTATAGTCTGTAGCTGCTCTACGAGGTGAAGTCCACGCTGCCTCGTGTGTGGGGGTGCGCAGTACCGGTGACGAGTCACGTCGCCTGGCATGTCAGCATGCCAGCAGACACAGGTGCAGCGCCATGCCCCACTGAGGCCGACCTGCGCCTACGGCTCCCTTGCGTGTCATCGTACTCCGCGTTACGTGCTCATTGCGTTGGGCTCCCAGGCAACATCCTTGTGGAAGAATTGGATGAGCAGGGGTATGGTGCCTGGGATGCCACCATGGGATGGTGGTGTTTGAATGCTTCCGGTACGTCTGCCAAGCAGCAGGCAGTGTCAAAGAAAAAGAAATACCTGCTCAAATAAGCGTTCCTCACATACATGGCATATTAGCTAGCCAGCCCAGCCCAGGTGCACCTTGCGCCATGGCGCCAAAGAAAAAGAGTGCGACCGCCGATGGCTCCAACCAGCCCCCAATTAACACTGGAGTATATGGTGAAGATGCCGGTAGTGATGCTGACCGCGACAGCGATCTGGACAGTGACGACGGCAGCGACGATGGCACCGACGCCGACGTTGAAGCCGAGGATACTGAAGCGGCTGCTCGTAAAAAGGGCACGGACAAGGGCAAGGGCAAAAGTTCCAAAAAGAGCGGCAGGCAGAAGGTGCAGGGCATGATGGGCACACGTGTAAGTGCTACTGCCGGAGGTTGGCGCGAGACCCTTACACGTTCTCTCCTTCCACACTTCCGGGGTCTTAACACATGAATCCTTCGACACTGCAGGTGGTGCGGCTGGCGAAGCTTGTCGAACAGGGCAAGAAGATGGGGGAGCAGGTCATTGTTGCCTTTGTTGCGGTATGCAGCAACGGTGCATCCACCAGCTTTACCAACGCACCTGCAGCACTGCCCATGGTGACCGACTTGAAGGCCCTGATGACGAAGACTTTGGTCGGCGGCGAGCGCAAAGAGCCCATCACGTCCAAGGCTGGTGAGTTGGCCTGAGTTCGCTGTTTGTACTGCGCAAGGCTTCCCTAAGGCACACCTAAAAGTCTGACGTCGTTGCTTTCTGTGACGCAGACCTGGCGTACTACGTCGACAACCACAGCCTGAAGAACGTCCAGATACTCCGCTGCATAGGCCGTACGGTCGTCCCAGCGGCCGTGGGCAAGGGCAAGGGCCAGGGGTGGAGCAAGGCGCCACCCTGGTGGCAGGGGCAACCCTGGAAAGACCCTCAAGGCCTCATCAAGGACAAGAAGTTCAAGGAGGAGGGGGAGGCCAAGCTGTGGAAGTCCCTCATCGTTAACATTGTGTTGGGCTGCATAGAGAACGACCCGGAGAAGCTAGGCAAGATGGGCATCGCACTCCAGGACCAGGGCAGCTGGTAGGTAATAGGTAATAGTCCACACAGATGGTCCTGACCGGCGGTTGCAGCGCAACGGTTGCAAAGCAAAGAGCAGGTCAACACCGTCTACCGCTCTTTAAAACCGATGCGTCCTATGATGTGTGCAGGGTCAAGGACATTCACAGTAACAAGGAGAGCGGCCGACTGGTTATCGAGCTTACGAACCGCATCATGGCTAGCACGCCTCCCAAGCAGAAGGGTGGGTCTTTCCAGTTCGCCTAGGATGGCCCTAGTACCAAGGCGGGGCAAATTCGCTTGCGTACCAGTGATCATCCCCCCTTCTCGTATGACTGGTTCAGAAGTACGGCACACCGTCTTCCTAAAAGAGCACGCCGGGCCTGGAGTTCCTCAATGATCCATGCGGCCCCCTCCCATCCTTTACCCTTCCCGCGTTTGCCTCAGGCCCTGAGCGCGGTGCCAGCGCTGGTCCTAGCTCAGCGGCCCCGGCCAGCGGAGAGAGCGACAGAGACGGTGGTGACGGTGGCGCCAACGGTAGCGGGCGGGGCGGCAACGGCGGCAGCAGTGCCAGGAGCCCCGGGGACAACGGCCACGGCGGCGGCAATGGCAGCGCTGCCGAGGAGGATGGGGCTGGCGGCGCGCCGACGGGTGGGTGCTATGGCATGCTGGGACTTGCGTGCTGGATGCATGGGAGCTTCTGTGCACAAGTTCCTTTCCTGTGCGTGTAGACCGTACCTTACCTCGTGTGGTGTTCGCGTCTCCCGACCCTGGCCTTCCCCCATGCGTCCCGCAGGCCTTGCGCGCGGCACTGGTGGTGCTCCCGGCCCTGTGGCCCCGGACGTTGGAGCGGGTGGCGGCCCCGGGGACAACGGCCGTGGCGACGGCCACGGCGGCGGCAATGGCAGCGCCGCTGCGGAGGATGCTGACGGCGAGACGCTGACGGGTGGGTGCTACGGAAAGGGGGCTGGGGATTGCGTGCCGGATGCATGGAAGGCGGTGCGTCCTAGCAGCGGCTGCGTACGCTCCTCGCCCCTCTGCGTGTGGACAGCACCTTACCTTGTGTGGCCTCCCCCACCCTTTCCACTCCTCAGGCCTTGAGCGCGGCATCGGCGGTGGCGGTGGTGGTGACGACGGCGGGGGCTGCGGCGTCTCCGGTGGCGCCGGCAGCGCCGCTGCAGGGGATGCTGACGGCGACACGCTGACGGGTGGGTGCTACGGCAAGGGGGCTGGGGCTTGCGTGCCGGATGCATGGAGGGTGGTGCGTCCTAGCAGCGGTTGTGTACGCTCCTCGCCCCTCTGCGTGTAGACAGCACCTTACCTTTTGTGCCCTCCCCCACCCTTTCCACTCCTCAGGCCTGGAGCGTGGCACCGGTGCTGCTGCCGCCCCCGTGCCCCCGGCCATCGGCGCGAAGAAGGGAGGCGGCGGTGGTGACGACGGCGGGGGCTGCGGCGGCGGCGGTGGCGCCGGCAGCGCCGCTGAGGAGGATGCTGACGGCGAGACGCTGACGGGTGAGTGCTATGGCAAGGGGGCTGGGACTTGCGTGCTGAATGCATG
>VFQN01002242.1_pt1 | contig 30401 bp, 21 predicted proteins | sample 3512371 | NCBI WGS metagenome assembly VFQN01 (sample SAMN10412370, study PRJNA504923) | tailings metagenome | isolation source: Replicate 2 from Balatoc abandoned mine | place: Philippines: Itogon, Benguet | collected 2017-08-28 | reverse complement strand
CGGCAATCACGCGTCTGTCCCGCCGCTGGGGGTTGCAGTTTCCCAGCCGACCCTTTTGTCTCCGCCCTTACCGCTGCGCCCCTATGGCGACCACAGCTCTTTCCTGCCACTGTCTTTGTCACCGCCGCGCCGAAGGGCTTCGGTGCGCCTCCGCTTCCTGACCCGCTAGCATCTTCCTTCAGCGTATCGACGGCCGACGGACTGCACGCCATCATGGCGGACGATCATGGCGATCATAGCATCTGGTTTCCGCATGGCGAGCAATCTGCCACTACCGCTTTCCTCATTCCGCGCGACGGGCATTTTCTGTGGCGCATCCGTAGCGCGCTACGCCTTCACCGGCTCCTCGGCGGTCAGCCGTCCGGCCGGTGGCCCCGCGAGCCGCGTCTGTCTCGCTTTCAGTTCCATCGAGCATCCCTCATGCTGCGCGCTTGGGACGGCGTGCAGTCGGGGGCAACGCGACGCCACGTCGCGAGTGCTATCCTCAATCCGGATGTCGCTTTCATGCGCGCGCTCGACTGGAAGAACGCATCTGAATGCCGTCGCCTTGCCCGTATCCTGAAAGCCGCCCGGGAAACTATCGACGGTGGATATCTGCACTGGCTTGTTCCACGATCGCGACGGTCGTGAATCCAGCTCAAGCGGTCGCACTGGTGTGGACTGAAAGCCGGGCGCGTCGCTTCCAAAGTCAAGCCACATGAGCCTACTCTCTTGCCTCCGCACAGCTCCTGAGCATCGTATGTTATTTACTACCCGGGCTACTCTGGACGTTGGCAATGGCGAGTTGCGGCTGTTTCGGATTAAACAGCTTTTAAGGCGGCTTGCGCCATAACGGCCAGTTGAGGTGAGCCAGGATCTCACCCGGTTGTTGAGGTAACGCCCGTGACCAAAGACTGGTTTTTTCACAATTGGATGTATGCCGGCTTCGTCGCCGGGCTGTTTCTGCTTGTGGTGACACCAATATTCGCGGGAGTGTTAAGCCTGCCGCTGCTGCTTATCTACCTGCAGCTTCCAATTTACATGATTCACCAACTCGAAGAGCACAATCACGATCGCTTTCGCCTATGGGCCAACGAGGTCATCGGCGGCGGATTGGAGGGGTTGACGCCGCCGGCCGTGGTCTTCATCAACGTCGTTGGCGTATGGGCGGTGAACCTGATCGCGCTCTATCTCTCGCATTTTGTCGATGTCGGGCTCGGCTTGATTGCTGTCTATCTCACGCTGATCAACGCTGTCGTCCACATTCTCGGCGCCGGCGTTCTGCGCCGATACAATCCTGGGCTGGTTACGGCCGTGTTGTTGTTCCTGCCCGTCGGAAGCTATGCCCTGACCGTGGTCTCGCACGCGCCCGGGGTCACGGCGACGGATCACGTCATCGCGCTCACGACTGCGGTTATTCTCCACCTTGCGATCATTGCCTACGTGAAGCGGCGCTTGGCGGTGCTGTCCAACGCCTGAGCCGGATACCCGCTGGTCTCATATGGACAACGGGCAAATGCAGGCGCCTCAGCCGCCAACAGGCTGACAGTCACAGCCGTGGATTGTGATCGGGCAAAACGATTGCGGCCGGCGTTACCGTAGCTACCGAGCAAACCGTTGCAACAACAAAGCAACACCGGCGCCACCACACGGACGGTCCGGAAAAAGGATCGCGTTGGACAACAAGGCGATCCCTGGCCCCGATCGCTTGACAGTTTGTTAATTAGGCCCTCAATTTCCGATTGAGGCCTCTTGCGGTTTCGCGCCACATGGGTGCCCAGGCAACGAATTCATATCGCGGGGGATGTGATGGTGCACCGGTCCCATGTCGACGGCCGCTCCACTGTCGAACGGCCGTTCCGATCGAATGCGGAGGCGCGGGCCGCAGCCTCCATCAACAACCTCGATCTCGGTACGGTAGGATTGGCGCAGGCCCGTCAACTCCCCATATCGGGCAGGCCGACTGCGGTTAGTGCGCGCCTGATCGCGGGGCTGCTCGGTACCGCGGCCTGGTTCGCCATCCCAGGCCAGGCCACGGCGCAAGCAAGCTGCAGCCTTCAGAACAACGTCTATACGTGCACCGTCCCTGGCGGAAACTCCCCCGTCTACGTCAACCCGACGGCACCTATCGTCCTCGATGCAGGCCAGAGCATGGCCGTGACCAGCCTCGGGAATACGAACATCACCTCCTCGTCGAACCTGGGCCCTTGGGGACTCTCTGCCTTAGGGGTATCGGCCTCTGTCACCCCGAACAAGCTCGTTTTCACTGACCTGGGTCCTATAGCAAGTGGCGACACCAAAGGTCTTGCGATCTCCAATCAGGGTTCTATCGGATTTGCGGCCGACTCCACGGAGATCAACAACTTCGCGTTCGGCATCTACGCGCTTCAGACCGCGGTTGGGACCGGCTCATCCCAGGCAGGCGTGACCGTTACCAATTCCGGCGCAATCGATATCAACCTGTCGACCGTCCAGACATGGGGAGGAGCCGCCATCTGGGCGGCCGACCGGGGTGGCGGCTTAGGCGGAAACTCGTACGGCGCGACGGTCACCAATAGCGGAGCGATCACCGCCACGCTGACCGGGTCGCTAGGCGCAGCGGGCATCCAGGCGATTTCGTACGGCGGCTACGGCGGGTACAGCTCCACGCTTATCCCGCAGAATAACTTTGGCGGGTCTGGCGGTGACGCGTCGATCGTTAACTCGGGTACGGTGGATCTCACCTGGACCTGGGGTGACGCCGGGAGCGACAACAACGGCGTCTACGGCCTGTTTGCGCAGTCGCAGGGCTGGAGCGGCTTCCTCGACAGCGCCGGCAATGGCGGCAATGGCGGCGACGGCGGATCGGCGACAGTCACGCTCACCCGGGGCGGCGATGTGAGCGTCACGGCGACAAACGCGCCGCCAAGCTCCAGCGCCAACAGCGCCGGCATCCTGGCGGAGGTGATCGGCGGCGACGGTGGGACAGGAGGGGGCGGCGATGGCAACATTGGCGGCAATGGCGGCTATACACGCGGGGCGTCGCAGATCTCCGTCTCGGATGCGAGCGTCCAGACGAATGGCGATTTCCTTCCCGGTCTCTTTGCCCTTCAGCAGGCTGGCGATGGTGCGAATGCCGGCTGCTCCAAGCCTGCCGAGGAGTGCGACGTTTCCACGAGCTATGGCGGCAATGACGCCGGCTCTGGCGGATGGGTCTACGGCACGGGCGGCGCTGTTACGGTCACCGCATCGTCGCTTCCGGTCACGATATCGACCAACGGAGACCAATCGGCGGGCATCGAGACGAAGTTGCTCGGCGGTGCCGGCGCCAGGGGCGGGTCCGACAACGCCGGCATCGGCGGAACGGCGGGCAACGGCGGTCTCGGCGGCGCCGTGTTCGGGCAGGCCGGCATCGCGCTCACCGGGACAGGCCAAAATCTCGTCGCCGTGACGACGGCGGGCGGCAGCTCGCCTGGCATCTATGCGGCCAGCCTCGGAGGCGATGGCGGCATTGGTGGTGACGTCATGGCTGATGCCGTGGCTGACAGAGCTGGCGCCGGCGGCGCCGGCGGGTTCAGCGGCGACATCAATGTCACCTTGGTGTCCGCGTCCATTGCCACGCAAGGGACCTCTTCTCCTGGGATCCTCGCCCAGTCGGTGGGCGGGCTGGGAGCGGCGGGAGGCGCTTCTCAGCAATCACTCGGAAAAGCGTATGGCGGCGAGGGCGGTAGGGGCGGCGATGCGGGCAGCGTGACGGTGCGGCTCGACAGCGCCTCCACGATCAAAACGCAAGGGGACGATTCGACCGGAATCCTGGCGCAGAGCCTCAGCGGGGCCGGCGGCGATGGAGGCACGGCTACCGGTGGCAGCGACAATGCGGGCGCTGCCGGTGACGGTGGTGCGGTCACCGGCATGGTGAAGGTGACAAACGACGGCACGATCATCACGGCCGGGGACACGGCGCGCGGCATCCTTGTGCAGTCGTTCGCCGGCACGGGCGGCACGGGCGGTTTCGCGTCGGGTATCGTAAGTCACGGCGGCACGGGCGGCTCGGGCGGGACGGTTGGCGCTGTCAACGTGACGAACAGTGGTTCGATCGTCACGGGCGGATCATATGCACAAGGCGTCCTGCTGCAATCGATCGGCGGCAGCGGCGGCGCCGGCGGCCAGGCTGACGGCGGGTTCGGTGCGGTCGGCGGCAGCGCCGACACGGATCCCTTCACGACCCAAGGGGGCAGCGTCAGCTTCTCTTCGAACGGTGGCATCATCTCGACGAGCGGCGTGTCCGCGACCGGCGTGCTGGGCCAGTCCATCGGCGGCGGCGGCGGCGACGGCGGCGACGCCTCGGGTGTGACCGTTGCCATTGGCGGTCATGGCGGCGGCGGCGGTGATGGGGGCACAGTCGCGGCGACGATCGGCGACGGCTCGAAGATCACCACGCTGAACGACGGGGCGGCCGGCGTTGTCATGCAGTCGATAGGCGGTGGCGGCGGCAACGGCGGCAACGCCACGAGCGACGGGCTCGGCGTGGGAATCGCCATCGGCGGCGGCTGCGATAAGGATGGCAACTGCGATGGCGGTGGTGACGGCGGGGCGGCTAGCATCAACACTGACGGGGCGACCATCATAACCTCCGGGTCGAACGCGCCCGGCCTGGTGGCGCAATCCATCGGCGGCGGCGGCGGGACGGGCGGCCAGGCGTTCGCCGGGTCAGTCGGCGCGGGATTCTCCGTTTCGAAAGCAGTCGGCGGCACGGGCGGCGGCGGGGGCGTCGCTGGGACGACTGCCGTCACCGTGTCGGACAGCTTAATCGCAACGGGTCAGAATTCACTGCTGCTGAGTGGGGGTTGCTCCTCGACGCAGCCATGCAACGCGCTACCGGTCGACAGCTACGGCGTCCTTATACAAAGCGTCGGCGGCGGCGGCGGACACGGCGGTTCGGGAATGGCCGAGGCGCTAGCGATCGCGGTTCCGGTGGACCCGGACGGTACCCAACTGGGATTGTCGGTCTCCACCACGGTCGGCGGGCAAGGCGGCAACGGCGGCAGCGGCGGAACCGCGCAGTTCGCCCTGTCCGATGGCGGTGCGATCACCACCAGCGGCCAGGGATCCACCGGTGTGCTTGTGCAGTCGATCGGAGGGGGCGGCGGCGCCGGCGGCGATTCCACCTCGCTCGCCACTGTCATCGGGTATGACACGCCCGACAGCACTGCGTCATTGGCAATAACGGCGACCATGTCGGTGGGCGGCAACGGCGGCGTCGGAGGCGACGGCGGCGAAGTACTGGTAGCGCTCGGCGGCACGATAGCGGCAGACGGTACTTTCTCGCAGGATGCGACCGGTAGCGCCGGCACCGCCATCGTTACTTACGGCGACTACGCGAATGGCGTGGCGTTGCAGTCCATCGGCGGTGGCGGCGGCGATGCCGGGTATGGCAGCGGCAATACGCAGTCCTTCGGCACCGGGACCAGCTCGTCGTTCACCGTGGTCACGGGATCGAAAGGGGGGGTGGGGGGCGATGGCGGCAAGGTCCAAGCCAATCTCTACGCCGGCAGCGGCATCACGACCTATGGCTCGGGCGCAATCGGCATCGTGGCGCAGTCGGTGGGCGGCGGCGGCGGCACGTCCCAGGGTGGCGCCCTCAGCGTTGCCCAGAGCTTCAACACGGAATCCGGCCAGAGCTACAAGCCGGGCCTCAACCTCGAAATGGGCACTCAAGGCGCCGGTGGTGGAACCGGCGGCGATGTTTCGGTGACGGTCGCGGCGCCGATCACGACCCATGGCGGCGACGCGACCGGCGTGCTGGCGCAGTCCATCGGCGGTGGTGGTGGACTTAGCGGCTCGGCCGGTGCCGAGGCCTCGGCCGACAATCCGATTGTTGCCGGCCTCGCGGAACGTGAATTTAGCAGCGAGGTCGCCGACGCTCTTCGGAAGTATTTCGAAGGGGAAAATCAGTCCCTTCCGACGATCGACGCCACCTTCAGCCTCTCGATCGGCGGCAGCGGTGGCACCGGCGGAAGCGGCGGCACCGTTTTGGTCGATCTTTCTGCCCCGATCACCACTGTCGGCGACTGGGCCAACGGCATCGTCGCGCAGTCGATCGGCGGCGGTGGCGGCAAGGGCGGCTCGGCCGCCGCAAGCGGCACTGGCGGCATTCCCGAAGTCACGATCAACCTTGATGTGGCCTTGGGGGGAAGCGGCGGCGCCGGCGGCGAGGGCGGCGAAGTAACCGTCCATCTGGGACAAGGCGACACGGCCATCGGGACGGCGGGCTACGCGGCGGCCGGCGTCATTGCTCAGAGCATTGGTGGCGGCGGCGGTATGGCTGCGGACGGCTCCGACAGCGCCGCTGGTTTGATCTCCGTCGGCGGGAGCGGCAGCGGCTCCGGCGGGCTCGGCGCCGATGGAGGCTCGGTGAAGCTGAACTACGGCAACACCAGCGGCACGATTATCACCACTGCCGGCGACGCTGCCGACGGCATCATCCTGCAATCGGTCGGCGGGGGCGGCGGCATCGGCGGTGCCGGCAGCAGCCTGTTCGTGCCCACCTTCCTGATGCAGGACGCCACGATGACGGTCTCGGCGGGCGGCAGCTCGGCCGCGGGAGGTGATGGTGGCAGCGTAGAGCTGGAGGAGGATTACTTCAACAAAAACAATACCCTAGATATCTCGACAACCGGTGATTATGCCTTCGGCATCGTGGCGCACTCGGTCGGCGGCGGCGGCGGGCTTGTGATCGTCCAGCCGAGCGCCGGATCCCTGGCTGTGGAGCTCGGCGGCACGGCGGGAAGCGGCAATGGTGGAGATGTGCAAGCCTTCGCCACCAACGTCAAAGTCGTCACCGACGGTATAGCGGCGCATGGCATCGTGGCGCAGTCGGTCGGCGGCAGCGGCGGCCTTATACGCGTGGCCGACAAGAGCGCCGACAGCCCGACGCTAACGACGTCGTGGAACGGGACTGATCTGGGCCTGAATCAGGGAAGCGGAAACGGCGGAAGTGTCAACGTCTACGTCGGTGGCGGTGGCGGCGTTGCCGTCAGCGGCGCGGGCGCGATAGGTGTCCTGGCACAGTCGATCGGCGGCGGCGGCGGGCTGGCCATCAACGACAACTCGATGTTTGCGGGATCTTCCATTGCAGCTTTTCCCGACTGTATCGGCACTTGCGGCAGCGGTGGCGGCGTCGAGGTGTGGGTGGACGCAGGCAGCACCGTGTCAGCCACCGGGGAGAGCGGCCTCGGCATCTTCGCCCAGAGCCAGGGTTACGGACAAAACGGGCAAATCTCCGTCACCGTAAGCGGTGAAGTCATCGGCGGGAGCGGCACAGCCGCCACGCTCACTCAGTCGGGCGCCAGCGGCATCCGGCTCGACGGCGGCTCCTCCAATCAACTCACAGTGCACGGCGGCGCTACGGTCACCACGGTCTCCGGTACGGCCGGGACGGCCGTGGTCGCAACGTCTGGGACCTTGGACATTAGCAACAAGGGCACGATCACCGGCTCGATCTATGGCCAGACGAATTCAGACTCCACGTCCGCGCTCATGGCCCCTGCTGCGAGCTCGTCGGTAACGGTGACCATGGACAACCGCGGCACCTATCATGCCGGCGCGGTGATGCAGGGAATGCTTCACAACAGCGGCATCGTGAATGTCGGGATTCCGGGAGAGGTGCGCCTCACCAACGTTACCGGCAACTTCATCCAGACCGGAACCGGTCAGCTTGGTGTGACCATTGATTCTCTCAATCAGGCGGCAAGCCACATCAAGATCGACGGCACCGCTTCGCTCGACGGCGTCGTGGCACCCACTGCAATCACGCTCCTTCCCGGCTCGGTGACGGTTTTAACAGCAGGCAGTCTCATCTCCTCGGCAGACGCGGTTGATTCACTCGTCTTCGATTGGGATGCCGCACAGTCGGGGGATACCGTCACACTCTCAGCGCGTCCGGATTTCACGCCGGACGGTATGCCCCTGTCCAACAGCCAAGCCTCGCTCGCCGGCCACTTTGCCCAAGCGTGGGCGAATGCCGACAGTGATTTCGCCACTCACTTCGCCACCCTGTCGCATATCACCGAGGCAGAGGACTACGCGGCGGCACTGGATGAATTTTCGAGCAAGGATATTTACGCCCAGCCGCTTGCCCTGATCAACTCGGCCGGGGCGATCCTGGGCGCCTCGATGAGCTGTCCGGTGTTCGTTGATCAGCAGGTACTGCTCGAGGAAGGCAACTGCGCCTGGCTCGGGGTCTCGGGACGCTGGAGCGATCAGGATGCGACTGGCGACATACAGGGCTACGACGTATCGAGCACGAGCTATCGTATCGGCGCTCAATACGAGATCGCTCCCGACTGGTATCTCGGCGGCTCCATCGCCTACGGGCAGACCTCTGCGACGATGGACGGCGGATCCTCCGGCGCCGGCGACACTTTTGACGGTTCCATCGCGCTCAAGCGCACGATCGGCCCTTGGCTTTTTGCCGGATCGGTTGCGCTGGCCCACGGTTCGTTTGACGTCAACCGCCAGGTCAATCTGCCGGGCTACTCCGCCCCGCTGGAGAGCGAACCCAACGTATTCCTCGCCGGCGGGCGGCTTCGCGCCGCATATCAGTTCGCGTTCGACAGCTGGTATGTCCGGCCCTACGGCGATCTCGACGTGATCTATACGCACCTGCGGGGGATCGAAGAGACGGGGTCTCCGCTCTATGCCCTGGATCTGGGTAGCAATAGCGATACGAACGTCGCGCTCTCCATGATGGTGGAGCTCGGCGGCCGGGTTGATCTGGAGCAGGAGATGACGCTCCGGCCCTATGCCGCCTTCGGCATGAGCTATCTGCCGGGCAACACGCGCACGGTCGACGGGAGATTTGCCAACCAAACCGTCGACAATGGAACCTTTACGGACCATCTTGAGGCGCCGGAGCTTCTGGGCCGGATCGACCTTGGCCTGCAGCTCTACAGCGGCAACGGCTTCGAGGTGAAGGCGGGATACACGGCCGACATCGGCGAATCCTTTCTGAGCCAATCCGCCAACGCACGGATCGGTTTTCAATTCTAATGCAATGCCGAGTTTGAAAGTGCAGTTTAGCATGTTTCGTCAAAGGTTTTCTCTCGCTGGTGCCATCGCTCTCCTTGTCACGCCTGCCGGCGCGGAGCCTCTTCTTCCCGGTGGGGCAGGTTCGCTTACCGAGACATATCAGGACTGGACGGTGACGTGCCGGATCGCCGACAAAGCAAAGCTCTGCGCGATGTCGCAGCAGCAGACGCGGCAGGACGGTCAGCGTGTCCTCACCATGGAGGTGCGCAATTCGGATAATGGTGCCGCTTCAGGCGTTTTGCTTCTAACTTTTGGCTCTCGCTTGAGGCGGGCGCCATACTCCAAGTGAAAGACGGGCTTTCACTTCCGCCACTACCATTTTCCACCTGCCTGCCGGTTGGCTGCGTTGTACCGCTGAAATTTGATGCCGACACAATCGCTGCTTTGCGTGGCGGAACATCGCTTTCCATCACCGCGCGGGCGCAGGACGGCAATCAAGAAGTGCCGCTCTCCCTGTCCCTCTCTGGCTTTGCGCCCGCTCTCGAGAGGCTCAATTCGCTGCAGCGAAATTGATCCTGTCGAGAGGCGACCGGTGAGTCGAAGTCAGCCAAACTAGGGGTGGCGCTTGGCAGATGGAGTACTTGCGCTCTTCCCTGGCGCCGCTGCTCATGTCAGCCGAGCAACCTGCCCGGAAGATCACCCTCGCCTGGGCAAGCGCCACGTAAGCTGGTACAGGCGCGCCGACGCGTTCGAGGTGGGAAGCGGACCGGCTGCTTTTGGTCTCGGGCCTGGAATAGCGAGACCTTCACGTCGTTGCGATAGTTGTCGTGACTTCAACCAACGCAAACTTCGCAGTGCGGCTGGCTTTTACGGCTTTCAATGGGGAGCCGACCTTCGCCGCGCGTCAGCAGAAGTACGCTTTCGACTTTCGACCGGTGCGTCAATGGAAATCCCGCGTCTTCATCTTCAATTCACGGGTGTGACCGTAGGGATCGGCGAAGTTGCGCGCCCGCAACCCCTTGGGTGGCAGCTCGCGCGGATCGAGACCGCCTCCGTGCCGGGCCTGGTCGCCGCGACCATGCGGGAGCGGGAATGGAGCGTCGCGATCACCGACACTTGCGAGTTCGGCGGAAAGGTCCGTCACCTTCTGCACGACGAGATGTACGACCTCGCCTTCACGCTGGATGCGACCGCGCACGCTCATCATGGACGTCGAGAGGATGGTGCGCCGGTTGGTCTCAAAGACTTTCGCCCAGATCACGAGATTGGCAATGCCTGTCTCGTCTTCGAGCGTGACAAAGAGAACGCCCTTGGCGCTGCCGGGGCGCTGGCGCACCAGAACGACGCCGGCGGCCTCCAACCAGCGGCCATCGCGCGCGCCCATCGCGTCAGCGCAGGTCACGACGCGGCGGCGCCGGAGATCCTCGCGCAGGAACGAGACGGGGTGGGCGCGCAGCGACAGGCCGACATGCCCGTAGTCCTGAACGACTTCGCCGCCTGCCGTCATCGGTTGCAGGGAAATGGGCTGCTCAGATATCTCCGGCACGATTTCCGCTTCGCGGGCTGACGCGGCGGCGAAGAGGGGGAGGGGGTCGTCGCGGAGAGCGCGGATCGCCCAGAGCGCTTCGCGCCGCGCCAGACCGAAAGCCGGCCGGAAGGCGTCGGCTTCTGCCAACTGAACGAGCGCCGCCTGGGGAACGCCGGCCCGCTGCCAGAGGTCGTCCACGGACGCGAACGCCTCGTCGCCGCGGGCTGCGACGATGGCTGCGCCGTGGGCGTTGGCAAGCCCCTTGACCATGCACAGGCCAAGGCGGACGGCGAAGCGGCTCTCGTCATCGGTCGGCTCGAGGGTGCAGTCCCAGCGTGAAGCGTGGACGCATACCGGCCGGACTTCCACATCATGGGCGGACGCATCACGTACGATCTGCGCGGGCGCGTAGAACCCCATCGGCTGTGCGTTTAGCAGCGCACAGCAGAAGACGTCGGGATGCCGGCACTTCAACCAGGCGGAGGCGTAAGCGATGAGGGCAAAGGACGCGGCGTGCGATTCCGGAAATCCGTAAGAGCCAAAGCCTTCGAGCTGCTTGAAGGTCTGCTCGGCGAAGTCGGCCGCGTAACCGTTGGCGACCATGCCGTTGATGAGCTTCGTCTTGAAGGAGGAGACCCCGCCGGTGTGCTTGAAGGTCGCCATCGACTTGCGCAGCATATCGGCCTCGCCGGGCGTGAAGCCGGCGCATTCGATCGCGACCCGCATGGCCTGCTCCTGAAAGAGCGGTACCCCGAGCGTCTTACCGAGTACCTTTTCCAGCTCGGGCTTCGGGTAGTGGACCGGTTCCAGGCCTTCGCGGCGACGGAGATATGGATGCACCATATCGCCTTGGATTGGTCCGGGCCTAACAATCGCGACCTGGACAACGAGATCGTAGAACGTACGAGGCTTTAGCCGCGGCAGCATGGACATCTGCGCGCGGCTCTCGATCTGGAAGGTGCCGAGCGTGTCGGCCCTCCTGATCATTGCGTAGGTGCGAGGATCTTCGGCCGGGATGGAGGCCAGATCCAGCGCAATGCCCTTGTGTTCGGCCAGGAGGTCGAGGCCGAACTTCATGCAGGTCAACATGCCCAGCGCCAACACGTCGACCTTCATGAAACGGAGCGCGTCGATGTCGTCCTTGTCCCACTCGATGACCTGCCGGTCTTCCATGGCGGCGGGCTCGATTGGCACCAGATCGTCCAGCCGGTCGTTGGTGAGGACGAAACCGCCTGGGTGCTGCGACAGGTGGCGCGGCGCGCCCTGGAGTTGACGCGCGAGGTCGAGCGTGAGCCGCAATCGGCGATCGGTAGCATTGAGGTTGAGCTGCTCGACCTGGCCCTCGGTCACGCCCTCGTCGGACCAGCCCCAGACTTGGCTGGACAGCGTCTTGATCAGATCTTCCGGCAAGCCGAGCGCCTTGCCGACATCGCGCAGCGCGCCCTTCGTCCTGTAGCGCGTGACCGTCGAGCATAACGCTGCGTGGTCACGGCCGTAGGTGTTGAACACCCACTGCATGACGATCTCCCGCCGGGCGTGTTCGAAATCGACGTCGATGTCGGGAGGCTCGGCGCGCTCCTCACTGACGAAGCGCTCGAACAGGAGATCGTTTCGGCCGGGATCGATCGAGGTAATGCCCAGCACGAAACAGACGGCGGAATTCGCCGCCGAACCCCGACCCTGGCAGAGGATATCCTGTGACCGTGCGAACCGTACAATCGCGTTTACGGTCAAAAAGTAGGGCGCATAGCTGAGCTTGGCGATCAGCCGCAGCTCATGCTGTAAGGTCGCGCGGACGCTGTCGGGAAGTCCTTCCGGATAGCGGCGCTCGGCGCCCTCCCAGGTGAGTTTTTCGAGTGTCTGCTGCGGCGTCAGCGAGGGATCGTCTCGCTCTTCGGGATATTGATAAGCCAGCTCGTCTAGGCTGAAGCGGCAAAGCGCGGCGATCGCCAGCGTTCGGGCGAGCGCCTCCGGATAGCGGCTGAAGAGCCGGTGCATTTCCTCGGGCGGCTTTATGTACCGATCGGCATGGCGTTCGCGCTGATGGCCAAGCGCGTCGATCGCCACGTTGTGGCGGATCGCGGTCACAACGTCCTGCAGGATGCGGCGCGATGGCTCGTGGAACAGGACGTCGTTCGTGACGACGGTCGGGACACGCATCTGCGCGGCGAGGTTCGAAAGATTGTGCAGGCGGAGTTGATCGTTCGGTCTGCGTCGCAGGGTGAGCGCCATGTAGGCGCGATCGCCGAACGCTTCTCGCAGCCGCCGCAATTGCAGGCCGCATTCGGCATCGGCGACTTCAGGAAGAAGGACGACGATCAGCCCCTCGCGATAGGCCACAAGATCATCCCAGTGAAGAAGGCACTTTCCCTTGCCGGCGCGGCCCTTGCCGAGGGTCAGCAGACGGCAGAGCCGCGAATAGGCTGGCCGGTCGGTCGGATAGACGAGGACGGACACGCCGTCGCTCAGGTCCAGGCGGCACCCGACGATCAGACGCACTCCGGTCGCCTTGGCGGCCTCGCGGGCGCGCACGATACCGGCAAGGGAGTTGCGATCGACGACGGCGAGCGCCTCGATGCCGAGGGCGGCGGCACGCGCAAACAACTCGTCGGCCGAGGAAGCCCCTCGCAGGAAGCTGAAATGGCTCGTGACCTGCAGCTCGACATAGCGGGTGCTCATCCAAACACCCCATGGAGAAACCAGCGATGCGAGCCGGTGGCCGCATCTTCGCCGTCGCCGGCGCGGTAGATCCAGTAGCGTTCGCCGGCGTCGTCCTCGACCCTGAAATAGTCCCTGACCGCGGCCAGCTCCGCATCGCGCATCCACCATTCGCCAAAGACGCGCTCGGGACCGTCGGCGCGCTTTACCCGTCGCCGAACGCCGCGCCAGGTGAAGGAGACCGGCGGATGATCCGGCAAGAGGGCGACGGTCTCGATCATTTCTGGACGGCCGAGGAGGCGGGCCGGGCGGGGCCAATTGCTTGGCCAGGCCGCGCCGCTCTCGGGGGCCATGGCGGGAATCCGGCATACCGAGCGTTCCGGGACGTCGCTCGCGACTGGCGCCATGCGATAGATCGCGCGTTCGCCGACGCGGTTGGCGAGGGTGTCGATCAGGTCGGAAATATCAGGGGTGGCGAGCTCGATCAGACTGTTCGCCATCTGCCTCCGCTCCAGCGGCTCGGCGATCGTCGCGGCCAGTGTCATGACCTCGATGCCAAAGCCGGGATCGATCGTTTCGATCTTGTCGCACAACAACCGGGTGAGGCGCTTTGCGTCTCGCACCGGCTGCGCCATCCCGACCCGCACGGCCGCGAGGCGGTTGTCCACACGATGACAGAGGAGATCCAGCCGACGCGCGCCGAGGCCTTTTTCTTCGAGGGCGCCACAGAGCTGGACGGTCAGCTTGCCGACATGACGGGCGATCGTTTCGGCCGCGCCGATGGGTTCAGGAAAAGCGCGGCGCATCGAGATCAGATCGGGCGGCCGCACGGGCTCGATCGGCTCCGCCAGGAAGCCGAGCGCCTGATCCAAATGTCTGCCCAGTTGCGGCCCAAAGCGCAGCGCAAGAGGCGCGCGGGGCTGTGTGAGGAGATCGCCAATGCGCTCGAATCCGAGCACCCTCAGATCAGCCGCTATGGTGCGTGGCAATCGCAACGCTTCCAACGGCAGCGCCTCCAGCACGGATGCGCCATGGCCCGGTGGCGCGACATAGGTGATTGCCCCGGCGAAACGCGCCAGGGCATGTGCTGCGCCCCAGCTATCGGCAATCGCCGCCCGTGCCGTCACGCCGGACATGGTGAGGCGGCCGATCAGTGCGTCCAGCATAGCCTGCTCGCCGCCATGAAGATGGTCGGCGCCGGTCGTGTCGAGGACGATCCCATTGGGGGCGTCCGACGCGACAATCGGCGCGAAGCGTTGCAGCACCCACAGTGCCAAGCGCTCGAGCGCGGCTTCGTCCTCGACTGGCTCCGCGTCGCTGACGACCAGGCCCGGCACCAGGACCTGCGCCTTGGCCGCGGGCATGCCGACAAAGATGCCGGTGGCCTGCGCCGCGGCATCCGCCGCGACCACCAGTCGCTTGCTTCCTTCGCGGTTGATCAGGACGAGCGGCGCCTCAGACGGAGGCGCGGCGCCGCCAGCCTTCCGCCGCAGCCGGTCGGTGGACCAAGTCGGCAGGAAGAGCGAGACAACCCGTGTCATCGCAGGCCTCCAACTCGAAATCAGAACTTTCGCCCGCGCGAGCGCGGATCAACTCAACGAGCCAACGGTGTCGGCCGACGCCGGGCACCGGAAGCGGTTCGGATGGCAGCATGGATATGCGCCACCGCGTCACCGCCGCGGTCGGCTGGCCAAAATCCGCCGCCTCTGTGTGTCGTCGCCAGCGCCGGAGCGCGATGGCGATCGTTCCGGTCCCCTCGGCCGCAAGCTGAAGCCGGCGCGATGCCGTCATCGAGAGGCGAGCGATCTCGGCAACGACGGCGCCCAGGCCGCCATGGCGCAGCCCTTCTTCCATGCACGCGAGGACAGTCCTGTCGTCGCCAGCCTCCAGATAAACGACCCGATCGGGCGAAAGGCCTGCCTGCGCCAGCGCGGGCGCGAAGAGATCAGGGCGCGTAATGCACCACAGGACCTTGCCGGTGGTTCTTGCCGCTATGCCGGCGCAGAACAGAGCGGCGGCTGCACCGTCGACCGCGCCGTTTCCGCCGCCAGCAACTTCGTGAAGAGCGCCCCGCGCCAAGCCTCCCCCCGGGAGTCGCGAATCCATCTCGGCAATCCCGAAGGGGAGCACCGATTTCGCGCGCCGGCTCTTGCCTTCGATCTTTTCGATCTGCGCGCGCAAAGACTCTATGGCGGGCTCGGGCCGCAACTTCGTTCTTGACCTCCTGGGGCGGGTTCGCTGTCATGTTCTCTATTTGTTCTTATTTTCGGACGAGAGAGTCAAGAGGCGTCTGCAGTGTGGTGCCGCTCGCCGCCCTTTTTTTCGAGTACAGACGGTTGTCACCGCCGCGCCGAAGGGCTTTGGTGCGCCTCCGCTTCCTGACCCGCTTGCACCGTCCTTCAGCGTATCGGCGGCCGACGGCCTGCACGCCATCATGACGGACGACCATGGCGATCACCGCATCTGGTTTCCGGACGGCGAGCAACCGGCCAGTATTGCTTTCTTCATCCCGCGAGACGCGCATTTTCTGTGGCGCATCCGCAACGCGCTACGGCTGCACCGGCTCCTGGGCAGCCAGCCGTCCGGCCAATGGCCTCTCGAGCGGCGCTTGGCCCGCTTTCAGTTACACCGAGCGTCCCTCATGCTGCGTGCTTGGGACGGTGTGGACTCGGGAGCATCACGACGCCACGTCGCGAGCGTTATCCTCAATCCGGATGTCGCCGCCCTGCGCGCGCTCGATTGGAAGAACGCATCGGAACGCCGTCGCCTTGCCCGTATCCTGAAAGCCGCCCGAGAGACCATCGACGGCCGGTATCTGCACTAGTTCCACGATCGCGATGGTCGTGAATCCTGCTAATGCGGCCGTCCTGGTGCGGTCCAAAAGCCAGATAGAAGGGGTTGCGATACTGGCGCCAGGTCGAGCCAGCGATTTACAGAAACAAGAGGTAAATCGCCGGACGCCGATGGCTCCCGGCAATCACCTCATTTATCGTTTGCTACCGGTCAATACGCCGCTCCCTGGGCGGCAACTCATAGCGATCGTGGCGGCGTACCCAGTCCATTCCCTCCTTCTCGTTGCGGCCCTTCGGAGCGAGATCGAGCATTGCGTAGGTGCCCATCATCACCTCAACGCCGCGCCCGTAGGTAGAGTAGGTGCGGAAGACCTCGCCCGCATCGTCTTTGAAGAAAGCGCTCACGCCAGGCCATTCCTCGCCGGTCTCCTGCCATTCGCCGAAGTTGTAGTCGATGCGCCCCTTGGCGACCTCCTCGGGCGAGAAGCTGACCCGGAAATCGTAGTTGAAGTCGTTGTCGTAGGACGACACCCATTTGAACTGCCAGCCCATGCGTTTGCGATAGCGCTCGATTTCGGCGAGTGGCGCGCGCGAGACGGCGATCATGGTGACATCGTGATGCGCCAGATGCATGTTCATGCCGTCGGTGTGATCAGCCATGAAGGAGCAGCTCGGGCAGCCTTCTTTCCATCCCGGTGCGAACATGAAATGTTGCACCAGAAGCTGCGATCGACCGTCGAAGAGATCGGCGAGCGTGCGCGGGCCATCCAGCGCTTCAAACACGTATTCCTTGTCGATGCGCACCCACGGCAGAGCGAGCCGCGCTTGTGCGACCTTGTCGCGAATACGAGTGAGTTCCTTCTCCGCTTTCAGGAGATCCCGGCGGGCGGTCAGCCAGTCATCGCGTGAAACAACAGCGTGTTGCATTGTCAGTCTCCTTCGTTTTGGTGGCGGTGGTATTGCGCACTGTTGACGGGCGGACGGGAGCTTGATCCACGGAGATAGGTGAAAGAGACTCATCAGCAAGGACATCCAGCGGCTGCCCTGCGCTCCAACTTTGTCTATGAGCGAACTGAATTGCCGGACGGCATCGGGCGGCATCGGACCGGGGGTGTCAAAGCGCCACGAACTCTCCATTTTCATTCTGCGATCCTTCAGTGGAAAGTTTCTCGAGTAGCTCAGCTTTTTGCTCCGCATGTTTTTCCGGGTTTTCGGCGATGAGCTTTTTGAGGTTAAGGAGCTTCCAGCGGACGGCCGGGAGGTTTGCCGCTTGCGGGAGCCCGATGGCGTCGAAATCCGGCGCGCCGTCGTGCAGCCCGATCAAGAATTTGCGTGCTTTTTCGTCGAGACGCGCATTGATGTCCGCGAGAAGCTTGCTTCGCGTTTCGGCAAGCTCCTCAACCGTGACCGGAATTGTTGTCATGCCGACGAATTCTTGTGCGAAGGGCTCATCAAGCGGGGAGAGGCTCGGCTTGATCAGTTCCTGCACGGGCCGGGGCGAACTGGCGACGTAGACAAGGAAGGTGCGGAACAGCGCGTCTGTGAGCCCTCGTTCTCGTAAAGGAGTTTCACATCAAACAGGTCGCGGGGGTGCTGGCGGTCAACCGCTGCATGCAGCTTTCCGCCGAACAAATCCTCGAACGACACGACCTTGATGGACGCGAAGCCGAATTCTTCTTCCACCGCCGGGCATACCGCCAGAATCTCAGGTTCATGGACAACGCCGCGTGTGACCGGGGATGTCTCTATCTTGACCTCTGCGCCTTCCAGACTGGCGCGGATGCGCGTCGCGCCGCCGCCGCCGTCAATCCGGTGCGCGTTCAGCTTCGGGATGTCGCGTATGGCGGCGGCGACAATCCGGTCCAGCGTTTGATCGATGTCCGCCAGGCTTTCGGCCCGCTCGCGTACGGGGAGATAGGTGAGGTCAATATCCACCGAAAGGCGCGGCATGTCCCGGTGGAACAGGTTAATGGCGGTTCCGCCTTTCAGCGTGAAGACCTCTTCCTGCGCGATAATCGGCGGCAGGCGCACGAGGAGAGCGACCTGCGCGGCGTACGGTTCACGGGCCATCAGCACTCTCCGTATCCTGCTGGACGAACTCTGGCGGCACCATGATACGGAAGCGGGGGTGTATCCGGCCGCCTTTTACCAAGGCCCTGTCACCCGTTCCGCGCTGGAAGTCGTCCGGGTTAAGCTGCTTCCACCATGCGTGATTGTGGCGGTCGGCAAACACGAAGAAGAGGCGTATGACCTTGATCTTCCGGCAGCTGTGCAGCAGCGCCGTCAGACGGCGGGGACTTAGCGTCGCCAACCCCTGAAACACCATGTCGAGATTGTGAAAGCTCTCATTGCCCGGCAGCTCGTCCAGCGCCTCAAGTATCGCGCGTTCCGGCGTAGACATGCGCAGCGTCCAGCCCCATGGGAGCCTTTCGCCGGATTCTTCCGACTTTCGATCGGCGAGCCCTATGTCCTGATCCCGGAAAAGCGATAGTCGCCGGGTAACTACTGAAGCATTCAGCTTCAGGCGCGGCAGCCAGGATGGTATGTCGTCGCCGTAAAGCCAGACCTTCGCACCCCCGCCAAGACGGAGGTAGTGGCTGTAGCCGCGCAGGTCGAGCGCCGTCGTTCCGCCGACATGCGCTTTGTTTGCCATTATATGTTGCAGGGAAAGCAGGCAGGTCTGCCAGTCGAGCGGGACCGGCTGGGGCGCGGGACGCCGGAAGACACCCCTTTCCAGCCGTTCGAGCCAGCCGCTGTCTATGTATTTGCGGGTCAGGAAGCGGCTGACGCCCTGCGCCTCAAGCCAGCGGGAATCCACGACAAAACCAGCCGGGACGGCTTCAAGAACGTTCTTTAGCTTCTCTTCTTTTGGTGTACTCATGGTACACATAGTAGCACAATTCTAAAGAGTCGGCTATAGGCTCTTTGAAATTGCGAAATTATGGGTACTTTCAGGGCACATATCTTCTGGAGTTCAAAGGGTTGAGCAAGTCGCTACCGCCGGAAACGAGGAGTCCAGCTTTCAATCAATTCGTCTTCCTCGCCATCTTCATCAGGTTCGTCATCTTGCCCCTCCGTGGGAGATACGAGAATGGTAAGGACCTTTCCACAACCGCCAAGCCCTACCGACTCCTCGGACACAGCCGCCTTGGTGAAGCCGCCAAGCCAATCCCGAATATCTGTCTCGTCGGCGATCCGGCCGCCACTTCCCACGCGCGCAGGGTCCGAAGCTAATCGGGCCGTGGCGGTTCCCGCAGGAAGGCGCGTGCCCTTGCGTAAATAGTCCAGCTTCGGAAGCGACTTCATCGCCTCCGACATGAAGCAGTAATCGATAATCCCGCCGGTGCTCATAATAACTGCAACGGCGGAGTCGGTCAGTTCTGCGAAGCGAATGGCCGTGGCCGTGCGGGATGTCACGCAGAGGTCGGCAACGGCTTCAATTGCCTCAAGGCCGGGATCGTAGGCGTCGATAGCTTTTCGAAACGGAGCCGAAGGCATAAGCAGGCCCGCTGCAAAATGGTCGGCTTCCAGCTCGTAAGGATCGGCCGTCACAAACCCAGCCCGTGACAGATGAACCCCGCCCTGCAACACCTGATCCAATATGTCCGGGAAGAAAATAATGACCCAGCTCGTGGCTCACACTGAACGCTGGAAGCCCATACTGGGAATATGGGTGGCGTAGATGATCCCGAAATTATTGCCGTGGCGAAGCAGCATGCCCGACACACCGTCAGTCTTCTCCGGCTTGCCTTCGACAACGATGTCGCGGCTCTCCGCAATCGCAATCGCAAACGGATCGACGGGGAGTGACGTGATGCCTTCCTCCTGAAGAAAGGCCTCCGCCGTCTGCTTGGCGATCTTCAGACTGAAAATGCGCTTCGCGGGCGTGCTCATTCGTGCTGATCTTTCTTGTTGCTGTTGCGCTTGGCCAGCATCTCAAGAAAATCCTTCGCGATCTCCCGGTCATTGCCGGTCAGCTTCCCGATATCCCGAAAGAGAGGATCACCGGCTTGTGCAAGGTCAGGGCTATCGACTCGGCCCAGCAGGTAATCGGTCGTAATCTCCAGTCCTATCGCGATCCGGCGCAGCGATTCGAACGACGGTTTGCGTGTTCCGGTCTCAAAATGGGCGATCGAACTCGCTGGCATATTCGTGCGCGCGCCCAGGTCCTCTTGACTGTAACCCCTTAATTCGCGGGCCTTTTTCAGCCGCTCCTGAAAAATCCGAGAGGGGTCCTGTTGATCAGTCATGTCTACTCCGCCATGCAAAACTTGACGAGTTCTTCACCTCGCCCTATATACTAGACATGTATCTCATGTCGAACCCGCCAAGCGCAAGGAAAACGTGACCCTATGAACCCTCGCCTGATATCCCTGCCAGTGATCCCTCACGTCCAACCTCAGATAACGTGACAAGCCCGCCCTGGCCGTCGAGATGGCCAATCGCGAGAGCCGCTCGGCTTGGAGGCATAAATGCTGCAAGATTTGGCAGTGTCGGTCCGGATCCGGTCTGTAGCTCCCAAGTCTGCGTACGATCGGTTTGCGCCCTGAGGGCGCGTGAGCCCAACGTGGCGCTCTCTCGTCCTTTGTGCGGTCTGAAAGGCGCGGCGTCTGCAGAGGCAGAGGGTGGGGCCGGGAGGCGGCGGCGGGTAAGCAGCTGGGAGAGAGGCTTCCGGCGCCCGCCGCGGAGCAGATCCCATGATCCGGATGGAAAATCAGACCCCGACCCCGATTGCGTTCAGCGGCTACAAGGTCGATGTCAACCGAGGGCAGCGTGTCGGCCGCGTGTCGTCCGAGTGGTTCAACCGGCCGGCGGATGAGCGCTACCTGTCACTCACCGATCTCCACAACTCGGTGAAACAGCGATCCGAACGAAGCCGCACCCGAATTGTCGCGAGCGAAGCAATTCGCGTTGAGGCCAGCCGAGACGATCCCGAACGCCTGGCGCTGATGCTGCCGGGCGTCGACACACCCATAGCGCCCACTCACTGGAGCTTTGGCCAGCTCACAAGCCTGGTCGGCGCACCGGCAAACTATCTGCGGCAGCTTCCGGCAACGCTCGCAGGCATCAACCTGCAATACGGACTGAACTCGCGCCGTGCTGAGCAGGTTAAGACGTTGGAGATCGAGAGCGGGCGTGCCGAGCTGCGCGCCGTTACCGGCCCCGACTACGGCCGCATCTTCGATCACGAGTTAGTGGAAGCCGTGCAGAAGATAGCCGGCAACGGCACCGAAGACACGCGGTGGAAGGTGCCCGGCATGCTCGACTGGTCGACCGGTTTCTACAACCCCAATGTCGATGTCTCGCCAGACACGACGACTCTCTACGCCTCCGATCGCGACGTCTTCATTTTCCTGGTCGACGACCTCAATCCCATCGAAGCGGGCAAATTGTCGAATGGCGAGCCGGACCTCTATTTCCGCGGCTTCTATTGCTGGAACTCGGAGGTCGGCGCCCGGACCCTCGGGATCGCCAGCTTCTATCTGCGTGCGGTGTGCCAGAACAGGAATTTGTGGGGCGTCGAAGATTTCGAGCAAATCACCATCCGACATTCCAAATATGCGGCATCGCGCTTCGCCCTTGAGGCCGAGCCGTCGCTGATTCAGTTTGCCGACTCCTCACCCATGCCCTTCGTCAACGGCGTCAAGTCTGCCCGAGAGCGGATCGTCGCCCGAGACGACGAGGATCGCTTGGCTTTTCTGCGTAAGCGCGGCTTCTCGAAGGCGGAGACCTCGAAAATCATCGACGCTGTGCTGAAGGAGGAAGGACGACCACCGGAATCTGTCTTTGACTTCGTGCAGGGCATAACGCGAGTCGCGCGCGACAAGCCGCATCAGGATGCGCGGCTCGACATTGAGGGCAGGGCCAAGAAGCTCCTTGAACTCGCCGCCTGAACTCCATTGGGCGAGGGCGCCGTTCTCTCAAGCAAGAGGGCGACGCTTTCTCGTGACGGGTTTGTTCCGAGAGCTTCTCGCCAACGGGTGCATCCGCTCAAGAGATATGCGTGTCGCCGACACCATGCTGCCGTGGTCGCCGGGAGCTGCGGCGTTGGGCTGGAGAGGCAAAGGGGGGAGGGGAGGGTTCCTGACGGGATTGGAGGTCCGGGGAGAGGCCCCGGCCGCCCGTCGTGGAGAACTGACCATGGCAAAGGCCATCCAGAATGTCGTAATGAATGCCGCCGAGAACATTCCTTATGACAAGCTTGTCCTGTCGCAGAAAAACGTCCGGCGCGTGAAGGACGGCGTGTCGATCGAGCAGCTCGCCGAGGACATCGGCCGTCGCGCCCTGCTTCAGAGCCTGAACGTCAGGCCCGTCGTTGACGAAAACGACGACGAGACTGGCATATTCGAGGTACCTGCTGGTGGTCGCCGCTTTCTAGCGCTCGGCATTCTGATCAAGCAGAAGCGGCTGGCGAAGAACGAGCCGATCCCCTGCATCGTCAACCGGGGGTCGTCGACCTCGGCCGAAGAGGATTCTCTCGCGGAGAACGTCCACCGTGTGCAACTGCACCCGTATGACCAATTCCTGGCGTTCAAGGGTCTCAGTGATCAGGGGCTCGACGTCGAGGAAATCGCCGCTCGCTTTTTCGTCACGCCTGCGACGGTGAAGCAGCGTCTGAAGCTCGCATCGTTGTCACCGAAGCTGCTTGATCTCTATGTGAAGGACGAGATCACGCTCGAGCAGCTGATGGCTTTTTCGATCTCCCACGATCATGTCCGCCAGGAGCAGGTATGGGAGCGCGTTGCCAACTCCCGTATGCGGGAGCCCTACTACATCAAGCGCCTGTTGACGGAGACCAGCGTCCGCGCCGATGACCGTCGGGCGGTCTATGTCGGGCCGGAAGCCTACCACGTTGCGGGCGGCGTCATCTTGCGTGATCTCTTCGAGCAGGACTGCGGCGGCTGGTTCCAGGATGCCGCACTGCTCGAGCAGTTGGTCTTCGAGAAGCTGAAGACCGATGCCGAGGCGATCCGCGGGGAAGGTTGGAAGTGGGTCGAAGTGGCGATCAGCTTCCCCTATGGCCACACCAACGGCATGCGGCGCATTTATGCCGAGCGACGTGAGCTGAGCGCTGAGGAGACCCTGCACTACGATGCGTTGAGGGCCGAATACGACAAGCTAGACGCCGAATACGTCAAAGCCGAGGAAGCGGACGAGACCGTCGAAAAGAAGCTCGATGAACTCGGTGCCTCGCTTGATACAATCGACGACCGGCCCCACGTCTATGAAGCTGCCCAGAAGACGCTCGCGGGTGTATTCGTGTCGCTTGGCGCGAACGGCAAGCTTCAGATCGAGGCGGGATTCGTGCGTCCCGAGGACGAACCTGGGGCGGAATCCGATGACGACGGAAGCGAAAGCGACAGCAACGATGCCGGTCGCCAGGATGACGGTACCCACGACAGGGTCGTCAACGGAAAGGTGGCGGGTCCCTCGACGGTGGGCACTGCCGGCGAAGACGCCGAGGAAGACGGCGTCAAGCCACTGTCGGATCGCTTGGTCATCGATCTGACCGCGCAGCGCACGCTCGCCATGCGCAATGCGCTCGCCTGCGACGTGGCCACCGCCTTCGTCGCCGCGCTCCACGCCTTCGCGCTGCAGGTCTTCTATCGCCTCGCTTCAGACACGTGTCTGGAAATCAGCCTGAAGAGCGGTAGCTTCCATCAGGTTGACGATCTCGGCGAGACGCCGTGGGCGAAGGAGATCGCCGAGCGCCACGAGGCGTGGGATCGCGACCTGCCAGACGAGGAAAAGGACCTGTGGGACTTCCTCATCGGCCTCGACGAAGAAAGTCACAGGGCCCTCCTCGCACACTGCGTCTCCCTGTCGCTCAACGCCGTCATCGACCCTTGGAACAAGCGCCCCCGCGCCATCGCGCATGCCAACGTGCTCGCCGCTTCGCTTCGCTTCGACATGGTGTCCGCGGGTTGGGCGCCCACCGTCGAGAATTACCTCGGCAAAGTGACGAAGGCGCGCATCATCCAGGCGGTTCGCGAGGCCCGCGGCGAGGAGGCGGCGAGACTCATCGACCGTCTAAAAAAGGATCACATGGCGCGTGAGGCGGCTCGCCTGCTCGAAGGGTCGAATTGGCTACCGGAGCTGTTGCGCAATCCCGAAGCGACAGTCGAGGCGATCGGTCCCAGCGCTTTAGCGAATGCCGACGAAGCGGCCGACCTGACCGAGGAGGCTGTGGCAGGCGAACCGGTTGTCGATGCGGCACAATAGTGCCTGTGTCCCAGCGACCGGAGCCCGGCGGTGTCGCCGGGCTCTCTCGGTCTCAGGAGACAGCCATGCGGGGCACATTCCACGCACGAGAGCGTGCCGCTGGCGAGCCCTAATCTCCTCACTTGACCGCGCGCATGCCCCCCGACTCGTGGCCATTCTCCAGCACTCCGTCGGCGTCTCCACAATCGAAGCCGCAGCCGAGTTGCTGGTTGATGTTCTGAACGCGCCGGCTGGCCATGCCATTCGCCAAAGTCGTACCCGCAAGAAGGCCGATTTTCGATGAGTGCTCAGCAACGCGAAACAAAAAAACCTTCGCATAACGCCGCTTGTGCCTGGCGGCCTCGGCCGATAAAGCGCTGAACGAGAGACAGTGATCTGTCCGCAAACCGCTTCTTACCGGAGAACACATGAAACGACAGACCCGTGCATTCGTCGTCGAGGTCAAACAGAAACGCGGCGCTCAAAAACGCAGTCGTTCCATTTGGGGTGATGTTGACCTGTCGGCTGTTGCTAAAGAGACGGCCTTGGATGCAGAGGAAGTGGCGCTGCCAGATTCTCTTCCTGTTGACTCCGGTGTCGGACCTCTTGATGCTGAAGATGAGCGCAATCAAGAAGCGGAGTATCACATGGCCGATCCTCAGGAAGTTGAATCACTGCCAGGTGCCTCAGCAACACCAGCCACACCCCTAGCGCCTGAAAGGAAGAAGAAAGCTGCGCTGCCCAGAAAGGCAAAGGCGGAGCCCAAGTTGCCTGCTCGAAAGAATGGAGCAAAGCCTGCTTCGAAGGCCGAAGCGCCAGCTACGGAAGCCCGGACCGGGCGGAAGGTCTACACCCCGATCGAACGCTCGCAGAGGCTCAGCCAGATCGAGATGTCGATTGCCGGAGGCGCTACACTCAAGCACGCCGTTGGTCAGGCGGGCATATCCGAACAGACTTATTACCAGTGGAAGAAGGCTGCGGCACCTGTCCAGGATAGCGGCGAGCTAAAGGACCTGCTCGCGCTTGAGGAAGAGAACAAGCGGTTGAAGAACCTGCTTGCCGAACGCTTGCGCAAGGAGAATGCCGAGCTCAGGAAGAAGTTAGGCCTCGCCTGACACCACCTGAAGCCCCAACGTGGGGTCGGCTGGAAATTCAAGGCAGTGGCGGCATCTCCCCGTCGGCGACCCACCAGGTCCAAGCGGCCATCTCCGGCCGGCTTTCGATCATGTCCCGCAGCGAAGCCTCAAGCGATCCGTCCGCACCAGCCGGCACGACGAAGAGTGCGACTGACACCTGCCTGTTCTGCAGCAGTGCGTTGGCGATTGGCTGATCGGGGTGCAGGTCGTACCGTAGTCCCTTCACGCTCTTCTCGCGAAGACGGGCAAGTGCATCCACAAGCTTTTTTTCGGGTACGGTCTCGTAAGGGATCCAGTTCTCGGATACCACCATCAACGCGATCTGCTCGATAATGGCGAGGCCTGCCAGGTTCAGCCCGAAGGTGGCGATCGCGATGAGATGTGAGCTCGAGTTCGCTCCCCAAAGCGACAACTCCCTCTCGAAGCGCGCCTGCAGACGCCGATGCAATGCATCGTCGATGATGAACGGAAAACCGGGCAGATGCCGGATGACCAGCTTCTGACCCGATCGGGCGGGCACGATCTCCTTGACCTCGCCGACCAGCACCAGCAACTTCCGCAGGCCGGATCTCGGCGGCAGCGCTGGAGCAAGAAACGCGCTGCGACGATGTTCGATTTCTTCCTTGTTTTCGGCCCGAAAGGGTTCGGGCACGAACAGGATGTCGCCCAGCCGTCCGCTCCTGACCGTCATTTGCCCGGCAGCCTCGAGAAGATGCCAACGAACGTTCCACCAATGTCGCTTGCCAGCCCATCTGGAAGTCCAGACCGTCAATTCGGCCTCGTGCCAGAGATAGTGGAGGAGGCCACGCAATGACATCCTCCTGCGATCTCCCGACACGCTGGCGGAACTTTGGGCAGCAGGCTCGGACCGGGCCCGACTCCCCATCTTGGACAGGCTGAAGTCCAGCTTCAACGCCGCCATGCCGCTTTGCGGATCGATCTGGATCGCGCTGCCCATCAAGGAGCCCAGCCCAGACAAATCATAAGGCGCTTCATAGGAAGCGCAGGACGGATCATGCCGGCCGCCGCTGAGCGGCATGCGCTTGATCAAATGAAGGTCGCCGATGCGCGCTATGTACATCGGGCAGCCCGGCTCGCGACATAGACATAGCGGACGGTCGCTGCGGACATAACCATTCACCAGCGCCGCGCTCAGCTCTTGCGTCCCTTCCTCGTAGACCTCACCGCTAATTCTGAACCGTCGCATCACCTCCGCAGCTCCAGGTCGCCGCATTCCTGTATGCGCATTGAGTCATGGCTTTGCGCAGAGCGCAACCCCGCTCGATGCAGCACCCGAGAGGCAGTGGCGAGCCGGGGGCTGCAGCCCTGATGGCGCTGATAGAGTGCCGGCGCGGACGCTACTCCCTCTCGAGAAGGTCAGTCTCCATGAACTTCATCTCGACCACATCGGCCGTCGCCCGAACTGCCGCCTCCCTGGTAATTCCAAGGTCAGGAGCCGCCGACCGTGCTGAACTCATCGGGTCCACCGACGTGGTGGCTCGGCTGAAGGTGATCTGCCTGATTTGCAGGATCGTCCCTTGGACGCTGCGGTCCTTCATCCCGAACAGCGATGGCAGACCCTCTTTCCTCGCCAGACTGCTGGACCGCCATCCGCTTACCTGGGCCGCCAATCGCTCGACCAAGCTTGAGGGGAGGACGCTATGAACGGCTCGGCTTCCGAGCTGGCACACCGTCTTGGCGAAGAGGCCGAGGCAGTGTGCCGGGAATACCTTTCGAACGGCCGTCGGATCGGCAATTACTGGATCGTCGGTGATGTCCGCAACACCCGCGGCCGCTCCATGCATGTGAGGTTGACGGCGGTTGGCGGCAAGACGGCCGGCAAGTGGGTCGATGAGGCATCGGGCGAACATGGCGACCTGCTCGACGTGATCGAGCAAAGCTGTGGTCTGGTCGACTTCCGGCAGGTCGCGGACGAAGCACGTCGCTTCCTCGCGATACCGCGGCCGCGGATTGCTGGCGAGCCGCGCGAGGTAACGACGTCACAGGGCTCGAGCGATGCGGCGCGCCGCCTCTTCGCTTTGTCGAAGCCGATCGCTGGCACGCTCGCCGAACGCTACCTTGCCGGCCGCGGCATCCTGCTTGCCCGCCACGAACGCGCCCTGCGCTTTCACCCGGGCTGCTACTATCGTGATCTCGCGACCGGCCACACGCTGACCCTTCCCGCCCTGATCGCCGCCGTCACCGACCTGGACGGGCGCATCACCGGCCTGCAAAGAACCTGGCTCGATCGCGACGGCGCTGGTAAGGCGCAGGTCACCGATCCGCGCCGTTCGCTCGGTCATCTCCTCGGGAACGGCATCTGGCTCGGCTTCGAACCGACCATGCCCGTCCCAGTCATGGCCGCCGGCGAAGGGCTTGAAACGATGGCGTCGCTCCGGACTGTGATGCCCTCGTTGCCAGTTGCCGCAGCCACCTCGGCCAACCACCTTGCGGGCCTGTCCTGCCCGCATGGCTGCCGTCGCCTCTATATCGCGGCGGACGCGGATGCTGCCGGCCGCCACGGCGTTGAGCGTCTCGGCCAGCGTGCCGGCGAGGCAGGCATCGCAGCTCTGGTGCTGCGGCCGCAGCTCGGCGACTTCAACGACGATCTGCGAAACCTCGGCCCGGACTACCTCGCTGCATCACTGCGGGAGCAGCTCGTTCCGGAAGATGCCCATCGCCACCTGGCGTCCGGATGACCGGCCCCCGTGTGGCAGGCGGTCAGGGGCGGCGTCAGGAAAGCGGCGCCGGCAGAGTTCCTCGGGCAGGCCGCGCTCGCGGCCTGCCCGAGAGGCGACCCCTGCCACGCCCCCGCGTCGGCCGCAACGGCTTCGCCGTCCTCCGCTACGCTGCGGCCTTTGGTGCGGCCGCCCCTGGGGCGCGGCCGGGTGTCGCTGTCAGGCCGCAAATGCGCGGCCACAACCGACGGAGACACGCCATGACCTGGGACTTTCCCTTTGACGACGGCAGCGAGCCCTACCACGCCTCCTCGCCGACCGACCGCGTCATCCTCGAACTGCAGATGTACGGTCATCGTCCGCATCACGACGAGCCCGACCCGAGGCCACTGCCTGACGACGAGGTGATCCGGACCGGGCTTGCTGGGATCGTCGAGATCTTCGCCGGCATGCTGGGCGACACCAGGCTCGAACCCGATCTCGACAGCCTGCTCTGGTCCTTCGCGAACGTTTTCCACCGTGCAGCCGAGCGCATCGCCCGCGACATCGACCGCAACGAGGAGGCCCAACGCTCCAGCCAGCGCGAGCAGGACGGCTCCGAGGTGAAGTCCGTCGAGCTGGAACGGCTTACGGCCGAGGGCATCACCTATGTGGAGCGTCGCAACGCCTTCGAAATCATGCGCGACGAGGCGGCCGACCTCTACGAGGCGCAGACCGGGTCGGCATGGCGGCCGCGCACTGGTTCCAAGGTGAACCACAGGGCGATGACCGCCGCAGTGATCGACAGCCGCGATTTCCTCGCCGCACGCCGCCGTGCCGAGACCGAGGTTCTCATCCCGGCCGGCACCAGGATTGCCTTCGCGGGCGGCCTCGACTTCAACGAGCACGACCGGATCTGGGACGCGCTCGACAAGGCCCGCCAGAAGCATCCCGACATGGTGCTGCTCCACGGCGGAAACCCGCGCGGTGCCGAGCGGATCGCCGCCTGCTGGGCCGAAAACCGCAAGGTCACGCAGATCGCCTTCAAGCCCGATTGGAACCAGCACGCCAAAGCGGCACCGTTCCGGCGCAACGACCAGCTGCTGTCGGTGATGCCGGTCGGCGTCATCGTCTTTCCCGGCTCCGGCATCACCGAGAACCTGGCCGACAAGGCCCGCCGCTTCGGCATTCCGGTCTGGCGGTTTACGGAGGACGGCGCGTAAGCGCCGCCTTCCTCGCGGAGATTTGGCCAAGGTGCGTCGTACGACGACGGCCGGTGCCGCACTCCATGTCGCCGTGCGCAAGAGGGAGAGGCGGGACGGAAAGGGGCTGAGCCGTTGGAGAATAAGGAGAGACACCATGGCGATGATATTCATAGGCGGGTCGCGCGACATCACTGTCCTGCCTGACCCCGCGATCGATCGCATCGGATCGATCGTCGCTGCCGAGCACGGCATATTGATCGGCGACGCATCGGGGACCGATGCCGAGGTTCAAAGTCTGCTCGCCGGTTACGGCTACGAGCATGTCGGCGTCTTTCATGCCGGCAAGGAGCCGTGCAACAATCTCGGCGACTGGGCAGCCTACCACATTCCCGCGCCAGCCGGCGCGCAGGCCTTCGCAGTCGACACTGAGAAGGACCGCGAGATGGCGCGGCGCGCCGACTACGGATTGATGGTCTGGAACGGAGTGTCGGCGGGGACTGCCCTCAACGTGCTGCGCCTCGCCATGATCGGCTCGCCATGCGTCGTCTATGATGTTATGCGCGGCTTGGTGACGACCACGTTCAACACCGCCGACTGGCAAGCGATGTTACAGAACGCCGACGCCGAGGTCCGCCGGCAGATCGAGGCTCGCATGAGGCCGGAGGAGCGCATGGCGTGAGTGACGAGCGCCCCCTCGCAACCGGACCTCGCCTTCCGCAACTGTGCCTGATCGTTCTACCGATGCCTTCTCGACCGTACGGGTAGGGGACGCCGACCCCTCGCGATGCCGGCCCGACCGACCTCACTGCAGGTCTCTCCAGGGCCCGATCGCCATGCTATCGCGCGTCACCGGACCATAAAGAAAGTTGCCGAAGATCACGCCCATCAACGGGCTCGGCACGGACCGGGGTGCGTCCATCCTAAGCGCTGCGAAGTGCCGAACGAGTCGCCGATCACGCAGCCGCATCCTGCGATGCCCGGCCGGCAGGCGCTCTTCTCACGGGGTGTTCATTGGCGGGAGGTGCGTGTCGGGCCGATGTCGCGGAGCAGAGTGCATTGCTCTTGACCATCTGGCCGGAGCCTGGCGCCGGGATCCGCGATGGTGGCCGCTGTCCGTCGCCTTCGGCCGCATCCGGACCATTCCCGTGTCATGTCGCCTTTGTAGAGGACCGCCTGCTTTTTGCGGTCAACCCCGTTGGGGTACACTCGACAAAAATTCAGGAAAATTCGATTTC
>VFQN01002241.1_pt1 | contig 30402 bp, 14 predicted proteins | sample 3512371 | NCBI WGS metagenome assembly VFQN01 (sample SAMN10412370, study PRJNA504923) | tailings metagenome | isolation source: Replicate 2 from Balatoc abandoned mine | place: Philippines: Itogon, Benguet | collected 2017-08-28 | reverse complement strand
CACAAGTCAAGACCTGAAAGAAGAAAATATTGATCAAATTTTTACATCATTCAAAGATTAAGCAATAGCAAGCAAACGGGTTGCTCGAAGAAGCAAATAATAATGAAAATTTGTAAATATTGTTTAAATTTTCCTATTAAAACGAAAATTCTCTAATTTCAAAAAATTCGCTACCGAACTTCTACCGGTATCTGTCGGTAAGGGGCAGCGACTGTAGAATTTCTGAAATCAAAAAGTGACAAGCCATTTTTCTATTTTACATCATATATCTTAACCTTCAAGATAAGCAATTCCTTAATTCAGAGGTTTCAGTTTCTTTTGAATTTCCCTCATTAAACAGAGATATGATAAGAACGCGACTTACTCGCGTCTTACTTCTATGTCTGAACCTTTTCCTCTATTCAACGATCGTCCAAGCAAGTGCTTGTTATAAAAGTTGTCATGGTCATGGAGTTTGCTCAAAATGGAATACATGTGACTGCTTTGAGGGCTATGAGGGAGTTGATTGCGCTAAGAAGTCATGCCCAGCAGGTCCTAACTTTGCTGATATTGCCTCAGGTCCAGAGACTGCTCATGCTATGATTGAGTGCAGTGGGCAGGGTTCTTGTGACTACAATACAGGCCTTTGTCGCTGTAATGCTGGTTACTCTGGTTTGAATTGCGGAAAAACCTATTGCTTGAATAACTGCAATGGGCATGGTCAATGTATCTCGCTTGGTACAGCTGCTTTTGATAACGATGGATATACTCTCAATCGCACGACGGTCTATTCCTTGTGGGATGCTGAGCGGCTCTTCGGTTGCAAGTGTGAGTATGGCTTCCAAGGCCCTGACTGCTCGCAACGCATATGCGAATATGGAGTTGACCCTCGCTTATCAACCGTGACCCCTCATGAGATCGTTACTCTTGTGTGTAATTGTTTATATTCTAACAACTGCTACGGAAGGTTCAAGTTGAGGTTATTCGGACAGGAGTTAAAAGGGGTATTTTCCCCAACTTCCACAGTCCAAGATGTACTCAAGGCGATTCTCACATCACCTGGAGTTTATCAAAACTCCTCCAGTCTCTCATATGTAAGCGTCGACTCCCCCAACCGTTTGGCAAATAATACGATATGTGCCCCATCATCAACGAGAAAAACAAAGATTCGCTTCCGTCGCAACTATGGTGATCTTCCTCCTCTCTCGATCGTTGGAAGTACGATTAGACGAGGTTCAGTGTATTTTGAGGTATGATGACTCTGTTTCACCCATTTTACAAACTGAGTTCGCTCCTTCAGACCCAACAGACACTTCAGTGTAACTGCTTAAATTCTCCTTGTAATGGTACGTTCCGCGTTTCATTCGACGGAGAAATGTCTTCGAGTATATCTTCCTTCAATAATGGAAGTAGTGTTCTTCTTGCCCTAAGACAAATGAAGACAATCGGAAGCGCTTTATATTCTGTTTCCGCATCAACAGATGAGGCGATTTGTGTCGGTAAACAGTCTCGAAACTTCACTATCACCTTCCAAGGACCAGTAGGAAATGCTCCAAAGATAGGTATTTGGTCCTCAATTGTTAACCAGAAAGAGCCATCGATGTTTCGCACGAATCGTACATCAGGAATCCTTTCCCTCTTCACGAATGACGGGAGAGAGGACTCAGTAAAGCTTTGCAATGGCATTGGTGCATGTGATTTCTCCACAGGACAATGCGAATGCCCACCAGGATGGGGATTTGATCCAGATCTTGGGACGTGTGGAAGATTTTCTGTTAACTCTTCAGTTTGGACAGGTATTGGAAGATGTCCAGGTGTAGTCGATGTCACTCAAATTGGTAAACGAGAAAAAACTGCATTGGATCTTCAAGCAAATTATCCTGTTCAAATCTACGTCTCGATGAATCCTGACAATGCTCCTGGTAACCTTTCTGCAATCTACGTCTTTCCATGGATTGCTGAACAAGCACAAGGGGCACAGTTAAATCGCGGTCTCGCCGAATTTTTCTTGAACTTGACATCAAATCAATCTGCTGGTCCATTAGTCCTGGACTCAGCAGGTGAAAGAATCTTTTTTATTGATAATAATCCTCATTATTCCTTCATTGGTGTGGCGGATCAGTTTAACAATGCTGCTGGTAACTTCACCATGTGGTATCACTTCACATACAAAATCTTTGGATTCACGATGGATGCTTATTTTGGTCGAAGAAAATTATACTGGACTGTACCCGGAGGGTTAGGTTTAGAAGATGGCGCTATTTATTGGGCTTATGCTGACTCCGCTCCTAACCCGACTGTTCATTCGCTGACAGCCACTATCGGACAGGTAGGATTCTTTTCTTTGAATGCTTCCTTGAAAGTTTACGATGACTCTCTATAGCATCATTTATACAATCCCCGAGGTATTGCAATTCATTATGTTAGAAAGCGGATTTATTGGGTTGATCGCAATGAGACAGGTCATCATGGTGTCTTAAGATCTTGCGATCTCGACGGAAGCAACTTCCGACAAGATAATATTCTCACGGTCATTGACAATCAAACAATTTCGATGAATCTCACTGATCTCGTCATCCATTTTACCAACAACGACACAGTCTTTCTTATTGACAGCGCACCTCCTGCTAAGATGGTGGCTATTAATCTTGATGCTCCCATCAACTTCAATAACTCTGATGCTCTAGATCCAACTCTCTATGAATTTTATTACAGCCCTCGACTAGTAAATGTTACGTCACCTGATGGAGGATTGTATCAGCCCCTGTACCTTTCCATAGATGAGCGTAATCAATATTTGCTATGGACTGAACCCTGGCAACGTGAGATCAAATTTTCACGCTATGTTCATACAATTTGGGAGGATGTTGAGGGGAGTGGAATCGCTTATAATGGTCACATAACAAATGTTCGCGATCCTGTACATCCTTATCGATATTCACCAGTTGCGATGGTCTTCGATCGTGGCCTTGGACCAAGTCGATGGGGACAAACCGCAGATTGCTATGGTAATGGTGTATGTGGCGGAAGAGATAATGCTTACGTCTGCGAATGTCACGAGGGCTATGAGGGGGACTGTCAGACTGCTCGTTGCCCTGTTGGGAAGGCGTGGTTCAGCGAGCCAGCAGTCGATAATATCGCCCATGATGTTTATGTGGAATGTTCGAACATGGGTGTTTGCGATCGTCGAACCGGCTTTTGTGAATGCCGATCAGGATATGAAGGAGCAGCGTGTGAACGATCTTCGTGCGCTGGCGATCCAACAATCGGCGCGGTCTGCTTTAACAAAGGAAAATGTCGTTCCATGAGAGAATTGGCACTGACACACGTTAATGAGTATCTGGAACCAGCTCCTGTGTATTATGGTGCAACCGCGAACTCACCAACAACTTGGGATGCTGACATGGTCTACGGTTGTATGCCTGACAAGTATGGTTGGTATAATGCTGAATATAACGTTACCACGACAAGTAATATGCAAGCGACAGAATATTATTGTCCTGCCGGTTACAATCGTCGATTGTCTGATAAAGTGTATAAAGGTGGTAGTTATGCCAACTTTACCTCACTTTATGAGATTCAGCAGATTATTTGTTCTGCTTACGTTGGCTCGTTCCAATTTTTGTTTCGAGGAGATTACACCAGCACGATCTACGCAAATGCGACTTCAGTAGACTTGCAACGGATTTTACAACAATTATCAAGCATTGGTCCTGTGAGCGTGAGTATGTCAGGTCCTCGATTATGCTCTGATACGAGAGAATATATCACCAATGTCACATTTCTTGCTCAGTTTGGCAATGTACCGCTCTTACAGGCAGTGAACAGTGATTTGCGTGGCTTTACGAACACAGTGACAGTTACTTCGATCCAGTCGGGTACAGCAGCAAGTTTGATTGAGTGTTCGGGTCATGGTGAATGCGATCGATCAAGAGGGATGTGTAAGTGTTGGGATGGATATGGGCCTTCAGATGGGTTAGGGAATGTGGGAAGAAATCCTGATTGTGGCTATAATTTCAAGTAAGATATATGAAATAAGGATAAATAGCAGGGATAACTTGTAAATAATTGGTTTTGTTTAGACGATAAACATATAGTATAAGAAAGTGTAACATAAATACTCGTTTGGAGTATGTGTTTCACAGCAACAATATCGCAAATTCCCTGTGAACCTTCCGCGCACAAAGTCTCCTAAATTATTTTTTAATGCATCGATCAGCAGTTTTCCTATTCAGCACTGTGGATCAATGAAGCCAAGATATCGATCATCTGATGTGAAACTTCAATCAAATCGGAGATTCAATCGGTATGAGTTATAATAGTTTGCTTCAAGTAGCGAATGACGTGGGTGATTAGCTGCTGTAACGACTTTTCTTCTCTTTCAGGGAGATCTGAAGTTATTGCTCTGTCCTGAACTGCAGAGAGACTATCAAATCAGAGGTCAGGATCGTAGCGCTAACATAAAAGATAAGGTGAGATCCTTAGAAAACTACTGTATCGTTAACCTGGAAAACGACGTAAAAGTCGCGAGAAAATCGTCATACAAAGCCATGTTTATCTCCATCAATGAAAGTAGGTCACTTTCCCAAAGTTGACTGATGTTTCATTTCTTCCTTTCCTTTTATCGTGTAATGTTGCAGCTCAGGGAACAAGTTGCACCAATTCAGATACATTGGGCATGTTCATTGCAGTTATTCAAGCAATAAGACTTTCCACAATTCCAACCAGCCCACGTGTTTATATGACGAAATAACGTTTTTCTCTTAATTCCCCGCACCCCTGACTTTTCCTATCATGATCGAAAATGCACATTGTTGCACAAAATGTACTTGTTCAACTTTAATCGACTCAGTAGGTTTTCCTACTTTTTCCCCAAAGTGATTCCCATGACTTGTTGCTCGACTTTTGTTTTCCTTGTTTATGATATGGATTTGTTAAAGTTAAAGCTCCTGCGAATTCTTATTATTTTACTTCCTTCTGCGGGGTCGTATTCTGTAATGACAGTTTCTTCATTTTGACTATGTAGGAAGGGAAAGCGATGTTGGAACAGATTAAGTTCTGTTTCAAGGATGGGCTGCATGACAAGGTTAACCAAGGTATTCGTGGCGCGATGAAGTACTGCGCCTCCAGAAGCTCAGACGACACTGCCAGTTTATTGTTCTTTGAGTGGTTTCTTCTTGTCCTCCTCTGAGGTGGGAAAATACGTTTGACAAACGATATCTGCAACAAACGCAGGAACTCCAACTGTAATCGATTTTGTTCAAATGGGATTTACAAGTAAATGATGATTAGAGCTTTCCCACATGCTTTCAAATGGGCTGGACTGGAAGGATTTCCCACCAGTGCTGAAGAACGACATATCTCTCGTAAACTCTGATGAAGACTTTCGGCTTTGTGCAAAGATGCACGTTAAGTCATATTTTTGACACAATTAGGAACATATGTGATATGTGTGTCCCCTCGGAAAGCACAATCAAATTTGAATGAGATCAGGGTTACGAGAGAGAGGGAGAGAGGAAGGAATAGGAATTCATCGAATTAGATTGTATAATTATTATATTACAGATAGGTTATTATGAGAAATAGAAGAAAACTACAACATAAGCAATCGAGGAAGAAAAGAAAAACAATTTATTTAAAAGAAAAAGGAGAGTTTAACCAATTGAAATGAACTACTTTCAAACTGAATTTGATTAAAGGGAAGGTAATTGTAGAGATGTCCAAAGGTCTTTTGCCTCTTTTCTACATCCTCTAGTATTGCCGAAGCTTTCTGATTTCTTGTCCAATACATTTACTATTGAGAAAGGTTAACTGCTATGAGAACCCATTATTCCTGCCCCAGAGTACTTTGAATTCCCCACCACGCTGGCGCTACGAATTGTCAGAACCCCATACTTTACCTTTGCCGTTGATCCTTCCGTCGCTCGTAGCTGATTTTGCTCTTGAGTTGATCTTTGGTTCGTTAGACACAACAGTGAAACATAGCATGACAGAGATCCCCCATTGCTCTTGTGTAGATTCATAAACTCCGAGAAGCTTCTCCCTGTGAGCATGCATTGTTGCAATCGAGCGATTTTCGCTCTCTCAGAGCTGTTGCCGAATAGTTTGGATAAAGGGAGAGGGAGTTGATCTTCACCAAATCCGAAATTAAGAAGAAACTTTCCTTGCGCGTGCTGGATCATGATATGAGGATTCTGCAAGTTTCTCGGAGCAATTGATAACACAAGTTTGCTTGTCGCGAAAATGTCGATCCATGCATGCAAGGCATTCGCGCTACTACTTGTAGCTGGAGTAATGGATGATTCAGGATGATTCAGTTTGGGATCTTGTTTTTCTGATGTTTCATTATCTACATATGATGTTTCTGAGTAAGTTTGTTGCAAATCTTCATCATCTTCAAAATCCTGTTCCTCCAACTGTTCACTTCCAACCTCTAGGTTATTACTTTCTATACTTGCCATTTTTCTTGTCGCCTTCTCTTCAATTTTCTTTATTTTCTTTTATAGTTTCGTTGTTGTTGTTATTTATGGTGAGAGCTGTGTGACGTCTTGGCGGAAACTTGCGTTCACTGGCGGATTGGCGGAATAAAATCTCTGCATCTCGAACGATTCCTTAATCTCTCGATATAACAGGAGGGTCTTAGGTCCTTTAGAGTGACTGCATTGGTCTGTTAGTAGTCTATTTCCTATGACACTTGTGACAAAAGCTTAGATTGCTATTGCAATTTTGTACTTCTAAACTTCTATGAAAATGGCGTCGTTAGAAGATATTCAACCATCATCCTCGTACAACTCTACTTCTGATCAAGAGACTTCTTCAACTTCCTCTTCGACCGATGAAAGACCAGAAGGTCGTCAAAACCGAGCTGAACCAGCAGGAGTAACAAACTCAAGCGCTCTTCATGCTTGGGTTGATATCTTTGCGATCAGCAAACTCGTTCTATGTATGGCCCCTAGGAATCTAAGCAACCCATACATTATGATACAACAAGCACAAAAGGAATTTTTTCTTAATTTCGGATTTGGTGAAGATCAACTCCCTCTCCCTTTATCCAAACTATTCGGCAACAGCTCTGAGAGAGCGAAAATCGCTCGATTGCAACAATGCATGCTCACAGGGAGAAGCTTCTCGGAGTTTATGAATCTACACAAGAGCAATGGGGGATCTCTGTCATGCTATGTTTCACTGTTGTGTCTAACGAACCAAAGATCCTCACAAAGACAGCACCAAGTTCTTCGAGGAAGTTTTGGAGGAGGTGAGATTGGTGGATGCGGAAGTGAAATCCTCAAGTATGGCATCCTTACAGTTCGCAGTGCGAGTGTGGTCGGGAACTCCAAATATTCAGGCATCGGATTAATGGGCACCGACAGAGTTCCACGAGAACGAGTGCAAGATATACCACCTACAGGAAACACCTCCAGAGCAAACACCACATCAAAAGACTCGCAAAAGACGAGATAAAGAAGGAAGGAATATTCTCAGTTATTGTGGAAAAGATTTGATTATATTTGTTTTTGTAAATAAATCCACCAGTGTTTTCATCAATACATTTCATCCGTCTATTTTCTTTTACTTTATAAAAAATGATTCAGTTGATAGAGAAGAACTTTCCCTCGCTTATTTCCAATTGACATATACTTTCCATTCCCACTAAATTCTACTGTTTGGACATTGTGCAATGGTGTTGAACTAAGAGGCCAATTTTGAAACACGGAACATGATGGTAAATGAACTAATTTCAATTGATCTTTTTTCTAGTAAGAAAAACAGAGAGAGTTATGAAACATCATATAATCAAACACACATACCTCATTGGAAGCGATGGCAAGGATTTGACCACTTGGATGAAATGATGACGTTGTGATTTTGGTAGTAAGATTCATGACAGATTTCAACGGCTTCGGAGTTCCTCCAAATTTCCTTCCTTTAACATCACTTTCTTCATACGGGGATGCAGTGAAGTCATTAACAGTGGAGTTCGTTTGAAAGAAGCCTTCGTAGATCGAATTAACTCCAGAAATTGCTCCCACTGATAAAAATGCGTTTGGAAGAGAATAATAATTGTAAGAGGAAGTAGAACTGTGTTGAGGTGGCAGGTAAGTGGACAGATGTGATGTAGCAGTTCCATCTTCGTGTTGAAATTTATTGATGCATTTACCATTGGGAAATCTCAAATCCCAGAAATAGATATCAGCATCAAATCCAGATGATACACACTCATACTCACTAAGAAATGATATCGACTTGAGAGTGGAATTCATCTTCATATCCATCGCCCATTGTTTTGTGTTACTATCAACGATATGAATATATCCATGCGATCCAACGAAACCAATACGACTGCCTTCAGGAGATACAGACATATGCTCTAAACTTGTCGTTTCGATTCCCAATGATTCTATAGAGCAGAGAGAAAACAAGACGAGTTAAGAACACAAATAAGCTAAGGTAAGAAGTTGACATACTTGGAATCTTCGTCACTTGTCCAGACTGTAAGTTATAGCAGTAATAAAAAGGTCTACGACCACAAACAATCAATTCTTCATGTAGAAGTCCAATGAACTTCGCATTTTTAATTGTTAGGTCGTTGAACTGCATATTCAGAACCTTTTTATTTTGAGAGTTTTCTTCATTCATACGAAAGAGACGAAGATATTTATCATCCGATGCAACGAGTACTAACGATTGGTCGCGATGGAAATGAGTAGATGTGATTGGACTACTTGCCGCTTCTTCAAATGTGATATCTTGAAGTCGATGTACAAGGATTTTCCCATCGGTTAAAGGAAGCCACTTATTCGCATCACTCTTTCCTCGTTTCACTGTCATACTCTCCGCCTCTTGCAGCAGTTGATAATCTGTGTGCGAATCGTAAGATTATCAGATTTATTTAACAATTTTCCTTACCTTCATCATCAAGATATCTCTCAGTATCATCATCGTCGTCACTCTTTCTCTTAAGAGCCTGACGCAACAGATTAGGATTAGCCCACACGTTCTTCTTTTGACTAGCATCAAATCGCTGCTTTAATAATTCCGAGTATTCTTTCCCTGTCACTACAGTCTTGTTCTGTAAATTTTTATCAGAGTAAGCCAACTTCTTCAGACGGTTCGTCTGATTCAGATCGATGACGAGATCCTCGTCATCCTCATCATGCCATGCAGCTTGGCCATCATTATTTTCAGGTAGTTTGCTTTGTTCAACTAGGGTCAGATCTGGTTTCGTATCAATAGTAAACTAGAATGAAAGTACTGATTAAACAGCACCAAGTGTGAAGACAGTTATGAACTCACGTTTATATCCTCATAATCCTCCGCTTCTTCGTCTCCTTGTTTATTGGAGTCTAAATCACCATCTTCCTCGAAAGAAGCCAAGTCTTCAGCCTTCTTTGCAGAGTTTCCTACTTCGATTTTACCAAATAACAGCTCTTCTAACCTTTTCTCCTCAGCTGAGTTTTCTACACCAACCATCAAACATGTCTGGTGAAAAATCAATACTTCATACCTACTTTCTTCCTTTTCGCGTCATTTTTCGTTGATAATGTTGACTTGTGCTTCATTTTCTTAGATGTAAATGTTTGACTTTCAATCATTGGCTCTCGCTAAACTAGTTCACTTTCGATAAAATGGTCTAACAAATTCGAGAATAGGAAAAGTCGATATTTATCCTTGAAGTTATTTCATGTGTTCGAATTAGATTGCGATGAGACGCTTCGTCTTTCTTGTCGCTCTCGCATTGATTGCGATTACGGTTAGGGCTCTGAAAGCCGGAGATGACCCATCGTTATCCACAAATTATGTCGCGGTGCAGTATAACTTCGAGAATCAAATTACAATCGGTGGATTATTTGCTGATTTCCTTGGTGAAAAGAATTTCACCAGTAACATTCTTGGACTTCCTATTCAATTGGAGGTACAAGAACCTGTAGGTCTGGCTCATAAGCAGTCACATCGTGTCTCAGATTTGAAAAAATCAGCGGAAGGTAAAAGTCAACTGTCCGTCAAATCAGAATTTCTTTTGGACGATGTCCCAGCAATTTCACAAAACGTTCAAATTAGTGTGAGCAGCACACGTCGCACAGTGGAAGTTCTACTAAATGGTGAAGTATTACAAGACCTCTCTGTCATCGCAGTGAGTTTGGGTGTCTATGTCAAGGCTCCGTCTCTCTACGGTCTCTTCTCTACCGGAGTTGCACAGATGATGGGAAAGGCCCATTCCTGTTTAGCTTCTGCGGATCCTTTAGAGAGAGTTTATTTTCTTGGTGATGGCAACGCGTTAGATGTGATTGTCACGAACCCTAACAGTTATGAGACGATCCTCACATCCAGCACTACTGGCTCATATAAATCAGCACTCCAGCACGTCGTTTTTGGTCAAGCCGCTCGTAAAACCAAAGAAATGTCTTTGGCATGGAATAATAACTGTTTTGGGAATACAACTACCACCGTAAAAGCTGGTAGTAAGTTTAGTGTTAACATTACTCTCATTCCGAACAACTTTGATTTTCCTGCCTATTTGTTTGCAGATATTCCATCTACTTCAACTAATATCCCATTTAAAGATCTTCGTACATCTTTGACAGGTGCATATGGCTCTGCTGCAGGTTGTCTCGAAAGTTATTATAACAATCAACAAGGAATCATCGCACCAACCATTGCCCATCCAGACATCGGTTATTCTCCAGACACTAACTTCTTTGATCCTGATAACTTTATTACCCTTTCAGCGATGCTTTATTCTGGCGATCAATATCTTGTGAATCAAGTCAAACAAGTATTATTACGAACAAGTGAAACGATGTGTGGAATCGGATCAGGTGCTATTGCTGGTTATTGCGATCAAAGCCGTTTACGTACACGTCACTCAAAGATGATCCGTTTCCAACATCATGATAAAATCTTGAACGGAAAGCATCAACTTCTTTCCTCGAAACTTTTATCAAACCATCGAGTCACTTCAATGATAACTTCGTCGAATTATGCGAAATTTTATGCATCCAGCTCACGTGCTGGACAGTTGATGCATCATTATGTAAATCTTGTTCCAACCTATGAGTCTATCGCTGGTTCCGAGCAACTTGGCCCAAACATCTTCTGGACAATGGCAGTGTGGAAGTATATTTCTCTCACACAGGACTATTCCTTCGCTCAAGAGATTTTCCCTTACGTTGATCTCTCTTCTAAGTTTGTATTATCCTTTATTGATAAAGATTATTTCTTAATAAATGCGCCCGGGCCCTTATGGATAGATGTCTTAATTCGTGAGCAATATACGTCAGACTCAAATGCTATTATTGTACCATTTATTGAGGAGATGATTGAATATTACTCTTTTATGGATGAATACAATGTTCGTATTTTAGGTGAATCTGAGAAACAATTTGATCATTTTATTCTTGAATTATCTGGATTAAAGGAGAAGATTATTGCTGCTTATAATAAATACCTTTGGATTAGTAATGTCAATAATGCGACAGTTAATAATACTAATGATCATTTTATTACTCAATTAAATGAAGACTTCGTCAGTTATCGTGATTTTATTGATTATGATTCCAATCTTATGGCCGTGGCATTTAAGATTGTTACTGATGCTGACCAAGTGAATCGATTAATTAAACGTGTGGACTCAGGTCCTTATACACACGTCAGAGCGACTTGGTGTAGTGAGATTCCTTATACAGGTGATGCTGATGACTGTTATATTGTTGGCGGGTCAGTTTGTGGTGATTCTGTTGTAACACTAGCTCGAATCGGATACATCGATGGTATTGCAAGAAAACAAATTAATGACGTGAACACTTATCAAAATTTATTATTGTCCCCACTGCAAGACGATCTGATTAGAGACGTCTGGTTGTATGAAAGATATGATTCGAATGGTAATCAGATTCGTACGTCATATTACTTTGAATATCCTTCACTCATTACTATGTTTGTGAGAGAGATTTCTTATGGGATTGAAGTGAAGTTAAATGATATTGTAATTCATCCTTTCACTTCAACAAATTTTACATATAATATTGGTCATAACTTCTATGTCCAGTATGAGACTGAGAAGCATGTGAGATTTGCTCAACGACCACTGTCAAGTGATGCTGTGTCTGATTCCAGTAAAATTCTTCCAAAGAAAGTAACTATTTATGGTTTGAAGGGTAATAAACAGTATAGCATCTCGAATTCTTGTGACGGTTCCAAGGTTACTTCAACAGCCAGCAGCTCAGGACTTTTGCAAACCTCGGTTAAATTGGCCCCACATTGTACGTTTGATGTCACACTTATTTAAAAGAATTGAATACATCGAAGATCTTTTCTAATTTTAGTATAAACGTCGATGTATAGTTTAATGATAATTGGTAGTGTTAAGATGTTTGCAGGAATATCTCTTCTGAATATTCCAATACATTAGATAGGAGAGTGTTTAATACTATTTCATTGCTTTGTAAGGTGATTTCGAGCTTGATGATCTCACAAATATCCAGAACCTTGATTCCTTTGGTTCGGTTGAATTAACTTTCTCTCCATGATTGTAACGACGTTGGCATACTGTGGAGGTAGTTGAAGATCATCAAGTACTTTGTATCCTAACTTGCGATACAAGTGAATGGCGGGCAAATTGTTTGATTCAACAGCCGTAAACACATTACAACATGAATTTGTGAGAGCAAAGTTCTCTGCTTGGTGGATCAGCTGGGATGCGATTCCTCTTCTTCGGTGATCTTTATCAATCACAAGATTAGCTAAAAACATGGAGGAGAAAGGTAGCTGAAATTGTTCACCGGCCCAGGTTCCAATTTCTATCGATCCAACCAACTTTTGATCTCTCTGAGAACGAAAGAGTCGCCCATGTCTTGCAGTTTGATTCTGCACGCAATAAGTAGCTGCAAAGATAGCCAAAGGAACATCGTGATCTCTCTGTGCAGTATATCGACTTTTCAGGAGGAAATTAGCAGACTCAACAAGAATGATATGATTGATATTTCCTCTCTCCGCATCAGTGAATGGGCCCTCGAACACATCAACATAAAGTTGTGATATTGGAAGAAGATCAGAATCTCTCGCCAACCGATAGTCATATTTAAAGGAAGGGATCCGAGTTAATTGTTTCAGAGGACAAGAATTGTCTCTCAATGAAAAGGATGAAATAAAATTCAAAACATCGAAACAAACTACGAGGAAAAACAAAAGTTCCATTCGTCATTTGGAGATTCTCTTCAATTTTACGTCATATGTTAAAGCAATGCTAACGGACTCGTTCGAGAAGAACAATTATAAAAATAGTCCATAATATCATAATATGACCAGAAAGAAGATGAGCAATAAAATATTTATAATATGGATGATAATAATTATGCAAATTACAAATAAAATCGAAGCTGCATGCAGTAGTTCAACATCATGTACCAACTGTTTAGAAAATGGATGCGGATGGTGTTTAAACTCTGGGGTGTGCCGAAGTGGGACAGTACTAGGTCCGAGTGATTTATCATGCCTAGTAGTATCATGGGCTTGGGGAAGCAACTCTGCGTGTCCAAACACAGGCAGCACAACCAGTAATCCAAGCCAGAATCCAACGACGAGTCGAAGCGCTACTCCATCAGAGGTGCCAACAGCTAGTCCAAGCGCTACTCCATCAGAGGTGCCAACAGCTAGTCCAAGCGCTACTCTGTCAACGCCCTTCCTTCCTTTCTCTTTGTCCTTTTCTTCTTCCTTTGCTTTCCCCTTTTCCTCCTATCTATCTTTTGTCTCATTCTCTCTCCCTTCGTCCCCGCGTCGTCTATTGCATCTTTCCTTCTATTTTACCTGTTCTGTTCATTGCCTCAACTCCTCTTCCCCATTCGTCGATCCCCGCGAAGTATCAATTCCTAATTCCTCTTTTATCGCTTTCCCTCTCACCCTTCGCCTTTTTACCTCCACCCCAGGAATCTTTTCTCTTCATATTGGTTTATCCGGGCCAGCTGCAGATGATTACTTTCTCCCTTCACCCGCTCCTCTTCTCAACGTAATTCCTTCGTTTCAGGAACCTGTCACTCCTTCTCTTGCCCTCGCTCAATTTGGGAGTGATGGGTCCATCGTGATGTTACTTTTTGACTTTCCAACCAACCGAGGTGGTTATCTTCGTAGCTTTGCTTGTCGATCTTTGTTGCTTTTTAAGGGAGATTCTGATGCCCTTTGCTATTGGGAAAGTGATCAACAGATTAGCATTCAGCAATCAAGTCAGTACCTGGAAACCTTATTGGGGGTTGGTGATGAAATTGTCTTGAAAGAAACTATTACTTTGAGAGCAGCATGTGGTCCCATAGGTCAAGCCAGCTGCAACCGATGGAATACAGTAAAAGGAAAGACAGTCACTTTAATGGCACCTACCTATCCGAGTCTTCCGAACGTGCAGATATCTGCTCCTACGTTATTAGCAGTCCCCTGTCAACCTCTCCGACTGGATCTTACTAGCTCTACAGGTAATGCAGGTCGACCGTGGAAGGTGATCAATATAACTGTCAAAGGTGATCGTATTGAAGACTTTACTGCGATCAATGAATATTTAGTTGCACAACACAGTGTTACTCATTCTACAGTGATACCTTCCTCTTTATTCACGCCAAACACGAACTACAACTTTTCTGTATTATTATGCAATTTTCTTGGAGGATGTTCGAGGAAGAGTTTGACTGTGCAAGTATACAATAAGACAGAGGCTTATAGTGTGTTACCTCAAATTTCCTTTAGCGGCCCCTCTCTACTAAATTTATTTGTCAGTTACCCCTTGGAGGTCAAAGCGGTTGTGGAATCTTTGCATACTGAGAGTGCGGAATGCAGAACACAGTTGGCTCCGCTTACGTCATTAACATTTCGATGGAAGTTGATGAAGGAGCAAAATTCTTCATACGTTGAAACGAACGAGATCGTTCATATTCCCAACCGGAACGCATTAATTTTTAGTCTTCCCCCATATACCCTCGCTGCGAACCAAAACTATCTCCTTCTTTTAACTACCTCTAGTTCCTTTTTACCGAATAGAACTTCCACTTTGTCAACAAAAATCGTTGTAGCACAAGGAAACTTGATCGCCGTGATTGACGGGGGTAATCGAAGATGGTTGCAGATTGGAGTGACTACAATACTTGATGGGTCTCAGAGTTATGATGAAGATCAGCGTACATTATCGAACTCTTCTTTGAACTACCGCTGGGATTGTTTGGAAGCCTCCTTTCCCTTCCGCTTAAATTGCTCCAATTATTTGCAGTTCCTTGGAGGCGTAACATCATCTGGAATCCATATTAGAGCGATGCCCTCCGCAGTGAATACCTCTCTAGATCTAACACTAACAGTGTATGACAAAACACGATCTGCATCTACAACAGTGAAGCTCTTTACAACTTCTTTGCAACTAAACACGATCAGTATAACCACACCAACTCGAAATGTTAGACCAATCTCACTAATAAATTCGAAGAAACTCTCCATTTCTGCTACCATTGCTGCCATAACACCGTGTGAAGCCAGCTGGACTGTTGATGATGACACTATTGATTTAACACGTATCGCAATCACGAATACAAGCAAATGGTTTACAACTTCCATCATAAACCCGTTTAATCTTGTAATTCTCGATACTTCGTTACTCCCGCTTTATTCTTCTCCCACTTTTACACTGACTTGCGGAGTTGCCTCATCATCAATTCAAATAGTGACGAATGCACCACCCCTACCTGGACAATTTTCTATCCTCCCAACTTCTGGAATGGAATTAACTACAAATTTTGCTCTTATTGCATCTTTGTGGACGGATACAGATTTGCCGATCACTTATCAATTTGGATTTATTTCTCCGACTACAGGGAATGTCCTAGTGGTGACTGGCAGATCAGCTGCAAGCTTTTCGAGCTCCATCTTTCCTGCTGCATCACCCAAGCTCAATTCATCCTTAGAAGTATTTGATGTTTACAATGCAACTGCTTGGATGTTTGATCAAATCATAGTACAACCCCTGAAATCGATTATAAGCCCAAACCAATCAGAACTTTCAGTAATTATTGGGTTAATGAGTCAGTTCATGAATGCAAGCGGCAATTCTGTTAATGGAGACTCGGCAAAGGCGTGGTTATCTTCCATTTCTGCTGTCGTTAATCGCGTTAATTGTACTGGTTCGTCTAATTGTTCGTCCCTTTTTCGCAATCAGTGTTCAGATTTGCCAAATGTTTGCGGTCAATGCATGGAAGGATATGTAGAAGTTGACGGCGATCGGAATTCTTCATGCGCACTGCTTTCTCCGAGAGCTTCTGATAGTTTATGTCGAAATGATCTAGAATGTCCCTCCACTTTGCAGATTTGCAATGTCACCAGCCATACTTGTCACTATATGAAAAAGGTATGCCGAGATAATTGTTTTGGTCATGGGCAATGTCGATATCAAGACGTTAATACCGGTATTCCTCTTCCCAGTTGCACTGTCGATGACCTGTCTTGTGAAGCAGTTTGCGCATGTGATCGTGGCTTTGAAGGGCAGAGTTGTGAGTGGAACAGCACTACGTTGAGAATGGAGAAAGAGATAAGGCAGGGGTTGTTACGCATGTTGACGCAGGTGATGACTGATGATGTTGTAACTGAAACTAGTGTGTCTTCTTGGTCTGAGTATCTTTGCGAGATCACAAATCGAGCTGATGCCATTGAAGTCGATGACCTCGCCTTAGTGATGACCCTCGCCGCTATTACCACCTCTAGCGCCACCTCCATTTCCGTCGCGCCAAAGACGCTTCTCCCATTACTTCGATCTCTTGATGATGTCACCGGCACGACTTATCCTATGTTCCTCGATTTGCAACCAACAGAACTTGTCCCAACAGGTCATATTACTCCTAACACACTTCTGGTTTTGTTGAGTCAGTTCACAACCTTAACAATGTCTCAAGCGGTCTATGGTGAGCCTGACATTTCTTTACTTTATTCAAACTTTCGCATCGCAACTTCCACAAAACTTCTTGTGATGGAAAGTAATCCAGTCTTATTTTCTGTTCCCCGCACATCTTCAGAAATGATCTTATCGACCCCCGCCTCATCTATATCATTTCACCCATCCGTATCCACTGCATCAAATCCAGTTACGAGTTTTACCACATCTCTTATAGAATTACGTCAAAAGACGGTCACACGAAACCTTACATCGTTTTACTCTAATCCACTGAGAGTAGAGGTGCAAGGGAGCGATATTTCTAGTGGCAGCACATTCAATAGTCTTTCTGTTTCCTTCTCCTCGATTATCATTCGTCTGAAGCACACTTCAGCTGCAAGTTATTTTATTTTTGGTAATTCTACTGCTCAAAATTTTACCACCCGCTGCATCAGCAATGAAGTGAGGACAGAGATTTTTCACTGCAAATACGTTAGAAAAGAATTTATACATAGGTGTAACGGCACTGCAGGCACTTACGTGAGTCATTGCCCTAGAGTACTTCCTTCGTGCAACAACCTAAATATGACCAATTCACTGGTGCAGCAAGCGGATGATAGTTGTTTCTTATTGAACCATACTGAAACTGAGACTATATGTCAGTGCAAGTTCAAAGCCGAAAATACATCAAGACGAAGACTCGATGATGTCCTTCGCTCTGGGATTTTCGACAAGAGTGGTATTGCTGATATGGTTGCATCTGGCAGCTACTTTGCAGCGGATTTTGCGAACACTTTCTCAGCAACAGGCGACTTGAATTCTTCTACCGGTGCGGAGCAATCGAAGGTCGTTATTTTACTCGTTGCGGCTATCTGGGGAAGTGGATTGTGTATTCTGCTGTTCATCCAGTTTCGTCAACCTGGGCCATCCAATGATAAAGCAAAAGAAGCAAAACCCTCAATCAAGTCAAAGCGACACCAGAAAGATTGTCATGAATTTGTCCGTGACAACAAGGCCCTCCAAGATGTTTTTGTTGTCCGTGACCAGATCGTTCAATATGTAAATTCTATTATGCCGGCTGTTTATCAATCGCAGGAATCATATTTTCAACGGTGCTTGCGGGAAATCGGTTCCCATCATCGCTATTTGCTTATCTTTGTGGACGATCCCCACAAACATACGCTTACCGACCGCACATATAGAATTATGCAAGTATTGTCGGTTCAGACGTTGACTATGTTCTTGCAAGCAGTACTTTTTGATTTACAAAATCCCGCCGATGATCATACTTGCAGTTTACATGGAACAGAGACAGATTGTTTGGCAAGAAAGACTATGCTCGATGCGTCACAGACCTATTGCAAATGGCTTCCGACTGAAGAGCAGTGCCAGTACGCACCTCCAATCTTCACGGTTAAGGCTGTGATGTACATTATGATAATCACTGCTATCTTCACGATGATATTTAAGTTGCCGTTAGACTATCTTCTTCAGCTCTGGGTTTGCCCTGTTCTTGACGTAGAACATGTGAAGCCGAGTACCTCTCACAGACAAGTATCACCAAATGACTCTTCAGGCCTCAATATCTCAAGCTATCGGACATATTTAGGCTTTCAGCCGTTTTTCGCTTCTCTTCGAAATTCTTTCTCCTTTTTTCCAACAACTGAACATCTCAAAGCTGAAAAGCAAGCAAGGGTAGTACCGCGAAATATTTCTACCCATCAGCGCCGGTTATCGAGCATCATACTTACACCTTTAGACCCGTCTAAGTTTGAGCCAGAAGAAAATAATTTTGGAATTGTGAACAAAAGCTTTGAAAATGAAGATTTACACCAATCTATTAAAAGGAGGAGACTGAGCAGCATTTTCTTATACTATAATAATGACAGATCAAACAATAATATTCAGTCCAATGAAATCACACGAGGACCCTCTGTGATCACTTTGGGCTCTTTAGACAGAACTGATTCTGCAGACATTTTGGATCGCACCATTGATCCAACGTCTTATGATCGACGTATTACCAACGAGTGTTGCGAAAGGTTGCTCAGGTTTTATACTCACCAGCAAAGCCGTCTCCTTTTACCTTCTACCACTTTACAACATCCATGGAAGCTGGAATTACAACAACGTTTACTCTCACTGTATGAAGAGCAATGGGGTATCAATCCAACTCGCATCTCTACCACGACTGCTGACGACATCGGTGATTCCTTTTTACCCGGAGTGTTCGATGAAGTACAGAAGACTTTAAAATCTAACCACCGTAAATATCGAAAGCTGAATGACGTATTTCTCGGCTTAAATGAGACATCAGCCGGATTAGAGCTCATGCATCTCTTTATCATCGATCTTTTAGGTCAAGGGACTACGTCGGCAAAAATATTCCAAAATAAGTTTAATGAAGACTTCTTGAAGATGAAAATCATTACAAGATTTACGAAATATTTAAGCATTGTAATTATACTGTTCTTGAATGCTTTTTTCATCTACTATCTTCTTTTACGAAGTGTTTTGAAAGGTTATCGTTGGCAAATGATGTTTTTGCGCGTTGTCATCACTCAATTAGTCCTGGAGATGGTTTTGCTAGAAACTATGGAGTGTATTTGGATTCATTATATTATCCCGGATGCTGTGCGGGCCGAGGTCTCTCGTGCGATGCAGATTCTGCACCTCATCGCTGACCATGCAGAACATTTTCTTTCAGGAAAAAGACAGTTAAAGATAATGTCGTCGTGCTCACCTGTTAGCTTTGATTCAACGGATTACCTCTTTCTCTCTAAGCAACTTGCAACTCTTCGACCTGATTTATTAGAAAGCCGTCTTATTCTCGCTTACCACAATCATTTTCCTGGTATGATTTGTCATACCTGGTCGCATTATCAGCAAATTTTAAAAGAAAAGAGAGCTATCGCATCCTCATCAAGTGGGACTTCACCTTCATCGAAATTGATTGGCGCTACAAACTCACACTCACCAGGACAAAGATTCCACGCCTTTATTGCAGAAAACTCTCTCGGGGAGAGTTCAACTTTGTTTACCGTAATTCTTACGACGGCAGCTGCAGGTATAATATTCTTCGTGCGGTTTGTTGGTCTCTTACCTACCAACTATCAACGAATGGTAGTCCGCCTAATACACACAACCGCCTTTTCTTCGCTGTTGATGTATTGGTACACAAACTTTCGTGAGAATCAATTAAGTTATATTTTTGCTTTTATTAGTGTTGTTGTTTTATTGATAGTTTTCTTTATGATTCGATCTTTCTATCGTCCAAATCAATCACACACCGAAAGATATGCTATGATGTCAGGGTTAGTTGATGAAAACAAGTCGGGGAAATTGATCAATGGAAGTCGGGACGGGGAAACTATCAACGATAACTTTGATGACATAATTAATGAGCAGAGTGCGTGGAATCACAATGAAACAGGCACCAGCCAAAAATTCGACTTCACGAAGCGCTTATTTATAAATCGTCGACAAAGGTTGTTCAGTGCTCGAAGTCAAAGAGGTATCGTTCAGAATGAGAGTAATGAGAACACTGAAGATGAATTAGAGGTCAATATCAACACGCCTGGGCGATTGAAGCCAGTCAATATATTCTCAGCATTTGCTGATGATGAGAGTGACGATGGATTGATCCAAGATTTTCTTTACAACGTGGCACAGGGAGATTTGCAAGACTTAGAGCAATCATTTAAGCTGTATAACTTTGAATCAGCACGTCATCAACAACAATCCACCCTTATACCTACTTCGACTGCGCCTTCAATTATCCCAAGAGAGAAGGAAGAATTTGCTTATTCTAATCCTTTGGGCTCGCATCAACATGATTCCAACACGATCTCGGAACAAGACAATTCGAATATCACAAAAAAATCAACAGCTAATGTAAAACAACCTAAGAGGTTGCATCAAGTTTTAAGTGACATTTCACTCGATTCCTCTTCATCTGTCTCTTCAAATCGACACAGAAAGGTTTCTCGGGGAATTATCTCATGGCCTCGAGGCAAAATTAACGAAGAAATGGAAGTCAGCTCTCATATTCGTGGTCAGAGCGGGGATGAGTTTGACTATACTTCTATTTATCCTCCATCAGAAAGGAAGACATCTATTGATTTAATTGCCTCTCTCGACGAGAAAGACGATTTTCCCCTCAATCCTGCTGAATCTCTTCCAAAGGCAGATTCCTTCCTGAGCTCAACATCATTTTGCCTCGACCCTATCAACAAAGAATTTTCTCTTTCCTTTGATGAAGAGAAAGCGGTGATTTCTGAAAATTCTAAGGTTGAGGGAAACTCTCCTCAAAGGAAAAGTATCCTTCTTCCTCCAGCTCCATGTACGCCTCCGCCGAGCACGCTCATAACAGCTCGACAGTCCTTTATCGTCGGTATATCTTCAGTCCTGCATATGTTAGGAAGTTTATCTCCTATTCCGAAGAATCTTGAAGAGGAGAAAGAGCGACAGCTAGTTTCCGCATCAGATAACTTACAGTCTGACTTAGTGACATCACAACATTCTTCAAACTCTTCGCCATCAAGACTTTTTGTGGAACCTAAGTTTATAAAAAGAGAATCACCACTCTATCGAAGACAAGTCTTAAGTCCGAAAAGATTATATCTATCTTCGTCTTCCAGAGAAGGGAAAGGATCTCTTGGGTCGTCCTCCAAAGAGGCAGTAAATAACGCCGTGACTCGTTTCATCGGTCTCTCTTCGAACAGCACAGAATTTACCCCTAATCAAGATAAGAAGGGAGGAAGGTCTCATCATAACAATCGATCAAAGAAAAGAACAACCACCACAGGTCTTTCAAGATTCAAGATTGATCGAAGGAGGAAGGCGACGTATGATCTGATGAATCGCCCTACGTCACAAATAAATCGAACTCCTTCAGAGATCATCGATCGAAATGCTTATGGCATGGCAATGTTATCCAATGATAGCATCGATGATATCGAAAAAATGAAGTCAGAATTATTCGCATCTCCATGTATTTCGAAAGATGAAAACTCTTTTAGTGACAGATTATATTAAAAGATTATCACTTAAGCATCAGTTCCTTCTCAAAACTATCCTATTAACAATAATACAACTAAAGAATTTTATTAATTATGGTGGATGTTAATTACACCATCCTTCAGCTCTCATGCCTTTTATTCTTGCTTTCCTCTCTGCTCTTTGGTTTCTCCTTCTATGGTGTAGTATCTCTCCTCAACAATCATTGATAGAAAAACAGGCAGAGCAGATATTTTAGTCACTTCGTAAGCACTAATGTAGGAATGCCTTTCCTTTCTACCCTCTTTCTTTTCTATTCTTCTTTTTTTTGTTTTTCGCATATTCTTTCAGTTTCATTCACTTTCTTCGCTATGGCTGATGTTTTCCGCATATTGTGTCAAATGATAATAATTTTGACCATATAAAAGATGTGTTCATATGTTCTTGTTGTTGTTGAATAATATTTTCCAACTTTATCTGATGTAATGTCAGTGTAGTTCGAGAAGCCTTGCTTTCATTCATTCTTTTTATTTATATCATATCAAAGTCTAACACATGAAGATGAAGATGATAATTTCATATCGAAAAAGATTAAATTCTTCTAGTGTTTGAATCTTTTCTAATGTATTCATCATCAGATCATATTTCATTTTATATAGTATCATATCATATATCACATCATCATATAATAATAAGTATAATATAGTCGTATTCCTGTGTTTTTTTTGCTTTGTAAATGTAAACAAAAACTTTTGAAGTCATTCATTGTCATTCTATCGTACGAGAGGATCTTATCAGCTAGGTCTCAAAATGAATTGTTTATTTAACGAAGAGTGAAATAATAATTCTTCAATCACAACAGAAGAAGAGTCGAACGACTGACTAACAAACACTAAATAACCAACGAAAACTAACTAACTAACTCCCTGATTAACTCCTCTATGAAATGACAGGAGAGAGAGAGAGAGAAAGCAAGAAAAAAACAAAGAAAAATGAGCGAAAAAGAAAAGAAAAAGAAAGGAAAAAGTGAAGAAAAAAGTATGAAATCTCTAATAAGAAGCGGTAAGAATGCATGACGATCTGATAAAACTTTGATATATATATACTTAAATCATACGATAAGAAGAACAAGAAGATGCTAGGTAAATTTAATTCAATGAAGTTACATTGGGTTGTTGTTTAGATCCTCTGGTGGACGAGGTGTGCTGCTAGGAGTCGCATCGAAGTCAAATTCGGTCTGATGAATGAAACAAAGAGGTAGAGAGTATCAGACACATTGTTTGGAGATAGAAGATGACTACTTACATGATGTACTACATGTTTATGAATGCGGAAGAGAGGTGCCTCCAATCTCCCATCTAATAGGAGTCGCTGACTCGGTGTCCATGTCCAGTGACCTAACGCATTCTTACAACCAGGACAAATGACATCACCAGCATTATGACGATTGGAAAACAAGTCCTTGCCCATCCAATCCATATATTCAATATAATAATATTTCCCTCCATTTAATGCGATCTGACTTGCTGTATCGTCAGCATCTGCCATACTCTTAATCTTCTGAGTACTTGTATGATCTTCTTGTAGGAGATTCATTCGAGCTAACCATCTCTTCTTCTCTGCAGATTTCGGTCGTTCGATCATTGTATTATAGATATTCACATCATTACTAGAGACAAGCTGTGCGTAATCTGTCGTATTGACAACTCCTTGTTGTTGAAGAATCTGTTGTTGTCGATGAGGTGGAATCATCAGACGAGGAGATTCATCGTATACCATCATTGTCGTCGGATAAGGAGGTCCTAAGGAGGTGGCAGGAGGGAGTTGGTTCTTGCGGGAAGGAAGGAAGGGAATCTTCTGACTGCCTTCATTGTTCAAGTGTATTGACGATTGTGAAGAGTTGCGATGATAACTATTCGATTCTCCTTTATCAACACTATGATGGAAGCTAACCGAGCTACTTCCTGCACTGCTTTGTCTCTTCATTGCAGGAGGTTCTGACAATCGAGGACTATCAGTGCTCTGAGAGGTAAAGGTATGCGGTGGTTCTAGGCTTGGAAGTCGTCGAGGAGTCATTCCACTACTTTTTTCTCCACGAGGAGTTTCTTTGCGTGGGGAAGCGATGAGATTGGCAATAGTATTCGATGAATTATGATGACTTGAATGAGTGGAAGGGGGTGCAGTATCCATCATGTCGAAATTGAAACCTTTGTTCCGTGTAGTTGATGCTTTGCCAGTGGTCATGGGCATTGGAAACTCTTCATGGAAAGAGTTCGCATTGCTGTTATTCGAATGTTTGAAGCTTGAGGAGAAGTGAATGGTATTGAGATTGGCGGTGCTGTGATTATGAACTGGTTGACGTTGTTCTACATCCATTTCAAATGATGGAGAAGGCGCTTGAGTGATGTCATCCATCTCAAAGAGGTGAGCCTTCGAGCGACTGATGGAGTTTCCTTTAGTGCCTCCGATTGGCGGTAAGAGAGTATTAGGTTTGAATTGACTATGACTCGTGTTATTAATGCCCGGAGCGAAGGAAACACTGACAGTATTCACTTGAGTTCTGGGTGAGACCATGATCTCATGAGCAGTATCATTCATGACTTGATTATCATAAAATTTGAACGATGATTGCTTGCTCACGCTTCCTCCTCCTCTCATCGTTTGGGGAGGAACGAAGGAAGGTACTGGAGCAGCCATATAATCCTCCTCAGTGCGACCTGACGCATCATGAGTACCTGATGTACTTGAAGAAGAAGCGTTTCGATGTTGCTGAGTCATAACCTCTAATGACTGATAAAACTTGTCCAGCATCTCATTAATATCAGATAAATCAATGCGAATGACGTTAGCTAATTGAAATAACGTCACATTACACCAAGAACATTTGAACTCTCTTTCTAGACCTCGCAGTGGAGGAATCACACGAATCCATTTACTGCCAGGTCGAGATAAATGACATGATGGATTCTTGGTACCAATTTCTGGTGTAAATGTCTGAGGTAATGCACCACTAGCCATGGCAGCAGAGGGTGTAGAAGGTACACCAGAAGAAGAAAAACCATGATTACGTGGTTGTTTACTCCTTCGTGTGCTGAAACTGTTACCACTGCTACTGTTTCCACCGTGATGAGGCTTACTGGAGCTAGTACTATGCTTTTGACTGCTACTCATACTGCGTCCGATGCCGAGGAAGGAAGGGAGAGCAGGTTGCTGAAACGATGGATCGATCGGACTCTGACTGCTATTATTACTATTGTTGTTACTATTATTAGCATTGGCAAGAGAGAAGGCACTTTTATGATGATTATGATTCACAACGGTGAGAATCTTCTTGCTATTGGATGAGGAAGAGCTCGGTCGACTGTTTGGTGCATCAGTGGACATTGCAGTGACTGCGCTGTCCATTGATTCTTCGAATACTTCAGTAGGTTTGACGGAAAAATTGCTATGATGAGAGGATGCATTCGATTTGGTAGGAGGAGTACGGAAGGAAGAGACAGACTCCTCCACATCCGTCACAACTTCCATGTCATCCTCACCATGACCACCACCACCTCCCGACACCGCCATGGGAGGAGGAGTATTATTACTCACGTCAGTTGGCACTTCTTTCGCGTCAGAGAAAGATCGTTTATGACGATGTGCGGGATTGCCGACTACTAACGATCCACTGACGATGTTGCCATTCGCGTCTCTCGGAGCATAGCTGAAGCTATCATGCAAGCCCATGCCTTTGAAAGCACCACTCGGCACGAGCAATGGTGCATCAACATTCATCGCTTCACAATTACTATTGGGATGAAGTACGTGAGCAGTAATTAGGTCATGCACATTCCCATTCGCGCCTGCTGTACTCGATGTGGAAGGATTAGGGGAGGATTGATGATTATCTTTCTCAGCGGAGGTATTATTATTCTCCTTCAGATAATGTAATTCTCTAATTCGTGTTCTTAATAATATTTGTTGGGCAAGATAAACATCAAAGTTTCCTGCATGATAAGCACGTAATTGACATTCGAAGCCTAAATTGATTTCAACCGCAGGACGTGCGACTTTAATCACAGAATAAGCTTGATCGAATGACCAAGACTGTGATGACATTAAATAAGCAGCGATAAAAGCAGGTGAACGAGATTTCCCACCAAAGCAATGAACAAGGATAGCACCATGATCTAATCCTGCTTCAATGAAGATATTAGTGGTCGGGATACAAGCTAAGATATTCGAATCATCTCTATTGAAAAAGAAATATTTAAGAACAATGAGGGGAAAAAGAATAGGAGAAGGAGTTCTTACTTATCACGGATTTCGACTGAAAGATAGGTAAACTGATTGGGGAAGGTGACAGGTATTCGCGAGGCATTGAGAATATGTGTGATGCATTTATTTTGCAGCTCATCCTTTAAGAGAGATAAATTAGAAGTGTTTCAAAGGGTTTCGAAACAATTCTTACGAGATTAAAAGCAGCATGGATGGAACCAACAAAGATTTTGGGCACAACTTGTAAAGGCACGTCGTCCTGAACGATACTAGCATCTAGTGTTAACAGAGGTTTCTTTGAACCCTTCATCTCTTCGTTGAGAAAGATAGATTAAAGCCGCAATGAAGGAGATTAACTTGGTAAAATGTTGACCTTAGATAGACATCTATGAAAAAGTTCCCACTAGACTTCGACTTAGTTTGAGAGAGGTTTCAGAGGAACAAAATTCGTCTTCTCGCCTCCAAAAGTTATCTGTAACGTTTAGCTATATCTAATTTGCTATTACTTGACGAATGAAATGAATAACTGGGCCGTGATGTTAAGTGGTTGTTGTCTCTTTATTGTGAGCGAGAAATAAAAACGAAACTGAAAGTAAAAAAAGCGACTTTTGCAAAAATCGAAAAATTTAGTACTTTGAAATTAGTAAGTTATAACTGAGAACATAATGATTATTTGATTATTTACGTTATTAGAGGAAAGCCCGCGAGACGACTGAATGATTGTGGTTAAGTTGAATTAAGACTCTCTTTGTTTCATTGATCTACTACTACAGGTTGAATCCCGATACTTCATTGGTTCCCATCGTCTAAACTCTTTTATCAATGCTCTAAAAATATCCCTGATCCGAATACAATACTACTTACTGAAAATGAAACGTGAAATGAAACACTGAAGATATATATACACAAGTGAATTTGAAGGACAATCGCTCCTACCTAACATCAAATATTATACAAACGAAAACAGACCTAAATGAGGAAAAAACACATACAATCAATGAAGCAATCTTTAAATAATCCAACTCAATCCAATAAGAGCATGAAAAACGAAACAAAAAAAAACTTTACATGAAGAAGGACAAAAAGTTCAATACATAGAGTATAATATTAAAAGCTGTGATATGATGAATAATCGCTCCAAAAACTACTACTTCTTTACACGAATTTATATATGAAAGAAGGGGAAATTGTCTTCCTTCTCAAGAAGTTTCCTTACTACTAAAATGAAACAAATATGAAAATACACCTATAACACGATGAAGGATGAGAAAGAGGTGTGTTATAAGATGAGGGGCCAAGTGTAGCAACATATCAGAGGAGCTGAAATAGTTGAATTTCCTCCCGTTTGATGAAAATCAAGAATTGCTAAAATGAAAAAAGCGTGAAAACAAAAACAAAAAAGTTTGAAAAAAGGAAATCGAAAAATGAACAGAGAAATGACATAAACGAGGATTGTTTGATACTTCACTACGTGTTGTCATGCTTTTGTTGCATTTCTAATCTCTTCTTTCATCTTAAAGGGCTGTCTCGCCGACCTTCTAGACACATCATCTTGCAAGCTCATGCTCAAATTATTCCATCATTCGATGAAAGCTGAGGCAAGCTCAATTGAAGAGGTCGGTGAAAAATGAGATCAAAGGGAGTAGAAACACACATCATAGACAAACGTTTATGTCCAGTGAGATACAAAAAAACAGTTAAGTAAAACTAAACAACAAAGGCTAAAACACAAAAACACGTCATTATCATTTTTAAACAAAAGAAAGAAAGAAGGAAAGCTCCTTGAATTCCGTGATTCATTCATCAGTGCGGGGCGCTGAACAGATGAGATCAAAAGGAAAACGATAGAAAAAGAAAGAAACAAACTTCTTCATCACTTCACTTTCATTTAATAAGAAAGAAGGAACAAAAGAAGTTGTAAATCTTCCATTATTTTAAAATCAGATACTTTCGCACTTTCATCATTAATATTATAATGCAGGGAAAGAAGGTATTGATAATGTCGTGGAGATGATTGATAAATTGGTATCGATGAAATAAAATCATAAAATTTTTCTTGATTTTTCTTTTCTTTGATTAATCCAACTTTATATCTCCCTTCTCCCTTTTGATTATAATCTAAATACTTTTGTAACAATCGTTTTTCATTGTAAAACTCATGACTTTGTTGTTGCTGTTGATGGGATGGAGGATGAGGAAACTGTAAAGATTTCATATCTTTCTTTGGGATAAGCATCGACAAATTTCTTCCTGTAAGCTCCTGACGCGCATAACCAGTCATTTTTGTCATTGCTTGGTTCGAAAAAACAATGGGTAAAGACTCTTTCAAGAAACCAGAAGAGCTGTCATTATGGGAAGCATTTGAAACTTCATTGCGACAATAAACTACACCTATTGGACACTCTGTAAGAGAGGAAGGGATTATATCCAGCCACTTGGGAGTCGATAAAGTCTCTTCCATACGGTCGAGGGAAAGCTCTTTGCTTATCGTGTAAAACAACTGTTGAATGTTTGCTAATGCCTCATTCTTTTGGTGAGTTCGCGTTTGTTGGATCATACTCGTGATACGGAAGTCTTGAATATAGTTACCCGCATTTACTTGATTCGTTCCAGAGGTATAAGAGAGATGATTTAACACATCGACCGACCACTCCTTCGCTTTGAGTGTTTGATATTGGGACGTTTGAGCGAATAAAGGTAATAAAACGGCATATAAATAGGCTTCTAAAGCCTCTCGAGAGAAGATTCTCTCAAGATACAGTGACGATTTTCCTACAGTGCAGTTGGTTTTAGCACTATCAACGGTTCCAATGACGGTGCTAGTGTCATAGGAGTCAAAGCTTCTGGAGTTTGCATATATTGAATTCGCCTCAATAGAATCCTTGATCTTCATCTGCTTCATCAAATTAATAATATCTAATCGAAGTCTTTCATTGTTCTCATCATCTTCAAGTGCAGGAAATTTCTTCGACGAAACATCGAAGCTCCATGTTAAAGGCTGATTCTGCTGATAGAGCATTGCCTTTGTCACGGTGAAGGAGTGGAAGTTAACTGTCACAGGAGAAAAGTATTGAGAAACTCGATTGTCAGATTTTGGTGAGGCAGCATTAGGAGACGAAGGAGTCGATAGGACCTTGTTTGGATTCGATAAATTCCATTTAAATTGAGCTTGAGTAGCGATTTGTTCGATCCATTTCGCTGAATTGTCCTTAACAAAGCGGCCAAATAATTCTCTTGCTGATTTCTCAGTGGCAAGCTGTTCTGATATTTCTTTAATAGAGGCAACGATATCAAAGGCCTTTGAGTCATCCAGCTCATCCTCGCTATTCCCAACAGAGAGAAAGTTCCCAACAGAAGGATTTGGAGACAAAACATTGGTTGACGTGGTTCCTAAGTGAGTGGAGCAGTTGCTATCATCAGCTGGACCATGCCCCACATCCTTCTCTAAATCCTCAATGTCCAAAGATTTATCGAACCCAACAGCTTTATCACTGCCTTTAATCTTATAGCTTCGAAAAGAGAAATTCTTGACTAATGTATGATCACTACCATGAGAAGGAACTGAAGAATATTCTGAAAATTGACTATCTTCTTTAAATTGAGCTTCTTCCCTCTTATTGACTTGAGAAGGAGATACCTTCACTGCAGGAGAAACTGGACTGTGGGATACACTACTAGCACCTCCCATAATAAACCAATAAAATGTTTGAAAATTGAAATAAAGAACAATATGAATACCCGACAAAGATGGGGGAAACAAATATTGAAAAGTATATTAAAAAACAGAAAACACGTTAAGATAAAATTTGAAAAAGAATGAGAATAATAAATGTTAATAATCTTTTTGATTATAGAACATTCAAATCGAACCAGCTGTTGCGCCAAAAGAAATACTGGGACAAGAGTCCAAGGAAGAGGAAGGAAGTGGAAAAACTTGAACAATCCTAGTTAATTGATGAAGCGATACCCCTCTAATTCTCGACTTGTCCATAGAAATCATAGAATTCATAGATCTAACGCCTCTCAATCTAACGGAATTAAGACGACTTCTCTACACCTCTACCTAGCTAATTTGAAAAGGAGTGAGGGGCACACCCTTTCTATACAACAGAGAAACCGGTAAATTTACTTAACGGAAAATACCGTTTTACCGTTTTAATTTTTTTTAAATTTGAATTTGAATTGTTTCACCCCATCCCTACCTAAATAAAGTCAAATTAGGAATCGTAATTGGACATGAATCCTCAAGATGTTTTTGGAGTAGATAGTAATCAACC
>VFQN01002240.1_pt1 | contig 30416 bp, 38 predicted proteins | sample 3512371 | NCBI WGS metagenome assembly VFQN01 (sample SAMN10412370, study PRJNA504923) | tailings metagenome | isolation source: Replicate 2 from Balatoc abandoned mine | place: Philippines: Itogon, Benguet | collected 2017-08-28 | reverse complement strand
GACGTGGCACCCTGCATAGCACCTTGAGGTGCACCAACGGGCAAGCTCATCGGCAATGTCGCAACCACCAGCCTATGCTTACACAGCTGTGTAACATGGACTCAGCTATTGACCTGGAGCTGCTGGGCCGGTGCAATCCACTAGCGCATCTGTTCTGGTCGGGCCTCGGGCGTCGTTTCAAGACTGACATGCTTGCTTACGGGCTACCAGGCGGCAAGCTGTAACGTCTGAGCGACGCAGTACACACCAGGGTAGCCGTGGTACGCTGGTGGAACAGCCACCTCTAATGTGGCCTCAAGATCAAGCGGCCCAGCGTCCATATGCACTCCCTCGGGGCCTGTTCGCTGCGGCTGGGAGTTGGTGGGTTCAGGTGGGTTAGCGTCCAGCTTGCCCGGCCAGCTGCTGACTGTTACTGTAGGTGCAACCAGCCATGAGCAAAACCCTACGATCTTATGCATTGCATACCGGCGCAAGGCAACCGGGAAATGACCACACATGCCTTTCAAAACTCGGCCCAGCTCTGGCCCATGGGGCCTGCCGCGTGGGCCTGCCCTCGGCCCTTTGCCACATTGCCAGTGTTACCCCACGCATGCCTCACAACCAGACTGCTTACGGTACTAAGGATTGCCATGCCAAGTAAACCCTTCAGTCAGCCAGCGCGGCTGGCACAAAACGCTCGTCACCAGCTGTACCACCTGCCAAACGTGATGCTGCTGCTGTTGCAGCGCTCAGCTCTCCCTTCTCCGCCCGAAGATCCAAAACCGCCGGCCTGAGCCCCCGCCACCGCTGCCACCCTCTGCACCTCCACCTCCACCGTCGCCGGTCCGCTGCCCGCCACGCGGACCCGAACCACCCAGCCTGTCCGCCGGCGCAACCTCCATGCTGCCACCACCGGCAACACTACTACTACCACCGCTTTCATCACCTCCACCAGCAGGGCAGCCTGCCGCACCGCCGCCTGCCCCACCAACACCACTACCACCACCCCCACCCCCACGCCGCAGGTGCCTCCGCAGCCACCCCGCCCTGCCCCTGCCGCTCCTGCTGCCACCGCTCCCACGCTCGCTTGCAACACCCTGCACAGCGCCCGACCCGCCTGCTGCAGGGCCGCCTTCCGCGGCCGCTGACACCGCCGGCCCGGCCCCGTTGCCCGCACCAGCATCAGCCTCAGCAGCACCGCTACCAGTGTCGGCGCCAACTCCCTGTACCCCCACAACGCCGTTCGTGGCATCCTGGCCCGGGGCAGCGGCTGCTGCTGCCTGCACTGAGGGCCTTGCCCCAGGCGGGTCCTCCCGCCCATACCCTGAGCCCGACCGGGGCCCGCCGACCGCCCCACCCAAGCCTCCCCCCTCACCACCACCCTCACCACCACCTGCAGCGCCGTGAGGCCTCTTCGCTATGCCACTGAGTCCGGCATCGGCCAGATTCGCCAACGCGCTGCCGTCGCATTTTCCAGTACCACCACCAGCACTGCCAGAGCCAGCACGTAATGGCCCGTCGTCAAGGCTGGGCCGGCCGCTCGCTGCCAGGAGGCTGCCGGGGTCTTGGCCACCGACGCTGCCGCTTGCAAGCGCGGAGGCGGCGGCCGGCTCACCAGCGGCTGCGGCACGTGTCTCGTGCGCCCGCGCCCGCTGCCGTACACCTCCGGCAGCATCCCCCCGTGCACCTCCACCGCCACCGCCGCCAGCCCCCTGTACCTCCCTGTCCTCCTCAACCCGCTCCCCCGCACCCCGCCCCGCCACAGCCCCCACCGCCGCCCTACCTGCCCCCTGCTCCCCTCCCTCCCCCAGCCGCTCCTGGACGTGCCGGTTCCGCCGCAGCCGCGCCATCAGCCCCTCCGCCCCCACCCGCTGCTGCGGCCGCTGCGGCAGCTCCAGCTGCACCCTATCGCGCGCCTCCCCCTCCTCCTCCTGCCCCAGGTCGTGCACCAGCTCCCGCAGCTCCCTCTGGTGCGGCAGCAGCCCCACCACCTCCAACCCCATGTCCACCCTGTGGTCCACGATGCCCCGCACCGCCTCCAGAAGCCGCCGCCGCCCCTCGGCATCCAGCACCTCCCCTTCCTCGCCCCCGGCCCCCAGCGCGCCGCCCTGCATCTCCACCTGCTGCGCCCACGCCTCCACCGCCTCCGCCGCCACCGCTACGATCTCCGCTGCATCCTCGGCCATAACTGCAGCCGCCTCAGGACGCAGCTGTCCATCCACGCCGTCTCCCCCGTGGTGCTGGTGCTGGTGTTGCTGCTCGGGCTGCCCACGGTGCGGGCGGTGGTTGTGCTGCTGGCGGTTACGGCCGTTACGGTCATGCTGGTGCTGGTGACGGTGCGGCGGTTCTCCGCCGCCCTGCACCTGCCCCTGCCGGTGCGGAACCCCGTGTGTCCCCAGCAGCCCCTGGCCTTCCTCCGGCCCCCCGCGCTGCCTACTGCTAACCCACGGCCACCTCCAGCGCACCTCAAGCTCGATCGGCCGCTGGCACATGGGGCACCTGGGCTCCGCCCCCGTGTTGGCGCACTGCGCCATCCACCGCACCAGGCAGCCGTGGTGGTAGGCGTGCCCGCACGGCAGCGCCCAGCCCTCCCCGCTCTCCTCATCGTCCTCCTCCTCCTCCTCACGCTCCTGCTGCCCCTGCTGCTCCTGTGTAACTCGGCCTTGCTCCTGTGCCAGTGCCGGCCGCCGAGCCTCCGCCTGCGCACCGGATGCCCCTTCCTGCCCCTCCTGGTCCGCCAGGCAGGTACCACGCGCGACGCCTGCCTCTGCAGGTGCACCGGGCAGAGTCTCTCCGGTGGTGCGACCACGTACATCGCTGGTTGCACTACCTGCCTGCGTACCTCTTCCCGCTGCAGCTGCAACGCTGGTGCCGTCGGCTGCGGCGCTGGCGCCCACGGAACCCACCTGGCCATCCACTGGCACGCCCCCGCCTGCTGGTGCCCCGCCTGCAGCTGCCGCCGCTTTCCGCCTCCTGCCCAGCCAGCCCCCTCGAACCCGTTTGGGCCCCTGCCCCTGCACCGGGCCAGGTGCATCGTCGCCTGCCTGGGTGCCCTCCGACCCGGACGCGCTCCTGACGGCCTCCCGGCCCCTTCCCAAACCCGTCCCGCTGCCGCCACTACACGTCGACGGGCCGGCCCCCACGTCCAGGCTGCTCCTGCAGCTCCTGCTGCCACCACCCACAGCCACGCCGCTGCCTTCGTGCGCCGCCGACGCCAAGTCGCCGCTGCTGCCCACCACGGCCCGCAACGGCGCCCCCGCTCGGCCCCCACTCCCGCCCGCACCCACCCCTTCACGCCCAGTCGCGGTCCCCGTCCGCACCAACGGCGAGTACAGCGCCCCATGCCCGCTGGAGCCCTCCGCCGAGACCCTACCATCGCCGCTTCGCGACGCCCGGCCCGTGGCCGGCCTTGCCACGCCAGGACCGTGCCCATGGGCGCCCTCCCAGCCCCCTGGCCCGCCGGGGTCGCCTTGCTCCCTACCCGCCTCGCCACCGCCCCCCCCGGCCGCGTCTGCTGCTGCGGAGGCGTCCGCGGGCGGGCGCATGGCCCCCCAGCAAATGGCGCAGTTGCCGCCCATGCGGTCGATGTGCTCCGAGGTGGCGGGGGACAGGGACTTGATGCTGACCTGAAGGAGGAAGGGATTCAGGTACAGGCAGGGCTTTCGGACATGCAGCCGGCTTCAGGTTGCTGTCAGCACAACCCTATCCCACCACTCGGCACGCCCCAGGCAGGTGGCGTTCGTCGCGCGCATATGCCGGCAGCGCGTTGTGACCATGGCCGTGCACACGGGTCGCCGCTGCAGCTAGCACACAGCCGCTGCCGTACGCACCTCCCGCAGTGCCGTACGGAGCTTGTCGTACGCGTTTATGAGCGGTGCGCCCCAGAAGACGACGCTGACGAAGAGGGAGAAGAGGATCCCGGCGTTGTACAGCCAGCACACCGCGGGGAAGGCGAACAGGATGACCTGCGTGTGTCAGACAGGGCGCTGGCTCAGTACGCCAGCCGTGAGCGTCGGAAAACACCTGGGTCCTTGTTCATGCAGGGGACGTGTTGGTGGGAGGCAGGCGTTGAATGTAGAATGTGTACCCTGTGTGCGCCGTGCGTGCGCAAAGGCCCCATGTCGACGAGCCATGCCAGTTGCCACCAGTTGCCGCCAGCGGCGAGCGGGAAGCAGCAGAGCCTCAGTAGCGGCGCAAAGCCCCACTTTCTGGAGGACGCCGCACACTAGGCAGCGGCAACGGTGGAAAGGCCCATCTTCCGAAGCACGCCGCACACTTGCGCCGCGGATCGGAACACGACCACCCAGGGCCCACCCTTCTGGAACACGCCGCACACTAAGTAACGGCAGAGGTGAAGGGACCCATCGCTCCAATCACGCTGCATCCAGGGCCCACCTTTTGGAACACGCCGCACACTCGGGCCACCAGCTTGATGATCAGGCGGGCCGGCAGGGGCGTGCCGCGGAACAGCAGGTAGGAGACGTAGATGGCCATGAGCACAAAGTACTTTTCGCACGACAGGCGCATGATGGCCAGCGCGCCCTCCACCAGCGGGATGAGGGAGCGGTGCGCGGGGTCCTGGGGGGCGGGCCGTGGTGGAAGCAAAGGCAAAGGATGATACCAAAAGCAAAGGATCATACTAAAAACCACCCGGTCCCAAGCGTCGCAAGGAGGGGGATCGGTGGAGCCGCAACAATCTCCCAAACCAGGTACAGACACCATGGCTGCCCTCCATGCAGGACCTCACGGCAAGGCCCAGGCCTTCCCTTTCCATGGCCGCCTACCCCTCTCCTCGCGCCGTCAACCCACCTGCATTCGGCGCAGCTCCTCCTGGTGCTTCACCACGTTGGCACGATACGCTTCCAGGCTGCACGCCCCCCGCTCCCGCCCAGCCCCCCACCGCTCCATCCTCGCCGCCACCCCCTCCAACGCCTCCGGCCCCAAGCTATCCGCCACCGCCTTTCCAACCCACGCCCCCTCCCGCCCCACCACCAGCCCCAACGCCAGCCTCACCCCTGCCCCCAAACCCAGCCCCTTTAACCCCCGCACCGCCCACGCCAGGTCGCTCAACGGCCCCGGCCACCGCCTCCGCTCCGCCTTCGCCAAATACGACCCCACCCTATGCATCGCCGCAGGCAGCAACGCCATTTCCTGCACTGTTGCATTCTCAGCCCGGACTGTGATGCCCGTCCATGGGGCTTGCTGGCTGCCCGCCGCCGGCGGGCTGCCGCCGTCCAGGGGATGTCCCCCTGGCGCCGCCGGATGCAGCCAGTCTGCGTGTTTGCCCAGCAGCATGACGGCCGGCGCGTCGGGGTGGCGCGTGGCCTGGGCCTCCAGGTACGTTGGCACCACCATGGCGTTAAAGGCGGCCAGGGAGGTGAGGCCCACCAGGAAGGCGAGCACACGCAGGTTGCTCCTGTGTCGGGAGGGTGACAGAGGTGTGAGGAGAAGCTTTGGTAACAGGTGATGCACGGCCGAGGTGTTGATCAACGTAATTCAGGAGCCAGGGAGTTGGGTCGCACAAGGAAGGCGAGTACGCCCGAGTTGCTCATGTTTGGGGCGCCGGACGAGGTACGAGCGGAATCGTTTCAACTTGAGGTATACAAAGATGAATGCCTCTAAAAGGTGAGGACAAAGGCCAAGGCGACAGCGCACAAGGCTGGCAAGGTGCGGAGAGGCGCATTGACTACCCAATGCCCCATAGAGGGGACGAGGCTGAGGCAGGAGCGTGCCGTAATGCTGTGCCACTCATGTTGCACCCCCGCCTACCTGACGCGATACAGCAGCCGCCGCTCCTCCGCCTTCCGCTCCCACACGCCCTGCGAGGGGCAACAGGACGAGGAGCGCGTTACACCACCCACGACACAAGGGTTGTACCAAACACACGGCTCATTGAGACGCCTTGAGGTTACACACGCCATGCAAAGCGCAGAGCAAGTACACCCGTGTGGCTACCCTCGATAGTAGTAAAGCGTTCCCGATGCTTTGGGAACTGGCCCCACGGCGAGCGCCGTTGCCAGCTCCCAAAGCCCACAATGCTATGCCAGTACGCCTGGCGAGCAACTCATCGGTCCCCAGCAGCACCGCGGCAGCGCAGCAGTCCACCGCGACACACAGTACCTTCCCTTACTCCCACCTGCCCGCGCCAGAACCGCCAGTGCGACCCCATAGCAGCGCCCAACCATCCAGAACCCCCACACCCACCTTGAGCACGTTCGGTGCAAAGTCCTCCCGCACCACCATCCCATCAGCTTCCACGCCCAGCCCCCTGCCCCTCAGTCCCCGGCCGGCTCCTGCTGCCGCGGCCGCCGCTGCCGCTGCCCCCTCCCCATGCCCGGGGCCCGGGGCAGCCTCCCCTTGCCGCCTGCCTCCCCCCGCCGCCGCCCCTATTCCCCGTCGAGGCTCCGGCCTCGGCCCACGAGCTCCGTCCTGGGCTCCCTGCTGCTGCCCTGGCTGGCCCCCCGCTGCCTCTGCCCCCGCTGCCACTGCCCCTGCCCCCCCTGCCGCCCCCGGGACTGCGCCCGGCGCCAGCAGCACGTTGACTTGGGGCGTCACGAGCAGCTTCAGCCGGGAGCATATGATCTGGGTGGGGTCAAGGTGCAGCAGCAAAGAGGCGTGGCAGGATGGTGGCGGTGGTGGCAGAGACGATGGTGGCTGCCACGGCCGCGGTAATGCACATACCAACACATGTCGTGCACAAGTGGTCCGGGGCGCGCCAAGGCCGCTACGTACAGGTGCCGCCCGTCTAGAAACAAAAGATACCCCCGGCACACTTGATGCTTCGGCCGAGCTTGCTGCCGCCAGTTAGGCCGTGCCAGCCCCCCGCCAGCCGCCAACCCACTCGGTGCGCCTTGCGGCAGTCCCGTTGGTCAACCCGTCAATGGACACACAGGAAAGCATGGCGCTGTCGTGCTGATCCATACCCGCACCCCACGTACCTGGCAGCAGGGCAGGATGATGAGCAGCTCGATCTGCGGGGTTGCAACAGCAGGGCGCCTCAACAACGCCCGCAGACCGCAGTGACGCACGCAAATATACGGCGTGCCGTGATGCGCAGGGCCGTGCCATTGACTGCTCGAAGTGCCGTACCGCCTGTTCATCTCCCAGGCCACCTAATCCGCAAAATGCTGCACCGCTGACACCAGCTACAGGCTTGCACTCCATATGGGTCGGTCCCAACTCACCGCGAAGTGCGGCAGCTCGAAGGTCATGGACGAGACCTCCGCCCCCCAGCGCTGCTCCCTGCAAGGCGCCGCGATGCAGCGGGGGAGAGGAGTCAGGAGCAAGCCAGACCCTGGCACCACGCAAGCCACAAACAGCAGGGCGGTGCATGGACTTAGGGACGTCCGAAACGAGGTTGGCCCTGGCATACTGCATTGCCAGCGTAAGTGCCATCTGCTCGCATGTTCTCAAACGTTCCGGCCGACAAGTACACGTTGCACAAGCGTCAAGCGCTTGCAACAAGGACAAACGTAAGGCCGCCGCCCCATGGACTGCAACGCACCAGTTATTGAGCCAGTAGGGTATCAGGCGCCAGCAGATGGATACGAAGGACTCCCGCGTGACAGACTCCTCGCCTGCGGAAACGTGCACAACCCACATTGGCGTTTAACCCACAGCCACGTAGCGGTACTGGATGGCCCCGTGCGCAGCCCAGATACAGCGACAGCGTCAGCAGCAACAAAGCGGAAGGACCCCGGCCTGGATCATGCTACATCATTCAGCTATTCGGGATGCGCAGTGTATGGCGTCAGTGGTTGGCAGCCCCTCACCTGGCAGTAGGCCCTCCAGTCCGACTTGAATGATCAGCTGTTGCACACCCACGACGGCTGCAGGGAGGATTTAGGGTTTGGATTAGGTACTGCCGTCAGGGGTTGCGTGGATGCCTGGTCTAGCATACAGAAACTGGACTGGAGTAAGGACACTAATTGTACGGGGGAGTGGAGTCACAGGCAGCGTAGTCGGTAGGCAACTGCCGGAAGGCGGCACAGCACAGCGTCCCGTGGGTGTGGAGCCGAACTGAACATGTGCGCTAGCCGAAAAGCGACTGCGCAGCTCTCTCGAATGCATGCACGAGTGAACGCTCGGCGGCTGGCAACCTACATGACAACACGAACTGCCATATGGCCAGGGCCTTCAGCCACCCCAACGCGTTCCACTTGAACGTGCACGTGCAGAACTGGAGCCGTCGCCCACAGAAGAAGTACACGTCGCTCCACCCCTGCGTTGCATTTCATCGTTAGCTCCCAGGCGTTGACCGAGGCCGTCTCGCGAAACTGCTGCCAACTGCTGCAAACGAATGTTTGGCACGGCTGCCTTGCAGGCCCGACCGGGGTAAAGTGTGAACTTGTCTCTGCCGAAATACTTGCCGTAAACTCTGGGTCCCGCCGAAGGTACTCGAGGAAGGCCAAGCAGGCAATTGCACCGGCACAGACGAGGCTTCGTTCGCCTACGCTGAGCCGACGCCACCCCTTGCTAGCCACAAACGCGAGCCAAACGGATCCACTTATTATAGGCCATGTCGCCGGCGGGAAAACCTCCTCGGGGAAGGTATATAGGGCCAGGTTAAGGCCCAACGCCAGGATACCAAATACGAGCACGCCCCGAAAAGTCATCCTTGCGTTTCTATTTTAGGGATGCAAACATGACTGCTCCTCAACGCTTGAGGCTATAGCACCTCTCGGCGTCATGGGACCATGGCCATTGCCAGTTCTGCGGCACTGTAGCAATACAATGTTCCAGGTGGACCTCTCGACTGCTAACGCATATCGTTATGCGGACAAGTGTGTCAAAGCACTATCCGTTCAGCAACCCTGGCGGGTGGCGACCGTGCTGAGACTGTACGGGGGTTCATTGGGTTTTTTGAGGTTCCACCAACCCTGCAATACGCACTTACAATCACTGCACCATGAGTCCACGAGCACCGAAGCTACAATATGGGCGCTGTAACTTATCCACAAACAACGTGGGCGCCGCATGTGCCATGCCCAGCGGTGCGCCACCCACGAGCAACCAGGAGCAACGCACGCAAGGGCAGTGTCGGTTGGGCATGCCCCATGCAGCGTCCTGGCCCTTCCCCTCCCTCCCCTCCCTCCCTGCCCACGAGTGCGGACACGGTTCCAGCGGACAGCACTAGATGCTGGCGTTCACAATGCATATCATTTTCTCCACGCCAGCAATGCAGCGTGCCTCAACTGTATGCCAGTAGCAAGTGGACCAACGGGACAGCAACAAGCAGCAGTGCCGTTACTACCCTATACTACCGTACCCTATACTGCCGTACCGGTATGCGCATTTCCAGATCAAGACTCCGCCTGCCCCAAGCATTCCAGAGCAGGAAACAACCTCCATGATACCGCCCGCAGTCTTCCTCAGTTCACCTCAGCCTCTAGCTGCCGTTACCCCGTATGCACCAGGACGCACGAGCGGCGTCCACCTCACTCGTCATCGCCACCCCTGGTCGCCAGAAAAAAAAGGCCTCCCTGGCCTGCTGCCGCACAGGTGCAGTATGTGCATTCGTGCCACCTGCTTTAGCCACCTGCCACTCCTTGCCTTCAAGCTCGATGTCCGTTACGCGTCTACCTCTTAGATGCACGTTGGGCTGCAGCGTGCAAGCCACATTCTGGCCCACTGCCACTCCTGGTTCCAGAACCCCATGCCCTATAACGCGTCCACATAGTCATCTCTCACAAGGCGTGTGCGGGCCACTGCCCCAGCCACTGCCGGATGTCACTCCTGGTCGCCAAACCCGACATCCTTGACGCGATCACCGCACAGGTGCAGCACTGGCGTGCAGGCCAGCGCACATCCCGCCACGGCCGCCGCGGCGCGGTGCAGCTCACCAACGTAGGTGTAGGGGTGCACCGGCCCTGAGATCTGCGTGAAAGCGGATGTGATGCGGGAGGTCAGGGGCATTGCGTAACAGCAGGGAAAAGACAGAAACGTTTGCGTACGGCGCAAAACCGTACTTGTGTGACGCGCGTGGATTAGGGGCTGGGGAGCAAGGGTGAGCCCTCGCCTCCTGTAGCAACCATGGCAACGCCCCCCCGTCCCCGCTCGTCCTAAAGTCTGTAAAGGCTCAGGCAAACCGGTCGATACACACCCAGGAACGTACGGGCTGCGATACAAGTGGCCAGGCAGGTGCCCAGCGTGGGCAGCCATGGAGGCATGCTGTCACCACCTGTACGAACACTGTCGAGGTTGACACGTGGCAGCCCAACACCCCCATTGCCTTGAGGTGCACCAGGTTGGTCAGGCAGGTGCCCAGATCCGCGCCGGCAGCTCAACTGCAGGTAATGATCAACCGTCCACACACAAGAGGCATGGCACGTGGTAGGCCGACACCCTACCTTGAGCTGCACCAGGTTGGTGAGGCGGGTGCCCTGCGCCAGCGCCTCGGCGTACAGGTTGGAGGAGTGCAGGTGCAGGCGGCGCAGGCCGGGGGGCAGGGAGGCGAACAGCGCCTCCTGGGGTGTGGGGCCCGGCGTGTAGGGCGTAGGTGTATTAGACGCAGCCATCCAGGCCGATCGGTTTACACCTGAGCGGGTTACAGCGGCCGCGGAACGAAGCCTGACCCACACCGTGCTGTTGCAGCGCATGCATCGGTGGTACGCTGACAAGCCCCCAGCTGTGCACACTCGCCTATCTATGTACGCGCTGACCGGCTGGACGCGTTAGGTCATGGGACCACCCAGGTGCCCACCCACCTGCGTGCTTCGGCGCAGTCGGTCTCCAAAGCCCAGGGCCGCCGTATGCAGGTCCCTGTCGGTGCCAGAAAGGACCGGTGAGTGCAGCGCATAAGCACCACGCCTAGTACACTTTGAGAGTTACACAACACTGCCAGTGTCCTACTTAATCAGCATCCACACTGCGTTACCGCTGTGCCATGTCGTGTCAGCAAGCCAGTGAGGCCGTAAACGGCCACCGGCCTTTTGCCGACCAAACCGCCGTCCAACGCAGAACTAGTGTGAGGGTGAGTGATGATAGAGGGATAGAGTGCGAGCCTTTGCGTGCGGCCCATGAGCAGCGCACAACCCTGCCTGCACCTGCCTAGGTGTGCAAGGCTCCTAACCCACCTGCACCTGCCTAGGTGTGCAAGGCTCCTAACCCACCTGCACCTGCCTAGGTGTGCAAGGCTCCTAACCCACCTGCACCTGCCTAGGTGTGCAAGGCTCCTAACCCACCTGCACCTGCCTAGGTGTGCAAGGCTCCTAACCCACCTGCACCTGCCTAGGTGTGCAAGGCTCCAAAGCGCAAGACACATAACCCAGCACCAGACATCCGCCCGTAGCGTGCGCCCCCTAACCCACCTGCACCTGCCTGCGCCACGACAGCCGCACAGCAACGCATAGATCCCTGATGCTGAGACGGCACGAGCAACCCACTGGCTGGATACTGGAAAGCCGTAGCCCGCAACCGAATTAACCCACCTGCACCTGCCCAGGTGCGCCAGGGCCCGGCGGTGCATCCAGCCGCCGTCTGGCTCCGCGTCGTGCAGTGACACGTGGCTTAGCGTGGGCAGCAGCCGCGGCAGCACCACCAGGTGCCAGTCTGTCAGGCGGGTGGGGTCGGGGGCGCCGGGCGCGGGGGCGCCTGACGGGGTGCCGTGCCCTGCATGAGGAGGATGGGGCACGACGAAAACGGTGGTGCAGCGTGGATGTTAGGAACTGGGTTGGCGTCTATTAGAAGCAACCTGGCTACCGGCAATCCGGCATGTCACATGATGCATGTCAACCGCATGTGCTGCTTTCTGCTCCTATTCCGCGGGGAAAGTGCTGAACGTGGCCGCTCGCAGCCCCGGACCCACCGCCCGCCAAGGAGGCAACTGCTCGCCGCCCTGCACCCTTGGGCCGCTTGTGGGTCAGCCGCAGCGTCACAAGGCGAGGCGGCGGCAGCGGTGTCTGCTGCCCAGCCACAGCAGCTGACGCACTCCCGCTGTTCCCACAGCCGCCCTCCGCCTCCTGTGCACCTGCTCCACCCTCGCCGCTGCCCCCTGGCCCCCTGCCGCTGCCGTCCGTTCCCGCCGGGCCGGGCAAGCTGGTGCTGCTGGTGCTGCTGGTGCTCATCCCGCCTAGCCCTGCCATCTGCGCCCACTCGGCCGCGGCGAAGGCGGCGTTCGTGAGGTCCAAGTGGGTGAGGCTGGGCGGCAGGTGGTGCGGGCGGATGACGTACGGCACACCTGCGTACCCAGAATAGAAGCGGAGCGGCAAAGGTAACGCCACACATGGGGTTTGCATGGCCGCTGCCTAAGCCTGTGCCTGAAAGCAGCGAACGGCCGCAGTACGGTAGTCACGTCATAAGGCATGCCCGAAACAACATTGCCCATCTCAAGACTTTTATATGCGCTGTAGAGGATACGTGTCGTTGCACCACCACGGGCCAGCCTCACCTCTCAAGGATGATGCAATGACTTCGACCCCTGCCGCCACAGCCCTGTCCCTAGCCGCCCACCGGTCCGCCGCGAGTGCTTCAGGCACCCCCGCACCACTCCCTCCGCCCCCTCCCGTTGCTGCTGACTGCGCCAGCGGCGGCGGCGGCGGCGGCCCGCCGGCGCCGCTCGCCACCCATGCCGCCAGCCCCGCCACCGCGCCCACCGGCGGTGACACGCCAAGCGGCGTAACGCTCCCGTCCTCCCCGCCGCCGGCCCCCGCCGCCACCGCCGCCGCCGGTGTGGCCCCCGTGCCACCTGCCGCCTCCCCCGTGCCGTACGCATCCGTGTAGTAGTACCCGTACCCTACGCGAACCGTGCCAGCAGGCTCTGCAGCAGCAGCCAGGCTGTGGTCCGAACGCGGTTCGGCCGACCCGTGGGACGTGGCGACACGTGGCATGGAGGGCGGCGCGAGTCGCGGCCGCAGCCGCAGCCGTAGCGTGGCCAGGGCGGTGTGGCGGCCAATGGCCGCCAGCCCCTCCTCCCCCAGCTGCCCCGCTGCCCGTACGCTCAGCTCCCGTAACGCCGGCATGCCGTACATCCAGGCCGCCACCACCTCGTCCGTCACCTGCATGGGCACCGGCACGTACGGCGGCAGCCGGCGCCCGTCCTCGTGCCCTTCGCCGCTACCGCCGCTGTGTGCGACGAAGCCGCCGTCTGCCGCGCCACCACCGCTGCTGCCGTACGCCGCGTGCTCCTCCTTGTCCTCAGTGTCTTCCTCATACCCAACCTCGTTCACCTCGTCGTCCAGCCCAAGCCCAAGCCCAAGCCCAAGTCCAAGCCCAAGTCCAAGCCCAAGTCCAAGCCCAAGCTCGGCTGCGATGTGGTCCTCCAGCTCACCTCCTGTACCACATCCCGGTTCCCCACCAGTCCCACGGTCCCTGTCGTACCTCGCCTTGCTAAAACGCCGATGCGTACGTATAACGCCAGTCCCCATCGGCGGGCACATTGCGCCCTCCGCCAGCCTGGGCACCTTGAGGTGCAGCCGCAACACACGCAGCTTGCCCAGCCGCGCCAACGCCAGCAGCGGGTTCCCAGCCGCCGCGCCGCCCTCCCGCCGTACCGCAATGCGCTCGCCCTCCGCCGCCTCCGCCGCCGCGATCGCCATCTCCCGTGGGTGTACGACACACCTAACTTCCAACCACCGCAGCTCGGCCATGAGGCCCAGGCACAGAAAGTGCGCGCCCGCCATCTCCAGCGAGTGCCCGCCCGTCAGCTCCAGCCTTGCCAGCGGCGGCGGTACGAACGGCGCACGGCGTACGGCAGCTGCCCAGTAGCCCACGTCACAAATCGACCCCGCCTGAGAGTCCAGCTGCAGGCAGATGCCCCGGCTCGCTTTTCTACTCCCTGCGGTGCTGCCTTCACCGTCGCCATCCCCAACCAGCCTCTGCCACTCGTCGTCATCCACGCGGCCCGTCGCCGCCAGCTGCCCCTCCACGTGCCCCATGTACGGCGCCGCCTGGTGCACAGCTTCCGACAGCTTCCTCCCCGCCGCGCAGCTAAGGCCCAGCTGCAGCACCCGCAGCTGCGTCAGCGCTGACGTGAGCGCCCGCCAGTCGTCCGACTCCCCCGCGTCCTCCTCCTCAACCCCAAGCACCCTGCACCCCCACGCCTCCCACTCCCGCTGCATCTGCCGTCCTATCGCTTCCAAGCTTGGTGGCTCCCAGCTGGAAGCCCCATTTCCGCTTCCTCGCGTGCGGTCGTGACCCACACCCTCGCTGCGACTGCTCCTTCCGGCGTCGTCACCAGGGGGCTGCTGTTTGAAGAGTTCAGACGTCTGCGGCGGCGCCGATGTCCCTGCAGCCTGTGCAATGCTGCGAACCCCCGTCATCCCGTCAGGGAGCTCCTGTGGCCCTGACGCACCAGGGGCACCCTCGGATGCGGGCAAGGCCGCGCCGCCAGCAGTCCGACCACCACCCGGCCCGCCAAGGAACAGCTGGCGGGCAGCTGCCGGCAGCTTCCACCACTCGATCGCCCGCTCCTCCACAAACTCGTAGTAATCGTCCTCGCGGGAGCCGATCTCTCCGACGTAGCTGACCCTCAGGCGCAGCTCCCGAAGGTGGCGGAGCGCCGACAGCTGCGTGAGGTCGCCTGCAAGCAACGGCGGATGCCGATCAAGAGTTCTCCCATGACAACCTCACAGGTTCCCTGCTACTATGCGGCTGCAGGGAGTGAACGTTCCGACCAACCCCGTGAAATATGGCAAACGCATTTGCCATGAAGTAGCATGCTGCACTGGGGGCGTTGGTAGGCCTGCTTACACCACAAATGCCGATCGGCCGGGGGCCAGGAGTGTGTTTGCTTATCAGCTGGGTCAAGCCCCAAGACGCACCTGCCGTCAGCCACCACTCGCTTCCGAAATCCAGCTCCAAGCACACCAGGCCCTGCGGCACAAGTTGCACGCAAGTTGTGCCTAGGGCGCAGGGTGTAGAGTAACTGCGGCTGGATGCTTGGAATAAAGGTAAGGGCACCCCGATGCTGCAAAGGCTGCGTAATCTAGCGCGTGCGTACAGCGCATTTGGGTTTGCATCTGCCGGACGGCAGCCTTCCCAAACCTATACCATTCCAGGGCGCTACTACCCTTCCAGTGCTCTGCCTTCCGGAACCTTGTGTTCTGCAACTGTCCCACGCGTTGACGCGCAACTGCCTTCGCCAGGCACTTTGTCTGTTCAACCCGGCAACACGTCAAGCATTGCCTTCGTACCGTAAGGCCCAGCAGGCCTTGCAGCTGTTCCTCCTGCTCGCACATCACGCCGCCCCGCAGCGCCAGGCGCTGGAGGGCCGTCAGCGAGCGGAAGCACCGCTCAAGGCCGCCCAGCTCCACCTGCGATTGATGTGGGTTGCGGGCGTGCAGGAGTAGTCAAGCTGCCAGGCTGTCAGTTGATGTGGGTTGCGCGAGTGCAGGCATTGCCAAGTTGCTGACTGTGGTTTGGAATTTCACGTTGTGGGGGGTTAGGCTTAGAATGAGTGCCATACGCGCTGTCCAATTCGCGGTTACAGGTACCGGGGAGGGGTGCGTGGCCCAAGGCCGAGTGGGGACACGAAGGGCTGGCCTGCCTGTGAAGGTGTGTCCAAAGGGTGCTGTGCGCTCACCCCACCTCCCACCTCCCACCTGCTCGTCTGCCACCACCAGGCTCCTCAGCTGCTGCAACCTCGCCAGCAGCGCCACCCCACACGCCTCCTCCGCGTCCCCCTCCTGCTCCCTGCCCCTGCCATCACCCCCATTGGCCCCTAACCCCACCAGCCCACCGCCTGCACCACCGCCGCCGAGCAGCCCACCGCCTGCACCCGGCCCTGCTGCTCCTTGCTGCGCACCCGGCCCTGCTGCACCCTCGCCTGGTACCGGCTGCTTGACGGTAGAAAGCTCCAGGGAAGTCACCCCCGCCAGGTGTGGGTGCATCAGGGGGGCCAGGTCCACCGTGCAGCCCGTTTGCCGTACAGGTATGTCAGATGTAGGAACGACAGGATGGCGGCGGATGCACAGCTTCTGCAGGGGCAAAGGGCCTGGGCTGGGGGTTATGGAGGGCAGCTGGAGGGCGCCTGAGCCCGTGAGGAGGTGCAGGGCGTTCCACGGTGTGTCCCGGGTGACGTAGAGGGTAAGGGAGTTGAGGGTTTGGGGTAGAAGGGCTTGGCTTGCGGGGCTGGGGTCTGCGGGCGGTGTTGGGTCGATGGGAGCTGCTGGCGGCGAATCGTTGGTCGGCGTGGGAGGTTCGGGTGCCGGGGTGTAGCGGCCAGGGCGGAGGGTGAGGTGCGAGAGACTGGGGCATGTGCTCCTTAGCGAGGGGAGGTCGGCAGGGTCCAGGGTGCGGCAGGCGAGGGTGATATGGTGTAGGGAGGGGAGGAGCGAGGGGAGGGCAGCTGAGGACGAGGCTGGGGCTGGTTCGGGCGGCAGGCCTGCGGCACCCGCTGCTGCGACGCTACCGGCGTGGGGAGTTTGTACTGGTGTGTGAAGGGGCTGCAACAGCGGCCTTTGTATGTGGCCGGCGCTTGTAGGCAGGCCTGAGGGCGATTGGTAGATGGTGACCTTGGGGAGGCACCGGCTCAGGCTGGAGTGCCAGTACTTGCATGCCAGGCGTGCCCGCAGCAGGTCTGCTCGGTTGAAAGACGCCAAGGCAGCTCCAATGCCCTGTGGTAATGCGGGTTCATGGGAATCAAGGAACCGCTTTATCTTCTGGCATGGGCAGGCAGTATGGGGACTGCGGGTGGCTGGGGTTGGGCAGCGGGTTGGCGGGTTGGCGGGAAGAAAGGCAGCCAGACTCACTCCACTGGCCGCGTGGCTTCAATTGTGTTACAATTTACTACAAGTAGGCGCTGATGATGTTGCGCATTTACCTCGAGGACGAGCGGAGGGAGTGGTGCGCAGTCCTCGTCCGCCATCGCGCGCCGAGGCAGGGGCTCTGATGGTTCAAACAATCACTGAGCTTGTCTAAGTCCGTTGTTCAGTCTAGAAGTCACAATCCGAACGAGTGCAGCGCTTTTCTCAGTGGTTACCGCATCGTGCCGTTGGCAATTAGCACTAACTAGACAAGAATCGAGGGGATCACACGGTATGCGATATCATCATTGTGTTGTTACAGCGCTTGCGTCCGTCGCAGCTGAGGAGCTACGGCCCGAGCGCAGGGCTTGACCGGGAGGGGCAGGGGAGACCCCCAAGGGAGACCCCTGCACGGGAAAAATGCCTGCCTCCTGTGCACCTGGACGGGGCACCCTAAGGAAATCCAGTGAGATACAGACTGTCCAAGAGAAGACACTACCCAGTAACGTCTTGCTCACTTGCGTGGCGTGGTGGCAAGGGGCTGCCTGTGGTACGTCGGGCATTTGCTGTTACATGCCTCGCTGTCAGGGGAGGCGTGTGCCGTTGTGCCCCCTGCTGGCTGTCGTAGGTAGCGGTGCAGTTGCTGGGATGACAAAGCAGGGATGGGCTGGCATTGTGGGCAGCGGTGCCTGTGCGGGTGAGTGGGACCGGTGCCGTGTGAGGGCCCATTGAGTGCTTGGGGCAGAGGACCCTGGCTTGGGGTAAGGACCTCAGCAGCACACGGGAAGGTACGTGTGGAGAACTAGCGGGCCATAATGGCAACCAATGCGCAGCATCACTGAGGCTGCATGCCCTAGGCACGGTGACCACGACAGCTGGGGCTGTGGGTGTTCGTCTCATGCGCTGATAAGTACCGTTGAGGGCAGGGGAGCCCCCTAGTTGAGGGCTGCATGTATCATGCCGTCACTTGGAAAAGGGATGCAGCCTGTTGCCCCGCTCTTCGTCCTGACGAGTATACACGCTTACATAGCAGTGCTCGCTGTACATGGACGTGCTTAGACTACGCAATTTAACCAGAGCCCCGAGCTGGTTCACTCCGGCCCCCATGCAGCGAAAAGGACCGATTTTCGCGATTGCCGTCTTCGGCCGCATATACTGGTCTCTTATACATAATCATACATGGTTGGGGTGCTGGCTTCAGCTTAGGGGCTCACAATATGACCGTTCGCGTGACCTTCGGCCAGTCATGGCCAACCCTGTTGAGGAGCCTTTATAGGCCCTCTAAGGCCAGGACCTCGACTCCAACCTCACATACGAACTGTTGCATGATGCTGACTTGCGTCCCAAACTGCTCTGAGGCTGTGCTGATGCTCCTCTGAGCATGCTTTTAGGTGTTTTTGCGAGTCAGCTGCTGTGACAGGCAGCAGGTCAGGCCACCCGCTACCCCAGATGGAGGACATGCATGCATAACAACACTACTTGGGCTTCGGCTTGGCTAGGAACACTCCTCGGTGGCGTGGGGCCCCTGGATGTTGCGCGGGGGTAAAACCCAGGTTGTGCCATTTGGCTGTCAGCGGGCCCGCTAAGCTGCCGCCCGAGGCTGATGCTATTAGATAGTAGTAGTGATGAGGTGCACATCGGCTCGGCTGGCGCTTAGCGGCCGTATATCGCGAAACTTTTCTGCGGGCGGATTTCGGCAAAACGTATGAACCGCGGTCTAGAAGCCAGAGCACCAACGGTGTGCTTCTGGCCCCCCTAGAAACAATACATAGGGTATGTGTATCATGCTTCCTGGGGCCGTAGGGCCTGGCGTGTCGCTGCGACGTCGAGCGGGCCATGCCGTCGAAATGCCAAGATGGCCAAGTGAGCTCAGGAACGGTCTGTTGGCCCAAGGAGCCCCGGATGCTATTAGATATCATCCTTGTGGACTGCTGTGCCGGGTCAGCAGGAACTGGGTCTCGCATCTGCGCAAGTTATTCCTGCAGGGGGCTCTTCGTTGGGCGCGAGGGGTCGTTCCTTGAAAAGGAGCGTTGCTGCTGCCATACATAGCTGTGAGCCCATTGATATGGTAATCTTAGTCTAAAGCAACAGGCAAGGTCACTATTGGTGCGTCAAATGGACTGAACCGGCCGCTTGCGACGAAATGGCGGGCAATAAGCCAAGAAGTTTGACGAAGTTTGGCCGGAACCCGCCTGTAAACCATCAGCTATTCCATGACAAACAACTTGAGCGGCATGCGGCGCCTCGGGAAGCCTCGGCGGACAGGATTTGCGAGCATTTGGGCAGCATGGAAGGCCCCCGAGCCTCTGGGGGCACGGACTCGGGCATTTCTGGCCCGTAACAATCATCTCCATCGGCATAAGGTTGCTTGCACAACAGGCTGCAGGCACAGCTGCCCTGGCACCTAGACATTTGGCCATGCCCCGACGCGGCACCCGCAGTGTTGTCACAAGGCAGGATGACCGCTCCAGCCGTGCCTATACCAGTACAATTGTGTATAAGAGACCAGTATTTGCGGCCGAAGACGGCAATCGCGAAAATCGGTCCCTTTCGCTGCATGGGGGCCGGAGTGAACCAGCTCGGGGCTCTGAATTTAACAGCTTCTTCGCGAGGGTGTAGCACCAAACACTCAACAGTGCACACAAAGACTTGGCAGATAAGATTCAGGTGCTCCTATATCCTCTTACGTGAGCTCTTGCGATGGTCTCTCGGTTGCAGCCCCAGCGCACTGCAAGTCGCAAGCTGCTGCACTTTCGGTACTGCCATACAGGAAGCACACGCATGGCTTAAGAAAATCTTCAATATAAGGTAATTAGTTCTTCCTCAGCTTTCCGCATCCAGTCTGCGGCTGCCCACGTCCTTTTCAAGGGTGCTTGCGGGGAGAAACAGCTGCACCCCTGCGGGTTTGTGTGTAAGCTGCAACTGGGGCGGCTGGATACACGGCACCAATGGGAGGCGCAGGTGAGAAGCAGTGACAGTGCCCGACCAGTGCCCGGCGTGAGGCCCACAACTAGCAGCCGGCCTACTTGCGGTGGCTGGGCAGCAAGTGTGGCGGCGGTTGCAGCATACACCAAACAGGTTACTCCTGGCAAGTTGGCATAGCAGCTCGCCACTGCACGCACGGAGCATACTGGAGGCTGGAGTCCACCTGTTACAGCTCCTGTCCGGTGGTTTTCAGTGCAAAACTTGATAGTGTAGGGTGCATACAGCATCTACCCATGCATCTGCCCGTGCCGCATGCCCGCCTTGGGCGGGCCGCCCACCACCTGTTTGACTGTCATATAGGGGATAGTGCACAACGGCGGCCGTATCCAATCGTTACTTGTTGCCATCCTCACGTGCTTGTGCATCCAACCAGGTGCACAAATTGGCTTCATGCTCACGCTGTGCTGCCACAGCAGGACGGAGCACACCGTCTACGTGCCTTGCATCGAGGGTGTACGCGATGGAGGGGCAGTACAAGGGGCACACGAGTGCTAGACCAGATCAACAGGTGGGGCGTGCTGATGCGGTGAGCTGGGACAGGGCAAGGGCGGGATAGCATTAAAATTATTGTAGGAAGCCGCACGTGGGGTTGCGTTGCTGCATGGAGGCAGCCAGGCAAGCGGCGGGCGTTGCAGCAGTACGCAAGGCGGTACGGTCAGCAGGGCTGGAGAGTACGGGACAGCGCCCAAGCAACACACACTCCTGATGATTCTCGTACGGCACACCGCAGCCCCTAGGCGGCACAGACAAGAGGACACGGCCAGCCAAAGGACCCGCAAACACGCACGTGAACCGCACACGGAAGCGGGGAGCCCGCTCGGCAGACCAAGTGGGGCACTAGAAGATCACCCGCCACACGCAGCCAGGCTGCACGCTATACGCTACCGCACGCACGAGGACAAGCCTACCAAGACATTCTCCTAGGTCAACGCAGGTATGGACGCCTGACTGTTACATGCTACCGGTATCCTTGCACCAGAGACACGGACAACCACGAGATGCGTATTCAGCGAAGGAGATTCGCGTGAGCAAACACGGCCGCAGCCACAGCGCACACCGCTACTACCCAGGCGATGCGTCGGAGGCGACACCGCAGCACAGAAGCACCCCAAAGCCCACACGCGACAGCTAACTAGTCCGCCTTCAGGGCCCACCCTAAGCGGCAAAGCAGGTGCCCTCAGACTTCGCCCCATAGGGAAGCCCCAGCGGAAGTACAAGCCCTAACCACACCCGTTTCCACGGAAAGGAACGAAAGGGCATCTCTACTGGGCTGCGCACCAAGGCCAGTGTGCTGCCTCCTGCACGTCGAACGCCACTGGCTGCGCCAACCAAAAAGCCGCCCACCGATTTACGCAGCAAAGCCGCTGACGCCCGTGTGCGTGCACGCTTCAGGGCGCTGCCCCTACTGGCCCGCTTGCTGCAAAGCGGCTGACCCCCGTGAGGAGGCCTGAGCTGCCCTTGCCCCTAGTAACGGTACATGCCCCAGTTACCCGTGGTCTGGTCTGTTCAGCCACCATGGCAGGTCAGCAAGCACGTGACCAGGGCGACTGGTGGGTGGTGGCAGCCTTCGGGCAGTGCTAGATGTGCCAGCTAGCCAGAGGTGCTCATGGGAGGCTGGCCCCGCTGTGTCGACCTCGACCCCTTGATGCCGACTGCAGGCTACAGGGCTGTTCCGAACATGGTGCAGGTCAGCTGCCCCACTGCCCCGCCCAGCGTGCCGAAGCCACATGGCCTTTCTGGCAGGTGGGCCAGGTGGGTTGCCAGGCAGCCACCGACCCCCACCCACCGCCAGTCGCCACTGGGTTTACCTGTTCCCATGTCCCTAGCAAACATCCCAGGAGCGGTTCCCGCCCCTGGGTGGCCGGGAAGGCATCACAGTCCTCCCTCACGCCTGGGCAGGGATGTCTGCTGCCAAGCGGCCTCCATGACTACCGATAGCAGGGGAGCTCCCCTGGTGCCGGTAGTCGTCCACGAGCCGCCTGCAGGCTGGTTGTCCAGCGCACCGGCAGCTCGCGAACACCCGGGAGGAACCTGGATACGCCAGCCAAGGCGGGCAACGGTGATGGCCATGCGTAGCACCGTGGGCGATGGGGTGCTGGTCGGGGGCCAGTGCATGTGACTGCTGCCTACTGAGCAGTGACCTGCCACTGGGCCTGACTGGGCGCTGCTAAGGGGATCTGGACGTGGGTCAGTCCTGAAGGTCATGTAGCGTGACAGCAGGTGACAGCAGGGCAGACCCCGCCACAGGTCCCCGCCGAGGGTACAGGAGCGGGCCGGGGCTTCGCGTACACCTCCCCAAGCGATGTCCTTACTCGCACAGAATCCACGAAGAAATGGGACAAACCCGGCACTGACGCGGTTCCTAAACGTTTTCATGCTGGGCGCGCGCGTTTCCCAGAGCTCTTGGCAAACCGTTGGGAAGTCACCTTTACTCCAGAAGTTGTGTGCCCGCTCCGAGAACTTCGCACGGATACTAAAACCGGACCGCGCCACTGACAGCCCCCGCAACCACATGTGAAAGTCGAAAATCATATGATAAGCCTGTAGTAAGCATCGAGACAACCAGCAAAGTGTCATCGAAGAGCCCTACCCGGCCAAGATCAGCTGCACTTTCACTTTCACTTTCACTTACTACTCACTAGTCGCGCCTTCGTAAACAATCAAAGGCGTAGGCGCGCGTTCTCGTCCTCCTATCAGGCGTCACAGGGAGACTCCGTATTACCTCGCACTGCCGCTGCTGACTGTTCACAGATCCCAGCCGATATCTTAAGCCAAACCTCCCCTGGGCGCCCCCGTGCACGACCCACGACCCTGCTGCAGCAGGATGCCGTTCTGCTGGAGCAGCAGCTACAGGGCATGGTGTCTGGTGACGGCATCCACCACCGCTCCGGCCGCCGGCTGCTGGCCGACACATTCGACATTGACTTTGGTGTGACCCAGCTGGTTGAGGTGCCCCTCCCTCCCTCCGCGCGGCCCCCCGCTTCCCCCCGGCGTCATCGAGTCCCCCAGCCCGCCTCCCCCGCCCTCCCGCCCTCCTCGCCCTCCCCCCTCTCCCCCTCGCGAGCTGAGCCAGCTTGCCGAGGAGCTGGGCGCGACCATCACCGTTGCACCCAGCCCGCCGCCGTCCCCTCCCGCCTCGCCCTGTCGCGTCGCCGCTGCCGCCACCTGTCCTCTCGCCTCCCCCGCCTCCTGCCTCCACGCCACTGCCGCCACCTGTCCTCTTGCCGCCGCCTCCTCCCGTCTCCTCGCCGCTCCATCCTCCCGCCACCAGTAGCCCGCCCCCGCCGCCTTTCCCCGACTTCACCGTTGATGACGTCATCTGGGCAACGTCGGCGGTCAGCGAGGTGAGTACGCAACCATGCGGCACGTATGGCGTCCGAGCTGGTTGCATACCTGCGTTAGTTGTTATGCTGTGATGTTTTGGCTCTCACTTGCCGTTGACCGCTCACATCCCATACCTAACCTAGACCCCTGTGCCTCCTGCCCGCACGTCCATTTGCGTCTAGGTGTTCTACGCTTAGGCAAATGTACACCTGACCACAGCGCATGGCGTGTCTGGTGTGCGCTGCGCAGGGTGCCCGGGAGGCTGGCCAGCTGGTGGGCAAGCCCGAGCCCCGGGTGCTCCCCGAGACGCAGTGCGGGCCGCGCCCCCCCACCCCCCCGGGCCTGGGTTCCCCCACTGGCGGTAGGTGGCGCACTTCCTGGTTTGGGTGTGTAGGGAGGGGTAGGAGCTGAGACGGGTGTTGGGTTGTGAGCTGTGGGCTGTTTTCAAATTGCGGCGCGCGGACATACAAATCCTCTGCGCACCCTTACTTTCAAAGCAGGGTACTGCAGCGAACAATGCGGACATGCGTGGGTCTGGAGAAGCGTGGGAGAAGCGTGCTGCCCACCCCACAATCCCTGCCGTTAAGCGCCCCTTACTCGAAGCAGCACCTCCCTGGCTACAATGTACCAGATGCTGTCGCGGCGCTCACGTTTCTCCACTACCCGTACCTTCGCCCCTGGCCAGGCGCCCCGCACCTGTGCGTGAGGCGTACTTTGGCGAGGATACCCCCACTGGCTCCGCTGTGCGCGAGGTGGTGCTGTACACCCTCAACCTGGGGGCGATGGAGGAGCCCGTTGCCAAGATCGAGCTCCTCGTGCAGCCGGAGGCCAAGAACAGGGCAAGGGTAAGCATTGCGCTTCCACCCAAGTAGCGAATTGGAGTCGGGAACGTGAGTGTGGGAGCGTCGTACTGGCAAGCCTGCGGGGAACGGGCTGTTGGTCCCCCTGTGTCCCTGAACGTTCCACGTACCGTGACCAGGTCTTCTTATGCTCTGTGCGCTTATCTCTGCAGGCCTCCAACAACGACCACAGCCCCAAGCCGCCCGCCCCGGTCCGCGTGGTCATTTTCGATGCCGGCAGGGCGCAGCCCGGCTCCTCTACGCTGGCCTGCCCTGGCATGCCCCGCTTCCCACTGCCCGCCCTCACCCGCAAGACGCTGCCCCGCGGCCTCACCCTGCGCGCCTTCCGCCGGGCCGCCGTGGTGGGCGTGCGTGTCACCCTGGGCGACGACAGGGTGGTCAACGCGAGGCAGCTGCCGCACATCGCGGGGGCAGGCCTGGTCGCTGACTAGTAGAAAATTGAACAGGCTTGAAAGGAAGTGAATCTGTGGTGTTAATATGCAAGTAGATCCGTGCAGCAACATGTGCAGTCCCTGCCAGCGGCCCTGCCTTCCGACGGCGGTGTGGCGGAGTCAAGGTCGCAGCGGTGTACCGGCGTTATGCTGTGTGCGGATTATTGTTATGTGTGTAAAGTCCCGCACGTAGGGCAGCGTGACTTTCCAATACCTCTGCTTGGCCTGTCCTCTCGTACTATGTCGTACGCATGATGTTGTGTCCCGTGGCTTGATTGCTTGCCCGGCACCCGTGTGGCTGAGTGGTATACCATACATACATGGCAGGGACGTAGACGGGAAGCACCTGCGGCGCGCGCGGTGCGTGCACACGTATTGAGGTGCTCCCCTTGCTGTGGCTCCGGAGGGATGTACAGACGAGGTTTGTGGAAGTAGTCCTGCATGCTGTTCCTTCGCACCGCGCCATACCGGTACTCCCTGAAGCGTCCGTCAGGAATGTGTTGATAGCTGGTTGGTGCGTTGGCAGGTGGCAGGTGGCACTCCGTTGATTTGTGGTTAGGTTGCTGACCTCGTCCGGTGCTGCTAGCTGCAGGAGGGTGCATGCTGACTGCTCATGCTCAGGACTTGTGACCCAATCAAGTACTGCAGGCCTGCATGTTGCGTGTAGGGGCGTGGCAGGAGGCTAGAGCATGTTGTGCAAGTTGAGTTACGGTCAGCCATCTAAGGCAGTCCTCTTCATAATGTGCACTCGCATGCAGTAACTGACGGACGCGGAGATGGAAGTGATGGGTTGGCTGCTCTGCTGCGTGCTTCTACCGTACGCTTCTCCCCCTTGTCCTGCACCATATAAAACGATATATATATACACTGCAGGTGCTGCAGGGTTTGCTAGCCGGCTGCCGGCTTTCTGCCAGTGCATTGGTTTTAGTAAGTCTTCTCGTTGCTGATTATGACAGCGGTTATCCGTGGCTGTCCTGTCAGCCATGTGTGGTTTTTGACACTGTGGGCTGCAGATCGCTGTGGCAGGGACAATGCCGTACAAGGGTACAGCTCATGTGCAGGCTGTGGCTTTGTAGTGTAAGCTGAGTTTACGCGCGCCAACCTAGCCCCACATCTGGACCCTAGACAGGACTGTGTGAGCCCTGCTGCCCCTGCATGCTTGATGGAACACAGCAGGGACCGGCTGCTGGGGCCACTACGCTAGCGGAAAGCATTGCAGTCGGCCTGGTGGCGGATGCATGGTTCATTGCTGCTCAGCGCGTGAAGGTGGGTACGGTACAGGGTGTGTCTTGCGATGCATGTACAGCACAATGGGCACGCTACCAACATCTGACCGGCACTTTCGTGCATTGGGCACGCTGACAACTGGCAGGCAGTATCGGTGTTGCCTGGCGTTGCATACGGTTCTGGATAACACGACAGCAGCGCCGTATCGGCCATGGCCACAATCAAGCTCCGTTTGCACAAGCTGCACAGGACTGCGACTTCAGGGATGGCTGGCTGGTGTTATGCCTTACGCGTGTGCTGCCACGGCGAGCAGAACGCGCCCAAAGGCACACCGTGGCCCGTAACCCTCTGCATTCCTGGGGACTTATGTGCACACTGCAGACTGCCACGCGCGCGGCCACACGATACACGTTGTGAAGCTCACCCTGCGATCGAGGGTGCCGGAGACGGCGCAGCAGCTAACCAAGGCTAGGGCGCGTGCAACACGTCCCTCCTGCATTCATGTCCCACGGGTCACCCCCGGTGCAATCCCTGTACGACGCACGTGTACTCCATGTTCAACGGGAACGAGGAGCCCAGGGACTGCTACCTATCCATATGTGAGGTGACTGCGTGCAGGTTGCGGTCGTACTAGGGGGCCTCGGTACGGCGCTTGCCTTGCGAGGTTTTAGCAGGCTGTAGCAGGCTGCATGCCCTGGAGGGAGCAAAGGCTGCATGCCGACACGGTGGGCGAAAACAGTGTCAGGAGGTAAGGTTCGAGTGTAGGGACCTGGGTAATGTTGGAGCCGTGCATGGGTACGGCAACCGGTACCGGTACCGCCCGTACAGCTGTTGCTTGGTGGGGCAGATTTGGGGGCTGCCGTGCTGATCCATGGCTGACGAGGGGAGGGTCTTCCCTGTGGTTGATGACCAGGGTACCTAGGCTGGCACCAGTGCCTGCACACAGGCTAGGAACATGATTGCCGATGGGGACCTTCGTGCTCTCCCTGACCACTGCGTTCCAATGCCTGCAGGCCAAGCACGGGGACGAACGAAGCAACGGGAGGCGTTGTGTCGCCCCCGTCCCGCCTGTCTCACTGTCTTAGCCCCTGCCCTTCTCTGCTCCAGCGCGTGCACTCGCCACCGCTGCGCATTTCGCCCGAATACTTATGTCCTGGAACTCAAGCACTTATCAACTCGTAGCAGCAACGTTATACGTCCATCCTGGACTTCGCACTGCACATAGAACAAACCGCCAATTGCGGTCCGCAAATTGCAGCCCGGCAAGCATGTGCAAAGTATCGTTCTGCAAGAGACATAACGAGTTGACAATATTTGACATTGCAAACTCCGGCTTCAACCCTTTTCGTCCTCCCATCGGGGGAGACCCGCCCCCTTGCTGTGCAAAAGCATGCAGTCGCACATGCTGCAGGCTGACCTAACAGATCAGTGTCATATTAAATGAAGTTGCATTATGCCATACTCGTGCAAAGCGTTTTCCCATACACTGCGACCAACTGGAACCCTGCTTGTGGACTTCAGCACCTGCAGATGCCGTCCTGCGCTACAATTTCCTCGTTTTGGCAGGGCATTTTTCCTGAAGCGCAACGCATGCATATGTCCCCTAACTGCTCTTACTTGTAACAACCGGGTTAACGTTAGTGATGCACACGTGCGATTCCAACCCACCATAAGAAATGGTAACTTGGATAGATCATACGTGGTTATATCCTTATAGATGACATATCCTCATTGTTGCCACCTGTGCGCACCGCACAGGTCCAGTCGCACTAGGGGAAGGCGTGCTGAAGGGCAGGCACAGCGAAAAACAACGAGCATGCCGCCTCTCTGTCCAGACCGAGAACAAAAATTTTATCTTTCTCCTTGAAAACTACTTGCATGGGCAACGAGACATACCCTTGCGCTCCGCCCTCCTCGAGCGGGAAAGCCGCTGCCGTACAACCTCCGCGGATCTACAAAAGCGGTCGACTTTCATTCTTTATGCACCGACACGCGATAATAGTAAGCTTCTCTAGATGGCTACGGCTGTGTTGCGGTAGGGCAGCTCCTTGACAGTCTCCACCATCCAGGGGCGGGGCCACTTCCAGGAGCCGTTCACTGCGCTGCCTATCGACTGGAATGATGCTAAGACGACATATAGGCAATGGTAAGCTGCTGAGTAGCGAGGGCATGACGCGCGGATGCCTCTGGCCAAGGTCGGGCCTTTGCCTCGGGCCTGATCCCATGTGTCGCGGTGGACAGAGGACGGTGCTCAGCAGGAGTGCTGTGCATCGCTGTAGAAACCACATCATGTTGCGTGATCAGTATCCGCTTCCCAGGACGTCCTCGGCTTATGCTCTCGGCCTTGGTCGCTGGGAGTGCGAAGTTCGGTTTCCGCTGTCCGCCGGGTTGGTTCCGGCCAATGGGTAGTTAGCTCTGCGATCCAGCGCCCAAAGTACCCCGACGTACATGCCATTATGTCCAACCACTCTTGATGGTGTCCTGCTGCCCTGTCCTCCTTTTTGCAGGGCCGTGGCCGCCCGGCACGCAGCGGATGGCGCTCCTTGCAGCCGTGCTCCTGGCCTGCTGCTTCTCGGCCCTCCCCGTCCACGGCCTAGGCCCCAGCTGCGTCGTCACCAAGGGCTCTGGGAGCCCCGGAACGGCGACGACCTACAATGCTGTTTCGACCATGACCACCTTCGGTGAAGCAAAGATCGTGTATGGCTCAAACGGTATTAAGGTTGTTGGGCCCATCTCAGGCAACACTACATACGCAATGGTGGCGGTGGACGTCACCAATGCGGACGGGACTTCTGGTTTCGACGCGTGGGCGGCCAACTACTGCACCGCCGCACCGAACACGGTTTCCAACCTCGCTTATAACCTGAACTCCGACCCAGCTAATGACATTGGTGCCCTTTTCGAATGGGTTCCCTTGGGTCTGAGCACCCTATGCAACCAACAGCAACCCCGGTACCTCGCCACTGCTGTCATCTTGACCACTCCTGAGGTGAGCAAGGGTTCCAATCGTACAGCGCCCTAGCTACAGATGCCGCGGTTACTGTGCAGCAGGATGTCTCCCCGAGCACGACCCACTACTTTGTGTTAGCATGCAGCGAGGTAGTGTGATGCGTGCAGCTGCCGTACGGCTGTCGCCTGCAACAGCTTTATTCATATGCATGTGCCCCAAGTGTGTGCCGTAAAAATGCTCCAACTTATATGCCTGTGCCCCACTTGTGTGCCGTAATAATGCTCCAACCAATTACCCCCATAACGCCGTGCTGCTGCTCCACACCAACTCATTACGCGTTACAACTGCTCCAAGTCGCGACCGTTCGTGTTGCATTTGTCCCACCCTTCCTAGGGCGCCGGCTACAGCATCGGCGACATCCGGGCCGTCGACATCTGCGTACCCGCCCCAACAGGCTACACCTTCGCGCTTATGTGGTTCTCTCTGCAGTGCAGCTGCCCCTCCCCCCCCAGCCCCATGCCGCCCAGCCGGCCGCCCCAGCCCCCCGCCTATGATTGCACCGCAACCAGCGGCTCCGGCTCCGGCACCTCCACCAAAGTCTACCAGTCCAACTTCAGCCCCTACTCCCCGCCCACCGCGACCCTGTCCATCAGCGGAACCAGCATCACCATCATTTTCCCCGGCGAGGGCCCCATCGGCTGGAGCATCTATGCTAACGACACCACCCAGCCTGACGGCAGCTCAGGCGTGGACGCGTGGGTTAATGGCGTGTGCACCTCAGGGAATATTGAAGCGAAGACCCTGGGCCTGCCCAACGTGCCCAACTCCGCCTCGTCCGGCACCGGTGTCACCTTCTCGCTCGCGGATCTGGGCATCTACCCCCAGTGCGATGGGGTCTCTCCCCTGCCGCGGTACATCGTGTTTGCAATAATAGCGCAGTATGCGGTGAGTGGTGCATCTGCATGTGCGGATGGCGTCAGTGCAGTGCACAGTAGGCGCGGGAACCAACCACACGTGTCTGAATGGACAGTACGTAAGAGTGCTGGTCGTACGTATCCCCTTTTATCGTTTGCAAGGGTATAGTTGCATCCCAATTGACCGCTCGTGTGCTCGTGCACTTGCAGGGAGCAAACTACGCCGTGGGCGACCTCCTGACCACACAAACGTGCGCCCCTGGGGCCATAGTGAACTTTGCGTACCAGTGGTTCGCCGTGCAGTGCGCGTGCAACTACCCGCTTCCGCCCAGTCCTGAGCCGCTCAGCCTGTCTCCCCCCAGCCCTGCGCCGCCGAGCCCCGAGCCACCCAGTCCTGAGCCGCCCAGTCCTGCTCCCCCCAGCCCTGAGCCGCCCAGCCCTCTGCCACCCAGCCCTGCACCCCCGGCTCTCCCCTGCACTGCGACCAGCACCACCGGCAGCGGCACCTCCACCAACGTCTACCAGTCCAACCTAAGCCCCTACTCCCCGCCAACCGCGACCATGTCCATCAGCGGGACCAGCTTCACCTTCGTGTTCCCAGGCGAGAGCCCCGTCACGTGGAGCGTCTACGCCAACGACACCACCCAGCCCGACGGCAGCTCGGGTGTAAACGCGTGGGTTAACAGCGTGTGCACCACAGGGTCTGTACCTGCTGCTACCCTGGCGCGGGCTGACGTCCCCAACTCGGCCTCGTCCGGCACCGGCGTGACGTTCTCGCTCGCGGACCTGGGCCTCGCCCCGCAGCAGTGCGGACTGGCCCTTCCCAGGCACGTCGTTATTCTCCTTGTTGCCACGCTTCAGGTGTGTAGCGTAGGAAGGGGCCGCGACTGGTTTGGGGCGCAGCTACCTGTACGCCCTGCTATTTCAGCCTGCCTGGTTACGGGCGGCTTTAGGATTGGTCCCACGTGTCAGCTGCGGTGCTCAATGCATGTATGCACACTCGGGGAAAGACTCGACTCATTTTCACGTGACAAAACATCATTTTAGCAGGGGTCTGAGAGCTC
>VFQN01002239.1_pt1 | contig 30421 bp, 34 predicted proteins | sample 3512371 | NCBI WGS metagenome assembly VFQN01 (sample SAMN10412370, study PRJNA504923) | tailings metagenome | isolation source: Replicate 2 from Balatoc abandoned mine | place: Philippines: Itogon, Benguet | collected 2017-08-28 | reverse complement strand
CGACTACCGCCAAGACCCGACTTTACTCTTGCATCTTCTGGGGCGTCCACAGATGTAAAGCGGGACCCAGCGGCAATTCACCGGATCGCGGACGGCGCGGCACACCTCGCGCGCCGACTGGTCGCGGACCATCATCCGCGGTGCCGGCCCTTCGGCGACGCGGACCACGATCTGTGCGCTTCGCCCGCCGAGGAAGGTCTGGTGAAGCTGCGTCGTCGCGCCCGGCATCAGCACCTCCGATCGGTAGCCGGGGCCCAGCGCCCGTCCGCGCAAGGGGGCGGTGCCGGGGGGGAGGGCGGTGCGCCAGCGGCGCAGGGTCTCGGCATCGGCATCGGTCCGGGCGCTCGGGGCGAGCCGGTCGATCGTCAGCGCCGCCCCGGCCAGCGCGGCGGTATCGCCGCTTCGTTCGGCGCTGTCGGCCAGCACAAGCGCGGCCGCCAGCTGTTCGGCGCGGTCGGCAGGCATGGGCGGCGGTTCAGACGCCGCGCCGCGCGGAGGGCCACCGGGCGCGCAGCCCGCGAGTGCCAGCGCCGCCAGCGCGCCTGCCGCCGTTGCGAGAGCGCGGCTCATGGCGCGGGCGCGATGCGGAACACCGCGCCTCCCGGCCCGCCCGCGGCAGGCTCCTCCAGCGTCAATGCCAGCCCGTGGCGTTCGGCGATGGCCTGGGCGAGCGCAAGGCCGAGCCCGCTGCCCGGCGTCTCCTCGCCCGACCCGCGTCCACGGTAGAAGCGTTCGAAGATGCGCTCGCGGTCGCGCGGGTCGATGCCGGGGCCGTCGTCGGCGACGATCAGCAACGGGCCGGGCTCCAGCGTCACCGCCACGTGCCCGCCGGGCGGGACATATTTGATCGCGTTGTCGAGCATGTTCGTCACCAGTCTGCGCAATTGCCGCGCGTCGCCCGCGATCAGGACTCCGGGTGCGACGGTCCAGGCGAGGTCCAGCCCCGCCTCCTCCGCGCTCCCCGCATAGAGGTCGCAGATCCCGCTCACCAATCCGCTGAGATCGACCGGCGCGAGCCCCGCGCGGTCGCCGCGGTGCGCCTTGCTGGCGGCGATATCGAGCAGGGACTCGAGCGTCTGGACGATCCGCCGGATCTCCCCCCGCGCCTCGGCGAGGCGTTCGGCGACAGCAGGTTCGGGCTGGCTGGCCAGCGCCTTCACCAGCCGGTTGTCCAAGTGCGAGAGCGGCGTGCGGATCTCGTGGGCGAGCTGCTCCGAGGTGTCCTTGTAGGCCGCCAGCAGGTCGTTCACCCGCAGCAGAGCGGCGGCGCTGTGCGCGGCGAGTTCGTCGATCTCGTCGCCGTCGGCCTTGCCCGCCGTCACCAGCCCCGCCGCATCCTGCGGCTCGCGGAAGGCGAGGTTGATGCGCGCGATGCGGCCATGGAGCCCGTGCGCCGCCAGGCGCCCGAGCAGTGCCACCAGCCCCACGAACACCGCGCCGCCCCCGGCGAAGGCGGCGGTGATGCTGGCGAGGACGGGCGTCTCCAGATCGGTGCCGCGCGCCACCAGCAGCCTCAGGCCGGGGGCGAGCTGCACGGCCCGCGCATAGGCCTTCTCTTGCGTGCCGATCGCGATCACACCGCTTTCCGACACCGCCGGATCGAGCGCCGGCCACTTTTCGAGATCTCCCGCAATGCGGTGTCCGCCATCGTCCGCAAGCAGGTAATGCGCCGCGCCACCTTCGGCGGGGGTGAAGGCAATGCGGTCGGCGATGCGTGCTTCGAGGTCGGCCTGCCCGCCCGTCGCGTAGATATCGACCAGCCCCGCCAGATCGACATCGACCTTGCTGCGCGCGGCGTCCTCCAGCGTGGCGCTGACGCTGGCATGGGTCAGCCACCACAGCGCGGCGAGCAGCACCAGCGACAGCAGGATCGCAGCGCCCACCAGCCGGGTGAAGATCGAGCGCGGCGCGCCCGTCATGGCCGCCCGTCGAGCAGGCGGTAGCCCGATCCCAGGATGGTCTCGAGCGCGGGCCGTTCGAACCCGTCCTCGAGCTTGCGCCGCAGCCGCCCGATGTTTACGTCGACCACGTTGGTCTGGGGGTCGAAGTCCATCTTCCACACGTGATGCAGCAGCATCTCGCGGGTGACCACCTCGCCGGCATTCTCCATGAAATAGCGGAACAGCTCGAATTCCTTGGGGCTCAGCGCGAGATGGCGGTTGTCGCGGAAGGCGGTGCGAGCCTTCACGTGGCATTCGAAGGCGCCGTAGAGGATGACGGCGCTGTGCTCGCGCCCGCTCGCGCGGCGGTGCAGGGCGCGCAGACGGGCGACCAGTTCCTCGGGCTCGAAGGGCTTGGCGAGGTAATCGTCCGCGCCCGTGTCGAGCCCGTCGGCCCGGTCGCTGCCGCGGCCCAGCGCCGAGAGTATCAGGATCGGGGTGCCGATGCCCCCCTCCCGCAGACGGCGGGTGATGGTCAGGCCGTCGATGTCGCCGAGCATCCGGTCGAGGATGATGACGTCGAAATGCTCCATCCCAGCGCGCAGCAGGGCCGCGCTGCCGCTGGCTTCCCACACCAGCACATCGCCGTTCGCGGCGAGAATGTCGCCCACCATCGCCGCCGCGCGCGGATCGTCCTCGACGTAGAGGATCCTCATCGGCCCCGCTTCCATCCTTCGCGATTGCACGGACAGCACCGCCTCCCCTGCGACATTGCTGCCACCGCCCGGCGCGACGCGCAAGCGATGGCAGCAGGTGCGCCGGGGCTGTCGCCGCATCGGCGGGAGGTCAGTTAAGGCTCTCGACCGAGACCCAGCCGGTGGTGCCGAAGCTGTCCTTGGCCTCGATGAACAGCCCGTCGCGCTTGCCGGTGGGGGTGAGGGTCGTGCCAACCCTGAGGTTGCGCACCACCTTGGCGTTGGCGGCGGGCGTTTCGAGCATGGCGGTGGTGGCGGCGACCGTCGCAAGCGAGGTCGCGGCGGAGGCAGCGCCGCCGGCCCTGGGGGCCGAGGCGATGGTCTCGCGCTGGGCGACGAGATCGTTGAAGGCGAGCACGAAGGCCTCGACCAGCATCTTGCCGTCCTTGCTGGCGCCGTATCCGGCAGCATTCGCCCCCGCATTCCACGCCCCCGCGCCGCCGAAGGTCAGCGTGCTCTTCTTGACCACGCCCTGTCCGGTCGCGACAGTCAACCCGTTGGCGGGGCTGAGGAGCTTGATCCCGGCGGCGAGCTTCTTCTTCTTGCCGCCCAGCCCGCCGAACATCCCCAGCACCGCGCCTGCGCCCGGAACGCTGCCGAGCAGCGAGCCCGCCGCGCCCGAACGCACCAGCCCCTCCATCGCCGCGCCCTTGGCGAGTTCGATCGACTGGTCGACCTCCTCGCTGTCACCCGCGACAACGTTCATGAGGAAGTCTGCGGAGGTGCCGCCGGCCGGGTTGTGCGGGGTGAAGCAGCCGCTTTCGGTGGCGAGAGCGTTGATCAGCGCGCGCGGGCTGCCGAGGCCGTAATCGGACCAGCCCTGCGTGTCGCCCTCGACCACCGCGATGGTGCCGAGGCTTTCGGTGCATTTCGCCAGATCGACCGCATCATCATCGTCCTTGTCCCTGGCATGGGCCGGAACGCTCGCGGCGAGCATCGCCGTTGCGGCCAGCATGGCCACGGCGGTTGCACGGGCCGGGCGGCGCTGGAAGGGTGTCGTCATCGTCATACTCCCCGTTGCATTCGATGACGCGAGCTTGCCGCGGGGCATCGGGGGCCGCCACACACATGGCCTGTCATGGAGATGACAAGTGCTGTTAGGTGCCCGGGAGAGCGGCCAGGAGGGGAGCCGAGGGGGCCTCGTCTAGCCGTTCAGCCACTCGGCCGTGAGCGTGCCCCTGTGCCCGTCCGGTGCCAGCGCGGCGCGCAGAGCCTCGAGCAGCGGCGGCAGCTCTTGCGTGAAGGCATAGGGCGGGTTGACGATGAACAGCCCCGCGCCGTTGTAGAGGCCCGGCTGGTCGGCATCGTAGAGCCAGTGCTCCACCGTCAGGAATTTGGGGATGCCGAGCCGCTTGAGCTGCTGCTTCCACCGCAGGTGCGCGGCCCTGTCCTTGAGCGGATACCAGATCGCCGTGACGCCGTGCGCCCATTTGCGGTGCGCGGCGGCGAGGGTTGCGGCGATGCGCGCGCGCTCGTCGGTCTGTTCGTAGGGCGGGTCGATCACCACCAGCCCGCGCGGGGTGCGGGTCGGCAGCAGGGCCAGCCAAAGCTCGTAGGCGTCGCGCGCGTGGATGGCAGCGGGCAGGCCGCGCATCGCGCCGCGCAGGATGGCGGCGTCCTCGGGGTGCTTCTCGTTGAGGATCAGCCCATCCTGCGGGCGGAGCAGCTGCGACAGGATGCGCGGGCTGCCGGGATAGAGACGCGGCTCGCCGCCCTCGTTCACCGCGCGCACCGCGGCGCGGTAGTCATCGAGCAGGGGGTCGGTGTCGGCAAAGGCCCGCAGCACGCCCCCCTCGGCCTCGCCGGTGCGCCCTGCCTCCTCGCCCTGGAGGTCGTAGAGCCCGCAACCCGCGTGGGTGTCGATCAGGGTCAGTGCCGACGGTTTGAGCTGCAAGGCGCGCACCAGCGCGATCAGCAGCGCGTGCTTGACGACATCGGCGCTGTTGCCGGCATGGAAGGCGTGGCGGTAATTCATATGGAAATTTCCACAAAAGCGCCCGGTGCGATCCCTGCGACGGTCCAGTCGCCGATCGACCAGCGCACCAGCCGCAGGGTCGGCAGGCCCACTGCCGCCGTCATCCGGCGCACCTGCCGGTTGCGCCCTTCGCGGATGGTGATCCTGAGCCAGCTGTCGGGAACGGATTTGCGCACGCGGATCGGCGGGTCGCGGGGCCACAGGTCCGGCGGGTCGATGCGCAGGGCCTCGGCGGGCAGGGTCAGGCCGTCCTTGAGCCGGACGCCCTTGCGCAGGGGTTCGAGATCCCCGTCTTGCGGATCACCCTCGACCTGCACGAGATAGGTCTTGGGCAGCTTGAAGCGCGGTTCGGCGATGCGAGCCTGCAATCGCCCGTCGTCGGTGAGCAGCAGCAGGCCCTCGCTGTCCCGGTCGAGCCGACCGGCGGGATAGACGCCCTTCGCCGCGATGAAGTCCGACAGGGTCGCGCGCTCCGTCGGCGATCCGCGGTCGGTGAATTGCGACAACACGCCGAAGGGTTTGTTGAACAGGAGCAACCGGGCCATCGCGCGCTCTTATCGCGCGGCGGCGGCATTGTCTCCATGCACCGCCGGCAACGCTGCCGTTCGGCGCCAAGGGCCGGGCCGGCACTGAGCGGAGGCGGATCATGCAGACCAAACCTGAAGAACCGATCCAGTCTTCCGGCCGCGCAGCAGCCATCGCCTCATCTTGCACCATGCACGCGAAATCTTGCCGGGCGAAACAATCGCCTCCGGCCCTGCCTAGGCCCATGCATGGGCATGGATGCCCGCAAACGAAGGAGACCACACATGCAACGCAACGTGACATCCGCCGTGTTCGAGACCCGGGCCGAGGCCGAGGCCGCCATCGACCAGCTGCGCCGCAGCGGGGTCGGGGACAAGGCGATCTCGGTGATCAGCAAGCACGACGACAGCTTCGAGCGCGATCACCATTCCGATCGCGACGACCATCACCACGCCGACACCAAGGGCAGCGGCGCCGCCAAGGGCCTCGCGATCGGCGCGGGCGGCGGGGCCATCGCCGGGCTTGCCGCGCTCGCCATCCCGGGGGTCGCCCCGTTCTTCGCCGCCGGGGCGGTGGCCGAGGCGCTTGGCATTATCGGCAGCACCGCGGCGACCAGCGCCGTTGTCGGCGGCGCCATCGGCGGGCTGACCGGTGCGCTGATGAACTACGGGGTCGACGAGGAGGACGCGCGCTTCTTCGACGAACGCCTGCAGCGCGGCGGCTACTGGGTCGGCGTCGACCTCGACGAGGTCCGCGGCGACCGGCGCGAGGTCGACCGCATCCTGCACGGCCACCGCGGCCTCACCCGCCACAGCGCGCAGGACAACCTCGGCCGTCCGGCAAGCGCCAACGACGTGGACGGCGTGCCCGCTTCGATCGTGGAGGGCACGCGCGTGGGCCGGGGTGCAGGCACCGATCCGACCCGCTGAGGGACGTCGCCCGAAAGTGCGGGGGCGCGGGCGCGCCCCTGCCGTCCTGATCTTGTGTCGCCCCTACTCGATCGGACGGTCGGTATCGAGCAGATCCCGCTCCCGGGTCGCGCCGCGCTCTTCGCTGACCAGGTTCTCGACGGCGCGCTCGGGCTCTGCGTGATCGCCCTCGACGGCCGACGCGCGTGCGGACCTCGGCGCCCCGTCGCGCTTCTTGTCGTTCGGGTGCAGCAGCTTGCTGCGATCATCGACACGGATCCGGTAGATCGGCTCGGGCAATTCGTAACCGGCTTCCTCCAGCGCGCGCTTGGCCGCCTGGATCGCGAGGCTTCGACCTTTCAGGAAATCGGTCGCGCGCTGATCGACCCAGGCGAAGAAGCGCAGAACGATACTTGATTCCCCGACGGTATGGATCACCGCGAAGCTGCGCGGTTGCTCGAGCACAAAGGCCAGCGACCTGATCGCCGCGAGCCCCACCGCGATCGCGCCGAGCGGATCGTCGGCCGAATCCACCCCGAGATCGAAATCGAACCGGCGCTGGGGATTGCGCGTGTAGTTGAGGATGTTGGCCTTGAAGACGGTGGCGTTGGGAATCCTCAGGTGATTGCCGTCGAGCGTCATGAGCACCGTCGCGCGCGACGTCAGGCGGATCACCCGCCCCTCCAGATCGTCGATCAGCACATGGTCGTTGGCGCGGAACGGCTGGCGCAGGCTCAGCATCAGGCTCGAGACGTAATTGTCGACGGTATCGCGCACCGCGAAACCCAGCGCGATGCCGATGATCCCGGCGCTGCCGAGGACGAGACCGAGCAGGGTGACGGCATCGAGGATCTGGAGGGCGATGATGAGCGCAGCGATGATGGCCATGAACCGGATCGCGCCGGCCAGCAGTTCCGCCAGAAAGGGGTTGGGCGCCACCCGGTTCCAGAACCACTTCTGGCCGGCAAGCAGGTAACCCGCCCCGCCGACCAGCAAGGCAACCAGCAGCGCGACCCCCAGCAGCGGCAGCGAGCGGACCAGCGAGCGGGCATCGTCGCGCAGCGCTCCAGTTGCCGCGGACAGGTTTGTGTCGACCTCGAAGGTGCGCTCGATGGCGTTCTCGACCGTCACCACCCCGGCGATACGCCCGGCGATCTGCGCCGCCTGCTCGCGGTCGGCCTGCCCGGCGACGCTTCCGGTCAGGGTGACGACGCCCGACCGTACCGAGACATCGACGTCGCTGAGGCCGTCGATCTGGGCGAAGATATCGGCAAGACCGGCAGCGATCTCGCGGTCCGACTGCCGCGTCAGGTCTGCGATCTCGATCGTGTCCTGCGTTCCGGTCCCCGGGTCGTCGGCCGGGATAGCCGGGACGGCATCGGATACGGTCTGGCCATGCAGCGCGGTGGAGCTCGCAACCCACAGAAGCGCGCCGAGAGCGGATCCGATGATCCGGGGTGCCGGTTGGAGACGAGAGCATGCCCAGCGGCCGAAGCGACTGTCACCGAAGTGCGCGATCAATCCTGACAGCCTAGCGATGCCCGGCCTCCCGTCGAAGCTTGCCGCAACCCGTGAATGCGGTTGCAGCTGTGACAGAGGACTAGACCGAGGAAATCACCCGTCGCCAAACTGGTTGATTGTCCGGCAATGACCGCAAGGCGGAAGGGCTATCGTGGAGCCATCATGGGAACGACGGCCTCACGAGGAGTAAAGCCAGTCTTTTCAGAGGCCGGTGGCGGAGACGGAGGGATTCGAACCCTCGGTACCCTGATAGAGTACGGTTCCTTAGCAGGGAACTGGTTTCAGCCACTCACCCACGTCTCCGGGCAGCACATCGGGCTGTAGGGGCGGCGCTATAGTCGGCCCTTGGGCCAGCGGCAAGGTGGGTTCGACAAAAAAGGCCCCCCGCTTCCGGACCCGCTGTTCGGTGGTGGCGCCAACGCGCCGGTTCGGGACACATTCAGCCCCGCGCCCCTAGGCCCGCCAACGGCTCGTCGCAATTTCGATTCGTCCCGGCGACGGGCGGTTGCCTCGCAGGCGGGAAGCGATTCTCGTCGCATGCGCAGTTAACCGGGGCTGACACGTCGTAGCGAAAGGCTGCACCATGAGGATGATGATCGCCCATTCCCCCGCCACCGGCCTGGCCCTTGCGGCGCGGCGCATCGCCAGCGCCGCGCTGGCGGCGATGGCGGCGCTCTCGCTCGCCGCCGCACCGGCCGCGGCGCAGGATCTCGAGACCTTCGATCCCGATACCGCCTTCGGCCAGCAGCAGGACAATGCCGCCGGGATCGATGCCGACCTGGCGAGCCCGCAGGCTCCTCCGGCATCCGCCCCCACGCCCGTCCCCGCGCCGCCGCCGACTGACCCTGCGTTCGATCAAACCTTCGACGACTACGCCGCGGCTCCCTCCGCAGCCGCCGCTCCTCCGCGCGCCGACGGCGGTGTCGCCCCCGTCACCACCGCCGCCCAGAACGCCGGGCAGACCTATGGCGAGGACGACCTCATCGGCGCCGCCGAGGGCGTGTTCGGCAAGGGCGCTGAAGGGCTCGCCAAGCTGATCGAGGACCTCCTGAGGAAGCAGGGCGAACCCAACGGCTACATCGTCGGGCGCGAGGCCGGGGGTGCCTTCATCGTCGGCGCGCGCTACGGCTCGGGCACGCTCCACCACAAGGTCGAGGGCACGCAGCAGGTCTACTGGACCGGCCCCTCGGTCGGGTTCGACGCCGGGGCCAATGCCGCCAACACCTTCGTGCTGGTCTACAACCTCTACGACACCGAGGACCTGTTCAAGCGCTTCCCCGCAGGCGAGGGGCAGGCCTATTTCGTCGGCGGGCTGCACGCCAGCTACCTGCGCCGGGGCGATATCGTGCTGATCCCGATCCGGGTGGGCGCGGGGCTGCGGCTCGGGGTGAATGCAGGCTACATGCGCTTCTCCAAGGAGCATCGCTGGTCGCCTTTCTGAGGGTTTCCGGCAAAACCCGGTTGCGGCGCGGCGCACGGCGCGCCATGCGCGTGCCCCATGATGCTCGACCGACTCAGCCCTCAGGCGCCCGACGCCCTGCTCGCCCTGATCCGCCTCCACGCCGCCGACCCGCGCGAGGACAAGATCGACCTCGGTGTCGGGGTCTACCGCACCGAGGACGGCGCCACCCCCGTCTTCGCCGCGATCAAGACGGCCGAGCAGGCGCTGGTCGAGAGCCAGGAGAGCAAGTCCTACCTCGGCCCCGAGGGCGACATGGGCTTTGTCAATGCGCTGATGCCCTACATCTTCGGCAGCGCCGACCCGACGATGGGCGGGCGCATCCAGGGGATGCAGACTCCGGGCGGCACGGGCGCGGTCCGGCTCGCGCTGGCGCTGGCGCAGAAGGCTGGCGTGAAGCGCGTTCACATGGGCGTGCCGAGCTGGCCCAACCACGCGCAGATCCTCGCCGACCTCGGCATGGAACTGGTGCCCTTCGACCACGCCAATCCCGACGGCACGGCGAACCTCGAGGCGGTGCTGGCCGCGATCAACGGCGCTTCGGCCGACGAGGCCGTGCTGCTCCATGCCTGCTGCCACAACCCCACCGGCATTGACTACACCGCCGACCAGTGGGAGGCGATCGCCGCTGCATTTGCCGCCAGCGGCACCTTCCCGATCATCGATTCCGCCTATCAGGGCCTCGGCCACGGGATGGACGAGGATGCTGCCGGGATGCGCGCCCTGCTCGCCGCCGTGCCCGAGGCCTTCGTCGCCTATTCCTGCGACAAGAACTTCGGCCAGTACCGCGACCGGGTGGGGGCCTTCTACGTCATGGCGGCCGAGCCGGGGGCGCTCGACACGGCTTTCTCCAACGCCAATGCGCTCGCCCGCGCGGCGTGGTCGATGCCGCCCGATCACGGCGGCGCGGCGGTGCGGATCATCCTGCGTGATCCCGACATGACCGAGGCCTGGCTCGCCGAGCTCGACACCATGCGTGCCCGGATGCGCTCCGTGCGCGAGGCGCTGGCAAAGGCGGGCACGGCAGGCCGGATCGACCTCACCCCGCTCGGCACCCAGAACGGGCTGTTCTCGATGCTCCCCGTCACCAAGGAAGAGGTCGCGGCGCTGCGGGAAGACCACGGCATCTACATGGCCGCCTCGGGCCGCATCAACATCGCGGGCCTCACCAGGGACAACCTGCCGAAGTTCATCGCTGCCCTCGCGGCAGTGGCGGGATAGGCGGTGATGCTCGACCGCCAGCCCGTGCTGGAGGGCGAGCATGTCACCCTGCGCCCCTTGCGCGCGGAGGATTGGGACGCGCTCTTCGGGGTCGCCTCGGACCCGCTGATCTGGGAACAGCACCCTGCGCATGACCGCTGGCAGGAGCCGGTGTTCCGCGCCTTCTTCGAGGACGCGCTGGCGAACCGGGGCGCGCTGCTGGTGCTCGATGCCCGAACTGGCGCGGCGATCGGCTCCTCGCGCTTCCAGGGGCTTGAGGAGGCGGATGGCGGCTCGGTCGAGATCGGCTGGACTTTCCTTGCCCGCTCGCACTGGGGCGGGCGCTGGAACCACGAGATGAAGCGCCTGATGCTCGCCCATGCCCTCGCCAAGGTGGCCGAGGTGCGCTTTCTGGTGGGCGAGACCAACACCCGCTCGCGCAAGGCGCTGGAGAATATCGGCGCGCAGCTGACCGACCGGCGCGAGGAGCGCATCATGGCGGGCGGCGAGATCATCCCGCACCTCACCTACGCGATCACGCGGGAGAGCTTCGCGGAGGGCCCACTGGCGCGCTGACCGCGCGGAACCTTGCCCGCGCGGGCAAGGTAAGCCCCGCATGTTCTTCGACAGCCTTCACAACCTCCTGAGGGTCGTCCTGATCGCGATGCTGGCCTATGCCACCCTCGTCGGAGTGCTGCGCCTTGCGGGCAAGCGCGCCCTGGCCAAGCTCAACGCCTTCGATCTGGTGGTGACCGTGGCGCTCGGCTCGACGCTGGCGACGGTGCTGCTGAGCAAGGACGTATCTTTCCTCGAAGGCGCGCTCGCCTTCGCGATGCTGGCGCTGCTGCAATGGACCGTTTCGCGCCTGTCGATCGCCTTGCCCTTCTTCCGCGATCTGGTGCGCAGCCAGCCGCACATCCTGTTCGAGGATGGCGAATACCGCCGCCGGGCCATGCGCGAGGAGCGCGTCACCGAGGACGAGATCCTCGCCGTGATCCGCTCCGCCGGGGTAGGCCGGATCGAGGATGTCGCCGCCGTGGTGCTGGAGACCGACGGCACGCTGAGCGTGATCGAGGGCCGGGGACGGACATTGACCGCGCTCGCGGGCGTGCGGCGGTAAGGGGCACGTTCCGCGCCGCCGGTTGTCGCCTATTCCGCCGCCTCGCTCACCGCTATGCGGTTGCCTTCGCTGTCGGCGATCTCGGCGACGAAGCCAGCCGCGCCGATGTCCTTCTTGGGGTAGAGCACCGCGCCCCCGCGCGCCTCGGCGCGGGCGACCACGGCATCGATGTCGGGCACGTCGAAGTAGAGGATCGCACCGTCTTTCGTCGGCTTGTAGACGTCGCCCTGGGCCAGCGCGCCGCTTGCTCCCGGGCGGCCGTCGGCGCGGGGGAAGAAGGCCATCGCATAGCCATCGACCTCGCGCCGTTCGAGCTTCACTGCGAAGACCGCCTCGTAGAAGGCGACCGCGCGGTCGATGTCGGTGACGGGAATCTCGAAATGGACGACGGGGTTGATCACGGCATCACCGGCGGCAGGAGCGGCGGGGTCGGATCCGGCGGGCGTGCAGGCCGCGCCGGCGAGGCAGGCGGCGGCGAGGATCGCGGCGCGCAACCGCTCAGCCTGCCGCGGCGAGGGTTTGCATGCGCTTGAGGTAGCGCGCCAGCACGTCGATCTCGAGGTTGACCGCGTCGCCCTCCTTCAGCGCGGCGAGCGTCGTGACGGCGGCGGTGTGGGGGATGATGTTGAGCAGGAAGTCGCAGGTCCGATCCTCGCGGTCGCGCACGTCGTTGACGGTCAGCGACACGCCGTTGACGGTGATCGAGCCCTTCTCGGCGATGAAGGGCGCCATCTCGGCGCGGGCGCGGATCGCGACCTGCCAGCTGTCGCCGGACTGCGCCACCTTCACAACCTCGCCGACCGAATCGACGTGGCCGGTAACGATGTGGCCGCCGAGTTCGTCGCCGAGACGCAAGGAGGGCTCGATATTGAGCCGCGCGCCGGCGTTCCACATGCCCGGCACCGTGCGGCTGACGGTCTCGCCCGAGAGGTCGACGTCGAACCAGGCATCGCCCGCCGTGCCGCCGCGCTCGACCACGGTGAGGCACACGCCCGAGCACGCGATCGAGGCGCCGATGTCGATCCGTGCGGGATCGAGCGGGGCGGTGATGCGCAGCCTGAGGTCGCCGCGCTGCTCGGCGGCGGCGATGGTGCCGATGGCGGTGACGATGCCGGTGAACATGGGCGCGTGGGTCCTCTGGGGGGTTATCGGGTCCGCAGATAGGCGGCGAAGCTGTCGCTGCCAAGCTGGCGGCGTTCGGCGATCTGCCAGCGGCCATGCGCCGCGTCGAGCTGCGCGAGGCCCAGCGGGCCGAGTGCGCGCTTGCCGTCCCCGATGAGGATGGGGGCGGTGTAGAGGTGAAGCTCGTCGACCAGATCGGCTGCGAGTAAGGCGGCGGCGGCGGCCGCGCCGCCCTCGACGTAGAGATATTGCACGCCCGCAAGGCCCGCGATGGCTTCGGGCGCGGGGAGGGCGGTGGTGCCCTCGGGCGCGGGGCCGCGGGTCAGCACCACGCGGCTCGGCGAGCGGCTCTCCAGCCCCGGCAGGCGCACGTCGAGCCGCGACGCGTCGGTGCGCCACGTCCCGCCGCCGACGAGGATCGCGTCATGCCGCGCGCGCTGGGCGTGAACATGGGCGCGGGCTGCCTCGCCGGTGATCCAGCGGCTGGTACCGTCGGCGAGCGCGATGCAGCCGTCCAATGAGGTCGCGAGCTTGAGCGTCACGCGCGGGCGGCCCAGCGTCAGGCGGGTGAGGAAGCCTGCAAGGCTTGCGGCCGAGGCGGCGTCGTCGAGCAGGGTCACGGCGATTCCCGCCGCCGCCAGTCGTGCCATGCCCTCGCCGGCGGTGCGCGGGTCGGGGTCGCGCTGGCCGACCACCACCCGGGCGGGGCGCGCGGCCACGATCAGGTCGGCGCAGGAGGGCCCGCGCGCCGAGACATGGGCGCAGGGCTCGAGCGTGACGTAGAGCGTCGCCTCGGCGAGCTGCGCCGGGGCGAGGCCCGCCAGCGCCTCGGCCTCGGCATGGGGGCGTCCGCCGGCGCGGGTCCAGCCGCGCGCGATCACCCGCGCGCCTGTCACCACCAGCGCCCCGACGCCGGGGTTGGGACGGCTGAGCGGCCGCGCGCGCGCGGCGAGGCGCGCGGCGGCGGCCATCCATTCGTGATCGGAAGGCGGCAGGTGTGCTGCTATTGTCCGGCGCTTTCGCTGACGGGCGCGGTCGCTGCCGCAGCCTCACGGCGCTTCGCGGCGGCGGCTGCCTCGGCGGCGCGCTCGGCCTCGGCCTTGCGCTCGATTTCCTCGACATCCATCCCCGCCGCCCGGCCGAGCGCCTTGTACATGTCGCGCTTCCTCGCCGCGATCCGCGCTTCCTCGGCCTCGCGCAGGTCCTTGATCTGCTGGTTGGCGAGGTTCTCGGCGATGATCTCGGCATCGCTGCGGCCGGCATCGAGGGTGGTGATGTAGGTGATCCGCGGCCGCTCGGGCTCGGCATAGACCGTGCTGTTCATGCCCCACCACAGCATCCCCGCCACCGGCAGGATCGACAGGCCGAGGATCGGCCAGCGATAGGGGTTGGGGCGGCGGATCTCGTGCCAGAAATCGGCGATGCCGTTGGCCGGATTGAAGCGGGCGGGGAGGATGCGCATGGCCGCAATATAGGGGTGCGCGCGAGGATGGCAAAGCCCCGTGCGGGCAGCCCGCCTTACCCGAAGCTCGCGTAGAGGCTGCGCCCGTGATCCTTGAGCCAGCGGTCGGCGGCCCGGATCTCGCCCTCGAAGATCTCGGCGAGCAGGGTATGGAAGGCGGGGGAGTGGTCGAAGTGGACGAGGTGCGCGACCTCGTGCGCCACCACTGAGCGGCGCACGAAATCGGGGGCCTGCACCAGCCGCCAGTTGATGCGGATGCGCTGCCGGTCGGAGCACGAGCCCCAGCGCCGCTGCGCGCGGGTCAGCCCGATCGCCACGGGGGCAAGGCCGGCGGCGGCGCAGTAATCGCGCATGTCGGCCTCGGCGAGGCGCAGCGCCTCGGCCTCGAGCCAGCGTCTGAGGCGTGTCTCAAGCCCCGCCTGCGGCCCGCCGATGCGCAAGGCGCCGCCGCTCTCCAGCACCGGACGGCGCGCGGCGCGCGGGTCCCATGCGAGGCGCAGCGTCTGCCCGCGATAGCGCACCTCTCCGCCCGGCTCGGGCGCGGCGCGCTTGGGGAGCTTGGCGTGCTGTTCGGCGAGCCAGCCCGCGCGCGCATGGGCGAAGGCGATCGCCTCGCGCCCCTCGGCCCAGGCAGGGAGGGTAATGCGCACCTCGCTGCCGTCGGGCGCGAGGCGCAGGGTCAGCCGCCGCGCGGTCTTCATCCGCTTGAGCACGATCGGCACCCGCGCTCCGCCAAGGTCGATCTCGGGATCGAGCGCCCGGTGGACCGAGGCGCCGCGCAGCCAGTCGATCATGCGCTCTCCTCCTCGCGGTCCCAGTCGCGGCGGGGCGCGGGCCATTCGGTGACGTGGTGCTCCATCGGCCCGGCGTCCACCTCGCTCACCACCCGGCCGATCACCGAGACGCCCGCCCGGCGCACCGCGTCACGATCGCCCGAGAGGAGGTAGTGCCACCCCGGCAGGGGCCGCCCGTCGGCGCGCAGGCGGTAGGCGCAGGTCGAGGGCAGCCAGCTCACCTGCTCGACGATCCTGAGGGTCAGGCGCAAGCAATCGGGGACGAAGGCCTTGCGGTTGCGATAGTCGCTGCACTGCGCCGTCTTGGTGTCGAGCAGGCGGCAGGCGATGTTGGTGTCGACCACCTCGCCGGTGTCCTCGTCCTCGAGCTTGTGCAGGCAGCAGCGCCCGCAGCCGTCGCACAGCGCCTCCCACTCGGGCCGGGAGAGCTCGCCCAGCGGCAGCTCCCAGAAGCGGTCCCTCAGCTCACCCATCGTTCCAGTTCCGCCGCCACCGCCGCGCCGCCCTTGTCGGTCGGCAGGGTGGCGATCGGCTCGCCGTCGGGGCCGAACAGGTAGGTGACGTTCGAGTGATCGACCAGATAGCCCCCGCCGGGCTGCGCCTCGCCCTTCTGGTAGAACACCTTGAAGGTCTTCGCGGTCGCGGCGATCTGCTCGGGCGTGCCGGTCAGGCCGATGATGTCGGGCGAGAAGGCGGCGGTGAATTCGCCCACCACGGCCTGCGTATCGCGTTCCGGATCGATGGTGATGAAGATCGGCTGGATGCGCGCGGCCTTTTCGGGATCCTTGGCCTTCAGCTCCTTGAGCCCCTGCGCCACGCGCTGCATGTCGGTGGGGCAGATGTCGGGGCAATAGGCGTAGCCGAAATAGACCACGCGGTACTTGCCCGCGAAATCGCTCCAGCGCACGGTCTGGCCCTTGCTGTCGGTCAGCGCGAAATCCCCGCCGATCGCGGCGCCCGCCAGCGGCGGTTCCTGCTGCGGCGCGCCGCCCGTGCCGCAACCGGCGAGCATCAGGGCGGCCGCCAATGCGACGGCTAGAGTGGCGGAAGGCTTGTTGATGCGGTTCATGCTCTGCTAACTGGTCGCTTGTGAAAGGCGCTGCGGCGCAAGCCCCCCGCGCTGTCCCACGCCCGAGCGGTGTGGCAGGAAATGCGAAAGGATCAAACCTTGGCTCATGGTGTTTTGCGCAAGTTAGGGCTTCGCGGCGCGATTGCCAGTGCGGCCGTGCCGGCGCTGGCCCTGGCGCTGGCCGCCCCGGCCGCCGCGCAGTTCCAGTCCGAAGGCTACCAGTTCCTCGAAGCGGTCAAGGATCGCGAGGGCGACAAGGCCACCGACATGCTGTCGAAGCCCGGGACCCAGATCGTCAACAGCCGCGACCTCACCAGTGGCGACACGGGCCTCCATATCGTCGTCGCGCGCAGCGACCTGCTCTGGATCCGCTTCCTGCTCCAGCGCGGGGCCGATCCCAACATCCGCAACAAGAAGGGCATGACCCCGTTGCAGCTCGCCACGGCAATGGGCTTCACCGACGGGGTCGAGGCGCTGATCAAGGGCGGGGCGAGCATCAATGTCGCCGACCAGACCGGCGAGACGCCGCTGATCGCCGCCGTCCATGCGCGCAACGTGCCGCTGGTGCGGCTGCTGCTGGACAAGGGCGCGGACCCGGACCGCAACGACAATTCGGGCCGCTCGGCGCGCGACTATATGGAGCTCCAGAGCGGCAACACGCTCATGAAGCAGGAATTCGCCGCCGCCGACGCCAAGCGCGCCGAGGCGGGAACCAAGAAGAACTACGGGCCTTCCTTCTGACATGACCGATTTTTCAGACCTGACGCTCGACGAGCTGCGCATCGCGCTCGCCCCCGACATCGCCGCCAGCGCGATCTTCGACGGGTGGAACGAGACTGCGCTGATGGCCGCGGCCGAGATGGCGGGGGCCGATCCCGACGTGGTGCGGCTCGCCTTCCCGGGCGCGAGGCCGATGGACATGATCGAGGCGTGGATCGCGAGCGTCGATCAGGCGATGGAGGCCGAATGGCCGGCCGAACGCCTCGCGACGCTCAAGATCCGCGAACGCATCCGCACTCTCGTGGCGTTCCGGCTCGAGGCAGTCGCCCATATCGACGAGGCAGTGCGCCGCGCGCTCGCCGTGATGGCGCAGCCGCAGAACGCAAGGCGGGCGCTGAAGCTCGGCTGGCATTCGGCGGACATCATGTGGCGGCTCGCGGGCGACACCGCGACCGATTACAACCACTACACCAAGCGGGCGATCCTCGCCGGGATCTACTCGGCGACGCTGGCGGTGTTCGTGAACGACGATTCGGAAGGCAAGGCGGATACCTACGCCTTCCTCGATCGCCGGATCGACGGGGTGATGCGGTTCGAGAAGGTGAAGGCGCAGTTCCTTGGGCGTGAGCGCGAACTGCCGAGCCTGACGCGCTTTCTCGGCCGGCTGCGCTATCCGGCGCGGTGACCTTGCAGCCTCAAGCGGTGGATTAACCTTCCGCAGCGGTCGCGCCTGCCGCCGCGCTTCCCTATTGCCTGTGACAGATTCGCGGCGCATCCTGTGCGCCTGCGGGGTCAAGACATTGACGGGAAGGACAAATCGATGGCGGGTTCGCTCAACAAGGTCATGCTGATCGGCAATCTGGGCGCGGACCCGGAAGTGAGGACCTTCGCCAACGGCGGCAAGGTGTGCAACCTGCGCATCGCCACCTCCGAAACCTGGAAGGACCGCAACACCGGCGAGCGCCAGGAAAAGACCGAATGGCACACCGTCGCGATCTTCAACGAGGGTCTGGCCGGTGTGGCCGAACGCTATCTGAAGAAGGGCTCGAAGGTCTACATCGAGGGCCAGCTCCAGACCCGCAAGTGGCAGGACCAGCAGGGCAATGACCGCTATTCGACCGAAGTCGTGCTGCGCGGCCCCAATTCGGTGATGACCATGCTCGATGGCGCGTCGGGTGGCGGCGGCGGCATGGGCGGCGGTGGCGGCGGCGGCCGCTCGGGCGGCTACGGCGGCGGCTCGGGCGGCGGTGCGGGCGGCTATGGCGGCGGGTCCGCTGGCGGATCGGGCGGCGGCGGCTTCGGCGGCGGTTCCTCGGGCGGCGGCTACGACGATCTCGACGACGACATCCCGTTCTGATCCGGCGCGAACGGCAGGCTTGGGCACGACCCGCCCGCACCCCCCTGCCGTTGTCCGGTCATCCCCCTGTCATCCCGCGCCCGTTGCACGACCGCGGCGTGTTCCACGTGGAACATCGCGCCCCCGTGCGGGGCTCAGAAGGTCATGAACAGGTTGACGTTGGCCGTGTGATCGATCCGGTCCGGCCCGCCGCGGACGACATACTGGTTGAGGTAGCCCGGTACCACCTCCACCCCCTTGGCGAGCGGGATCGAGACCCCGGCGAAATTGCGCCAGATCGCCATCCCCCCGCGCTGAACCGGCCCCTCGCTGAGGTCGACGAAGGGTTCGGTGAAGATCACCAACCGGTTGTTCTTGATGATCGGCGCGCGCAGCTGGACGAACTGCCGCAGCCGCCAATCGGTGCCGCCGCGCTCCTCGAAGGTGCGCTGTTCGAGCCGGGTCCGCGAATCGAGCGTGGTGCCGCCGGGTGTCGTCAGCAGGCGGATGTTGAGCTCCTGGTAGAAGCGGTGCTCGTTGAGCTTCACCGGCCCCACCGGATCGGTCAGCACATAGGCGTAGCCCGCCCCGATATTGACCTCGCGGTTGATCCTGTAGCCGACCAGCGAGCGCAGGAGGAGCTGGCCCAAACGCTCGGAATCATTGGTGAACCGCTCCTGCGCCTCGACCCGGACAAAGACCTTGTCCGAGGTATTGATGGTGGCGAACTGGCCGAGCCAGACATTGCCGTCCTCCTCCGCCGCCGCAGCGGGCGCGGCGGCGAGGGCGAGGAGCGGGAGCAGCAGCGGCAGGCGCGGGGCGGGCATCACGGGACTCGGGCGGGGAAGGGAGCGTTTGCCCATGCCGGACAGGCGCTTAAGGGGCCGTGCCGCCATGCCTATGGACACGCGCCGGGTCAGTCCTTCTTCAGCCCGGAGAGCAGATCGGCGAGCGGCCCGCGCACCTCGTCTTCCGGCACGATCCCCGCCGCGGCGCGCGCGGCATCGGCATCGGGCCCTTCGGCATAGGGATCGATCGCGAGGCCCAGCGACTGCGCCACGGCCTCGCCGAGATCGAACATCTCGCCGCTGAATTCGATCTCGTCGCAATCGTCGGCCTCGAGCTCGATTTCCTCGTCCTCGCTCGCAGGGCGCTGATGGTCCTCGACGAAGCGCAGGTCGATGGGCTCGTCGATGGCGACCGGGAAATCCTCGCCGCTGATCGCGCAGGGCTGCATGATCGCGGCCTTGAGCCGCCCCGTTGCGCGGATCGCGCGGGGCTTCTGCTCGAGGCTGATCTCGGCGCGCAGGCTCTCGACCGCGCCAAGGCCGAAGCGCGCCGCGAGCGCAGCGCGCTCCGCCTCGCTCGCCTCGATCACCACCGGTCCGCCGGGGAGCGGGCGCGCCTTGACCATGCGGGTCAGTTCGGACGGGGGGAGAGGCGCGCTCACCAGATCCCGCCCGCCTTCAGCATTTCGGCATCGGAAAAGCGACCCAGCCGCTCGGACAGCTTCATGATCCGCCCTGCCACCGCTCGCGCGCCCGCCGCCTCGTCGGTGCCGGGCGCGAACGTGACATTGCGCGCGATCGCCGCCGTCAGCCGGTCGAGATCGCCTTCGTTCAGCGCCCCGCGATAGGCCCCGAGCCGCCCGCCGAGCACGCTCATCAGCTTGCCGATGCGCTTGCCCACGACCACGTCGTTCACGCCGAACTCGCGCAGCTGGCCGTCCATGTCCTCGACGAACAGCTCCGCCAGCAGCGCGCTTTCCGCCCGCATGTCGGAGGCTTCCAGCCGCACCATCGCCGCGCTCAGCACTGCGGTGATCATGTCGAAGCGGCCCGCGATCGAGTCCGCCACGCCGCATTCGGTGTAATACACGGTGTCGCGCGCCAGCTCGATCACGCGGTGCCACAGCGGCCGCACGCCTTCGCGCGGGTCGGGGGCGGTGCCGAGCAGGCGGGAGAGGAAGGACATTGGGAGGTTATGCCTTTCGCGCGAGTGGACCGGAGCGGGGCGAACCCCTCTCTCCTTACGACAACGCAGAAGCCGCGGATGCGTTCAACCGGGGTTCAACCCGCCTCGGCCACCGCTATGCCATATGGTGCGTTGCAAGCTTGCGCCTAGCCCCTTAAAGCACCACGCCCAAGGGACAAGAGCGCAAGGCTGCGCACACAGCACGGGACGGACACGGTTTGGCTGACATGACAAGGGCGGTGGCGATGAATTCCGGCTGGCGCAAGGCTGGCGGCGCGGTGCTGCTGGCGCTCGCGGGCCTGGGGCTGCCGGCCTGCTCGGCGATCCGCGAATCGCGCGGCTACATCGTCGATCCCACCCTGACCTCGCTGATCCAGCCCAAGATCGACAACCAGCAGTCGGTGGAAGGCACGCTCGGCCGCCCGACCTTCACCAGCCAGTTCGGCACCCCGACCTGGTATTACGTGTCGAGCATCACCGGCCAGCGCCCCTTCAACCGCCCGCGCATCCGCGACCATTCGGTGCTGGCGGTGACCTTCGACGAGAAGGGCCGCGTGTCGGAGGTGAAGCGCAGCGGCGTGGAGCAGGTCGTGTTCCTCGATCCCAACGGCAACAAGACCCCGACGCTGGGCCGCGAGCGCGGCTTCCTCGAGGACCTGTTCGGCAATATTGGTCAGGTCGGCGGTGCGGGCGTCGGCGGGGCGCCGGGCGGCGGGCCGAACGGGCAGTAAGCCGCTTGAACGGCCTGCCCTGCGCTCCATATTGGCGGGCATGAGCAACGATCCATCGGCCCACGGCCTCGTGCAATGGCACGGCACCACCATCATCGGCGTCAGCCGCGGCGGCACCACCGTCATCGCCGGTGACGGGCAGGTGTCGATGGGCAACACCGTGATGAAGCCCAATGCCCGCAAGGTCCGCCGCATCGGCAACGGCTCCGTGATCGCGGGCTTCGCCGGGGCGACGGCGGATGCCTTCACCCTGTTCGAGCGGCTCGAGAAGAAACTCGAACAATACTCCGGCCAGCTGATGCGCGCCTCGGTGGAGCTCGCCAAGGACTGGCGCACCGACAAGTACCTGCGCAACCTCGAGGCGCTGATGATCGTCGCCGACAAGGACACGCTGCTGGTGCTGACCGGCAACGGCGATGTGCTGGAACCGGTGGGCGAGATCGCCGCGATCGGATCGGGCGGGAACTTCGCCCTGGCCGCCGCGCGGGCGCTCGCCGATTACGAGCAGGATGCCGAGACCATTGCCCGCAAGGCGATGGCGGTCGCGGCCGAGATCTGCGTCTTCACCAACGGCAATTTGACGGTCGAGACGGTTTAGCCCTATCCGCCCGGGAGTGCGGGCGGAAAACGGGGATCCAGGCAGCGGCGCGGCCGAGACGCAGGGCGGCAGGATCGTCTCGATCCAACTCTTGCGCGCGCTCGCCGCGCTGACCGTGGCTGCGGGTCACATCGCCTTCGCCTTCGCCGATCATCTCCGAGGCGGCCTCGGCATAGCGCCCGAGGCGGACGGGCGGTCCGGACAGGTGGCGGTGATGCTGTTCTTCGTCATCTCCGGCTATGTGATGGTCGTTTCCTCCGAAAGCCTGTTCGGGCGGGCGGGCGCGCGCCGGATCTTCTGGCGACGGCGGCTGGTGCGGGTGATGCCGCCATACTGGATCGCGAGCGGACTGCTCGCCGTTATCTTCCTGACCCTGTTCCCCCAGCCGATCGACCCGCTGCGCTTCGGGCAATCACTGCTTCTTATCCCCTACTGGCCGGCCGACGGCACGCTGCGCGCGGTGCCCTTGCTCTGGGTGGGCTGGACGCTGTTCTTCGAGATGCTGTTCTACGCCCTGTTCGGGCTCTTCATCGTCTGGCGGCGCGAGGCGGCTATTGCCGGGGTGGCGGCGGTGCTGGCGGCGCTCTGTCTCGCGGGGCTTTGGGTTGATCCCGTCAATGCGCCGCTGTTCACCGCCACGCGGCCGGTGACGCTGGTTTTCGTTGCAGGAATGCTGCTCGCATTGTGGCGTGCACGAGGCGGATGCGCGCCCCCGTGGCTGCGCGCCGCGATGCTGGCGGCGGCCCTCGCGGCCTGGTGGGGCGTGTCGGTGCCGGCCGATCCGCCCGCGATGGGCTTTGGCTATCTATTGTGGAGCGGGCTGCCGGCCCTCCTGATCGCGCTCGCTGCGCTGTCCGGCCCGCTGGCCCTGCCCGCCGCCGGCTTCGTGAACCGGGCGGGCGATATGAGCTATGCGCTCTATCTCCTGCATGTGCCCGTCGCGTGGTTCTGGCTGTGGTTCTGGGGCCGCCTGCCGGGTTTCGATGCAGGCCCTTGGGACTATCTCGTCAGCGCGCTCGCCGCGTGCATCGCGGCCAGCTGGCTGTTCCATCGGTGGATCGAGCGGCCGATGACACTGGCCTTGAACCGGCGGCTGCGCTCGCCACATGGGCATGAAAGATCAGCCTGAAACGGAACCAATGGACACTTCCCCCACTCAGTCGCTCACCCCCAAGGCCATCGTCGCTGCGCTCGACGAGCACATCATCGGCCAGTCCGACGCCAAGCGCGCCGTCGCCGTCGCGCTGCGCAATCGCTGGCGCCGCCAGCGGCTCGGCGCCGAGCTGCGCGACGAGGTCACGCCCAAGAACATCCTGATGATCGGCCCCACGGGCTGCGGCAAGACCGAGATCAGCCGCCGCCTGGCGAAACTCGCCGAGGCCCCCTTCATCAAGGTCGAGGCGACCAAGTTCACCGAAGTCGGCTATGTCGGCCGCGACGTCGAGCAGATCGCCCGCGACCTCGTGGAAGAGGCGATCCGCCTCGAGAAGGAACGCCGCCGCGAGAAGGTGCGCGAGGCCGCGAGCGAGGCGGCGATGCAGCGGCTCCTCAATGCGCTGGTCGGCGAGAACGCCTCGGAGGCGACCCGCGAAAGCTTCCGCCAGCGCATCGTCCAGAACGCGATGAACGATGTCGAGGTCGAGATCGAGGTGCGCGACACGCCGGCCGCACCCTTCGACATGGGCCCGATGGGCGGGCAGATCGGGATGATCGACCTCTCCGACATGATGGGCAAGGCGCTCGGCCGGAAGAACACCCGCCGCCAGAAGCTGCGAGTGCCTGACGCTTGGGACAAGCTGGTCGACGAGGAGGCCGACAAGCGGCTCGACCAAGACGACGTCGCGCGCGCCGCGCTCCAGAACGCCGAGACCAACGGGATCGTGTTCCTCGACGAGATCGACAAGATCGCGGTCAGCGACGTGCGCGGCGGCTCGGTCAGCCGCGAGGGCGTGCAGCGCGACCTGCTGCCGCTGATCGAGGGCACCACGGTCGCCACCAAGTACGGGCCGATGAAGACCGACCACGTGCTGTTCATCGCGAGCGGTGCCTTCCACGTCGCAAAGCCCTCGGACATGCTGCCCGAATTGCAGGGTCGCCTGCCGATCCGCGTCGAGCTGCGCGCGCTGACCGAGGCGGATTTCGTGCGTATCCTCTCGGAAACCCGCGCCAATCTCGTGACGCAGTACAAGGCCCTGCTCGGCACCGAACAGGTGACGCTCGATTTCGCCGAGGATGCCGTTGCCGAGATCGCGCGCATTGCCGCGCAGGTGAACAGCAGCGTCGAGAACATCGGCGCGCGGCGCCTGCAGACCGTGATGGAGCGGCTGCTCGAGGAGATCAGCTTCGAGGCCGAGGATCACGTCGGCGAGACGATCCGCATCGATGCCGACTACGTCCGCTCCCGGCTCGAGGGACTGGCGGGCAACACCGACCTTTCCAAGTACATCCTGTAATGGCGGGCGGGCCGGTCAGCGACCTTGCGGGGATGCTGGCGGGCATGGCCCCTTTGCTCGATGCTCAGGCCTGGGCCTTTGTCCTGATCGAGGGCGAGCCGCCCGCTGAAGCCTTCGCCCTGATCCGCGAGGACGAGGGCACCACCGCGATCCTGCCGGCGGAGGGTGGCGGCTTTGCCCGGATCACCCTCACGGTCCATTCCGCGCTCGATGGCGTGGGCCTTACCGCCGCCGTGGCGGGCGCGCTCGCTGCACGCGGGATCGCCTGCAATGTCGTGGCGGGGTTCCACCACGATCACCTCTTCGTGCCGTGGGAGCGGCGCGAGGAGGCGCTGGAGGTGCTCCAGCGCCTCTCCGTCACGGGCTGATTACTCGCCCAGCAGGTGCTTCTTCCAGAACACCAGCTGCGCGAGGAAGGCGTAGTCGGAATTGGCCTTCTTCGCGAAGCCGTGGCCCTCGTCGGCGGCCACGAGGTGCCACGCCTCGCCGCCGTTCGCCCGGATCGCGGCGACCATCTGGTCGGCTTCTGACTTGGGCACGCGCGGATCGTTGGCACCGGTGATCACGAACATCGGCTTTTCGATCTCGTTCACCCGGGTGAGCGGGCTGATCTCCATCAGCTTGGCGCGCTGTTCGGGGATGCGCTCGTCGCCGTATTCCACCCGGCGCAGGTCCTGACGGTAGGGGTTGGTGTTTTCGAGGAAGCTGACGAAGTTGCTGATCGCCACGGTGCACTGGGTGGCCGCGATCCTGTCCTTCAGCTGCACCGCCGCCGCATAGCACATGTAGCCGCCATAGGAGCCGCCGGTGAGGCCCACCTTCGCCGGATCGACCGCCTTGTCCTTGCGTACGGCATCGATCAGCGCGGCCATGTCCTTGACCGAATCCTCGCGCTTGAAGGGCCCGTTGTCGAGGCTGACGAAGGTCTTGCCGTAGCCGGTCGAACCGCGCACGTTGGGGTAGAACACCCCGATGCCGAGCTCGTTCAGGTAGTAGTTGCTGCGGCCCATGAAGCCCGCGGTCGACTGGCCCTCCGGCCCGCCGTGGACGCTGACGATCAGCGGGCGTTTGCCGGGGAACTTCGCCGGATCGGGCATGTAGAGGAGGCCCGAGACCTCCAGCCCGTCGAAGCTTTTCGTCGTCACGATGCGCGGCTCGACGTTGACCTCGGTGTCGAGACCGCCGGTCTCGCTGCGGGTCCAGCGGGTGAGCTGCATCGTCTTGGGGTCGAGCGACCACACGTCCGCCGCGCTCTTGGCGCTGGAGAAGGAGAAGCCGATCTCGCCCCACGGCGCGATCTCGAGCCCGCCGATCTGGCCGGCGGGCAGGGCATCGACGCGGGTCACCTTACCCGAAGCGATGTCGAGGATGCGCAACCGGTCCGAACCCGCCTCGTTGACCTCGTAGACGATGGTCTTGCCGTCATCCGAGATGTCGAAGCCGTCGACGTCCCATTTCTCGCGACTGACCGGGGTGAAGGTGCCGGTGACCGGGTCGATCCGGCCGAGGCGCTGGAAGTCCGCGCCCTCGTCGCTCGTCACCCACAGCGTCCCGTCGGGGCCGATCTCCATACCGCCATAGGCGATCATCGCCCTGGGGTCGCCGATCGGGGTCATCGCACCGCTGGCGAGGTCGAGCCGGTAGAGGTCGACATCCTGCACCGAGCGGTAGTCGGCGACATAGGCGGTCGTCTTGTCGGGCGAGAAGCCCGCGATGGCCCAGCCGCCGCCCTTGCTCTCGTGGACCATCCGTGCCGAACCGGGATCGCGCGGGTTCATGACATAGAGGTCCGAATCAACGCCATTGCGGCGGGTCGAGCTGAAGCCGATCAGCTCGCCGTCGCGGCTCCAGGCGTTCATCTCGTTGCGGCTCCTGCCGTCGGTGAGCAGGGTGAGGCGGCCGTCCTTCAGCGTGTGGAGCTGGAAATACTCGTCCCCGCCGCGATCCTTGCTGACCAGCACGACATCGCCCTTGCCCGGCGCAAAGGAGCCGCGCACCGGTTCGGCCTCGAAGCTGATCTGGGTGCGTGCGCCCATCGGCATCTCGACGCGGTGCAGCTGGCTGACATTGGCGAAGCGGGTCGAGATCATCACCGCGCGGGTGTTCGGATCCCAGCCGGCGAAGCCCGCGCCGCGGGCTTCGAGATAGGGGCGCACGCGCTCGGCCAGTTCGAGCGGGATCGGGGGCATCTGTTCGGCGGTGAGCGCAGCAGGCTTGGCGACAACCAGCTCGGGTGCTTGCTCGGGCTGGGCGGTCGCTGTCTGGGCCGCAAGCGGCATGGCAGTGGCGGCGAGCAGCGCGCCGATAAAACGCAGTCGAACCATTTTGGTGAATATCCCCTTGTTATGCATGGTCTGCACAGCGTGCGGGTTCATGATGTTTACGACCCGAACAGGCCATTGATTGCGATGGTGCGCCAGCCTAGCTTCGACAAGCACCCAAGCCAAGCCGCGCCGACCGACGCTCAGCTCAAGTGCCGGAAAAGGAGCCTGCCGATGCCCCAGGGTCGCTGCCATTGCGGCGCTTGTGTCTATGCTATCGAGGGCGAGGCTGTTCGCGCCTCCATCTGCCATTGCTCGGACTGCCAACGCTGTGCAGGCGCGCATGCTGTCGGCTGGCTGGCGGTGCCGAGAGCGGCATTCCGGCTGGTGCAGGGCGAGCCTGCAATCTACCGCTCGTCCCCCGGTGCGGAGCGCTGGTTCTGTGGGGCGTGCGGGACCGGTCTTTACTACATCAACGAAGATGTCCTGCCAGGGATCGTCGACGTGCAAATCGCGACGCTCGACGACCCTGATGCCTATCCGCCCGAGGCGCTGATGCAGCTGGCGGATGCACCGGCTTGGGTGGCGACGCTGCACAAGCTTCCGCGGTTCGAACGTTTCCCGCCGGACTGAGACTTCTACTCGGCGGCTTCGGCCTCGGCAGCGAGATCGTCGTCCTCGCGCCGCTCGCTCGCCTGGCGCGCCCACATTTCGGCATAGAGCCCGCCGCGCGCGATCAGCGTTGCATGGTCGCCGCTTTCGGCCAGCCGGCCGTGATCGAGCACGAGGATGTTGTCGGCATCGGCGATGGTCGACAGGCGATGCGCGATGGCGATGGTGGTGCGGCCTTCAGCAATCCGGTGGAGGGTCGCGAGGATCTCCTGTTCGGTGCGGGTGTCGAGCGCGCTGGTCGCCTCGTCCAGCAGCAGGATCGGCGGGTTCTTGACCAGCGTGCGGGCGATGGCGACGCGCTGCTTCTCCCCGCCCGAGAGCTTCAGCCCGCGCTCGCCCACCATCGTGTCGTAGCGGTCGGGCAGCCGCTCGATCAGCGGGGTGAGCGCGGCATCGCGTGCCGCCGCCTCGATCCGCGCCTGGTCCGCGCCCTCGGCGCCATAGGCGATGTTGTAGGCGAGGCTTTCGTTGAACAGCACCGAATCCTGCGGGACGATGCCGATCGCCGCGCGGAGCGACTCCTGCGTGACCCCGGCGATGTCCTCGCCTCCCACCAGCACGCGGCCGGCCTGCGGATCGTAGAAGCGGAACAGCAGCCGCCCGATGGTGCTCTTGCCCGCGCCCGAGGGGCCGACGATGGCGGTGGTGGTGCCGGCGGGCACCTCGAAGCTGAGGCCGTTCAGGATCGTGCGGCCCGGGTCATAGCCGAAGGTGACATTGTCGAAGACGACCGTCGGCTTGCGGATAACCAGCGCGGGGGCGCCGAGCTTGTCGCGCACCTCGATGTCGGTGTCGATCAGGCGGAACATCTCCGCCATGTCGATCAGGCCCTGACGGATGGTTCGATACACCCAGCCGAGCACGTCCAGCGGGCGGAACAGCTGGATCAGATAGGTGTTGACGAGGACCAGGTCGCCGACCGTCAGCGCACCCGTGCTCCAGCCCCACACGGTATAGGCCATTGCGCCTGCCACCAGCGCGTTGGTGATCGCCCCTTGCGCCATGTTGAGCAGGCCGACCGAGTTCTCGGACTTGATCGCGGCTTCGGCATAGGCGCGCGCGGCCTGGGAGTAGCGCGCCTCCTCCCGCTTCTCGGCGCCAAAATACTTCACGGTCTCGTAGTTGAGCAGCGAATCGACCGCGCGGTGCAGGGCCTTGCCGTCGAGATCGTTCATCTCGCGCCGCAGCTTGGTGCGCCATTCGGTGATCGCGCGCGTCACCCAGACATAGGCGATCACGGTGACGGCGGTGGCCGCGACCAGCTCGATCCCGAAATTGAGGTAGAAGATGACGCCGACCGCGATCAGCTCGATGATGGTCGGCGCGATGTTGAACAGCAGAAAATAGAGCATCTGGTCGATGCTCTTGGTTCCGCGCTCGATGATCTTGGTTACCTCGCCGGTGCGACGCGCGAGGTGGAACCTCAGGGACAGGCGATGGAGGCGGTGGAAGACGTCCTCGGCCAGGTGCAGGGTAGCGATCTGGCCGACCCGCTCGAAGGCCATGTTCCTGAGGTTGTCAAAGGCGACCGATGTGAAGCGCCCCAGCGCATAGGCCGCGACCAGCGCCAGCGCGACCGTCGCCCCTTCGCGCATCGTGCCTGTTCCCGACATGGCATCGACCGCGCCCTTGTAGGCGAAGGGCAGGGCGAGGGTGACGGCCTTCGCGGCCAGCACAAGCGCCATCGCGATGACGATGCGGGTCCGCAGGGCCGGATTGTCCTTCGGCCAGAGATAGGGGAGGAAGCGCCTGAGCGTCGGCCAGCCCTCCACATCGCGCGCGCGAGTCTTCTTATTGGCAGGATCGGCGGCGGGGGTGGGGGCGTCGGGCGGCATGGCCCGTCCCATGTGGGCGCCCCCGCGCCGCCGCGCAAGGACGGCGGGCCTAGAAGCGCGCCCGGTAGTTGGCCGATTGCTTCGCCTGGCGCAGCGCCCTTGCGACGTCGGCCGGCACGTCGAAGAGGATGCGCTGGCGGTCAAAATCGATCGCAACCCGGTCGAACAGGGCCAGGTGCTGCATCCCGATCGAGAGCACCGGCTGGTCCTGCAGCCCGAGCGCGGCGAAGGCGGGGGTGTCGGCAAAGGTCAGCGGCACGTCGGACAGCGACATGCCCTCGATCGTGAGCGAGCGCACGATGGCAAGCTCGCCGACGATATCGACGCCGTTGACGTCGGTGGTGACGACCTCCTCGGCGCGGCGCGCGCGGATCCGCTCGCGCAGGGCGAGGTTGCCCAGGCTCGCCTGCGCGCCGGTGTCGATGATCACCGTCGCCCGCACACCGTCGACCAAGGCATCGGTGATGAGCAGCTGTCCGAGCTTCTGGCGTGCACGCACTATGATCTCGAACCCGCCGCCCCGGGCTTTGCGGCTGGCATCCTCCACCGCGATGGTCTGCTTGCGGAAGTCGATCAGCACGCGGAAGTCCTGCAGCGCGTCGAGCCCGATGATCCCGTCCGCCCCGACATTCTCGCGCGCGAGCACAGGCGCGGTGAAATCGGTGAAGCTGTTGGTGCCGAAATCGATGCGGCCGACCCGGGCGAGCTCGACTTGGCGGCGGCTGGCCATGCCGACCAGCACGGCTGTGCCTGCGGGCGCGAGATTCGCCGCGGTGCGAATCTGGTGGGTAATGGCGGTGGCCTGGCTGCCGGTGTCGATCATGAAGGCGAAGGGGCCGGCGCCTTCCACCAGCACGGGAAGCGTAAGTCTTGCGTGGCGTTCTTCCTCGAGCAGCAGGACCTCGGCTCCGGGATCGACGAGGCCGGCGGCGGGCGAAGGAGCAGGCGAGGGGGTCTCCGCCGCTACCGGCAAGGCGGCGGCTAGCGCAGTGGCGGCGAACAGGTGTCGCGCTCTCATGGTCTCTCTCCCATGCGGCAGGGCGCTGGCGGCACTGTCACGCAGGGACGATCCTACCATGTCGCGGCGAGGCTCCCAACAGGCCGCAAATCCGTCTGCCGCGGATTCGCCGGGCGATCCGGGGTGAATCGCGGCCGGAAAGGGGGCGTGGCTGGTCTGAAAGCCGCCGAAAGGCCGATTCAGGGGGGTGATTCACCCGGATTCGCGGAGTGCCCGGGGTGATTCACGGGGGTCCAAGGGGGCGGAGAGGGGCCGAATGTAGGGAAAAAATGGCGGAATTCTGCGGTTCTTGCGCGTCCCTGAAATAAAATTGCAAAAACCCGTTGACCGAATCAGGAAGCGCTCATAGATGGGCTCCACCGACGCGGCGCTGACGGCTTCCACCGCCACCGCAACGCTCGGTCGCCAACAAATTCGGATAGCCGGTCCCCCGGTGTAAATCGGGGAACCAAGCGCTGTCCGCCATTTCTGTCTGGCGGCTCTTTGACATCGTTGGTTTTTGATGAAGGGACATGTGGGCGACGGCGCCCGGTACGGGGACCTCAAGGCTCCGGTAACCGGTTAACTCAAGCCGATCGCCACATCCGATCGCGGGCTCCACGCCTGCCCGGATGGCAAGCATGTTCATTCGTATCCATTACGTTTGACAGTGCAGGTATCGGCTCCTTGCAGCTCATGCCATGCTGGTCGATGGGGTTATCCCCATGCCGGTTTGGTGTGTGACACAACTTGAGAGTTTGATCCTGGCTCAGAACGAACGCTGGCGGCATGCCTAACACATGCAAGTCGAACGAGACCTTCGGGTCTAGTGGCGCACGGGTGCGTAACGCGTGGGAACCTGCCCTTAGGTTCGGAATAACTCAGAGAAATTTGAGCTAATACCGGATAATGTCTTCGGACCAAAGATTTATCGCCTTTGGATGGGCCCGCGTTGGATTAGCTAGTTGGTGGGGTAAAGGCCTACCAAGGCGACGATCCATAGCTGGTCTGAGAGGATGATCAGCCACACTGGGACTGAGACACGGCCCAGACT
>VFQN01002238.1_pt1 | contig 30443 bp, 24 predicted proteins | sample 3512371 | NCBI WGS metagenome assembly VFQN01 (sample SAMN10412370, study PRJNA504923) | tailings metagenome | isolation source: Replicate 2 from Balatoc abandoned mine | place: Philippines: Itogon, Benguet | collected 2017-08-28 | reverse complement strand
TACTGCTTCGCTGGGAGCGGGGCGCGGCGCAAACCCCAATCACCCCATCTGTAAAGCTCCACGCGATCGACAATCTGTGCTTCGACGTCGGATCTTTGCCAGACGACGAAATGCAAACTTGTTGAATAAGCTATCTGTCCGGCAGGAAGGGACTATGAGGCGACAAATTCGACCGTTTACCGTAGAGGTCAAGCAGAAGCGGGGCAATCAAAAACGCAGCCGGTCGATTTGGGGCGATCTGGACCTGTCCGCGATTGCGGCAGAGACAACGAAGCCCGAGGCTCTGGATCCGCAAGACCAACAGCTTGTTGACTCTAGTGTGGCACCTGTTGAATTTGTCGATGAGCACAACTCGCAAGCGGAGCACCATATGGCCGGCCCCAAGGAAGCTGAAGCAGCGCAGAGCCCCACGGAAGCGCCAATAGTGCCGGATGCACCTGAAGCCAAGAAGAAAGCTCCGAGGTTGAAAGTAGCGAGGGCACGGCCGAAACGCTCTGCTCGAAGTGTCGACGCTCAGCCTGCACCTGCGGAGACTTCATCTTTCGTCCCAACCAGGACGACCCGGAGAATGTACTCCGCAGCGGAACGTTCACAGAAGTTGGATCAGATCGAGAAATCGATCGGCGGCGGTGACAGCGTCAAGAGCGCCACAAAGCAGGTGGGCATTTCGGAGCAGACCTACTACCAGTGGAAGAAGGCCGCAGCTCCCTCGGCAGAGAGTAGCGATCTGAAAGACCTCGTTGCGCTTGAAGAAGAAAACAAGCGGCTGAAAGGCCTGCTTTTGGCGCGCCTCCGCAAGGAGAATGCCGAGCTGAAGAAGAAGCTCGGACTAGATTGAGTCAAGCTGATAGCTGCTGCTTTGATGGCTATGCCGTCCAAGCCGGCAGCGGGGGCATACACCGCCTCTGTCTTGTGAGGCGGTCCCAGAGCTCAACGCACCCGAATCTACGGCTGCTGTCATCAGAATTCTTGGAAAGCCCAATCTGGCCCCCGCCCCTGCTAAGCCGTCACCTAAGTACCGGGGTTGGCGGTTCGGGCATACTCACCTCGGTGTCCGTGAAAAGGTCGGAGGCAGGCGTTCTCTGTAGTCCAGCGGAAACGCGATCCGTACCGGCGCTTTCGGGCTGTCCGATTTCAGGAAGCCCTATTTGACGAGGTCATTCAGTTTGGTTCGAGCCGTTCGCTCCGACGTCTTGAGCACGAAATTGGCCTCGTCTCGAGCGAGCGATCCGTGCTTTAAGACGGCCGAGATCAGATCAGGAGCGCGCTTGTCTTTAGAGGTGTCCCGCACCAAGGCGCGATAGCGATCCTCAAGGCGATCGAGGTCGAACATCGTCGTAGAGCATCGGGCCTGGTCGAGTGCGACTGTGAGGAACCAAGCGCGGAAATCCTTGAGGGCAGCTTCGGACAGATTTCCACGACAATCTCGATCGCCCTGTCGGTGGCTGTCGGTATGATCCATCGTCCGTTTGTAGTCGCCGCGGTCTTTCAGTCCTCGACCGAGACCGCGAGAGATCGACCACAGCCCCTGCCCTCCGATGCCTGCCTGAAGAGCCATGGCATGGGACATTAGACGGGACACGCGCCTGTTCTCGTCGGGGACCGAGTGGATGTAGTTCAGTCGGTGATGAGCAGAAGCCATGGCGATGATGCGACCGCTTGCTTGCCTGTCAGCCGTAGCGAACGGCTTCTGGAACCATTCCCTGAGTATCTGCACCCTGTCGGACGATGGAGGTTGATGGCGCCGACTGTGACACCTTGGTCGGGCTAAGTTCGGAATTCGCCAGGCACTATCTCCATCGTGGTGCCGTCTAGCTCAACGAACCGGAATTCGTCGGGCATACCGGCGAGAACCGCCAGTGAATCCATTTGATGAAATCGATGGATGTTGGGCTGGGCAGATCGCCATGTCGATGCAGGGTGTCGATCTCACGCTGTACTTCGACATGGCCTTCGCTTCGAGAGCCAATGCCCGTCGTTCGGGTTCGACCTCGGCACCCGCCGGTGCCCGTTCGATGTCCTTGGGACGCGTGTTGAGATCGGCGAGGCCAGCGAACACTCATTTCTTGCCGATCTCCGCAAGGGCGCAAGGTTTCTCAAATAGGGCACTGCAGGCCTTCAAGATCAAGGTTTTGCCGATATCCATTGCCGACGTTGGTTGCTGATCAGAGCCTTTCGGCGGGGGTGGAAAGAGATGCGAGGGTTTGGGAGAGAAACTGCTCTCGAACGGGAACGACGAACGAAAGCTTCACACTTATCAATGCCATCAGACAGCACGTCGAAAGAGCCCTGCAACGGCGACTGCCTTGGCAATGGATACGGCCCGGAACGCGGGCCACTTTGCCACGATTCTTGTCGCCCGGCGACGAAATGACGAAGCGGAATTCACAAATGGTTTCCGAGCTTAAGGTCGCGCAATTGGCTTCGAGCGAACAGTTCATGAGTCCGAATGCGGTGGAGTTGTCGGGGAGAACGAATTGGTGGGAAAGAAGGCCGTCACTTGAGCAACGAGACCATGTTGCCATAGCTTTTGTGCCGCCCGGAGCGAGTGCGCAGTCACGACCTGCATGAGGCCCCTCCCCTATCCGAACGCGATACCTCTGAATGCACCATTTCGAATGAAGATATCTTGGTGCCACTGCCTGTGGCCTTCTTCTCCGTGCGACTCGTTCAAACTCGCCCCGCTGTTGCCTTCGGTCTCCCAGTAAGTGCATCGGGTCAAAATCATCGATGCCGACGCCATTGTCGGTGCCCTAGCGAATTTGGCTTTACGAGATCGCTGCGCCCGAGGACGGCGCAGACTTGAGTGGATAGCAAGCAACGGCAGTACGACTGTGGGCCGCGACGGCCTCTTCCATACTCTTGAAGGCGGTCAAATCTGGCGCGGTTTCAAGCGGGCAAGCTGCGGCACCGTGAGACACAACCTCTACCGTCGAATTCTCGCCGTCTGACGTGGTGGCGAAAGATTACCTGGTCAGGAGCAGTTACGCGTGGTCATGTCCAAAGACGAAGCTTTATCGGGATGCTAAGGCAGGAGCCAAAGCCAATCAAAGGGTGTCTGGACAGCCTCTATTGTGACCGACCCGATTGGAATGGCACAATGGGCCGTGAGGGTTGATCTGCCCTGGTCCTGGAAGAACTGCCGCGCATCGGTTTCACGTAATCTGACGGCTGAGTGTGGCCGAGTTGACCATGGTCAACTCGGTTCGTTTCCATCTTCAGCTAATCCGCATTAACCTTTCATTAACCTAAAATTTCTTGCCGGATCGACAGAATCACGGCTACATGCGGGTAGTAGGCCGAAATGGCCTTTAAAGTGCATGTGCGAGATTTTTCGATGAATGTGGCAGCGAATATCAAGGACGAAATTTCTGAGGTTGATCTGCTAATAACGCAGCAGGCGAACGAACTGTCTGCGATGCTTCATGAGCATCGTATGGAAATGTTCCCTCCAAACGCCCAGAAGACGCTTCGGCCTTTCCAGCTATCGGAAGCTGCACAGTATCTTGGTGTCACGAGTGGCTACCTTAAGAATCTTTCACTTGAAGGCAAAGGTCCTCAACCGATGGTAACACCGTCGGGCCGTCGTTCATACACCGCCGAGCAGATGCTCGAGATGCGGCACTTCCTCGACAAGAATAGTCGTTCCTCAGCAAAATACGTCCCCCATCGACGGGGTGCCGAACATCTGCAGGTCCTTGCCGTTGTGAACTTCAAGGGCGGATCGGCCAAGACGACGACTGCTGCCCACCTGGCCCAGCATCTGGCCCTAATGGGTCATCGAGTGCTGGCAATCGACCTCGACCCGCAGGCCTCCCTGTCAGCCCTTCATGGCTTCCAGCCAGAAATCGACCACAACGAGTCTCTCTATGAAGCCCTACGATACGACGATGAGCGGAAGTCCCTTTCCACGCTTGTGAAGAAGACGAATTTCCCGGGATTGGACATCGTTCCTGCGAATTTGGAACTGCAGGAATATGAGTACGACACCCCGCTCGCCTTGGCACAGAAAGACGGCTCCATGGGCCGCATCTTCTTTGGCCGTCTCGATGAAGCGCTGGCGGATGTAGCAGACAATTACGACATCGTTATCATCGATTGCCCCCCGCAGCTCGGCTACCTCACGCTCACAGCTCTTTCGTCCTCGACGGGTATCCTGATCACCGTCCATCCCCAGATGTTGGACGTGATGTCCATGTGCCAGTTCTTGTTGATGATGGGCGAGGTGATGGGGACCCTGAAGCGAGCAGGGGCCAACATGCGGCTCGACTGGCTACGCTATCTGGTAACGCGTTACGAGCCGACCGACGGACCTCAGAGCCAGATGGTCGCTTTCATGAGGTCGCTCTTCAAACAGCATGTGCTTGTTAACGAAGCTTTGAAGTCAGTTGCCATTTCAGATGCAGGCATCACAAAGCAGACCCTCTACGAAGTCGAGCGTTCCCAGTTCACACGATCAACCTATGATCGGGCGATCGAATCTCTCCACCGCGTGAACGATGAAATCGGCAGTCTGATCCACAAAGCGTGGGGGCGATAATGTCAAGGAAGAACCTCCTGACGTCGCTTACTGAGAAGAAGTTGACCATGGTCAACTCGGCAGAAGGCACCCCGCCGGAAGCCGAAAAATCTACGACATCACTGCCTCCAGCGATGGAACGAAATCGCAGCCGCGGAGCGTTTGGAGCGATCACCAAATCGATCGACGAGCTCGCCGAGAAGGCTCAGGCCGCTCGGGACTTCGAAGCCAAATTGCTGGAAGGCGCTACGGTTATCGAACTCGATCCTGAGACGGTCGATGCCTCGTTTGTTGCTGACCGCATGGGGGACGATCATGAGGCATTTGAGGAGCTGGTAGAGGCCATTCGCGGGCGAGGACAGGACAGTCCGATCCTGGTACGTCCACATCCAGGTCTTGAAGGCCGCTACATGACCGTGTTCGGCCATCGCCGTGCTCGTGCAGCCAAAGTCCTCGGAAGGCCTGTGAGGGCAGTCGTCAAGGAACTCGACGACAAGGATCATGTGATTGCTCAAGGGCAGGAAAATAGTGCTCGAGCAGATCTGTCGTTCATCGAGAAGGCTGTCTTTGCCAGCAATCTCGAACGGGAAGGCTATGACCGCGAAGTGATCATGACGGCGCTGTCCGTTGACAAAACGGTGGTTTCGAAAATGATCTCTGTAACCAAAGACATCCCATCGGACGTAATCCATGCAATCGGACCAGCCAAGAACAGCGGTCGAGATCGCTGGTACCGGATCGCTCTCAGGTTCCGAGAAGGTGACGCTAGTACGAGGGCAGGGGAGGTTATGGGGTCTCCTGGGTTCCAGTCGGCCGAGAGCGATCAACGACTGGAACTGCTGACCAGACACCTGGAAAGCGACAAGCCGAAGAGGAAGACGGCCAAGGCGAAGCTCAACGGCAGTGCCTGGGCTCCCGCTGACAAATCAATTAGCGTGACCGCAAAAACCAAGCCTAAAGCCTTGTTGATGGAGTTTTCACAGCCAGAAGGAAAGGCGTTCGGGTCATGGATATCTAGCAATCTGGACAGCCTCTACGAAGCGTTCAGGAAGTCTGAGCAGTAAGAAAAAACGGAGTCGGAATCCGCAAAGGAAAAAGGCCCCCAAACGGCGGACCGTGGAAGCCTCTCTCGCATTCTCTAGCAAGATCGAGAATCGCATCTCCACGAATCACTGTCAAGAGTCGTAGCCGTCGTTTTGGCGGGCAGGTTTCTTTTGCCTAACCGCAGGTGAAGGAAATGGAGACGCATATTGCATCGACTCCCTTTGGGAGCCGACCGATGTCGCTTGCCATGTTGGCAGCGCAACGGGATTCACGTGACAACATCCCGGAAGGGAAGGCCGTCGACAAATGGCAGGTCTATCGAGACCTGTGCGAAGCGAAGACCCTCGTCGGTGTCAACGATCGCTCGCTGGCTGTGCTTGCTGGCTTGCTGTCGTTCTATCCCGACAGCGAGCTGTCGGAGGAGAACGGCCTGATCGTCTTCCCGTCGAACAAGCAACTGAGCCTGCGCGCCCACGGGATGGCCGACACGACCCTGAGGCGGCACCTGGCAGCGCTCCTAGACTGCGGAGTGATCCTGCGGCGGGACAGCCCCAACGGCAAGCGCTATGCCCGCAAGGGCAGGGGAGGGGACTTTGAGGAAGCCTTTGGATTCTCGCTGGCGCCATTGCTAGCCCGCTCAGACGAGTTCGCGGAAGCCGCGGAGCGCATTCGAGCGGACAATGCTGCACTAAGGCTCATGCGCGAACGCGTGACGCTCTACAGGCGGGATATCGGCAAGCTCATCGAGGCCGCCGTCGAAGAAGACGTTAAAGGCGACTGGGGCGGCATCTGGAGGCGCTTCAGGGCTGTTGTCGACGCCATTCCACGCAGAGCCGCGTTAACCGACCTCGAGGCGATTGTCGCCGATCTGGCCGAAATCCGTAACGACGTGGACAACCTCCTGAATTCTCATATGAATGTCGAGAATCTGGATGGCAATGAATCCCAGAATGGACGGCAGCAATCTGATTCAAATACCGACTCCACTTTTGAATTTGAACCGGCTTTCGAACAAAGCAGGGGCGAGGTTGGGCCCGGACCGAGAACCGCAGAGCCACCGAAAGGTTATCCGCTTGGACTGGTGCTGAAGGCTTGCCCCGACATTGTCGATTACGCGCCGGCGGGAATTGCCGGGTGGCGGGACTTGATGGCGACCGCGGCGCAGGTAAGGGGATATCTCGGGATTTCGCCGTCGGCATATGCTGAAGCTTTGGACGTGATGGGTCAGGAAAACACGGCTGTGGTGATTGCCTGCATCCTGGAGCGTGCACAGCACATCAACTCTGCGGGTGGTTATCTGCGCGCGCTGACCGAGAAGGCGAGGGCAGGGGAGTTTTCGGTTGGACCTATGTTGATGGCCGCCTTGAAGGCCAATGGGGCGAGGACAAGGATGGCGGGCTGAAAACGAAATTGGTAGATCCACAGCAACGGTGGACCACAGGCAAGCGCCCGCGTTCGCTTCGCCATCCGCGGTCTTGGCGCGTCCCCGTGCCGGGGACGCGCCAAGTTGAACCTTCCGCTGAGACTGGCAACCCTGATCGGGCTCGTTGCTTGCGGCCGCCGAGGCTGTCGGCCTCACCTCCCGATTTCAATTAGGCACCAAGGAGAATATCCCGCTTTCCCAGACCGCCCTGGTTGCCGCTATGCGGGGCAGGCGAGGGGGCTTTCAGAGACCGGACGCCTTGGTGAGATTGACCCGAAACCGATCACGCCGACGCTGGTATTTGCGGGTCATCTCGGCGCTGGCGTGGCCAAGCTGCTTCTGCACGTAGCGTTCGTCGACCTCGGCGGAGGAGGCGAGGCCAGATCGCAACGAGTGCCCGGCAAATTTTCGCCCCCGTTCGCCTTCCGGCAGGTCGCCGCGGACGCCGGCGGCCAGCGCGGTGCGCTTGACAAGACGGGCGACCTCCTGGTCGTTGAGCCGCCCGGCGCCGACTTTCTTGCCTCGCCCCGTCACCCTGCGAAAAAGCGGGCCGTGCGCGATGCGACCGAGCCTCAGCCATGTCTCCAGCGCCACGACCGGACAGGTGGCATCGGAAGAACCGCGGCCGATCTCCACCTCGCGCCAGCCGGTTTTTCCCCGCAAGGTCACCAGCATGCCCTTGTCGAGGATTTCCACCCAGCCGGAAGAATCCTCGGTCTGTTCGCGACCGAGGTCGAGCCCGACGATTTCGGAGCGCCGCAGTCCGCCGGCAAAGCCGATCAGCAGCATCGCTCGGTCGCGCAGGCCCCGCAGCGTGCCCCGATCGAGGGTCTCGAGCATGGCAATCAAGTCTCCGGGCAGGATGGCTTCCTTCTGCCGGGGCGGGGCGCCGTGGGTATTGCGGATGCCGGCCATGACGGTGGCGATGTGCCGGTCTTTTCTGTCCAGCACCTGACCTCGCTGCGCAAAATTCCACGAAAGCGAGGAAAGACGGCGTTCGATCGTCGACACGGATTTTTTCTCTCCTGCGGCTGTGCCGGAGGCGAGCGCCGTAATGTACAGCCCCACCGTTTGTGGATCGGGCGGCATGATCGAAACACCTTGGCGGCGGCACCAGCTCGCAAATTGCTTCCAGTCCGAAGCGTAGGCGCGGCGGGTGTTGGCCGAGCTCGCCGCTTCGACATAGTCGCGGGCGCGATCGGCGAGCGGCTCGAGATGCGCCGGCAGGCGCGGAGTGGCAGGGACCGGAAGGGGAGGGGAGGAGGCGTCGGCTGGCGGCTCTTCCGGCGCACGGGCCATTTCCAGGACGAGATCGACAATGTCGGGCAGGTCGGAATCCGGCGCAGGAGGCTCGCTTGGCGTCCGTGCGCCCGAAATTTCGTCGTCCGGACCCGCGCTGTGGGACGGTCCGGAGGACCGCTCGGCGCGATCTTTGGACTTCTGCTCGACGAAAACGGCCATTTTCTCCATATTGCATAGAATGAACGATAATGCAACATTATCGGTCGTTTAGTAGGAACGACAGGCGCGGCGGTTTTGAGCGTACCGGCTTGCGGAAAGCGCCGCCGTGATTCATCCTTCTGGCGATGATTCTTCGTCCCGAATCCACTCCGCGCTACCATGCCTCGGTCTCCGGCGCCGATGCCGCCATGCCGATGGCGACCGTGCCCGCGTGGCTGCGCCGTGCCGTCCCCAATGCGCAAAGTCTTGCGGGCAGGGACGTTGAGGACGTGGCGCTCGTTGCGGGTGCCGCCATCGGCGCACTCGACACGGTGGTTCGCCGGCAGGGGCGATGGGCTGGCGCCTGGCGCCAGCGTTTGGCGCTTTCGGCGGCCGCGGTGACGGCAAGGCAGGGGGGGCGCATTGAGGATGAAGCGGCGCTGCGCGATGCCGTGCTGCTGACGCGACCGGGCGACGATGTCGGCCCTGCCGGCCGCATGTTCTTGGGCTGGCGCAGGCTGGCCATCATACCTGTGGAGAAACTGCTGACCGCGGCGAGCGTCGGCGCGGTGCTCGAGGATCTCGGTCTTGCGCATGACGACGGGAGCGTGAGCGACCTGACGGACGATCTTCGCCAGTTGGCCGCCAGTGACGGGACGAAGGGCACGATAACCGGTGCCATCGCGATCGCAGAGCGCCGCGGCTATGGGCGCGCCCTTGGAGCCTGGCTCGCCGACGCCCTGTTGGCGCAGCGCCTGGGCTGGGCCCATGCCGTGCCGTTGCTGGGTGCGGAGGTGATTGGGGGTATCGGTATCAGGCGTTTGCGCCGATCGGAAGCCGGCATTGCAGCCGAGAACATCGAGGATGAAGGCGGCCGGGCGAAGGGCCTGCTTGCCGCTCAGACCCGGGCCGCATTGCGCGCGCTTGATCTTTCGGCCGAGCTCGAGCGCCGATCGGAACGGTTGCTCGCGGTGGCGCCGAAGTTGCGTGCCCGGGCATCCGATCTTGTCGTCGAGAGGCTCTTGTCCGACGACGCGATCGTGGCGTCGGAAAAGATCGCCGGCATGAGTGACCGCGGCCTGCGCCGCCTGTTCGACCGGCTGGTCGAGCTCGGCGCCGCGCGCGAGCTGTCCGGCCGGCCGACGTTCCGCGTCTACGGGCTGTGAGCGGTATGGCGGAGGCAACGCGAAGGCGACGACAAAAAGGGGAACAGGGAGGCGAAAGCCTCTTCGATCGGGAGTTGGATCACCTGCCTCCCGAGGCGCGCTGGCGCGAGTGGATGAACCGCGTCGAAGCAACGATCTTCGCCGCCAGTGAACCAGTGACGCGAGAGATTCTGGCCCGGATCGTCGGCAAGAGCTGCAGCATCGACCTTTTGATCGACGACATTCGCGAAGAACTGCGCGGTCGGCCCTACGACCTGGTCGCGGTTGCCGGCGGCTGGAAGCACCTGACCCGGCCGGCCTATGCCGATGCCATCCGCAGCGCATTTGGCAGTGTATTTGACACCGCCGTCGGCGGCAGCGGGCATGCGACGGATCTGACGCAGTCGGACGTGCTGGTGCTGATGTGCATCGCCTACTTCCAACCGATCACGCGTGGAGAACTGTCATCGTTCTTCGGCAAGGAAATTTCGCGGGACCTGATCGGCCATCTGCGCGGCGCCGGTCTGATCGCCTCGGGGCCACGCAGCCCGACGCCAGGCGCGCCCTACACCTATGTGACCACGAAACAGTTCCTGTTGGAGTTCGGGCTCGACACGCTGCGCGGCCTGCCGGATTTCGAGGCGCTCGAGGACGCGGGGCTGCTCAGCCAGAAGAAACTGCTGGCGGGCGACAGCATACCGGGATTTGCAGATATCGACGATAGTGGCGCGAGCATCGCACTCGACGAATAGATGATCCCATTTAGAGCAATTCCGCTTTTCTCCGAATCGCGGAAATGCTCTGTCCCTTTGTTTTTACGCAATTCCGGACGCAAGACCGCTGCGCATTTTTGCCGGAATTGCTCTAGGACCGGAGGATCCAGGCGACCTCGCCGCTCGTCAGATAGACAATTGCGACGCCAAACACCGCCGCAAGCTTCCTCGGTGGCCCCATCGCGCTATGGTCCCGTACGGGCGCCCTCACATTGTGCTCTCGAGACCGGCACTCCGTTGGCGGTGAGAACGCATACGCCAATGTCTTCTTCTGCATAGCCAAACCGGCCCGCCTGGCTAACGAGCATGCCCAGGTACTTTGCCACTGTCTCAGGATCTGATCCAGCGGGGGGTATCCGGGCCAAGGCATTGGCGGCTTCGTTTTCAAGCGGAGCCGCCGCGGCAAGAGCTGTTTGACCAGTTGTATCGGTGGCACTGCGACTCCGAAATCGAGATCCTGTCGGGGTGGGGGGCGCGGCAGTCCAAGCTGATGCAGCGCGCCCGCGAGCGGCTGGTCAGGCTGGCCAAGAAACACGGCATTCGCCTGCGCCAGTCCTATGCGCGGGTCGGCAAGTTCGCGCTGATCAAACACCAGCGTTATGCCCATGCCAAGCAGTTCAAGCGCGCCAACCGGCAGCTCAAGCGGCTGCGCACCATACTGGGGGCGGTGATCCGCGACATCACCCGCAAGCTCGCCGGGCGGCCCGAACTGGTGCAGGTCTTCGCGCTGCCGCTCGCCCGCCGCGTCCGGGACCAGCGTCAGCGCGAGCGCGGCCGCAAGGTCTATTCCCTGCATGCCCCGGAGGTGGAGTGCATCGGCAAGGGCAAGGCCCACAAGCCCTACGAGTTCGGCGTCAAGGTCTCGGTCGCCACCACGCTCGAGCGCAGCCGTGGCGGCCAGTTCGTCACCCACGTCAAGGCGCTGCCCGGCAATCCCTATGACGGCCACACCCTGGAGACCGTCGTGCCCGCCATCGAAGAAACCATCGGCGTCACGCTCGCCAGGATCGTCGCCAATGCCGGCTACCGCGGCCACAACGCGCCCAAGGACAAGCACTTCAAGGTCCACGTCGCCGGCCAACGGCGCGGCCTCACCAAGCCCATCAAGCGGGCGCTGCGCCGGCGCGGCCATCGAGCCCGTCATCGACCACCTCAAGCAAGACCACCGCATGGGCCGCAACTTCCTGGTCTTCTCCGAAGGATGCTACACCCTCGCCGCTCGCCCCATATCATCTTCAGCCTCCTGCTCAACTGGCTGAGGCTTTTGTGGGCCTACTTCCTGGCAATGCTCACAACCCTGACGACACCACTGCTCCGACCCCGATCTGCATGATCGACGCCGAACCGGCTCCGTCACATCAGCAGCGGCCCTTTGCCTTCGGCAAAGCGACTTTCTTCACGGGCAATTAATTAAGAACTTGCTAATGTCAGCGCCCCGAAAGGTAGGCAAATACGGCGGCCCGGAAGGGGATCATGCCGTTCAATTGGGAAGAAGCGCTACCGCCTGCGAGCTTGGGAAAGGGAATCGCGATGGGGCTATTGATCGAGGCTGGGTTCGAGGTGTTATTCGCTCTCTTCCCTTGGCTGTAGAATATTTCAGAGTGTTTCCTGCCAATGGCAACTCGGGAGCGCAGAGAGGGGAGGGGCCGCCAATTTCCCGGAACAGACACCCGGTCCGGTCGCGCTTCGTAGGCGGACAACGTGTGACCTCCGCCAGAGCCCTAACAACTCGACGCGAGGCGGATATGGGCAGGGTTATAGGACCAGATGGACCTTGCGCGCCGATTGCCGCCAGGTGGGCGAAGCTCACGGATTAGCCATCTGATAGCTGACAGCTATCCTCGTACGAGACAGGGGGAGGGTGACGACTTGGCGGGAATAAGATGAGAACGGGCAATGGTAGGCAAGATGCGCGAACGTCGGGTTGGGCTTCGTTGGCCGGACGATTACAGAAGATTCACGGCCGACGTCCCGCGAGTCGGGTGCGGAACTCCGCGGGCGTCACCGCGTGAACTGCGCGGAAGCTGGCGGTCAGATGACTCTGACTGCTAAAACCGCACTCTTGAGCGATTTGGACGATGGGCATTTCCGACAGGCTTAACAGTTTGCGTGCCTGCTCCAGCCGCGCCGCCAGCACGTAGCGGTGAGTCGTCATGCCCACAGCCTCTTGGAACAGCCGCCGGAAATGCGGCTGGCTGACGCCCGCGCAACTGGCCAGGACATCCAACCTCAGGTCGCTCGCCAAGTTCTGGTGGATCAGGTTGAGCACCGCCTGGAGGCGCGAGAAGTGCGCATGGCGCGGGCTGATGCTGCCAACGCCAGGAGCAGTCAGTATCCGGTGGGTCTGTTCCAGCATCAGTGCTGCCAGTCGCGCCACAAAAGCCTGGTCCGCCCCCGATCCCTTGTGCAGTTCGCCCACCAGTTGTTGCGCCGCCGCACCTGTCAATTGATCGCTGAATGGCAGCGGCTGCGCGCGGGACTCGGCCAGAAGCTCAAGGTTGGCCATGATGTCGCTGCTGCAGTCGAGAAAGTAGAAGACCGCGAAGTCTACCGTGCCTGAGTAGTGCCAATGGGTGGGCATGCCACGCGGCACCAGTATCGACTGGGTAGGGAGGTTCTGGACGCGCCAGTTGCTCTGTTGGCCCTCATGTACCTGGCCGCCGCCGAACTGGCTTACCAGCGCGACGCATTCTGCCCCCGAAACGGTGCGCTCGATGGTCTGGTACATATAGCGCTCTACAAACAAGGCTACTTCGCCTTGGATCAGGCCTTCGAGAATGGGCATTTGGCCCAGTTCCTCCCGCACATGCAGCCAACAGGGTCGTGGCAATTCCCTCTCCTCCCCGATGAGCGAATTCTAATAAAGATACGCGCAGTTTCTAGAAGACACTAGCGCCGCTCAAGGCCGATATCACAGCCGAGAAAACAATGAGCGTGAGGCGCCGAAGAGAATGCAGCTGAAAACTCAATTGACCTTGCCGCATGTTGGTCTGACCGGCTTCGAAATTCCGCTCAGCGACGAAGAGGCCTCCATCCAAGCTTCGGTACACCGATTCGCCCGCGAGGTATTGCGGCCCTTGGGGAGCGAGCTGGACAAACTGGACGCTGGTCAGGTCATCGCTCCGGGCTCGCCCTATTACAGCGTCTTTGCCGAGTACGCCAAGCTGGGGCTTAAACCGGAACTTCTGGCGGAGCTGCCTCCGGAGATGGCTGTGCGAGTGGAGTCCCTGATCGGCGAGGAACTGGGCTGGGGCGATGCTGGCTTGGCCGTGTCGCTGGCCGTGGCCACATTTCCACTTCAGATGGCCGCCGCCGCCGGCAATCAGGAGCTGGTCGAACTGTGCACCGGCAAGATCGGCTGCTGGATGATCACGCATCCGGACAAGGGCAGTGACGTGCATGTATTCGACATGGCGCGCGAATGGGTCCCCGGTCAGCCTGGAAACAAGGGCAATGTGTGGGGGCAGCTGAGCGGCGGCGATATCGTGATCAACGGCCAGTGCTCCGCGTGGGTGTCCAATGGCGCCGTGGCCCAGGTGGCTCTCTGCTACATCAGCGCGGATTACGGAAATGGCTTCTTCGACCAGGATGGCCGTCCCCACGGCATGGTTGTGATCGTGCCCCTGGATCTGCCGGGTGTGACTCGCGGCAAGCCGCTCGACAAGATAGGTCAGCGTGCCCTGCCTCAGGGCGAGATCTATTTCGACAATGTGCGGGTGCCCAGACGCTACGCAGTGGCGTTGCAGGATGAGTACTACGGCAACATGGCGTCTGCCTGGTCCTATGCCGGTACCCATATGTCCCAGGTTTTCACCGGGCTGGCGCGCGCAGCTTTCGAGATGGCGTTGCAATACTGTCACGAGCGCAAACAGGGCGGCCGGCTGTTGATCGACCACCAACTGACCCGCTTCCGCCTCGGCGACATGCTGCGGCGGGTGGAGCTTGCACGCGCAGTGGCGCGTCGCTCACTGGCCTATGCGCGCCTCTCTCCCAGCGGGCATCCCTACGCCACGGCCTCGGCGAAAGTCACGGTCACCGGAGAGGCCATGTGCGTGGCCGACGAAGCACTGCAACTGTTCGGCGGAGCCGGCACGTCGCGCGAGTACCCCATCGAAAAGCTGTTCCGTGACGCCCGTGCCGCGCTGATCGAGGATGGCGAGAACCGGGTGCTCACCATGCGCTTGGGGCTGCTGGCTCAGCAGCTTTACGCCGAGGGTTGGGCGCAGAGCTGATCGCAGACGTCGAATTGATCATGAATATCGGGGAGAGAATGCAATGGCTAAGCACCCAGTAGTCGTATACGGCGCCAGTGGCTACACCGGCATGTTGATCATGGACTGGCTGATCGACCAGAATATCCCCTTCACTGCCGTGGCTCGTAACGCCGGCCGTGTGAAGGAGATGATGGCCCAGCGCGTGGTGCGGCTGGAATCCGCCAACTATGAGGTTGTCGAGGCAGAGCACAACGTTGACAGCCTGGCAAAGGCCTTCAGCGGCGCCAAGGTGGTGTGCAATACCGTGGGGCCTTTCGTCAACTACGGTCTGGTGGCTGTCGAGGCGGCGCTGAAGGCCGGCTGCCACCATATCGATACCACCGGCGAGCAGGAATATGTCCGTGCGGTGCGCGACGGGTTCGGTGAGCAGTTCCGTCAGGCAGGCCTGCTGGTGTCGCCGTCGCTGGCCTACATGTATACCTTCGCCGAGATTGCCGCCCAACTGGCCCTGGAGCACCCGGGCATCGATGCGCTGGAAACCACGACCCTGTGTCGGGGGCCGCGCGAGGGTGCCGCCGGCGTTACGGTCGGTTCCACTGCTTCCATTTTCGAGATGCTGCGCGCCCGGCAATACTATTTGTGGGACGGCAAGCTGAAGGAGCATGCGGCCCATGCCTCCTTCCAGATTACCTCGCCGCACTTCATGCAGCCTGTGTTTTCCCTGCCCTGGGGGGGCACCTCGCTGCCGATCTATTTCGAAAACGATCCTCGCGTGCGCAGCTGCGTCTCCTGCGTCGGCTTCTATGACAACGACGTGATGCAGAAGTTGCACCAGCTGGGATACAAATGGGAGCAGGAATACAAGGACCTGCCTAAGGAACACCAGGACGAGGTGATCAGGCAGGTGGTCGAGTCCACCACCCCCAGCATGCCGCCGCGCGAGCGTACCACCCAGGTCCGTATGGTGGACACCGCCGTCGGTCGTGGCCAGTTGTCCGCCGTGCGTGCCGAAGTCTTCGGTACCACCGCCTATATCGCCACCGGTGCCCTGCAGACCGCAGCGGCGATCAAGCTGCTCGAGGGCGACACCGACAAGGTGGGTTTTGCCTCCGCCTCCAAGGCGTTCGGCCACCGCTATCTGCTGGGCTTCCTCGAGGAGCGCGGCCTGGCCCGCGCCACCGTCACCCGGCTGTAACGACATATCGGAAATCGGGCTCAAGCCTCGAAAACAACGATCGGCCCCGGGCGAAGACTTTGCTGCCGGGGCCGTTCGCAAAGCATTCACCGATCAGGCCGTTGCCCGAACGGTCATCGGTGGCTGGGCCGCTGCCGCGCTGGACCCGGCGCTATTGGGATTTGTGAGGAGCAGACGCATGGCCATCATTGATTTTTTCGACCACGGCTGGCGTGGCAACCCGCAGGGCGTTGCTTATATCCAGGACGATCGCCACTACAGTTTCAGCGAGGTGGGCGAACTTTCCTGCCGCATCGCCAACGCCCTGTTGGCGGAAGGCTTCAGCAAGGAGACCAAGGGCGCCGTCTGGGCCGGCAACGACGTCAAGGCCTGGACCTGCACCTTGGGGCTGTGGCGCGCCAACATGTGCTGGATTCCGGTGGGCGCACGCAATGCAGTGGAAGAAAACCACTATGTGCTGGACGTCTTCGACTGCGAGGTGTTGCTCTTCCAGCAGGTTTTCGCTGACATTGTCGCCGGCCTGCAGCCCCGTCTGCCCAAGATCAAGCGCTGGATCTGCATCGATGGTGAGGCGCCGGGAGTCGCCGCCTGCATCTCGCTGGACCGCTGGGTGGAAAACCAGCCCACCGGCAAGCCTGACGTGGCGGTGGACCTGGACGACGTTATCATGCTGTCCGCCACCGGCGGTACCACAGGTGCGCCCAAGGGGGTGATGAACACCCACCGCAGCGTCCAGACTTTTTGCGCGCATTTCATCATGCGCTGCACTTATGGCGGCAACGAGCGCCCGGTAAATCTGGCAGCGGCGCCCATGACCCATACGGCCGGCCTGCTGTCGCTGCCCTGCAGCGCGCTGGGCGGCACGGTCGTGGTGGTGACCAAACCGGATCCTACTCTGTTGCTGGGCGCCATTCCCAAATATCGGGTGACGGAGTTCTTCCTGCCGCCTACGGTGATTTACCGCCTGCTTGACATCCCCACCCTGAAGGAAAAGGTGGACTTCTCGTCGCTGAAATACTTCCTGTATGGGGCCGCGCCCATGTCGGTGGAAAAGCTCAAGCTGGCGATCGATACCTTCGGCCCGGTCATGACGGGCGGCTATGGCCAGACCGAAGCGCCGGCCTCCATCGCCTTCCTGCGCCCGGACGAGCACCTTGACGGCAGCGGGAACATTGCCTCGGACGAGCGCCTGTCCTCCGTGGGCCGACCTAACCCGCTGATCCGCTGTGAAATCATGGACGATGACGGCGGAATCCTGCCCCAGGGTGAGAGCGGCGAAATCTGCGTGCGCGGCGACCTTGTGATGAAAGGCTATTACCACGCGCCGGACAAGACTGCGGAGACCATCATCGACGGTTGGCTACACACCGGCGATATTGGCCATATCGATGCCGAGGGTTACCTCCATATCACCGACCGCAAGAAAGACATGATCATCTCCGGCGGCTTCAACGTCTATCCGAGCGAAGTGGAGCAGGTGATCTGGAGCCATCCGGCGGTGCAGGACTGCGCGGTGATTGGCGTGCCTGACAAGCATTGGGGCGAGGCGGTAAAGGCCGTGGTGGAGCTTGGCGCAGGACAGAAAGTCGATGCAGAGGCATTGATCGCTTTGTGCAAGGAAAGACTTGGCTCGATGAAGGCGCCCAAGTCAGTTGACTTCGTCAAGGCACTGCCTCGCAGCCCGGTGGGCAAGGTATTGAAAAAAGACCTGCGCGCGCAGTACTGGCAGAACAGCGGCCGGAAAATTTAGCGCCGGCCTGGGATGCCGCTTCGTTACACCCGAGTGGCGGGGCCTGAGCATCTGGGCCGATGTCGTCGCCCGCAGGACTCCGAAATCAGATAAAGAACATGAGCAATACCTATATTGCGGGCATCGCTATGACCGTATTCGGCCGCCAGCCGGAGCGGGCCCTCGAAGACCTGGCCGGTGAGGCTCTCAGCGGCGCCCTGAAGGATGCTGGCTGCAACAGCGAGGATATCGAAGTTGCCTACTATTCGGGTATGACCAACGGCTTGTTGCAGGGGCAGATATCCATTCCCGGCCAAGTCGTCTTCAGCAAGATCGGTATCCATAGCATTCCGGTGTTCAACGTGGAAAATGCCTGCGCCTCAGGCAGCTCGGCGGTCCACCTGGCGGTGCAGAGCCTGAAGGCCGGCGTTGCGGACGTGGCCTTGGCATTGGGGGCGGAGAAGATGAACGTCCCCGACAAGGCGAAAGCCTTCGCCATCTTCGAGGGCGGCTGGGATGTGTCGCGGGCGGAGGAAAATTATCAGACTCTGGTGAAGATGGGAGAAGGGGTAGAGGTTCCCGAGGGGACGGAATCGGACAGGCCCTACAGCAGATTCATGGCCATCTACGCTGCCATGTGCCGCTTCCATATGAAAACCTTCGGCACAACGCAGCGGCAGATCGCTTCGGTGTCCGCCAAGAATCACGGCCACTCGGTGCACAACCCCTACTCTCAGTACCGCAAGCCTTTCACAGTCGAGGATGTCCTCGCCGCCGCCCCGATTACGTACCCGATCACCCTGCCCATGTGCGCGCCGCTGTCCGATGGTGCCGCTGCGGCCATCCTGTGCAACGAGGAGGGGCTCAGGCGCATCGGCGCCGATAGAAGCCGCTGCATCAGAGTGGCTGCCAGCGTCGTCCAGAGCTTCAGCCATCGGCCGCTGGATAAGCCGGAGCTGCACGTTGGTCGGCGCGCAGCCGACCTGGCCTACGAGATGGCTGGGCTGGGTCCGCAGGATATGGATGTGGCCGAGGTCCACGACGCTTCCGCCATGGGCGAGATCGTACAGGCGGAAAACCTGCGCCTCGTGCCTTTCGGGGAAGGCGGCCCGGCAGCGGAACGCGGCGACTTCACCCTCGGAGGGCGCATTCCCATCAACACCTCCGGCGGGCTGGAATCCAAAGGCCATCCGCTGGGTGCCACTGGCATAGGCCAGTTGTACGAACTGGTGACGCAATTGCGCGGAGAAACCGGCGAGCGTCAGGTCGAGGGCGCACAACACGCCATCCAGGAAAACGGTGGTGGTTTGATGGGGGTCGAGGAAGCTGCGTTGGCCATCCACATCCTCAGCAAATAGGTGTCAAGCGTAAATGAGCAATATCCTAAAAGTTGGCTGCTTGGCCATATATGGGCTGGCGATCGCCGGTTTCTTCATATCACTGCCCTTCGGCATCGAAACGCCACTGCGTTGTCTAGCAATCATTCTGCTCGGTGTACATCTGGTGGAGGCATTGGTCATGTTCCGCCATGTCCGCCGGTATCCGGGCTCCTTAGTGGCAAGCCTCGTATTAACGCTGCTGTTCGGTTTCCTGCACTGGTGGCCGTTGCGCAGCGACAAGAGTTCGACTTTCCGGCGCGCCGGCCAATCTTCAAGGGAGATGAACATGTTTGAGAACAAAGTCGTAGTAATCACCGGTGCCGGTTCCGGAATAGGCCGGGCATTGGCCGTGCAATTTGCCGAGGCCGGCGCCCGTCTTGCGTTGTCTGATATCGACGATTTGGCCCTGGCGGAAACCTTGAAGCAACTGCCGTCGGGGGCAGATGCGCGTACCTACATAGTGAATGTTGCCGTTCGTTCTGAGGTATTCGCCCATGCAGATGCGATAAAGCGCGATTTCGGGACCGCGCATTACATAATAAATAACGCCGGAGCTACTGTTGTCGGCACTGTGGCCAACACGGATATCGAAGAGTACGAGTGGCAGTTGAATATCAATCTTTACGGCGTTCTCTACGGTACCAAGGCATTCCTGCCGATGCTGCTGCAGCAGAGCGAAGGTTGTATCGTCAATATTTCCAGCATCTTCGGCCTGCTCTCCTATCCCTGCCAGAGTGCCTATAACATGTCCAAGTTCGCGGTGCGCGGCCTCACCGAGTGCCTGTGGCAGGAACTGAGAGGCACCGGCGTGCGCGCGGTGTGTGTGCATCCGGGTGGTATCAGAACCAACATCGAGCGCGCCGGCAGGCGGGTGAAGTCTGCCGGGAAGATGGAGGACCTATTTGCGACCAAGGTAAAGAAGATGCTGGTGACGCCGCCAGACAAGTGCGCGGCGGACATTATCCGAGGGTTGCGCAAGGGGAAGGAGCGCATTCTCACCGGCTACCTGTCACGTACCACTTACTGGATGGTGCGACTTCTACCCAATAGCTATCCGGCGATTTTGCGCCGGTTGGGTTGATGAAGCCGTCCTGAACAGGCTCTTGCTTGGGCCGAGCTTTCCAGCCTTGGCCGGGCTGGCAGGCAGGCATCATGCGGTGTACGCCACTGAGCTCGATATCGGCATCGACGACCTCCTGGTGGGCTTCGACAACACCGGCAAGCTGAGACTTGGCCCATCAGGTCAAGAACCAGCGACTTAGGACGATTGCCGGGCAAGTGACTTCGCTTCGGCTTCATGATGTAGTTCCACAAGTCCTGGTGCAGGGGGCCTTCGGCGGCGACCACCGTGGGCCGGCGGCCGCGTCCATTGGGCGGCTACCGGGGTAAGCCGCTCGTGTCGCCGCTACACTAAGTAGTGGACGCGCCCGCTCGTCCTCCAGGTCATTTCCAGTCACTGGTCGGGTGGGTCAGGTTGGTGACGACGCCGCAAGCATTGTACTTGAGGCGATCATTTGTTGCCCCGCTGCAGCTTGGGCCGTCGCTTGGCCCTCCGCCACCTTCACGGTGGGATGCGCGAATTCGATCCCGTTTTCATCGAATACCTTCTTGATCAACGGGTAGGCCTTTTTGCGGACGGCGCTTTGAGAGCCAGGCTTCGTTGTGGTCCTTAGTTTCAGCTGTATGCCGTAGGTTCCGAAATCGCTCACGGCCTGCATCTTCAAGGGCTCGATGATCAAGGGAGCCAGCTCGGGGTCTTCCGCTAGCTGCACGCCGACCCGCTTGATCAGTTTGCGCGCCTTTTCGAGGTCGGTGTTGTAGGTCACAGTGATAAGGAGTTTGTCGATCGCATAGTCGCGGCTGACATTCTGGACTGCGCCGAGTGCGCTGAAGGGGATAGTATATACTGGGCCGTTGTGGTGACGCAGCCGTATCGATCGCAGGCTAAACGATTCCACGGTCCCGGTGTAGGTGCCCGACACGATGTACTCGCCCACGCGAAACGCATCGTCCAGAAGATAGAAAACGCCGCTGATCACGTCTTTCACAAGAGTCTGGGCGCCAAATCCGATCGCCAAGCCAACAACGCCGGCGCTTGCGATCAAAGGCCCGATTTCGACGCCGAGCGTTGACAATATCATCAGGACGGCAAGCGTTGCAAAAAACACCATTGCAAAGTTTCGTGCGACCGGCAGGAGGGTCCGGAACCTTGCTTGCCGGATTCCGACAGGCGAGCCGGAAGATGCACTTTCATCCACCCGGGAGATTTTCAGGTCGATCGCGGTTCGCGTGAATTGCCACAGGACGTCAAAGGCAAACAGGATGACAAGGACTGTCAGAAGAGCGCGCGCGACGTTCGAAATTGGATCGCCCCCCGCCGTCAGGTGCGAGAAGCTGATTTCCCACGCTCCCGCAAGGATCCACAACGAGATCCCGATCAACGCTGCTCTCAGCAGCGTATCGACAACCACGACTGAAGTGGATGCAATTGCGCCCGTCCGGTCATCGTGTTCCGCCAGAAACAGGTGTTGAGTCAACTTCCTCGCGGCACTGAGCGCTATCGGCGTAAGAACAGCAATCGCCAACAGCCAGAAGAGGCGCATCGCATCGGCTACCCACACCGTCCACAGCATAATCAGGAAAAACGTGGCGACCCAGCGGTGCGCCAGGTGGCGCTGGGTTGGGCTTTCAGGCGACGGATCGTGTATTCGTCCCGCCCGCCAGATTGCGGCCAACCCTATCGCGAGCAATCCCAGGCCCAGCACATACGAAACGAGGTCCGTCGCGAGTGGATGCATACCGGTGAGGCGCGTTGCTTCCGCGATGGCGCTTCCGAGAGCGAACCACCCCGCCGCAGCGACCATCCAGAAACAGCTAGGATCTTTCCCCGCGCGACATCCTGTCGATGTGTCGTACTGGACGGATGCGGCGACTACCGCAGCTCTCGCGAACACCCACACAGCACAAGCTGTAAGGAAGCTCAGCAGGACCGACTCCGATAGCCGATCATGCTCCAGCAATAAGAGCGGTGCAAAGCAAGCAATGCAAAAGGCCAGCATGCCAACCGATTCACGGATGATCGACGCTCCCAGCCGTCGGCGTCGCTTTGATCCGAGGTCCCGACCCTCAGAATCTGGCAGTCGCCGATCAGGCATAACCTGACGTTTCGCGATCGCCTGTGCGGCAAATCCCAAGCCGGCAAACACGAAGAACGCGATAAGAATCGACAACGGCGCCGATCCGCCGCTGGCATCACGCAGCCGTTGAATTGCCTGTCGGATCTCGATGCCGAGTTTGGGTACGGCCCGTGCAAGATCCGCCAGATGAACCCGGGTCGCGGCGAGACGCTCTGAAAACGCTCGACCGAACGATGCCTCCGTTATAGCGCCCGGTTCAGCAGGGACTATTGCTGAAGCCTGCTGCCCTCGGAGCCATTCCTGAACGTCGGTCTTCCCCAACAGCCTTAGAAATTCCTGCACATCGGGGGACTGCTCCGCACTGTTGGCAGGATTCCCGAATGCCAGAGCGGGAGGCGCCAAAAGAAAGACGAAAAGAACGGCCGCGATGCGGAAAGACTGCACTATCGCTCCCAAAATCATCCCAAACTCGCTGGTTACTGGACCCCGAGGTGCAATCGATGAGCACACCAGGGACATTCTGAAATCCGCGAGCGTGCGTCGAAAGTTGATGACCAATGGGGTCGGTCGTTGCTGCGTGCTTGTCATCTCACGCCGCCCTGCGGCTGCACAATCTGAGTGCGTTACGCCAACGTCGCTACGCTATCCCGCGGTTCCCCGAAAAGGCTATAGCGGCCGTTGCGAGCTTCCCCGATCAGCATCGCGACGAAGTCGAGATTGTCGAATATGTCACGGAAATCCGCATCAATGTCGACGATCGGCAGGCCGAATTGCGACGTCTCGCCCGAAAGTCCTGCCGCCCAGAAATAGGGCGTGACCGAATACGTCCACGACAGGGGCTGTGTCCGGCGCCCCGGCGGAAATGAGATCCGCCGTGACGGCCGAGGTTGATGAAAGAGCCGCCGAAAGAAAGCAGGCTTGGACGAGGCTTTCGCGTAAAGCTCCTTCATGCAAACTTAGTCGGCTCAATAACAGAGGGGGTACGGATAGTAGCCGCAGGCCGGATGCGGATAGTAGGGTGCTGCGGCGGCGGCACCAGCAGCTGCTCCGGCATACCACGCGCCACGATAAGCCGTCCGCCGCGCCATTCCCGCGAACGACAAGGGCGTGAACGGCATGCCGATGATGTCGATGAAGGTCGATGCCGGGCCTTCCGCGCCATCCAGGTTGCCTTCGAGCACGTCGACCGCGAAGGTCAGCGTGTCTCCCTCGAGCTTCGGGGACTTCAGGGTGACAACGACATCGGCCACGGATGCCCCGTCATTGCTAAGGACAGAAACCGTCGCGTTCGGCGGGTCCTTGGCGAAGCTGTCCGAACCGCTCGCCCATTCTTCGAGCAGATGGTGGGTGAGCACATGGCCGGCTGCTCTGACCGGACGGTCGGCGAACACGATCGAATTTGTCGAGACGCCGGTCAGAACGAGCTGCCCTTCCGCGAGCTTGGCGCCACGGGAGTTGAGCACGATCAGTGACGGCTCCATCTGCGTTTTGGCAACGCCGATCTGCTTGCTGGCAGGAGACGCGATGGCGTCTTGGGCAAGGCTTGGGCCTGCGGAAAAGCAGGTTGCGGCGAGCACAAGCGTCAACAACATAGCGTTCTTCAATCGCATGGGCATAACTCTCCTATTCAGTGGTTGTTTTTGACGCTCCCGCCTGTACGAGAGGGCATCATTTCTTGGGAAAGAGCAGCGTAATCCCGGTTCTAAACCCCCAGCCGTCAGGTCCGCCATCCGGGCTTACCGCCCAATTACGGACGCCGGCCATGAGGCTTACGGGAACCTTGTCCAGCTTGACGATCTTTGAAACCGTGAAGTTCACCGGGACCGACCAGTCCTCGGCTTCCCAGTCGTAAGTGCTTTCGGTGTTCAGGGTGAACGTCCAGGCATCATGTGTCGTATAAGAGACAAATGGCTGCATATATGTGGAGTTTATGTCGCCTTGGCCATTGTCACCTGCGAATGACCAGATCTGATTGGCCAGCATGCCGACCGTCCACCCGTCAAACTGCTTGAGGACGACACCCGTTGGGCCCGCTCCCCATTGGTTGCTTCCCAGCAGCGAATCGGTGGCGGTTGGGATGAGGAAGGCGGGCCCGATACCCCAGATGATGCCGCCGGCTGACGGTTTCTTCGGCGAGAAGAACAGGCTCTGCGTTATGTCGCCGAGGCCGAACTGGTCGCCGGAGGGGCCCGCTACGTCATTCTGCCAGGCAATCGGCAGAATGGTGCGCGATATCAGGTTCCAGTCGTCGTTCAGAGAAAATGGGATCACCGGCTGGACATTGACATACGACTTTTTGCCATCGTCCGGACCGTACCCGCTATCGTAGTTGAATTGGAACGGCGCGCTGATCAACGAAGCGATGGGATTGGATAGCTTCTTGGCGAGTTCTTGCACATCGTCATCGGCATATGCAGGAACCGAGCATCCGAAACTGGCTGCGACCAGCAAACGGACGCAAAGGCCCTTAGGAATGGCTCTCATCAAGCGACATCCTTCATGCGCGGTTGCAGATTTCTCGTTGGTTCAGTCGATATAGACGACGACGTAGCGCCCATCGTAGGGCTGGTAGTAAACACCACCGCACTGCCAGATTACGACGCTGTTGACCGAGGTCCGTACGCAGCCCGCCGGCAACGCAGACACATAGATAGTCGAACGGCGGATGACGCGCCGCGTCGTTCGGCGCGCCACACCGGCTACACTCCCGGGCGTCACCGGATGTCCGATGACCGCATTGGCCTCGGACACAAAAGCGCCGATCGGTAACGGCAAGATGCTGTCGGCGACAAGCATCGCAGCTCCAGTGACCACCGCGGGAACAAGTTTACTGTGCAGCTTGCGCATCGTCATTCTCCGGGCTCGAGCGACAGTTCGCCGGTCGCGTCCGCGTGCATCTGGTCGACCCTCTTTGCGTCAACGGGCGGCGTGAAGGTGAACTGCGCGGGGTCGACCCCGTCGCTCTTCCAGTTGGTCAGCCTCAGGGAATACTCGGGGGCGCCAGTCACCCATTTGGTAGTGATGACGTATTTCAACGGGAACGGCTTATCGCTCTTGCTGATCCAGATCTGCCAATCGACGACATCGGTTCTGAAGGCGAGATGATCGCACTCGACCCCACCGATAAAAGCCGAGCCGACCACAGCTCCCTCGGTCACTCCGTCGGTGAGCACTGCATAAGGATCGCTTGCCAGCAGATCGGCGCCTGTCGCATCGAAACCCGTCGACGCCCGAAGCTCCTCAACGGCTTCTTCGACGCCGGTCCCTGGACTCTCCAACTGGGCGTAGGCGTTCATCGCCTTCCCATAGAGCGATATCGTCTTGCCGTCGGAGACCAGCTCGGTGTCGGCGAACGGCCCCTTGCGCGTCACCCGAAAACCGTTCGCGCGGTCGAGCGCGATGGAGCCCGACGCGCTGTACTGTATCTTCTGTCCATCGAGGGTGACGATCTCGTGGTCGGTATCGTAATTGACGCTGAGCACCGGAAGCGCCTTCAGGTTCTCGGTCATCGCCAGCAGGATCTTGTTCGCCTCCGGGTCGATTGCTTCCTGCGCCAGCGCAGATGAAGCTGTCGGATGTGCGATTTCAACAACGATAGCAACCGCATATGTCGCCAATGCGCGCCGTAGCTGTTTCGGGCAAAGCATCCTCTTACCTCAATATTCCGCTATCGGTGGCCGACCGGATTGGAGAACAGTTGTTGCATCCTTGGCCGCCAGCCTCGGATGCATAACGCTGCAGCGTTTGGTTTACGGCGAAGCGAGCATCTGCCCGCCTCGCTTCGATTCTTCCCCTGCGCTAGGGCCTACTTGACCAATTCGATCTCACTCGGCCGCCACGATTTGTCGAAGAACGACTCCCGCGGGCTATAGAGGCGCAGGATCGTGAACCAGCCCTTTTTCGGGTCCGTCTGGATCCAGTTGCCGCGTGTGACGCCCTCGGGCTGCTCGGGCGCGAACCAGATGGTGGTAGAGCCATCGGCGCCGGCCTCGGCGGCGGGCGACGGAAAACTCTGGCTGCCGGCGCGTGGATAACGCTGCGGCGTGTCGAGCATTGAGCGGGTCATGTTGTCGTAAACGGTGAACGACCAGAAGTTCGCCTCCGGGATGCCCTTGGGCAGTGTCACCTTGTATGTCCTGGCGCCGTCGAAATGGTTCTTGTCGGCGTCGGTGATTGCCAGCAGGTATTGCGAGCCGATGCCGGGAAGCCGCATCGCCATTGCGGGCGAGATGCCTGTGATGCCGTAGAAAAAGTTCGTGCGTGCATCCATCGTGCGGTAGCCGGTCGGCGGGAAAGGCTTGACTCCCTCAGCGGTGATCTCCGGAATTGGCGTCTCGAACTCGTAGCCGGTGCTGAACAGGAAGTTGAACCAGGACGAACCAGGATAATAGAACCAGCTCTCGTTCCGCGGATTCATGAACAGGGTGCGCGAGGTGGCGTTGGCAACCGCCAGCGCCTCCGTCATGATCTTCTTCATCCGCTCGTCGGGAGCGAAAGGCTTGCCCTTGACGATGCCCAGCGCAGCTACCGGACCCATCAGTTCGGGATCGAGCGACGTGGCGGGCTCGCTCTGCACGACCTCGTTCAGCATCTCATAGAACGTCCAGTCGCTGGGCGGGATGGTGTTCATCACCTTGCCGCTGCCTTCGTGGAACACGGTCGCCGGCGGCGGAACGACCCGGCCGAGCCGCGCCTTCCCAGCGAGGAATTCGGCGATCGGGGTGCCAACGCCGCCGACCTCAAAAGGATACACTTTGGTGTGCTGCTTGATCGTCTCGACGACCGGCTTGGGATCGCTGTGGTTTTCCAGGAATGACCGGCCGAACCAGAGGATGGTGTTGGTCCGCGCCTTGGCAACGTAGAAGCCGCCTTCCGGCAGGGGGCCATCGTAGTCGGGCGGCACGATCAGGTACTTGCCGCCGACGCCGCGGTCGGGTCCCGGCGCGCCAAGGTCGATCACCCAGCGGAACCACGCATCCTGTACGATGCCGAGGAAATCCGGCGGCGTCTCGATGACCACCGGACCCTTGGTAAGATCGAGATAGCCCATGACGTAGATGGTGTCGGCATTCGCGGTAAGGAACAGCGACTTCGCGTCCATCAGCTCGGAGAAGACGAGCACCTCGTTCTCCTTCATGCCGATGCCCTGCATGCTCTTCTTCAGCGCATGGATGCTGACGCCACGCAGATTGTCCATGAAAGCGCGGAAGGCGTAAGTGCCATCGAGGTTGTCATAGAGTTTTTGCGCGGTCGCGTCGCTCGCCACCCCGTCCTTGAACTCAAGCGCGCCAAGCGCGGTCTCAACCTTGTCTGGCGTCGAGATGGATTGAGGGATCTCGGGCGCCTGCGCCTGCGCAAAGGTCGTCTGAGCGGCCAGCAACAAAATACCGGCGGATATACTAAACCTTTTCATCGTGATCCCTCTCGTCGAATTCGCCGGCATCCTGATTGCTGCCGGCAGCCGCTTTTGGACCTACATCAGCCGATTCTGTTGCGTCCTGTCATTTCACGACAACGCCTTGCTCGCTTAGTCTGCGAAAATCGGTCGGCGATACTCCGGTCCACTGACGGAAGGCGCGTGTGAAATTGGCCGAATCGGAGTAGCCGAGTTCGCCGGCGACATCGATGATCTTGACCTTCGGATCGGAGATCAGCCGTAACGCTTGCTCGAACCGGACTTCGGCCAGCAGTCCAGAGTACTCCTCATCTGTTTCCAAAAGTCGCCGCTGCAGGGTTCGGGGATGCATTCCTACTGCTCTGGCGGTCTGGCCGAGGTGCCACTGCCCATGCTTCATCAGCGCTGTGATCACCTGCTTGACCGATCCGGCGAAATCACCAGCTGGCGCACTTGATTCAAAGGCGGTGTCTTCGCGTTCGGCGCCACGAAGGATCAGGATTCGGGGCCAGTTCCAGGGCAAGCTCAGAAATCGGGCGGGAAAGACAATGCCTACGAATTCGGACTGTCGAACATCGGCTCCTTGGAATGCCTTCCGCATCACCTCGGCGTCGAGGGTCGCATCAGGCGAAAGAACCTGGTCCGGTTGCCATGCCGGTCCGGCCGCAAGCCGGACTAAATCTCGCAGCAGTAACAGCACGCATTGCCGGGCGATGTGACTGCCCGGTCCGGTTTGGCTGGCATAGGCATGAAAGATGAATACGCTCGGCCCCCTTTGCGACCACCAGACATGCTCAGCAGAACTGTACAGAGAGAATTTCGCGCGGATTTTTCCGAGCGCATCGTGCAAGGTCAAGGATCGCAACAGGCTCCTGCCAAAGGCGCCCAGGCTGTCAACCCGCATACGCTGACCAACGACAAAGCCAAGGTCCGCCAGGCCGGCGGAGCGGGCGCTCCTGTCCAGGAAGGCGTGCGCCAAATGAATGGGAATGAGCGCTTCCGGATCCTGGCGTACAATCGCAGGTAGCAATGCTTCCGCCGGCGCCCCCCCGACCGAGGCACCGATGTCGTCCAAGAATTGAACAAACGGAACATACGCGCTGCCGCGAACCTGTGGAACAGCGGGCATGATGTTGACTTCCCCCCTTGTACATGTCCGGGCGAGTCGCCCGCAGTGCGCTCTGCGCAGGCCCGCTGACCTCACGTCAACTTAACGGCAGCAATCAGAAATGTCACCGGGAACGGACTCGTCTTCGGATGGGAATTCCGCTGACTTGACCATGATCGGTTTTTGTCGCAACGGCGGAATTGGGACGCAGAATGGTCGTTTGCGCTGGTGGTTATGTGGCGAGAATGGCGAACTGTTCGGCCAGGGAAGGGTTCGGATTGAAGGCGCACCTCGCCTGTCGTTTCCGCATCATGTGGACCATATTTCTCCACCCTTACTGTCTGACTTCCCGTGCCTGTGGCGTACCGCGCCCTCGCACGAGGGCGCTCCTGATTCAAAGGAGAACCATCATGCTCATCGCTCTCGAAGCGCTCGCCGCCACCTTCGCCATCCTGGCCGCCGCGCAGGCGCTATCGTGGGCCTCCTGTCCGAACTGCCGATGTCGGTCATTCTGGCCATCGCCGGCATCGCGTTTGTCCTGATTCAGCTTTTCGGTGGCTGACTAAGGCTTATCGCACCCGACCGGGCGGAGCTGGTCGGGGTTGCGCAGCGCGGGCGGGTGCGGCTCGGCGCAAGCCGACTCCGAACAGATCCGCATCACGATTATCGAAGCGCCTCCAGTAAAAGGCAGCGTCGCCAGCGTCACAACACGAGCAGGTTCGAAAGAGCCCCACGCATTCTTGTGGCTCTTTTTAACTTGCGTTACACGCATCCGAGAAGGGGAAGGAAACGATCTACATGTTTAGATTGTAGGGGGAGTTTTTGATCAGCGACGGAGGGGCTGCAAAAAGAGAGATCGAACTTTCTCTCGCTGACTGCCGTGACCAGCTCGCGCGCATCCTGAACAGCTCGGATTTCGACGCGAGCGACCGCGAGCGCCGGTTTCTCGGCTACGTCGTCGATGAGACTCTGGCCGGGCGCGGCAATCGCATCAAAGCCTATTCGATCGCCGTCGAAGTGTTCGGGCGGGACGCTTCCTTCGACCCGCAATCCGACCCGATCGTTCGTGTCGAAGCCGGCCACCTGCGCAGGGCGATCGAGCGATATTACCTGACCGCAGGCCAGACCGATCCCATATTGATCACCATTCCAAAGGGCGGCTACGTTCCCAACTTCTCCCTGCGCACGATGCCTTCTCCCCAGGTTGAGGAAGAACCCGTCGCAACACCTGCTTCCGCGCCATCTCCGCCACGGCAACGAAGCGACGCTTACTTTGCCATGGCGGCCACCGTATTGGCCGCAGCAGTCATCGCATTTGCATGGTGGGGATATTGGTCCAGATCCGCTCCGACCAAGCCGGAAGTGCCACGTTTGCTGGTGGAATGGTTCGACGATCTGTCCGGGAAAAGCGAGTCTGCCGCCTTTGCGCGCGGCCTTACTCAGGAGATCATCAGCCAACTCTCGAAGTTCAAGGACGTCGTCGTCGTTCAGACGCGAGACCCGGCGGCAGTTCCGCAAGCACGATATGTCCTGGCCGGAAGCGTGGACCTGTCGGCCGACAGATTCCGCTTTCGGGTCCGTATGTTCAACAAGGCGGACGGCTCCGTGCTCTGGGCTCAAAGCTACGACGGGGCAACGACGGTGCCCGATCTTCTGAAAGCTCAGGCCGACGTTGCCCAGAACGTGGCAACCAGCCTGGCACAGTCCTATGGGGTCATCTTCCAGGCGGACGCCGGACGGGCCGTTTCCAACGCTCCGGACGACTGGACCGCATATTCCTGTACGCTTTCATTTTATTCCTATCGCGCCGATTACGATTCAGCCGCTCGTTCGTCGGCGCGCTCCTGTCTCGAGAGAGCCGTCGAGCGCTTTCCCGCCTACGCGACCGCTTGGGCACTTCTGTCGCAGATCTATGTCGACGATATCCGGTTCAGCTATCCGT
>VFQN01002237.1_pt1 | contig 30460 bp, 44 predicted proteins | sample 3512371 | NCBI WGS metagenome assembly VFQN01 (sample SAMN10412370, study PRJNA504923) | tailings metagenome | isolation source: Replicate 2 from Balatoc abandoned mine | place: Philippines: Itogon, Benguet | collected 2017-08-28 | reverse complement strand
TCTCCCGAGTGGGACGGGGCTGGGCCCTGGAAGGGGACCAAAACTGTAAATCCATACATACATAGGCCATTCTTGCCGCTCTCTCACACAGGCCACTGGAAGGGTGCTGGAGCACGTGCGCCGCAGGGCTTAGGCCCTGCCTCGACCATGCCACAACTACCAGGCCCCCACGCCAAAGCGTTGCCCTCCAGTCCCTCGTCCAGTGCCCTCGAAACAAGAACTCCTGCTTGGGCGTGATGCCGACCATTGAGTGATCAAGCTACCAGATGCGTCCTGCAAACGCATTGCGCTGAACGAGGGTCGCCGTCACGGCATCTGCCGTAGCGCCACGGCCTCAGCTCTGGTGGCGGCCTTGGGTACTTGCACCAGCAGCCCACCACACTCCCACTGCTCAATGCTGCAGGCCTACAGCGCACCTGGGCTTGGCAGTGCCTGCTTGCCCCTGCTGCATAGTGCGTAGTGTGACAGCAGACGTGAACAGCAACAGTATATAGTTCTCATTTGTTCAGAAGTGCAGACATTGAACCTAGGCAGCCTCTGTAGAGCAGCGCACTGTGTGTTGAATGGCACTGTCGCATGCAGCTGGCATGCAGCATGCAGCGTGGTGCTCCGCGTGCCGGAGCCTTCAGGACGACAGCGGACCTACCTCTTGGGTTCGCAGTTATATAGTTGGCTTTACATTTTGTGCACAACAGTTGAAGTACTCACAATGGTGAATACGCGTCTCTAGTCTACACGCCTAGTCCTTCCATGCCAGAGAAGGGCGTGTAGGGATGGCCAGATCATACGGCTTGGCAATTTTCAGCCCTGGTCTAGAGGAGGTGCTGCTAATAAAGCGCGAGGATCCGCAGGGGCCCTCCTGGTCGTTTCCATTCGCCCCCGCTGAGGCGACATCGCACCTAGCTGCTGCCACAGCGGCCGTCAAAGAGCTTATTGGAACCGATGTATCTGGTAAAATAACTCGCAACTGGATCGAGGTGGAGGTAAGCAATTCAAGGTCAGGTCCTGGAGGCTGCACGTGCACTGCAGAGGGAGGTACTCACTCAACGCTAGGAAGCCCCTTCCCGACATGAGACAACCCACATGGGCAGGCCTCAAAAGCGTGTACAACCATGCATCTGAGTACAACCTCCTCTGCGCTCGCAGCCACTTCCAACAGCTCGTTCCACCCTGTGCCCTGCAACTGCACAGGTGGAGCTTCCGCAGCCCTCGCTGGTACGGCTGTACGTGGCCCTGAGTGTGCACCCCACGCAGCTCGTACCGGAGCAGCTCACGTGCGCCCCGGGGGTCAACGCCCAATGGCACCCGCTCCGCCGCATCCTGCCCCCCGTGAACGCGGTGCTGCCTGCCGCCCGCGCCGCGGCCCGCAGCGCAGGGACAGCAGCCGGAGCAGCAGCGGGGCAGGACGGGCCGGGTGGATCAGCAACAGCAGAGGACGGGGCATGTGGGGATGAGGAGTACGCGTTGCTCCCGCTGGAGGCGGGCATTGCGCCCTTTTTGGCAAAGCTCAAGTCCCTGCTCAACAAGTGGGTCGTGCAGGATGTCGCAAGGGTCAAGGGGGTATCAGGGGCGGCCGCGAAGTGGGTTTGATGGAGAAGCATAAGGCCAGGAGAGCGCTTCGCCACTGTTGGTTTGTATGTGGAAGAACTGATTCGAAGGTCCTCCCCACCTTGCGTTTAGGAGCCGTTACAACGGGCCTGGAACGTGCTACCCCCCCGCAGGCATCCTGAGTGGCGGATAGCCCAGTTGGACCCCCACCTCTTGCACCTCTTTTCAGAGGCCCTGGCGCCCCCACAGCAGCAACAGCAACAACAACATCAGCAACAGCAACAGCAGCAGCAGGAGCAGCAGCAGCCACCGCAGGAGCATGCGACAGGCGGCGGTCAGGCGGACCCGACGACGCAGACAGGGGGCCCCGGGGAACAAAGTCCAGGGACAGAAGCGGCATCGGAAGTTGGTGTAGCGGCCAACGGAAGGGCCGAAGGTGGTGCGGAAGCCGAGGAGCAGGGTGCGAGTGGGCGGCGCGCGGAGCAGGGCGCGGAGCAGGGCACAGGGGCGGCGGTGGGCAAGGAGGGGCCGCAAGGGGCGGGGCAGGCGGATGTGACAGGGGAGGCGGAGGCGGAGGCTGGGGAGGAGGGCGGTGGCGGCGCAGGGGGGCTGGGCTGCGGGTTCGGGCGGTGGCGGGGACCACGGCCGCAGGAGCATCTGGCGGAGTACTGCAGGAGGTGTGAGGTGGGTTACAGATTGGATGGAGGCCTGAATGGGGTGGAGGGGCCGGCAGTGGGTGTATGTTGCAGCTAGCGACAGGCACCTGTCGCGTGATGGGGAAGGCACGGGTAGGTTCAGCGTGCACAAGGGCCCTCGGTAGAGAGGTTGAACCCGCTGTCAGCAGGCGTTCGCGACAACCGAAGCACATCCGCGTTGCCACGTGGCGACAGCACCCCAAGGCGGCGCGCTCCCCACCGCGGTGGTCACACTCCACACGCCATTTCCATCAGGGCACTTTCTCCGCCCATGCCTTGGCCCCCAACCTGTACCACCTGCACCTTCCTCCCCCGCACGCCCTTCCGCCCTCAACCCTGCCTTCCCTTGCTCCCCCGCCCCCGCAGCTGCCCGAGCCGTGCTACAGCCTGGTGGTTAAGAAGTCGGCCCGGCGGCCGCTGGTGACTGCCTCGTGCATCCTGCCGCACCTGGGGGTGCAGGTCACGCCCGACATGCACGTGCCGGGGGGCATGGACGCGGCGTGCCAGGTGGGGATGGGGGCGGGCTTGGACGTGCACGTGCGTGTGTGTTGGTTAGGCTTTCAGGCCCTCCAGGCAGTGATCATTTACTGCCTTCCAGCCAAGCGAGGCAGGCCCCCCGCCCCTGGGCCCCTCCGGCCCTTTCGGGTACGCGGCGTTTGGGCATTTGGTCACAAAGGGCACGTGCCGGGGGCCATGGATCCCGCGTGTCAGGTCGGGATGCAGGGCAGTCGTGTTCCTTGCCTTTTTATGCAGTATGCGTATGCCCGGTGTGAGCGACGTATGCACGTCATGTTTTCCTGGCGCTTGACGCAATGCCCGCAGGCCGCCGCCCTGGCCGCCATGCTGTGGCTGGAGGGCGCACTGCCGCCCGACGGCGGCGATGCCGTACGTGTCGTACCGGTGGGCTGGCCGCCGCTGCTGACGGAGGCGCGCGGCGAGCAGTACGAGGCAGCGCAGGCGGCGAGGAGGGCGGCGGGCGGGCGGAGGGAGCTGGACCCGGCGCAGAGGGTGGGGCGGTGGGCCGGGGGAGGGGGCTACGGGACACGGGTTGCGGGGCACGCGGCAGGGCGTTCACGAGTAACGGCTACGTGGATCGACCCTGTTGTTGTGTGTGGCCGTTCCTGTGTGTACGCAAAGGCCGCCGGTGCATGCAGTGCGGCAGGTTGGGTGACGTCCTCATGTGGGGCGTCAATGAGCATATTGCCAGGTGTGGGGTACACAGGAGATGCAGCCTGCGCCGCGGCGGGTTGCGCTGCTGCTCGATGAGTACGAGGGGCCACCTGCACCCCATCCCCTCAAGAGGGCGTAGTACTGGCACCTCGCACCTAGACATCACGTCCTGGCTCCATGTCCGCTGCTGCAAGTCGTTCTTGTCCGTTCTTGTCCCGCAGGAGGCGCTGCTGCGCGAGATGGACAAGAAGCGCCAGCGGCTGGTGGCCGAGGCTGCGGAGCTGGAGCGCATGATGGCCGCGCTGAGGGGCGCCGACCCAGCAGACATGCCCGACCCAGAGCTGCTGCAGCAGAAGCTGCCGGATTTGAATTTGAACTTGCACCTGGGCTCGGGGCTGAACCTCAACGCGGCGCAGGGCCAGGGCGGCGGCTGGGGCGGCGGCGGCGGCGGCGGGCAGCAGGGGGATGCGGGCGGCGCGGGCGGCGGCGGGCTGGCGGGGTCCGTGACCATGGGCCTGCAGGCGTTACAGTTTCGTACCAGCGGGAGCGGCGGGGAAGCGGCGGCGGGCGGTGGCGGGCGGGGCGGCGGGCGGCCGCCGGGTATGAAGCGGCCGCGGGAGGATGCGTCGGGGGTGGGGGGCAGCCCGGGGGGAGGGGGAGGCGGACCATCGGAGCCGAAGAATGTCATCATGGTGAGTGGGTGGGTGACTTTGTGGCGCGCGGGTGTCGCCACGTCACCTGAACGGCCAGGGCGCTGACGGCACACGTCCGTCGCACACCAGCGCCTCTGTTTGGCAGCGGTACAGAGCGGAGGTTCGTGTGCGAACCAGGGCGTGTCGTGCAGGATGGCGAGTGCTAGTGACGGCTGGCAACCTACTGTTTGCGGCGCTGTTGTGGTACGGTACGGTGCCTTACGTGTGTGTTGTGTCTGGTGCAGGAGCTCAAGGAGCTGTGCGACCGCAAGCGCTGGCCGCAGCCGCAGTACGCCTACACGGTGCTGCCGGCGGTGGGCCACGGCGCGGCCAAGGGCGGAGCCACGGCGGTGCTGACCCTGCCGCCGGCAGCGGGGCTGGGGGAAGTGCGCAGCGGAGTGCAGGTGGGCCGGGGTGCGGAAGTAGAGCTTGGAAGTTGTGCGTTCCGTGCGTGGCGGGGAGCGTGGTTGGGGATATGAGGAGGGGTGTGCAGCGGCGTGCACCTGCTGCTTTACGAGCGCTGGCTTCTTGCCCTCTCAGGGTGGTGGTTGTGGCACACCAACCCGATAGAGAAGGGTCGCCGATAGATACCGGTAACTGGCTTTAGTGCTTGGGCTGGTGGCTGGGCGGAGGTGTGCAGCGGCATGCAGGTGGCAGGGGTGGTCGGGCGGGGGAGCAGGGCAAGGATTTTCTTTTCTTCGTGAGAAGGTTACAGGGGCTTGGAATTGGCAAGTGGGCAACTTGGCAGGTTGTTTTGGGTTAGGCGTGCAGCAGCGTGCAGGCAGTGGTGCATGAGCGTTACTGAGGCATGGGCAGCCCCGGAAGGTCATTGGCTCAGCTGCCTGGCCCGCGCTCCTACGTGCAAGCCACGCACCCGTGACCAGGCCTGCCTCCCTGCCGCTCTCCCGTCGTCCCCGTCCTTCCAGCCCTGCAGATCGACAAGAAGCAGGGCAAGGAGCCCCAAAGCAGCATCCACACGCGCCTGCCTTGCTCGGTTTCAACTCCCGGTAGATACCGTATACCGGTACTCGTGCCTTACCGCCACCAGTTGCCTTGTCCCTCTCCCCGCAGACCAACAAAAAGCGCGCCAAGGAGGCAGCCGCGTCCTTGGCGCTGGCCCAACTCAGCGCGTTGGGGCTCAAGTGAGGGCGCTGTGGTGCTTGCAGCACATGTGCCGCCAGCCGCGTCGTTTAACGATGGGAGTGAGAGGGGGAGGGATCCGGCCTCGTGCGTACGGTTGCAAAGGCAGTCATAGGGGCTTGTCCGTGACCGTCAGATAACTCCCCCCTCATTGTTCTCTGGGTGGTGATCATGGGTGGATGCCGGCTGAACGGGCCGCCGAGCGACTTTGCTGCCTTGATGCAAGTCAAGCGTAGGGGGACGTGGCGTAGGCGGTCATTCCTTACGTGTGCTGCACGGCGGGAGGGGCTAGTGGGTCGGCGGGATGCGTGGTCAGGGGACGAGGGAAGTCATGCGGTAGTCATGTGTGTTAAGCCACGTGCTCCTTAGTACGGCTAGCGGCAAGGGTTGCAGGGCTGCAAGCAGCAAGGGCAAGGCGGGACGGTCATTGCTCCGTACGGTACTCATGGCTGCTTGTACTGGCCGCTGTGGCTACACCACCTCCTGTAACCCGTGCTCTTTTGCGGACTCAAGCGAACACCATGTGGAGGCAATTTGGCGGGGGAGGGAATGGGCGGACTCGTGCCGTGCCTGTGGCCAGGGCCGGTTGGCCAACTGCTCCGAGGATCATTACGCAAGCGTCCAATGCGACTGTGGTAAGACACCTACAACCCAACATATATGAACAGAATATTACCAGCCCACAGTCAGTTCCATCACACTGAAACCGTTATCAAGTACAAATGGCCTCCGCAAAAGACGTTACGGTTGTTCTAGGGGCAGCTGGTGCCACCGGCCTGGAGTGCGTTAAGCGATTGGTTGAGCTTCAGGGTCCTGGTATTGTTCGCGCTGTCGTGCGTGACCCTGCCAAGCTCGAGGCATTAGGGCTGTCGCCAAATGAGCACTTGCAAATCGTTCGCGGCGACGTCACAGACGTCGCGTCCCTGCGAGAGGTTCTAGCGGGCGCTCGCGGAGTCATTTTCGCTGCGGCGGGCAAGGGATACTGGTCGCCAGCTGAGGTTGACTTCAAGGTGCGTGTCGACTACCTGCAGCTTGGCCTCCCGGATGGGACTGGGCAAACGTTTCTCCAGCAGCATGAGGCCATGCTGCTTGCGTTGCAGTCTCAAACCATACTAAGCCGTGTCTGAGGCTCTCAACTATATTATCAGCTCAGTGGGTAGTACCCGTCTTACACATCAACGTTTCAATCGTGGCCACGTGGTGTGGCAGGGGCACCTAGCTGCAGCACGTTAAGCCCGCACATGCATCGCCTGCACACACCCATTTTGTAAGTTTTAGCCAGCACACCTTCCTGCGTGGACCTGTAGCACGCCTTGCATGCCGTATAACCTGGGATGACGCTACGCTCGATGCACTGCTGGATGCTGGCGTAACGCTCGTGTCTCCGCACTTCCCCCCTATCCCGGTATGCCCTCATGGCGTTGCTCCCCCCTTACATGTCCCCCGCCTGAACCGCTCGTCCTGCTTTCCCCACACCGATATGTCCCCCAGGGCGTTGCCAACACGGCCACCGTGTCCAAGGAGCTGGGCGTGAAGCGTGTGGTGCTGGTCAGCTCCATGCTGGTCACCAAGAAGAACTGGTGGGTTGCTGGGAAACGAGGGGTGGGGAGCGGGGCTATCGGGGGCGTGTTCGGCCACGTTTGTGGAGCGGGACTCGGGTGGCGGCGTTCAGCTCCATGCTGGTCACTCAGAACAACTGGCTAGTCCCCACAGTGCGGAGGTGAGAGCGGCAGTGTAGGGGCAGGCCTAGGCGTTGGGGCGCACCGGTGTGGCTTGCTTGCAGAGCGGGGCTCAGATGACGGTGACCTGCATGGATCTCAAGGAGGTCAGCACTATGCATTGGTGGGTTACAAGCGTGCCCGTAACCCAGGAAGCCTGCAGCTGCCTTGCTTTCTGGGGGTACGCACGCTGGAGTTCACTCCGCTGTCCGCTGGCCGCTGTCCCCGTCCGCAGGCTGAACCCCATCCGCCTGCTGCTCAACAATATCCGCTACGGCCTCATGGACAACAAGCTCAAGGGTGCGCCCTGTGTATTAGCGACTCCTGTTAGCTGGCGACGCCTGTGTGTTACCAGCTGCTGTGCATGGGCGACGGTGGCTGTAGAGGTTGAACGAGTGGGCGTGAGGACGTGCTTGCCAGCGGCATATCGAAGCGCTTGCTGTTGGCCTGATTGCATCCCGGTACCCGTGAAAGCCGCGCTGTTCATGCCATCATGCGCCCCACCACAGGCGAGGACGCGCTACGCGCCAGCGGCGTGGAGTACACCATTGTGCGGCCGGGGGGCCTGGGCAAGGGCCCCGGAGGCCAGTCCACCGTCTTCACATGTAAGGGGGGACACAGCACGGAACCAGGCCAGCACAGACCGCCAACAGAGCATTATACAGTCGCAAAAAAGGGTGCTTGTGTGCGGAAACCATTAGTACTGGGCTGACTGGGCGGGTCCTGAGCTTGAACCCATTGGCTACCTCGCGTGGCGCTCCCTCCTCACACGATGCCGTACAGTACTCAAGTATCCCTCACGCAGGCCCGGCCGACACCATGGCCACCCGTTGACTCTCTCTGTTCACAAATGGAGTACTTGACATGTACACCTCCCTGGTCGTACAACATGCTAGGTACCCGAACTTCGCACGAGACTCTTCGTCGCACATCTCACCCCACACTGTTACCACCACCCACATTGGCCCTACCTGCATACAGGTGGCGCACCGCACCGCACCGCACATGTACACCCTCCTGATCCTATAACATGCGCGTTGGCTGGCATTCGGATGCTACCCCTCTCCGCACGCAGGCCAGGGCGACACCGGGGCGACCACCTGCACCGACCCTCCCTACATACATTGAAGAGCTAAACGAGCACGGCCGACTACTTATATAGTTGCAGCGGCATATAGCCATTCCTTGTTGTGCTTGGTCCTTCCCGCACGCAGCCCAGGGCGACACGGGGGGCACCACCAGCATCAACCGTGCCGACGTGGCGGCGGTGTGCGTGGAGGCGCTGGCTAACCCCGCCGCGCGCAACGTGACGGTGGAGGTGGGCGCGCGGCCGGGGGTGCCCGAGGGCGGCTACGACGCGCACCTGAGGGCGCTGTGGGCGGGGCTCAAGCCGGACGACGCGCCGGCACGTGCCGGGACCGCGTGAGGAGGCAACCTGGGCTGTGGCGCTCAAGTGGGGTCGGTGTCGCGTACGACGAGCGGGTGCAGGGAGGGAGCGCGTGGGGGTGAGGATTCCTGCGCATGGCAGCCGCGTGTAGGAAGGGGCCTCGGGTAGCATGGGTGGGGTAGCATGGGAGGGATAGCATGGGGGGGGGGGGGTAGCATGGGAGCCGCGGGTAGGGTTGACAGGCCGGCCGCGTGAGCAGAGATAGGCGGATGCTGCTTTCGCAATGGTCGCCACGTGGTTAGCCGTCGGTTGAAGGAAGAGGTGGCAGGAAGTTGTGGTGGAAGGCTCAAGCCAGGCGACGCGCCGGCATGTGCAGGGGACCTCTTGACCACGTGACCATGGAGGACGTGCCATGTGGGCGGCATGCTGCGTGATGCGTGCAGCCAGGGCATCGTACGACAGAGCGCGGGGCTGCTAGGGCAAGTTGTGGGTGGAGGGGAGCTCAAGGGAGTTGCACTGGGGCTGCACTGATGCAACGAGACATTGCATGACAAAGGGTCGCATGGAATCAAGCTATGCAAGAGCTGCTTATGCATTCATGCATGCGCGGGTGCGATGAGCATGGGCAGTTGGGCACTGTTGTACTGTTGACTGTACCAGTCTAGTAATTTGGTTGCTGTTGTTGGTGCGTTGCAAGAACTCTTGTGACGCGCTACTCACCTTAGCCTGTCCTGGCGAGGTCCTGTTGGGTGCAAGGTTCATGGTGATTGTGCACGCCAAGGTCCTGTTGGGTGCAAGGTTCATGGTGGTTGTGCAGGCCAGACGGCCAGAGTACCATGTGTGTGGAACTGGTGCTGACTGGTCATTGGTGTGACGCAATCGTAAGCGTCAGGGGAGGTCCCCAAGAGGGAGACACAGTGCTACACTGGCCCCTAATGATGCCGTGGCCCAACAGCCTGCTTTGGAGGTGCAAGCCAGGCGCAAGCCGGGTACCGGGTTCCTGGGCAGCACGTCTGCCAAGCTTCCTTTGTTCCCTGTCTTCTTGGCTACGACACTGCCATAAGCTGTAAGCACTCAGAGGGTTTCCTGGCGAGGGGCACACGACGTGAAGGTGGGCGGCAAGTCTCTGGCAGGCAGGTGCCCCCTGCTCTTTGGGCGTCCCCTCAACCTGCGGTCGTGTGCTCAAGTACGGCAGGGTCCCCAACGACCAGCTGTCGAAAGTACATGGCGTCTAAGCGCCAGACTCCTGTTATAACAAACACAGTGTGTTGCAATTGCATCGAGCCACTGCCGCAATGTTGCAGCTACCAGCGATGGAGCGGGCGACGTGTGGCCCCTGCCCCGCCAGGTTAGCCTTTTTGGCGCGACAAGATACTTCAAGAACTGTACAAATAGTTTGACTACCTGCAAACCTATGATGACTGCCCGTAGGGTGCTTCCAACGCGTGGCCTCTCGCGCACAAGACACCTGACTAGCGCCACGACCAAGCGAGGTGCGTTGAGAGCCCCGCAGCGTGCAAAAAGCTATATAATACATTCGAGAAACTGATATGGTCATTACTTCGCATGGTATGCAGCTCGTCTTCCTCCGCCGAGCTCGGAGGTCGTCATGAGGCCCCTTGAGCCAGGTGGGGGCACCGCAACGCGTTACAAACGGCAGCGAAATACGCCACGGCTTGGCAGTCGACTGACATGCGGAACGCGGCTCTCCTTTCACGACGACCCGGGGGACGGTCGCGCTACGTCAAACTGCTGACACACCCGGGAAAAGGCCAGCCTCAGCCCCCGCCCTGTTGGGCTCGTAGCAATGTGCAATGTGTCGCAATATTTCCACACTGCGACGGAGAGATGTCGCCAAATGAAGGCACCGTCCTCCCGGAAGGGCGAAGGGGCGGAGTGCCATCCGCACCTCTGTCCCTTGCTGGTCACACCCGCGCCACTTCGCTAGCTTACACACAAGCACATGCTTCGCAGGCTCTTCCAAACAGCTCTCCAACGGTCATGGTAACGGCAACGGCAGCGCCTCGTACGGCAGCGTCAACAGCATCAGCAGCCTCAGCAGCGTGGACCTGCCGCAGTACAGCAACGGCAACGGTAACGGCAACGGCAAGAGCAACGGCGTGGTGGTTGCCAAGGTGCCGCTCAAGACGTACATGCCGGCAGGTGGGCCACCAGCAGGGGCTCGGGGCCGCCACTTTGGTTGCAAGCGTTTTCGGTTGCAGCTCATACTGGGGAAGATCTGCTGTGGCTTCTGAAACGGATTCGTTGACATGTCGGGACGAATGGATCAGTTGGAACAGCCATCCAATCCAGGGTCTGCTCTTGCGCAAGAACAGCACTTGTTGAGAAGCCGGGCAGCCCGCTATGGATGGGCCTGTGTTTGGTGTCGCACCCCCCGGAGCTCCCTGCCGGCACTGGCCGACACGCGTGATGCATACGGTAAAGTGCGTAGGCCGACACTGTCCTTGCAAAGTCGCACCTTGCGTTAGGGTACATCCCTAGACCCGGCGGAGCTGTACCAAGAATAGGCTGAATTGGGGACCTTGGTTCACCTGTGCTCCCCGTTTTTACTGCAGTGCGCGCTGCGGCTGCTGCTGTCGCCGAGGACATTGCTACCACACGTGGCACAGGCACCACCGCCCTGACCACCACCACTACCGCCTCCCACCACACTGCACCATCGCACATGGCCCCCCTGTCACGGTCTGCCGGGGCGGTGGTGGTGGAGGCGGAGGTGGTGAGCGACCGACCAGCGGAGACGGACTTCAAATGGGCGCAGGTGCGGTCACCGAATTATCAGCAAGATCAGTTGGATCACCGAATCGTTCGTGGCCACACTCGTTCGCTCAGACAGCACCGGCATACATGCTTCAAGACCCTTCGATCAACACAACACCCATATCGCAAAGCTGCCACCTAGCAAAGCACTGCATGAAAAATGCACTCAGCCCTGTACCTCTTCTTTTTGACGCCCTCATCGCCCGCCCTGCCCCTGCCCCTGATCCCTGCCCCTGCCCATCTGCCCGCCCCCGCAGGACAACTACAACGCGGTGCAGCGCACGGTGGACACGTGGACCTTCTTCACCATCTTCCGCACCCGCCTGTGGCTGCTGGACCAGAAGTGGAGCTACGCGGGGGGATTCAGCGACGAAAAGCGCGGCGCGCGGGCGCGCAGCCTGGCAAAGTGAGGGCAGCGGAAGAGGAAGGGTGGCGAGGATAGTGAAGGGTGGTGGTGGTGTGGTGGCGAGTGCAGTGCAAGAGGACTAGGTCGCGGGGGACAGCATGCCGGGCTTGCGGTGCAGCACCCCGGGGAGGATACGACTTGAGCTGGGCTGCAGGCTTCCGGCTGGCAGGCTCTCTGCTCGCACGGCCCCTCATACACTCCACAGGGCCGTCCTGGCGCCACATCGGCTCATCGGGATCCCCCGGGAAACGCTGGCAGCCGGTTGAACACCAGACGTGACGTACCGTGCGTGCTTGCTGCTGCTTGCTCTGCTGAGCAGCTGCCCATGCCACGTGCCGCAGGCACCTCCTGGAGAGCGTTGCTGAGCATGCTGACCTCGCGCATTTGGAGCCGCCAACCGCCAACTGCCAACTGCCAATTGCTAATTGCTAACCGCTGTCTGACAACTGCGGTGCCCCAGGTACCTGCTGGAGAGCGTGCTGCAATTGGGTCCCACCTTCATCAAGAGTGAGGGGGGCGGGGTAGCGGTAGGGGCAGGGGCAGGGGCAGGGGCAGGAGCGGGTTGAGGTGAGGTAACAGCGTCTGCCGGCTGCAGCACGCGCTGGTGTGGTACGGCTGAGGCGATGACAATCTCAGCCGCACAGCATGCTTCCCACTTGGTGCTTGGTCTCATCCGCTAGCGTGCTTAGCGCGTTACTACACAGGCATGAGGAGGCCGCTGCATGAACGAGGCCGTGTCCTGAGCTTCGCGGTGACTCGTCACCCTTACCCTTGCGCCTACCCCGTCCCTCCTGCCCCCAACACACAGTTGGTCAGCTCAGCTCCACGCGGTCCGACCTGCTGCCAGCCGAGTTTGTGGAGGAGCTCTCCTCGCTGCAGGTGCGTCATGCAAATATAAAAAAGCGACCAAGTGGCCAGTGCCAAGTTTCAGTGTTGGTGGTATCCACGCTACCGCTGCGTGGGCAGGGTTGAGGGGCTCAGCTCATGCGTCGCTCGTGTACACCAAGATTTGGTAGATGCCTCGTAGCGAACGCGCCAGCGGTTGCCATTCCGTTGCAGGGATCAGGACAGCACTGCTGCAGTCTTGCTTCTTCCTATCCAATGCACTCCTCTACACTACTTTACAACGCCGAGCAGCGATTGCGAAGTGCGCACGCCCATACCGTACTCAACAGTTGCCCCCCGCCTCCCCTACCACTGCACCGCAGGACCGCGTCCCCGCTTTCACCGCCACCAAGGCCCGCGCCATCGTCGAAAAGGACCTGGGCCGCCCCATTGAGCAGCTGTTTGCTTCCTTTGAAGACCGGCCAATCGCGGCAGCCAGCCTGGGGCAGGTGCGGGGCCGTGGGTGTGTGTGCGTGTGTATTAGCAACCGTAGGTGTCTAGTAGCATCCAGGAGGTGCTGTTTGCCTCATTCGACGACCAGCCCATCGCGGCGGCCAGCCTGGGGCCGGTGCGGGGCCGTGGGCATTAGTGGGTGGTAGGCGACCGGGGATACGGTTGGGGACTCGAGGGGCTGCATCAGGTCCACCTGCTAAAGCCTCTTGATGCATACACCTGAACCCACACCCGCAGGTGCGCCGCGCAACATTGTTCGGTGGCGAGCAGGTGGTGGTTGAGGTGGAGCCATTGTTGCACCTGCCACCGCACCCTATCAACGCACACCTGAACCCACACCCCGCAGGTGCACCGCGCCACTCTGTTCAGCGGTGAGCAGGTGGTGGTCAAGGTGCAGCGGCCGGGGCTGAAGCAGCTGTTCGACATCGACCTCAACAACCTGCGCATCCTGGCGGAGCAGCTGGACAAAGGCGACGAGAACAGGTGGGGGCGCGTATTAGCACGTGAATTAGGGTGTGCGTTAGGAGGCAGGATGCACACCGGCACAGCAGCGTGTGCATCCTGGCGGAGAAGCTGGACAAAGGCGATGAGAACAGGTGGGGCCACGGGCGTGTGTCTTAGGTGTGTATTAGCGTGTGTGTTAGGAGGCAGGGTGCACTAGCACGCAACCTGGGCATCCTGGGGAAGCAGCTGGACAAGGGCGATGGAAACAGGTCGTCGGAACCGTTTGTATTGGCATGTGTATGCAATTTGTTTTCCAAGCCAATCCTGGGATAGAAGCACCTTCGCCCACACCCTACCCTAACCCACACTCCCATGTATTTCCCCCACATGCAGGGACTTCAAGGGCATCTACCAGGAGTGCGCCACGGTGCTGTACCAGGAGATCGACTACCTCAACGAGGGGCGCAACGCGGACAGGTTCAGGTGCGTGTGTGCACGTGTCTTGACTGTGCATGTGTGTTAAGTGTCATTGGCGAACATCTTCCACGCGACTACCTCAACGAGGGGCGCAACGCGGACAGGTTCAGGTGCGTGTGTGCGCGTGTATTAACTGTGCATCTGTGCAAACATCTTCCACGCGACCACCTCAACGAGGGGCGCAACGCGGACAGGTTCAGATGTGTATTAGCGTGTGTGTGCATGTCCAGTCTGGATGGAAACCAGTTTACCATTACGTGCTATGTTCGGCACCGGGGCGCGCGCAATACGCCTGCTTTTCCACAATCCAACCTGTAATTTTATCCGCAGGCGCAACTTCCGCAACGACGCTGCGTGGGCCCGCACGCCCAAGGTGTACTGGGAGTACTGCTCGCCGCGTGTGCTGGTGCTGGAGTACCTGCCGGGTGAGCAGAAAGAAGAGGGCGGGAAGCGCTGTGTGTAGCGGGTGCGGTGCAGGGTGTAGGCAAGAAAAGCCAGATACAGTAGCAGGCATATTGGAATAGCAGACAGGGTGAAGCGAGGCAAGGCAGGGAAGCGGCATGTCGGTGGCGATGGTCGCGATCGCTGCTGCTGATACGCTGAGGTACTTAGCTGCAATAGAAAGCCGGCTGTGTCGGTTGCCCCCCGGGAAGCGCTGTGTCGTACGGTTTTACACTGCTACGCCTCTCCGCAGAGCCGGCTCACAGCACGGAGGCCCTGTAAGGGACCTCAAGGCTGTGTGTGTATGTGTGTGTATGTAGCAGTGGTACTGGGCGTGTGTGGCGCGACCGCGAATGCGTGCTGGTGCTGGAATACCTGCCACAACATGGGCTGTGGGTACGTGTGTATCTTCGAGTGGGGTGCACGCTTCTTGGCGCCACACCACCAGTCGGTTTAGGACAGGACTCTGCATCTGCGCTGTTGGCTTGAAGTGTTGCGGTCTGAAGGCTGGCACTCCCCCCGCACGGTACCCGTTTGCCTCGTACATACGCTCCGTGCCCCTGCTGCTGCTCTTGATGCTGCTCAACGCTCTAGCTGCCCCCTCCTCACCCACGCACCAAAATCAGCGACAATGCTAGACACATCCACCGGTCACACTTGTCCTGCTGACACGCCAGCTTCTTCCACATCGCTCTGCGCTGCTGCAGGCGCCAAGATAGCAACAAAGCCAACATACACACAAACACAGGCACAAAGCACATACGCACTCTTACAGCGGAATGGTTCCGCCGTGCTGACGCTTGTTGCTGCTGCTACTCCCTTGCTGCTGCAGGCGTCAAGATCAGCGACAAGGCCAAGCTGACTGCGGCGGGTCTGGACGTGGGGGTGGTGGCGCAGCGGGCCACGGAGGCGTACCTCATTCAGATCCTGAAGCACGGCTTCTTCCACGCCGACCCGTGAGTAGCAAGCGTGAAGTCATGTCGTGCCGTCAGCTTAGAACGCGTCTTCATTTGCGGCGCCCAACTGGTGCACTACAGGAGGCTTGCTCACCCCTTGGTGCCCCTGTGCGTCCTGTGTTTTGCTGCACAGGCACCCGGGCAACGTCAGCGTAGACCCGGTCACAGGTGGGTGGGTTTGGGCGAAGGGCGCTAAACCATGGACGCGGCCTTGCCGTGCCAGGAACAGTCCGAACCTCGTTGAGGTGGTTGACGTTGCTTGCACCTAGAACCTCTGCCGCCGTGCATGTGCGCCTCTCGGTCGTTGCCGCCGCCAAGGGGCCTTCACGACCTGCACAGCCTCCTTACACCCTGGGCTCCCCCGTCGCGTCGTGCATGCCCAACGACTCCGGCAACGCACTGCTTCATTGTGGTTAATGCACCCCTGCTGCCTATTATTCTCATTCGTGCCGGAACATCTCCAACTTTATTACGCAGGCGACCTGCTGTTCTACGACTTCGGCATGATGGGCGAGATCGTGCCGGACGTGCGCACGCGGCTGCTGGACGTCTTCTACGGCGTGTACCGCAAGGACACGGACCAGGTGCTCAGGTGCGTGTGTATTAGGTGCAGGTGTGTGTTAGCCTTCTGGGAGGGTGGGCTTGGTGCTGGGATATGTCTTTTGCGTATCTTACGGACATGTACCAGGTGCGTGTATGTTTAGTGCAGGTGTGTATGCGCCTTGTGAGGGAGCGGTTTGTGCTGGTCATTGTCGACGGCGTGTACCTTGAAGGGCACAAACTAGGTGCTCAGGTGCGCACCCGGGGCGTGTGTGTCATGTGCAGGCGTGTATAACATGCGCCTGGGGTTTAGCGGCCTTCCCAACGCCGCACCCGCCCGACAGTTGCAGCCGTTTCAGACCAGCCCACCATCCCTACTGCATGCACCCTATTACACCCCCTCCCGCCATACACCACCCGCCTCCTGCCCAATACAGGGCGCTTGTTGCGCTGCGGGTGGTCAATCCCACGGGCGATACTCTCACATCTGCCCTAGGAGCACACCCTCACGCCTGTGCACCACCTTCCCCACTGCAGGGCGCTGGTGGCGCTGCAGGTGATCAAGCCCACGGGCGACACGCTGTCGATCAGGCGCGCCATCGGCTACTTTGTGGACAACCTGGCGCGCCAGACGGAGCGGCAGGAGACCATCGCGGTGAGGCGGGGGTCCCGCACAGCGCGTCGCAGATATATGAAGCGCGTCGGTGATGGTTTGGGGGCGTCGATTTGGGGGTGTGCCATTCCGCAGTGTAATGTAACGAGCGGATACCGGATACCGAACGCTGTCCACCTTGTCAATAAGCGCACAGCCGCACACGACTGCCGACGCTGAGTTGGTCCCGGCCCCATGGGCCTCCACTGTGCCCCCCTCTGCAGACCATTGGCGAGGACCTGTTCGCCATCGCTGTGGACCAGCCGTTCAGGTGAGGGGTTGAAAAGGGGCTTAGGGCTTCGGGAAGGCAGGGGCCACAGGCCATGCGCTGGGCCAAGGCGCAGAGCTGGGTCATGGCCCGGCGGTCACCGATGGGCTGGGTTAGCCTACAGTTTAAATGCATACAAGGGGCGAACATGTGCACTGCACCGCGGCCGTCCAGGACCAACGCCCTGCCTGCGCGTCATGCACCTTGGCACAACACACGACCCATGCCAGACCGCCCGCCAGGTTCCCCGCCACCTCCACCTTTGTGCTGCCCACCGTATCCACCCTGGAGGGCACCGGCAAGACGCTTGACCCACCAGCACAACACCTGCTAACACACACTCCGACGCTAATACACATGCCGCACCGGCCGCCAGGTTCCCCGCCACCTTCACCTTCGTGCTCCGCGCCTTCTCCACCCTGGAGGGCATCGGCAAGACGTTGGATCCCAACTACAAATTCAGCGAGGTGGCGCAGCCCTACGCGGCGGAGCTGCTCAACCTGCAGGTGTGGGGGAGGGTAGTTGTGGAGACAGCAGTGCATGCGCAGTCAGATCCTGACCCTCGCCCTGGCATTAGTCCACCGGAAGCCATGCGCAGCGGAGCTGCGCAACCTGCAGGTGGGTAGGGGTGCCTGTGTAGGCAGGTGTACAAGGGCGGGCAGGTAATCAACCTGTAGGAACGACATGGTCACATTCATGTGGTGTGGCGCAGCCCTACGCGGCGGAGCTGCTTAACCTGCAGCTGGGGGGTAGGGTAGTTGTGGGGACAGCAGTGCACGCGCAGTCATACCGTAACCCTCGCCCTGGCAGCAAGCCCGCCGAAAGCCATACACGGCGGAGCTGCTCCTGCAGGTAAGGTGTGAGGGGGCGGGATGGGGGAAGGCAGAGCTGACCCGCTTGCACGGCGGCAGTGCTCTGTGTTCGGTGGCGGCGCAGGCCATACGGTGTCGTACTCGCCGCTCAGCATCCCGTTTGGATTGAGCTTCTGACCGTCCCCGCACGTTTCCCCATACCTGATTTTCGCTGGCCTAGTAAGGTGGTTAAGGTCCTTGTGTGCTGGCAAGGGAGTAAGGGGAGGACCGGAAGGGGGTGGATGGGGAGGGTCTCGGGCAAGAGCGTTCAGCATGCGTGTCAAGTGCAACAAGGCACGGTGCCCAAGCATGAGTAGCAAATCATTTTGTGCTGAAATCCAAAGCGGTGGAGAGCTGTTGAGGTCCATACTGGCATGGCCCTGCATGTTGTCGTCAGCCGGCACAGCTCCCGGCACCACGGCAGGGGATGCTCCCTCCCGTGGGGGCTCTGCATGCTGCTCGGCAGTGCGTGCCGCCCCTGCCCAGCAGCGCACGGACTTCGACCACTCCATGCGCTGCAGGCTCCCGTGCAGGGCCCCGCGATCAGCACCCTCAGCTGCTGCGGGGCCTTGCGTGGGGCCCTGCGTGGAAGCCTGCTGCGGAGCCATGGAGCGGTTGATGTCCATGCGCTGCTGGGCAGGGGTGGCGGTGCCAAGCTGAGGGCCGGGATGCAGAGCCCCACGAGCGGGTGCGCCCCCACCGTGGTGCGGACTGCCTTGCAAGCTGGGGACAGTCGTGCAGGGCCACAGCAGCACGGCACTTGACAATCCTGACCGCTTTGGGCCCTAGTGCAAGTTTGGCAGGGGCACAGCAGGTGCCGCACATGCTGACGGGCCCTGGCGCCGCCTCTATTGCAGCGGGCACGGCCGCACTGACCTGAGCGACAGAAAGTGTTGCGGTGTGGGACGCGAGGTACGTACCAGCGCAAGGCGTCAGGGCGCTGCACTGCGGGCGGTACAGATGTTGTGGTGTGGGGGCGTGCCGAACGGCCCCGGCGGAGCTGCTCGTGCCTGCAGCGGAAGGGGTGGCACGACCATGCATACGGGCACTCGCGCTCCGAGCGCTGCCCTGGCCACTCCAGTCCGCGCGGCAGAGCTGCTGCATCCGCATGGGGGAGGCTGTGGCTGTGGCTGTGGCAGCAAAGCTGTCCAGCCTGCAAGGCAGGACGGGGCAGAGCGGGGCGGGGCTTGGTAGCATCTTGCCCAGCCGGCACGACGGCGGGGCACTGCATGGCCCCCACCCTCCGCACCGCCATTCCTGCCCGGCAGCACTGCAACGCGCCCACCGTCGCTGTGCAGGCACCCGCGCAGTGCCCTGCTGCTTGGCTGTGGGGCCCCGCATGGGGGCCTGCGCGGGTTTCTGCACAGCGTCGGTGGGTGGCTTTCAGTGCTGCCGGGCAGGGATGGCGGTGCAGAGGGTGGGGGCCGGGTGCAGGAGCCCATGGGAGGGAACATCCCCGCCGCCGCCGTGCCGACCCCCCTGCCAGCAACGGCGCGCTGCTGCGGGAGCAGGCGCAGCGCTCACGTACCACCAGGCATGTGCACCTGTGACACAGACACCCGTAACCTACAAACCACCATCCTGCAGGACGCGACCGGGATGCGCAACGGCGCTCTGCTGCTGTAGCAGGTGCAGTAGCCCCTGCGCCACCACCACACGCACCTGCAACGCACAAGCAACGCTAACCCACATCCTAACCCGCACTCATGCAGGACGCGACCCGAGCACGCAACGGCACGCTGCTGCTGGAGCAGGTGCAGGCCCGCACGCACAACCTTTCCGAGCATTCGTAACACATCGGCATTGTTATCCCACACCCTAATCTGCATCCATACAGGACGCGACGGGGGCGCGCAACAGCGCCCTGCTGTAAGAGCAGGTGCAACAGCCCAAGCGCTAAACAGACCAACGTCAGCACAATGCTAACCCACACTAATACCACACTGCTAACCCACACCTGTACCCGCAGGACGCCACCGGCGCGCGCAACGGCGCGCTGCTGCTGGAGCAGGTGCAGGCGCAGGCGGCGGAGCTGGGCGCGGCGGCGGCCGCCATGCCGCTGCGTGTGGCGCGCATCGAGCAGACGATGCAGCAGCTGGAGGCGGGGGACCTCAAGCTGCGGGTGCGGGTGCTGGAGGGCGAGCGCGCGGACCGCCGCAGCGGCGTGCTGCAGGTGCGATTGGTTACGTAAGCTCGCAGGTAGTGTGTGCTCAACCGTGTTGTGTAGTGAAATACAGGATGTGAGAGGACGTCCCAGCGGTCGTGTGGTGAGCGGGTGCGGGGGGTTGTGGAGGTAGGGCGTGCATGCCGCTGCCTGCTGCCATTTCCCTTCAGCTCCTGCCGCAGCACAGCTTCCTTCCCCGCGCAGGAGTTTGCCACAATACCATGGTGGCGCAGTACTTGCAACACGCCAGCACGCGCATCCATGCAGGTGGCAACCGTGTAGACCTGGCTACCGGTATACTATCGCCTCTAGGGCTCTACAGCTTGTCGCTGCTCCTTGCCTGCATGTAGTGCTGTTTAGTAACTTGATCCCCTCACCGTCGCTGCATTGCAGATGGCCACCATGAACACCATCGCCTCGATGGGCTTCCTCAACGTTGGCACCATGATGGCGCTCAACAGCACCACAGCAGGAGCAGCAGGAGCAGGCAACGGGGCGCTGGAGGGCGCCGCGGCGGTGTGCCTGGGCCTGTCAGTGGTGTTCGGGCTGCTCACGTTCCGCGGCATGAAGCGCGTGCAGCGGCTGGACAAGTTCGAGAAGGAGATCAAGGGGTGAGGGCCGTACGTGGGGCCGTACATGGAGCGTCGAAATGAAGAGAAATGTAGCTGTAAGGAGTGCAATCTAGAATTGAGGGGTAAGGGGTGAGGGCTGAGGGGCCTGAGATTAGGGTGGCAGAGCGAGATGCATGGCGCTGGGTTTGAGGCTGGGAGGCGCTGTGTCTGGGTTTGAGCAGGAGGTGAAGGGGTGAGGGGCTTGCCTAATGCCTAACTAGGCTGTAGAGGTGCATGGCGCTGGGTTTGGAGCGGCGTGTATGGACGGAAGGAGCGATGTCTGCAGTCGGAAAGAAAGCAAGGGGAGAGTGGAGGTGAGGTGGTGAGTTCCTATGAGGTCACGGTAGCGCAGGTGTGGAATTGACGGGCTGAGCGGACGGCACATGCAGGAGAGGTGGGATGTCGGGAGAGACGGGATGCACGATACGGGGCTGCGGGGTCTTCAGCGCACACGTGGTGGCTGGTGAGGCGAGCTGCGGGGAAGGCGGCGTGGAAAGGTCATGGGAGTGTTCCCTTGTGTGCCATGCATCGCCCGCCTAGTGCATTGTCCGGTGCCCTGGCGTGGGGGCCCGGTGACGGCCTGTCGTTACCGACTGTGGAGGAGAGGAAGGCAGGTCCTGGGTGTGGGGTGTGGGTCACGTCGGTGCTGTGTAACGTTCATGAGGAATGGCTGGAGTGCGTGTGACCGCAAAACGGATAGATGCTGAGTTGTTGACTGCGTACTACGTGGTGTGCCTAGTGTTGCCTTTTGTGTTGACTTGTTGCCTGTCTTGTTCCCACCCGTCGGACAATTAAGCTGTGTGTGATAAGGGGCGGCTCAGGTGGCTGCTGTCGAGTTGTGAGCGATCTGAGCGAGCGAGAGGGGCACGGTCGTGTGGCGTGTCATTCATGTCATTTGGAAAAGCGGTTTTGCGTTGTATTGGTGTCAAGTGACGTGACAGCTGGTGTACGTAGGTATTGCAGCTGGCTGTCCGGTTGCCGTCAGCTCGGTACCGGGCCTGGGTGCAACCCGGCTGCACTTGGTCAGTTGCTGGTCGTGCAGCAGGACGGGCTGCCACTGCTACTGCCTCAGTGCGTTTCGTCGCCTGTGTACGGTACACACCCAGGTGCATGCCGCGGCGGCGAACCGGTACCGTAAGTTGTGTTGTGTGTTGGTGTTGCAGAGTGGAGGGGACCGGAGAGGGACGCGTGTCCTACTGTCGTTGCTGAGGCACATACATGGTTTTCTGGACGGACAGGAGGCCAGGCCGCGAGCCAAGCCGTCGTGTCTGACTGGCGGGAGAGGCGTTAGTTGTTCAATGTAGGTGTGTGAGAGAGTAGCTAGCTCGGGCGGCTGCGTTCGCCTTCGACTTGGAGAGTGTGTCCGTGCATCAGTCGTTAAGCGGCGGGGTCTGGTGGGGTGCCCCGACTGCCCCCATCACAAATCCCCCAGGCGGTTGCATAGGAGAGGGCCTTCACAAGGCGAATGTCACTTTAAGCTTTCAGTAGTGTGTTTTTGCATCCCGTCGTTGTTGCGGTGGGTGAGGGCCCGAGGCCCTGACAGGGGCTGCGCCTCAGTAACCGCACCAGCCAGCCAGCCTGACCCTCTGCAGCTCCGTAGCCAACGCAACTCCAACCGAATACGGGCCTCAACCGCTCGTACGGTATATGCTGCACAGCGCTTGTCACATCTACGTGGAGCAGTAAAGCACCTTGCCCCCGTCCAGCCCAGCGCAGCCACAAGAGCGTCAACAGGGGAGATCCCCTTCAACATTCCGTAACCAACGCTCAAACATGCTGCTACTGCATGCAACGGGTGTACAGTGACGACCGCAGTGAGGCGGCACACGACCCTCGCCATCCATTACACATGTTGATCTAGCGGGAGATGGGAATGTTGCACAAGCTCTGGGTTGGTCGGGCACAGTAAGGTGTGCACAGCAACGCCGCAGAGCAACGCCTCAAAACCTACAGCGGTACAGGTGCACAAAGGCGCACCCCAATGAAGACTCACCAGTACCAGCAGCAAAAGTCAACGTTGGCCGCGCAATGCGCATGGTCAAATCGGCCAAGGTCGGCACACGCATTCAATGTTGACCAACGTCTGTACGGGAGTACGGCATATTCGCGTACGAGCTAAGGAAGGAGGTATGCATCACGTGGCAATTGATGTTCAGAGCGGCTGCCGTGCGCTATATACAACGAGGCTATATAATCTATCTACCTGTACGCTTTAGTACAAAACTATGTACGGTATAGCAGCTGTGTGGGATGCACATGTGCCCAGATCCCATCATGGGGATGCAAATGCCCATCTCCTGCCATCTCTATCTACATGCCAACTAGGCCAGCCACATTAGCAGTGGTAAAGCATCAGACTTCACACCTATAATACAGGCGGTAGTAGTGTACATGCATGTGCGCGTCTGCATCGCAGACGCACTGCAAGGGCAGACTATGTGCCCCTTCAAAATGTACAAGTTGTGCTGTTCCGTGGTGCTGCGCTGACACTCCCTGCAAAGAGCGCCACCTGGCAACCATCACGAGAGGCTCGGCGCCGGTGCCGCTGAACTCTTGACGTTGAAACATCATTTACTCCTGGATTGCTTTGCCAACACCGACTGACACGAGCTCCACAGTAGCCGTGGCAGACGGGCGGGAGGCGGGCAGTCCACCGCCACCGCCACCTCCGCTGCTGCTGCTGCTGCTGCCTCCATCGCTGCCGCCACTGACGCTGCTGTCACCAGCGCCACTGCCCTTGGCATACTGCTGCCCCGCCTCCAGCCGTCCCTCCGCCTCCACCGCCTCCTCCGCCGCCACCCGCACGTCCTTGCTCTGGCTGGCGAAGATGCCGTACAGGAAGTACACGCCCGCCACCGCCAGCGTCCACCAACCGAACCGCAGGTACGACTCCTGGTTCAGCTGTCCCAGTAGGAAGGTGTTGACGAAGAGGGAGGCGCAGGGCACGAAGGGGAAGAGCGGCACCTGGAAGCCGGCCGGCACGTAGGCCGGCTTGCAGAAGAAGTACATGGAGACGGGGACTGCTGCGCAGCACGCCACCATGGCTACCAGCAGCTTCCACTGGTGGTCCGCCCACGCGCCGCGCACGCCGTCCACGGTGTTGTACAGCGGCAGCGTCCACACCAGCACGAAGCCCAGCGAGAAGCCCACCATGGCGGCCAGGTGCAGCAGCGTATTGGCCAGGCGGCCGGGCGTGCTGCGGCCCGGCACGTGCAGCCGCCGCCACAGCAGCGACAGCGCCACGAACCAGAACACCACGAAGGTGCCGATGGAGACCATGTTGGACAGCGCCGCAAAGTCAGTCAGCAGCGCGATCACGGCGACGCAGATGCCCACGAGCCTGTGGAGGGGAAGGTGGGGGCAGGGGCAGGGGCATGTCACTCACTGCCTCTTTGCACGCGCGCAGAAGGGTATTGCGGCGACGGACCAAAACACTCACAGTCGCGTGCAAACGGACTGAAATGCGCGCATGTTACGTTGCAAGATATTGAACCGTTGTGTGATGTGGGATCGAGAGCTTTGGAGTTTTACGTCAACGTGCCCGCTGCCACGTGCTGAACTCACCACGTGGCCACCCACGGCGTCTGGCGGGGCCCCACCCACGCCAGCACGGGCGGCAGCAGCCCCTCCCTTGTACTGCTCGCCATCATGCGGGCTGGCGCGTAGATGCCCACCATGGTGCCCGTGATGATGCCTGCAGCGTAACACACACCAGCCGGCGGGTATCGGTATTCAGGTCTTGGCAGCTTCGTTTTGCAGAGGCTCTTCGTTTTGCAGGGCAAGGGAAGCAGCACTCTACCCTGCTGTCGGTTGCTACGTTTGTCTGCAATGCAAGCTTGCTTCCACACTCGCCTCAGGAAGCGCATGTGCAATCTTGTGGGACCCACACCCCCTCCCGGGCGTTACATGGTACGGCGTACCCGTACAGCATCTGCACTCACCCATGAGCGCGCCCAGCGCCACGATGTACTTTGCCCACGGCAGGCCCACGTACTCGAAGGCGGCCGCGAAGGTTGCCTTGGTGTCTATGGCGGCGCGCGGCACCATGAGGCACAGCACCACGCACATGAGCACGTAGATGACGGTGACGGTGGACAGCGAGGCCAGGATGCCCAGCGGCATGACGCGGGCGGGGTCCACCACCTCCTCCGCGGCGGTGGCCACTGCGTCGAAGCCGATGAAGGAGAAGAAGGCGATGGCGGCGCCGTTGAACACGTGCTTCCACGCGTCGGGCTGATCGGACGGGAAGAAGGGCTGGAAGCTGCGGGAAGCAAGGTGGAGGAGGAGTTCGGCGAGGGGGAGGCAGTGGGTATGGGTAAGCTACCGCAGCTACGGGTAGGCACGCGTGCGCAGAAGGGACCAGCTGGCCCTGGCGTCACGGTGGGAACGTGCAGCCAATAATGTGAGCAGTATGGTAAGCTATGGCATCTGGCAAAGGCGTGCTCAACCGGGTGTGGGCGTACCCAGACGATTACATCTAGGGCAGGGGAGTTGACAAGGCCCCGCGTAATGCCGAGGGCGGTGTCCGGCACGCACTTTGCGGTGTCTGCCTTGGTGAAGCCCGCAATGATGATGAAGGCCATCAGCAGCACGTGGATGACGGTGAGGATGTTGTTGACGGTGGTGGACTCCTTGGCGCCGCGGGCGTTGATGGCGGTGAGGAGGAGGGTCAGGCCGAAAGCCATCCTGCCGGGTGCAAGGACAGGAGACCCGGCAACAAGGTCAATGGGGACGGGCAATGATACCAGGAGGGCAAGCATGCCGGCAGCAGCAGCTGCTGCTGCTGCCCGTTCCATTGCGCCCCTCCGCAAGCTCAGATATCGTATACTGGTCAGCCAGACACTGTATGCACGCTGCCACGCACGGCGCACGGTGTCCGCTTTGTTGTGGATTGCATGTGCGCGTCCACCGCCCCTGCCTGCCCCCACACGCCCGCCCACGCACCAGTCAACGGTGAAGGTGTTGCCCCCAATGGTGGCCTGGTACTGGAAGAACGACGAGTCCTTATTGATGAGTACGGCAAAGTACGGCGAGAAGCTGCGGATGACGCTGGCGTCGGCCAGGATGTACTCGAAGAGCATGTTGGAGGTGACGATCCTGGGGACAAGCAACACCAGTCATGCATGGCTTAGTTAGCAGCAGTTAGCAGTTGACGTGACGACTAAGCGGCAGGGAGCCGCACGGTTCTCCACTTCGTGTAGCATCACCGGTGCACTCCTTCCCAGGTCGCCTTCACTTCTTGCCTCGTCGCCACACGTACGGCGCTCTGCTCAGGTCACTGTCTCCGCACAACCAAACCCAGGTGGTGCAATACCACGGCAGCCACTGCTATACCCATTGCGTGTAGCTCCAAGGCTAACCCACCACGCCAAGAACTCCCCCACGCTCCCCGCCATGTAGTTGTAGGCCGCGCCCGCCAGCGGCATGTCCACGGAGAACTCGCAGTAGCAGAAGCAGGACAGGAAGGCGGACAGCGCCGCCACCAGGTAGCTAAGACACACGGCGGGGCCGGTGAGCTCCACGGCGATCTGCCCCGGCGCGATGAAGATGCCGGCGCCCAGCATCAGCCCCACGCCAACGCACGTGAGGCCGAACGGGCCCAGCGTGCGCTTTAACGCTGCCTGGGGGATATAATGCATGCGACGGCACGTGGCACTTGGCACTTCATCCAGCTTTTGAATTTGGGCCCAATGTCGCCCGTCGCCTGCCTTGGCCCCCAAGCAGGCTCATGAGTGGCGCAAGGTGGTTTGCTAAGTGGGATTGGACGATGGAGGCGAAGCGCAGGGCTGTGCCAAGCCCAGCACTCCTTAGCGCCCTGACTACCGGTAGCTGCCCTGGCCTCACCTTGCCATGCGCCTCCCGCTCCATTTGGGCCACGTCCTTGACCTTCAGGGGCCGCTCCTTAAGCAACGTAGGGTACTGCATGCACACAGAAGTGCATTAGCGACGTCAGATATTGTGAGGGTTTAATGCTGTCTGCTACAGGAGTCGAACATGGGCCACATGGGCCACAGAAGGCGAACATGGGCTCCCCGCCACAGAAGGGCTGTACGCCAGGGGCTGCTTGTTGACAGCTGCCCATGGGGCACGTGGCAGGCTAGCAGCGTGTGTGTCCCCAAGGCCACAGGACAGGGTAGGGATTTCCACACAAGCACACCCATCGTTGTTATTTACCTGCTTGACCATGGCCCAGTACTCGTGGGGCGTGAAGCCCCAGGCCCTCCGGCTGCCCAGCGCGCGTGCATCGTCGCCCAAGCCGGCCCAGAAGCCGACGATCGGCATGCCATCTTTTGACATTCTCCTAAGCTTTAGCTATATTATTTGTGGATACAATTGCTTACGGGCAATCCTCCTCACGTTCGCAGCGCCCTGCGAACACGTCAAGGCTGTGTGAAGTGAATAGGAAGACTTGTTTACTGCGTATGCCGTCATCTTTGCTTGTATTGATTGCTTATAAGGAATACAATACAGAAGTCTCGTCTTGTAGGAAAGACAGTACGACGAGCCGCGGCACCTGCCAGCAAGCTTCGTGTCGGTCTAGCCCCTCGAGCCGCGTCGCCGCGCCCATGGCTCCTTGCCGCTGTTCCTTTCACATGTTACTTGTCATCAGCATCAACAGTGCTGTTGATACAGTGTCCTGGGGAAGTGTGCCCACAGATGGCACGGAAGTGGGGCCAGGAGGGTAGAAACAGGTAGAAACACGTTAACAGGTGGGTCTTGTGTCAGCTGCACGTCACCGTTCTTTAACGCCCTCCACTGGTTTATCCTCAGCATGGCCTGGGCGCACTTGCACATACTGCCGCATGTAAGCCTAGGCACCCCTCTCCTAAAGCTCTGTGCACACGACAAGGGTGCAGTCCCCACACGCCACACGCAGCCAACTACAGTCACCGGTACCGTACTGACTTTTAACTTTTCACCAAAATAATTCCGGTGGTCAGTGAAAGTTTGAATTTTGGGAAATTCGTACGGCCTCAGTGAAAACGCAAAAATTCACTGGAAAATTCGGCTGACGGGCTGACACTTGGGCCTGCGTGGGCGGACGCGTTTATTTGCTAACAACGCCTCAAGGCACCCGCGTTGCGTACATGTGCGCACGTACTTGAGCACAGCACCAATCATGCGGCTTATGGGAGGCCCTGAGCAAGGTGAAGCTGTTCCAGTTGACCCATCGACGCCAGAGGGAGCTTTCACTGGGGGCTTGCCACTGTCTTGCCAGTGAAAAGTTTCGGAAATCCACGAAATTCTCCCAGGCCCAGTGAAAATGTAAGGCAGTGAAAATATATAAAAAAGGGTCCGTCTTCTAGTGAAAACTTTACGGGTGAAAAGTCACAAGTCAGTACGGTACCGTTCGGTGTCACGAGGTACCGGTACGCAAGTGTAGGTCAGGGTACTGTAGGCGTTCAGTGTTGCACTTATACACTGTACCCGGGCTTTTGGGTCAACGTCTCCGGACTGTCAAAAGAGGATCAGTGGGGCTGTAGCCCACGGCAGCCCTTCCAGGCCCTTCTCACGTCACCCCTTGTGGCATTTGCCCTGTCACCTGGGCTAGGGGTGCCGTGCGGCGCGGCCAGGTGCAACCCCATGCCCCAGCCTTGCCCTGAGACAGGTCTAATGCCACAAGGGATCAAGGGGTGACGTGAGAAGGGCCGGGACCTGGGCTAGGGTCAGCTAGGGTTACTGTGCGGAACGGCCAGGTGCACAGCTGCCATTGCAAGCAGACTGTCCAGCGCAACACGCTGTAAATGTGGTGGAGTGGCACGCACGTACAGCCGCGGACAGGCCTCTGACTGCCAAGCAGGGGGGTTCCCTGGCTGCAGCCACCATGCCAGACGCCGCCATGTTCCCTTGCTCCCACTTGGCAGGCACAGACATGCAGTCTTTGGACGTTCAGGGTACCGTGAGCCGTGTACGTACGGGATACACGACGTGCAGGGCAGCATTAATTTTCTGTGGAAAGGTTTACAGGTTTACAGGTTTACGGCCGTGTCCTACATGGCCCAAAATTACCATTAGCATCATCCATCACTCAACGCCCACAAGGCACACCTAGCATAGCCACCAAAGCACACAAGGCCCAATCCATTGGGCCTCCAGGGCCGCCCCTCTGACTCCTCCCCCCCCTTACACGTACAAGGAGACGGGAAGGGACAGGCCAGCGGGAGTCCAAAGCCCAACCGGCACAGGCAAGCACCAGCACCACCGAAGACCCAAACCCAGTGAACCCCAACCGCAAAAGGGCACACCTAGAGACGAAGAGGACCTGAAACCAAACACCACAGAACAGGAGAAAGAGAAAAGGCCAAAAAGAGGCCCAGGGACCAGGGAAAAAACCATACAAAAGGAAGCAGGCACAGGACACAGGGAGGCTGGGCACGGACGAACCACAGCCCCAAACCCACAGACCCAGATAGACACGCAAAGAACACCACCAGAGACCCAGCGCCCCGACGGGCCCCCACCCCTTTGCTTTGTGTGCGTGTATCGTGCAGTGTCGCTAGCACGTTACCGGTACATGGGAGGCGTGGTCAAGTGAAAACCTTCAGGGTTTACTGCATATATCGTCTCTATGCAGTTGCCACTTGCCAGCCTGGTTGTATCTTGCCCCTTGGAGCACGAGGCGGCATGGCGTCAGGCAAGAGGAGGCACGCACAGGCGACGGTTGCCCGGCCGTTCCCCGTGCGCATACATCACGGCATTATCGTGAATGAGGCTTTTAGCCTTGTGAGTTTCACACAGACGGTTCATAAGCTCAGGGCCGTTTCCCTGGGCTGGAGGACTGGAGCTTCTGCGATGCCCGGTGATGAGACATGTCGCACACGTGGCGCGGACTGCGTTGTGATATCGATTTATCATACATCACTATGAATTGCTAAGTAATACCCATGCTACCTTCGTCTTCCTGCAGGTATTGCGGGTTGCGACAGAGTGAGGTGCGCACTCGCACTCGGGTCCAGGTAGAAGCCGCGGTTTGCCGTACGAAGTGCGACCGCGGGAGCGCTGAGTGCGGGTGCGGCAGAGCCTGCGTTATCAAAGATATATAGAGTACTTCCAAGATGGAGCCAGCAAGTCAACAGCGCTACAAAGCGATAGCAACAAAGCGATATAATAGAGGGACAACTTGTTTGCGACGGCACTCTTGGAGCGTGCCTATAAGAGTATATACACTGACAAAGAGAACATGTCTTCAGACGTCGGCTTCTGGGCCGGCTTGGGTGACGATGCCCGCGCGCTGGGCACCCGGAAAGCCTGGGGCTTCACGCCCCATGAGTACTGGGCCATGCTCAAGCAGGTGGGCCTTTGCCCCAACGTACCACAGGATATGTGGAGACCACGTGCAATTAGTAGCGCTGCCTCCATGCTCTTTCCATCGGAAGGCACGCTGGAGTGCAGCGGGTGGCACCTTCCCTGCCTTACCCACTCTCGCTTATCCACTCAATAAGCCCGGGTGCACCACGAACCTGCCCTGCAGTACCCATCGCTCCTGAAGGAGCGACCATTTAAAGTAAAGACCGCGGAGCAGATGGAGCGGGAGGCCCAGGGCAAGGTGCGCAAAGCAGAAAGCACTGAAGCTACAAGGACACACTGTGGTGCACGTACGTCAGCCCGAGCAGGCAGCATGCAGCCGCTTTCCCCATCACGCCTGCCCCGCTGGTGTCACCCCAGGGACCAAATATCTTGACTTCAACTACCGTATAACTACGTAGCTACCAATCTGCGCCGTCCAACCTGCAATATGCGTAACCTCTCCTATGTTGCCTGCCACCTGTGTACCATACTACCAATGCACGCAGGCCCACCTGAAGCGCACGCTGGGCCCGTTCGGCCTCACGTGCGTTGGCGTGGGGCTGATGCTGGGCGCCGGCATCTTCATCGCGCCGGGGCAGATCGCCGTGGAGCTCACCGGCCCCGCCGTGTGTCTTAGCTACCTGGTGGCGGCGCTGTCCGCCTTCCTGTCCTGCTTCTGCTACTGCGAGTTCTCCGTGGACATGCCGCTGGCGGGCGCGGCCTACAACTACATGGCGGGCAGCGTGGGCGAGGTGCTGGCCTGGATCGTCACCTCCAACATGATGTTTGAGTACATTCTCGCGGCAGCCAGCGTCATCCGCAGCTTCTCGCCGTACTTTGCCGTACTCATCAACCAGGTGCGCTGCTGCTGCTGACTTAATAATAATGAGGGGGGG
>VFQN01002236.1_pt1 | contig 30462 bp, 28 predicted proteins | sample 3512371 | NCBI WGS metagenome assembly VFQN01 (sample SAMN10412370, study PRJNA504923) | tailings metagenome | isolation source: Replicate 2 from Balatoc abandoned mine | place: Philippines: Itogon, Benguet | collected 2017-08-28 | reverse complement strand
AGCGAAAGTCCTGCGCGCCGATGTAGGTGAAGGCCCCGCGGAGGCCGAGGCCTCCCGCCTGGGCGATGATGGTGCGGATGGTTTCAGGGATCGAAGCAGCGTCCATACGAACGAGCCTCGTAAAGGGCGCGACCGGGTAGCGGCCAGAGTCGACCCTTGTCACTCCGAGGAGGAGCGCTGCCACTCGCCGAGCCGCTCGTCGATGGTGTGCAATTGCTTCAGGACCTCGTCTTCCTCTTCCTTGAGCCGAGCCTCCACGATTTCGACCGGATGCCCGACCAGCGACGGCGCGATGCGATGCAGACGGGTGAGCACCTTGCGAATGGCGGAGCCGAGTTCGGCCCCCAGGTGCGAGACTTCCTCGACCGGGATCAGCTGCCGCTTCAGTTCCCTGAGTTGGACCTTCAGCTTGGCGTTCTGGAGAACGACGTGCTGTGCCTTCTCCTGCTCGTAGTTCACGGGCGACCGGTTCGGCGTCTCGAACAGCCAGCGGATGAGCGGGGCAAGGTAGACCCGGCTCCCGCGAAACGCACCGCACCCTGACCGCTTGGCGTGCTTGATCGAGGTCGATGGGATGCCGGTCGCGGTCGCGCAGGACGTGATGCTGTCGTAGGAATCCTGAACGGTGCGCTTCTCGTCGCGCTCGCGGTAGTAGCGCAGCAGGCCTTGGATGGCCGCCACGAGCTGATACCGGCCGTTGTCAGGAGCAGGGAGCCAGCCTTCGCGGGCGAGTTCGCGCAGACGCCGGTCGGTCAGTCCCGACAGACGGATCAGTTGAGCCGTGTCGATGGTGCCTGGGTCGGCCACGGGTCAGGCCTCCGGCGCCTCGATGATCCAGCCGACGAACTCGCCGACCTGAAAGAACACCCGCGCCGTCTTCGGCAGGAGCCGCGTGTCGAACGGCCGCTGGTACCCGGCGAGGGAAAGCTCCTTCTGGAGGATTGCGGCCGGCTCTGCGCCAACGGCGAGCTTCTGCTGGAGCGTGAGCCGGCTGAACGCCGTCCCAACGTACCCCGGCGGCATCTGGATCTTGTCGAGGATGACGAGCGCCCCGCCGGGCTTGGTCAGGCCCTGCAACCGGCGCAGGAACGAGCCGCGGTGGGCGACGGGCAGGAACATGAAGACCAGGAAGGCCACCGCGAAGTCGAACGGCTCGTAGGCGAAGCTGACGGCGTCGGCGACGACGAGTTGCGGAGGGCCAGCGTATTTGTCGGCCATCTCCTGGCTCTCTTCGATGGCGGTGAATTTCGCCTTCCGCTGAACCATCGTCTCGCGCAGGGCGTTGCCCACATTCCCAGTCGAGGCGCCGATGTCGTACACGCGGCCTCCGTTCGGGATGTAGTGACGGCCGAAGTGGGTGACGGCGTTCGTGGCGAGGTCGTAGAAAGGCAACTGTTCGCGCACGTGCTGGTCGAAACGCTTCGCAACAGATCTACTGCGAAAGGACCAGTTCGCCGGAATCCAGGTTCGAGATTGGGATGCCATGGTGCTTCTCCTTCGCGTTTAGGTAGGCCTCTCTCGCTGCTTCGCGAGTCGCGAAGTAGCCAAGGTGAATCTGGCGCTCGCCGACCACGATGTGAGCGACCCACCGCCCCGTTCGTGCGTAGAAGCTGACGCCTATCACACCGGACGATTTGTTGTGGGCCGGAGTGCGAGTCATGTTCCGGCAATTCTCTCGGGGACGCACCACCCGCAAGTTGGTCGGCGAGTTGTTGGTGCGGTTGCCGTCAATGTGGTCGACCACGAGACCGGGTCGCATCGGGACTCCGAGCAAGCACTCGACGATAATCCGGTGGACCTTCATCGGGTAGCTCGCTCCTCGCCGCCGAATGGAGCAGACCAAGTACCCGCCCGCGCCTGGTCGTTGGTTCTTGATGCGAGCGGGCCAGTCCAACACCACTGGCGTGTTGGTCCCGACCTTCGACGTCCAGATCGCTCCTGTCTCGGGCTCATACCAGAGCTCCGGAATCGCGGGATGACGTTTGAAACGTTCAGTGTTCACGTTGGATGTGCTCAGTTCGTTGGAGCGAGAACGTTGTCCCTGATCGAGCAGGCGATGGCCGCAGCCATCACCGGGGGCACGGCACGCCCAAGGCGCTCCCATTGCTGGCTGTAGCTGCCGGTCAGGACCAAGTCGTCGGGAAAGGCGCAGATGCGCTTCAGTTCGGCGATGGCCAGCTTCCGCTTCTCAGTCGGGTGCGTGACGCTGGCGATCCCCGGATGCCCGTGGCTGGCGCAGATGGTCGGGCATGGCGCGTCCGGATGCGGGCGCACCAGGTTGAAGTAGCGGTCGGACGATTCCCCGGGCTTGAGTCGATCCCACTCTTTGCCGATGGCGAAGCGCGACATGTCGAGGCCTTCGACCGCGAACTGGTTCGGCTTGGTGCCCAGCACCGTCGGGCACGGACGGTCGGGATCGAAGGCTTGGCCCTTCTGATCGAACGCCGCGCCGGTGCCGCCGGTGATCCGCGCTTCGACGAGTTCGAGCCCTTGGTGGCTGGTCACCGGGTTGTACGAACCGTGCGCGCTGACGGTCGGTGACGGCGCATCCGCCGGCTTCCAAGTCGGCCCGTACTTCCCGCGCACGATCCACGGCAGCGCGTCGCGGAGCGTGTAGCGGTAGGGCAGCGGCTTCGGGAAGACGGGTGCTCGCCCGAGGTCCTCGCGCACGCCGATGAAGATCGTTCGCTGCCGCGCCTGCGGGACGCCGAGCCACTGAGCGTCGAGGACCTTGACCCCGACCCGGTACCCGCAGGCCTTCAGCTTCGCGAGGATTTCGAGGAAGTAGCCCTTGGCGACGCCCTTCACGAGGCCGCTGACGTTCTCCGCCACGAACACCCGCGGCTTCAGGCCGTCCAGCAGCCGGATGAACTCGAAGAACAGGTCGTCAGTGCGCTGTACAGTGTCACTGTAGCGTTTCGCTTTTCCCCAGTGCTTCTCGCGCTTGCCCGCCGTGGAGAACGAGGCGCACGGAGGGGAGCCATCCATGAGGTCCAGTTCGCCCGGCTTCAGCCCCGCCCCCGCGAGGATATCGGACGGCTTCACCTCCCGGATGTCGCGGGTGTCGAGGACCGTGTCGGGGTGGTTGGCCCGGTACACCTCGGCGGCGGCCGGGATGAACTCGCTGGCCCACGCGACGCGAAAGCCCGCCATCCGGTAGCCGAGGCACGAGCCGCCGCAGCCGCTAAAGGTCGAGATGGCGGTGAAGCCGTTCCACGGCACGGCGGCGATCTCCGCCATGCTCGGGACGCGGTAGGGTGGTTTCTCGATCTTCACGACGGCTTGCCCGACCACTTAAAGGCGCATCGAGGGCACTGGAACTCGGTCGGCACATTCTCGTCGACCGCGGGGAAGTCGGCCGGGGCCTCGGGCTCTGCCCCGCCGGACAGGAGGCCTTGCAGTGCAGTGGCATCGAACCCGGACAGGTCCATGTCGAGGTCAGTGGCCTTCAGTTCGCCGAGCAGCGATCGGAGCGCGGCGTCATCCGCCTCGGCGAGTTCGGCCAATCGGTTGTCGGCGATCAGGTGCGCCCACTCGTCGGCCTCGGTGGCAAAGTCCTGGTAGTCGACCGGCACCACCGACAGCCCGAGGGACTTCGCCGCTTCGTAGCGCCCGTGGCCTGCGACGATGAACCCGGACCGGGTCGACACCACGACGGGCGAGCGCCAGCCCTGATGGCCGATGACCTTGGCCAGAAGGGCGACCTGGCTCTGCGGGTGCTGGTTCGGGTTCCTCGGGTTGGGCACCAGCTTTTCAAGCGGAACCAGCTCGTCGAAGGCGCAGTTGACCGCCGGGCCGGTAGGTGGTTCAGGCGGCATCGTCGGGGTCGATTCCGGGGCCGGGTTTGGAACCTCTCCGCGTTTTTTCGGTTTTCGGTCGTTCATGCGCGTTGTCGGGGCTGACGCCACACCTCCAGCCCAAGGGGTTACGAAGGAGACTTCCTACCCCCCACCGGCTCCGAGCCGAGGCACCCTGCCTCACCTGCGAGGTGCCGGATCTCGTGCGTCGAAGCAGCCTTGCCCGACGAATCCCCGCCACTGCCGGTCGGCGCAGGCTCTCGCCGCCAAGGCTCGGCGGTGGGATCGGACGGGCCAAACGCCCCGCAGACCGCGGGCGCTTTGCGGTCCGCTGTCCCCCATGCGGGCGGCGTGCCACGATTCGCTGGAGGGCGAAATTCGCCGTTCGAGCCCGCATTAGGGGACATCCCGTCGGCGGTGTAACGGGCGAGGAGGCGGACCGCCCATGCGAGCGTGTGGGGGATAGTTGCGATGCTCATAGCTCTGACCTCAGCCGTGGACGTTACGCTTCACCTCGCGTCGAGGTTGCCGGTTCTCGTTCATCGTTTGGTGTTGGAAGGAGCGACACCGCCACCGCGCCGGCCGGCTGTTTCTCGTGGCCTTGAGGCCCTTGCCCGGCTCGGTGATCGGGTGGCGGATGGCGCCCCTTCAGCCGAGTTGGGAACGTTACGCTTCACCTTGGACTTACCCACTGCGCCGCGGTGGGTCGGCGTGCCTTTCCGGAACCAGTTCCAGGCATGGCGCTGGCCTCGATTGCGCCACCGCAGGAGGCGGCTGTAGTAGCCCGTGAAGTTGGCCAGGGCGGCGGTCCGGACGCCGCAGCGCTTGGCCAGGCGGGCGATGGACGGGCTGCCCTCGAAGTAGGCCGGGCTCAGGACCCACGCGAGGGCGATCAGGCGCAGGCCGATGGACTCTGGCTGGATGCGGCGACCGGACAGTGGAGGCAGCAGGAGGGCCAGGAATCGGACGACGGCCTCGGAGGTCCGCTTGTCGTTGTGCTCGTCCTGGGCGTCCTCGCTGAGCTGGTGGTAGAGGCCCTGCCAGTCAAAGCCTTGGTCGCGGGAATCCAGCGGGTCCCGGGCCTCGGACAGGCGTTCGTCGTCGTAGCCTTGGCTCACGTCGCGGCCTCCTGGCGGGGTTTGAAGTCGGTGGCGGTCAGGATCTGGACCCGGGGTTGCCAGATCAGCGCCTTGCCGCCTCGCTGCGCCTTCACCTTCCGCCATGCCCACAGTTCCAGGGCCGTGCCGGGCGTGGTCAGCCAGTCGAGGCAATCCTGCGCCTTCTCCTCGGTCAGCTTTCGAAGGTGGCCAGCGAAGTCCTGGCCGGTCGACTGGACGCCGACGACACCGCGCCGAGGGTCGAGGGCGAGAATGTCGATGATGCCGAAGAGGTCCTGCCGGATGCCGTGAGGCCCACCGTAAGGGTTCCACTTCTCGACGATGGCGCAGACGAGGCCCTGTTCCCGGAGGGCGCGGAGGGTTCGTTGGGTTGGGGAGAGGCCCTTCATCGCAAGTCCCTCCTGCCAAGCGGGTTGATGGACTTGCCGGCTACTCCAATAAGGGTTTGTGGAGTAACATCTGCAAGTCGTTGATTATCAATGCCCGATTTACTCCACTCCACCCTTATATAGAGAGTGGAGTGGAGTGCCGGGCAGGGCCGGCTTACTCCACAAACTCCAAATTGGAGTGGAGTGGAGTTATTGGAGTTGGCGGTGGGAGTTGGCATTTCAGTCATTGGCTGGTGCACTTCGAAGCCACAGCCCGCGCTTGGGCTGGTGGATGGCCTTCTCGCGCTTGAGTTCGGCGAGGATCTGGTAGAAGCGGGCGGGGCTGATTCCGACCTCGGCCTTCGCCTTCTCCTGCCAGTCGGTCGTGCTCAGCGGCTCCTTGGCGATCAGGCCGAGCAACTCGTCGCGGTTGTAGACCGAGCTGCGGCCGGTTGCCGGCTGCTTCAGTTTGTCCGGGTCGAGGTGGTCGACACGCCGCATCAGGGGGGCGTCCCAGCGGACGACGAAGGGCGGGACGGGTTGGAAGTTCCGGAGTGTCGGCTCGACCGTGAACGCGTTCTCCTCCTCGTGGGCGGTGAAGGTCAGGATCGAGTCCGGGTCGCGGGCGAAGACGCCGGAGCCCGAGATTCGGTCGATGGAGTTCTTGGCCGCCTGGTTGCCCTTCGAGAAGTGTGCGCCGAAGCCGAGGGCGGCGCCGACCTCGGTGATCCGCTCGACGGAGTTGAGCAGGCCCGCCATGTCGGTGGCGGAGTTTTCATCCGCGTCGCCGAGGGTCTTGTAGATCGGGTCCATCACGACCAGCCGAAAGCCCTCATCGCGGATTCGGTTGACGATCTGCGGGACCAGGACCTGGTACGGGGCCGAGAACCCCCGCAGGTTCCAGAGCGAGAAGAAGCGGTCGTCGGGTTCGATCCCAAGCGCCTTGCTGATGGCCTGGAGACGCCGCTGGATGGCGAAGCGGGCGAGCTCGAAGTTAATGAACAGCACCCGGCTCTGGAACGTTTTGAACCCCAGCCAGGGCTGGCCGCTGCTGACGGCGGCGGCGAGGTAGAGAAGCGTCCAGGTCTTGAAGGACTTCGACGCCCCGCCGACGACGAGCTTGCTGCCGGCGTGGAGCATGCCCCAGATGACCTGCGGAGGTTCCGGGATTTCCTCGCTGACGAAGCTGCCGACCGGCTCGATCTCGGGCAGGGATGCGCGGGCCACCGCTCGGTCAACGGCGAGTTGAACGGCGTCCGTTCTCTCGGGCGTGACGAAGGCGCGCAGGTCGGCGAGGGGCTTGTCGCTCATGCGAGGAAGAGGATGCGTTGACGGATGGCGGGGACTCCCCGGACGAGGCGCAGACCGCCGGGCATGCGGAGCCAACCGCTCGTGTCCCAGCGGGTCTCGTCGGCTCCGAGGAGGCAGGCGACGGCGAAGAAGTAGGCCAGGTCCTGGATGGCGACGTGCTCGATGCGAAACCACGCGTGCAGGCTCTTGCCGCCGGAATCGACGACCAGGACGAGGGGCATGAAGGTGGCGAGGCGTGTGACGAGCTGGGCCTGCTGTGGCTTGGTCAGGCTGACGTCATCGAACTCGGTCACGATGTGGCGACGGCGCAGGACGTTGTTCTGGCAGCGAACCGAAGGTTGGCCATCGTGGTTCCGGCTGGCTTTGCCGCGCATCGGATTCACCACGATGAACTGCTGGAGGTGCGCGTCGGTCAGGCACTCCTCCAGAGGCCGCACGATGGCGCTCTCGGAATCCGGACCGCTGCAGACGAGTTCCCCGGGGCAAAAGAGCTTCGGCAGAACCTGCGATGCTTCGAGCGGCGGTTCCTGCGTCGTGTCGAAGAACGCGGGCGTGGTCGCGAGCGTTCGGGCGATCAGGACCGGGTCAGGGTCCGGCCACGCGTAGGCTTTGAAGCCGGGGGCTTGATGGTTGCCGTAGACGAAGTTCACCGCGGCCCGGATTTCGCGGTCGGGAACCGCGCGGTGCTCGACGTACTTGTCGCAGCAGTGGCGGAGGAAACGGAAGCAGGCCTCAGCATCGAGGAGATGACGCAGCCCGCCGGCGACCCGCGGGAGCCATCGATGGGTTTCGCCGGGCTCGGGCGGAGCCTGGAGCAAGGCGAGAGTGCGCGGGGAAAGTGGATACCAGTCGGCCATGGGAATTCAGGGAAGGTCGACGTGCCACCGGCCTTGCTCCTTCTTGATCCAGAGCTTCTGGTACCCGTATTCCCCATTGGAGCAGCGGGCCTCGGCCATGCTGCACAGATGGCGGGAGAGGACTTGGAACAGCTCCGCGTCAGGCACCTCCAAGACGGTGACCTTGCCCGCGTACTCGAAGGTGGCGAAGAGCTTCGATCCGACGGCCGACTCCGGGCCTGGATGCGGATGTCGCTCGACCTGGAGGCCGATGATGTAGCCGTAAAAGGCTTCCGATTCGGAGATGACGTTCATTTCGTGTAGGTGGGAGTGAGTTTGCCATCGGCCTTCAGCGGGAGATGTGGCGCCCACGGCAGAGGCGCTTCTAGCAGTGCGGTGATGCGAGCGAGGTCCTTCGTCGCCGAGGCCTCGGGCAACTCGAACACGAGTTCGTCGTGGACGCTGAGGACGGGCAGGAAGCCGGCGTCAGCGCACCGGAGCCAGGCGAAGGCGAGAACGTCGCGGGCGGTTGCCTGCGTCCAGTTCTCGGCCAGGAGGCCGCCGTAGACGTGAATCCGTTCACCGCCGACCGTGCAGGTGATGGTGTCGTCGCGGACCGCCACATCGCGGTACAGGAGGAACCGTTTGGCCCCGGGGTCGTGCTGAGTGACCGGCAACGGAATCGCGAAGTTCCCGCCATCGCGGGCGGCACAGGCGTCGTGCAGGCGGTACCACAGGTCGACGATTCGCGAGTTGGAGGCGCGGAAGTCCTTCACGATCCGCTTCGACTCCTCCTCAGTCAGGTCGAGGCCCGCCATGACGCGGGCGACCTCGATGAACTTCCTCCACCCGCAACCGAATCCGAGGCCCAGCACGCGGGCCTTCGCGAGTTGCCGGAGACCGGAACCGGTCTTCTCGCACCAGTCCCTCAACGGCTCCGACTCCGCGTAGCCCATCGTGCTGCGGGCGTGGATCTCGTAAGCGTCGGCCTCCGGGTTCTTGCGGAAGAGGCGCAGCGCCTCGGTGTCGCCTGCGAGGTACAGGAGGACCCGGCTCTCGATCTGGCTGTAGTCGACGACCGCGAGCACGCGCCCGGGCGGCGCTACGATGGCGCGGCGGAGGTCGACGCCCTCGGCGGTCTTGCGGTTCAGGTTCTGGAGATTCAGCCCGCCACCGCCGGACCAGCGGCCGGTGCTCGCGCCGAAGTACCGCAGCTCGTAGGCCATTCGGCCGCCGGGCATCCGCCGGGCTTCCATCGCTTCGAGCACGCGGGCGGTCCGGTTCGCGGACCGGATGCGCTGCATGTCCCGCGCCCAGCCAGTGCCGACCGAGTCCGGGTTGGCGTCGGCCCACTCCATGAAGCCGGGGTCCTTCGCCGAGGTGCTGATCGGGGCCTCGACGCCCTTCAGTTGGCAGGCGGCGCGGAACGACTTGATCGACAATGCCCGGTCCCACGGCAGCCCCGCAGACATCGCCGTGACCAACTCCTGGAGCCCTTGGCGGCTCGCCCGGACGTGTTCCCACTCGACGCAAAGGCCGCGCCGGCCCATCTCGGACGTCAGTTCGAAGAGGCGGCGCTCGTGCGCCGGCCAGTGCCGCTCCAGGTGGTTCCAGAGGGCGAGGCTGGCCAACGCGTCTCGACCGGCGTAGCGGCGCATCTCGACGGCGAGGAATCCGTCTTCCATCGGGTTCCAGCCCTTCGCCCGTGATCGCGGTGCCTTGTCGAGCGTCTGGCCGAAGACGGCCTTCACCGCACCGGCGAGGTCGCGGGGGAGTTGCAGGAAGGCGCACAGGGCGGCGGAACAATTCCACTCTGCGGGGCCACGGGCATCCGAGGGAATCGCCCCGAGTTCGCGGAGCCGCTCGAACACGGCGCGGTCGAAGTCGCGGTTGTGGCTGACCCAACGCCGCCCCGCGATGGTCGCCCACGGGAACTGTCGTGGGGCGCAGACGCAGGTTCGTTCGCCGTCGGTGACTGCAACGAGGTACGCGTGGAAGCGCGGGTCGTGGCAGTAGGCCCAGTGGCCCAGTTCCTTCACCGAGTAGGCGGACGTGTAGAAGGTCTCGAAGTCGACGGCGACGAGGTCTCCGGTCGGCTGCGCGAACCAAACGGCCGGGGTCAGGATGACGGGTTCTGCGATCATCCCAGGACGGCCTTGCGAGGGTCGTAGCCGTTCTTGTAACGCCAGAGCGCGGCCACCATGCGGAAGGCCTGCCAGTCGCGAGTCGGATCAGGATGCTTCACGACCACCACGCGGCCGGGTTCCGTCGTCGAGATGAAGATGTTCGCCGCGAGGACGCGGCCGATGTGTTCCTCGCCCCAATACGTGGCGCCGTACGCGGCAAGCTGCATGGCCTGGTTGTCGTAGGCCTGAACGTCCTCGCCCGGCTTCGTCTTGCGGGTCTTGTAGTCGAGGATGCCGATGCCGTTCCGGCCGTACCGGAAGAGCACGTCGGCGGTGCCGGCGAAGCCGTGCTGCCGGTTCACGAGACGGGACTCGCGGTCGACGATTTCGATGCCGACCTGCTGCTTCCACGCGAGCACGGGCTTGACATAGGGGCGGAGGTCCTCGGCGTAGGGCTCGCCCGCCATCGCGGCTTCGAGCGCGCCATGAATCATCGTGCCGAGATCGGCCGCCTGCTCGACCTGCTCGAAGGCGGCGGTGCGAACACGGTTGCACCAGTAGTCTTCGGACTCTTCCTGCACCTTCGGGGTGCGGAGCGTGGCGAGGGCGACCTGATCGAGCTTCCACTTTTCAAGACCGGGCTTGGCGAGGATCCCGAGAATGCCGGTGACGCTCGGGTAGAGACCGAGGCGCTTCGCATCGCGGATCGTGGTTGGACGTTCGCCCCGACCGTCGGAGGTCGGAAGGCGATGAACCGGCGTGCCGTCCTCGCGATACCAATGACCGGCGGGGACCTTGTTCTTGCTCAAGACTGCCATGATGAGATTGGGAGGGAGTGCGGGGAGGACCTGCGGTCGATCCTCCCCGCGTGATTGGGGTTGGTTCGACGATCAGAAGGGCACGTCGTCGACGAAGGTCTCGATGCTCGGCGCCACGGGGACCGGAGCAGGAGCCGGTGCCGGGCGCGGCGGCGCGAGCGGCTGCTGCACGGGCGCCGGTGCCGGAGCGGCAGCGGCTACGGGCGCGGTGAGGCCCTGTGGCACCGGGGACAACGCGGCGATGGAGGCGAACACTCCGACGCCGTCTTTGCGCTTCACGTGCTCGACCGTCAGGAGGCACTTCGCCCCCTTGAGCGTGCAGTAGTCCCAGCCGTATTCCGGGGCCTTTCCCAGCAGGGCTTTCAGGAACGCGAACAACGCGGACTTCTCGTTGCCGCTGATCTTCATCCGCCGGCTCGCGACCTTGTGCGGACGCCCCTGCGCATCTCGGAAGCCAAAGAGAAAGGTGGTCAGGTCGACCTTCTCGGTCTCCGTGGATTGGAACCGCGTTCGGACGACACCGAACTCGTCACGGACGTCGATGACGGTGGCGATGAAGGTCCCGGCGGGTGCAAGGGCGTCGCCGATCTGATCGATGAAGGGATTGCTGTTGTCGGTGGGTTGAGTCAGTACGGCCATGGGTCAGTTTCCTTTCTTGGTTGGCTTGATTGCGTTTGTTGAGGTCGGTTGCCGGTTGGCTTCCGAAGACTTTCGTTTGGCGCGAATCGCGGCGCGCCGACGCCGGAACTCCTCCGAACTCAGGTAGGCTTGGATGTCCGAGAGGCGGTACCGCTTGCGGCCGATGGCCGACGTGGCGGGCACCTTCCAGAGGATCAGGGCCTGTCGGGTGACGCCAAGTCGGCGGGCGGCCTCGGCGCGAGTCAGGAGGGGCTCGAAGGTCAGAGGCTGGGAGCCGGGCTCGACGGCCTGGGCGTGGCCACGCAGGACGCTGAGGGCGGCTTCCTTCCGGGCGTCCGAGGCCGCCAGGAGGATCTGGAGGAACTCCTCGACCCGGTTCATGGCGCGTCCTCCCCGAAGCGGAAGCCGAACTCGCGGAAGAGATCCGCTGCGGCCGTCTTGCTGCCCTCCTCGGCAAGAGCGAGGAGGTGGTAAAACCGGAGGCCCCGTTCGGTCGGGGGGAGCGGCTTCATCGGGGCTTTCGCCCGGGAGCGCCTGATTCGCCGGTCGGTGATCTTCATCTCACCAACCGGACGAGTGTCCGGAATTCGACCAAAAAAGAGGGGGTACCGCTACCGGTACCCCCTCATGCTGAACGTTTTGGACACGAAGTGTGGGTGTCCGGTCAAGTGTCCGGATTCTCGGTCTGAAGCAGGTCGATGAGTTCGGCGCGGATCTGCTGCCAGTTCTCCACATTCAACGCCTGGAGTCCGTCGAGCAGCTCCCGCCAGAGATCGGGTCCAGGCGCCGCTCCCTGCGGTTGATGACGGATGAAGAGGTCGTTGAAGCTCTCGATGGGCTCCTGGCCCAGCCCTTTGCGTCGGAGGTCGAGGGCGGAGAACAGCAGCTTGTAGACGCCGCCGCGGCCCACGTACTGCTTCAGGCGGTCATCCAAAGTGGATTTCGGCAGCTTCAGGGCCTTGGCTGCCGCACGCATCGACCCCGCCGCGAGGACCACGAAGACCAGAGCAAGGAATTCAGGATCAACCCTCCGGGCGAACTCGGTCAGGACCCGGGCCAGGTTCTGCTTCAAGGTTTCGTTTTCCTGGTTCAGGGCGACCACCCGCTCCGCCAGCGTATCGAGGCGCGTGTCCAGGTGGTCCTTCAGTTCGTGAACGTGCAGGTCCGGTGGCGCCAGATGTCGGCAGGCGATGCCGCAACCCCCCTCGAACCCGCCCGGCGTCGGCGCGATCCGTTCGTTGAGGCCGACCCCTGACACGCCCGCCGCCATGAGCATTCGGTCGACCGTCTCGCTCAATGAGGTGACGACCACGCAGCCCTCGGCGCCGGCGCGGACGATGACCTCCTGGCTGTGCACCACCGCGGCGGCGTCATCTTTCGCCTGCACCCAGAAAACCCGACGACGCTTCGGTCCGAGCGTGCAAGTGCCCAGGCATTCAATCTCCGGGCCGGCGTTGCTCGATGGCGCGTCGATTCCAAGGGCCGTCCGTAGCCGCTCCCGGAACCCGACCATGTCCAGCCGGTAGAGAACGACCTCCGTTTCCGTCAGTTCCGTGTCTTCGTCGTCGATGCTGAACTCGGGGTCCGAGAACGCGGCCCAGCGGTCCTCGACTCGCCGCAGGCAGAGCAGACCGCGCTCCGGGTGCAGATAGCTCGTGGCGTATTCCCCCGGACAAATCACCAGGAAGGATCGGAGCGCGTCATAACGTTCGCCGAAGAAGAACTGCCAACCGGACAAGGTGTCCTTGCGGTCTTTGATTTGGGCGAGCGTGGTCCAGAAGGGTTGATTCATAAGGGTGTGGTACCGATGGGGGTTTTCACGAACTTCCGGCGCCGGAGCCATTCCTCGACGACGACGCAGTCGCCGTCTCGTTCGTAGGTCAGCTCGCGGCCTTTGTGGACCGTCAGCCGTCCCCAGTCCGTTCGCTGGCTCAGGCGATACCGAAATTTGGCGTACACTACCGAGTGCGCCTCGGCGGGCAGCAGACGCTTGCCGTGCCGGTTGTGGTCGAGGAGCGAAACGTCCTGGTCCGCCCGCCACGTGATCCGGATCGCCGGCTGCGCGCTCGACGAAAAACAGACCTCCATCGGGTGGACTGCGGCGAGCCCCTCGATGTCGTCGCACTTGAAGAGGTCCACGCACTCACCCAGCAGTGGATCCAAGCGCACCATCTCCGTGCGCGGATCGAACACATTGGCCGCGTCGAACAGCAGGTGCCCGAAAGTGATGCGATACTGGGTGTGCTCCCGAACCCGGTTCGTGTTCAGGCGCAGATCGCCATAGCCCTTGTGGTACACGACCGCGTCGTACTCCTCCGGCCGGAAGACGTGCGTGATCGCGTTGCCGTCCTCGTCGTATCCGGGGTGCCGCTGTTTCTGCCCGGGGTAACGGACAAGGAACCAGATCTCGCGCGGGTAATCGTACGGCACGATGTTCGTCCCCTTCCCCAAACCCTCTCGGTTGGCGAAGTAGTCCTCCAGCTGAGCGCGGGCTTGCGCAAGAAGCTCAGGCGTCGGCTCCCGGAAGTGCGCACGAAGGTCCCGGAACATCGGGTTATACACGTACGCCGACTTGCCGAAGATCCGACCGCCGGCGTACGCCGCTTCGAGCAGGTCCCGGTTCCGCGGCCAGTCGTGCAACCACGCCTTCATGGCGAAGTCGGGTCCGGTGATCCCGTCGGTCCGGAAGTTCAGCCGCCGCTTCCGAGCCCGGGCCTCCCGCTCAATCTGGTCCTGCCCTCGCTTGGTCCCCAGAATGCTGGCGAAGAAGAGGACATCGTCGAGTTCGGCCGGGATGTCCTCGGACAGACAGACATCCCGGATCGCCTCGTAGTCGAGGGTGTCGGGGTCGGGTGGGTCCGGAAGGACCAGACCGCGGGCGTGGAGGTACTGCGGAAACTTCCCGAGGACCTCGCACAGGAGCGATTCATCGAGCCGCTTGAGGGCTCGAACCGTCACGAAGCAGCGTTTCTTTCCTGGCATGTGTCGCCTCCCTTGCCCCGGCGGAACCAGCCCGGGGGCAGATTGGTTGGCGAGGAGTCTGCCCGAGGGGGAGGGACAAAGACTGTCCTACCCCCTGACGAGTTATTCACAGGGCGGGAAGCGCGAAACGGCGAAGAGACGCGGGATGAACTGCTGGTCTCCCGGGCCGCTCCGGGGGCCAAATATTTGGCGAAAGTTTGGCTACCGGAATCGAATGACGCCTTTCGGAAACGAGTGGAAACGGTTTTGGCCGGGAATCAGGAACCGTGCCAGAAAAGCAAATAAGCCGCTGGAGGCCAGCGGCTTAAGTCGTTGCGGTGCAACGGAAATTGGTTGCGGGGCTAGGATTTGAACCTAGGACCTTCAGGTTATGAGCCGAAAGCTGCTCGCCTGAATCCCAGCAACTTACGCACGAAATCCGGGATTTATTTGGTAAAAGTTTGGCTGATTCTGGAAAGTGTCAACGAGCGGAATCTAACGGAACCGAACGGAAACACAACCACTTATGAGCCTCGAACTCCGCAAGTCCAGCAACTGGTGGTACGGGGTTTTCCTCGTCAACGGACGGAAGACCATCGTCAACCTCAAGGTCCCCATCACCGGGAAACGTCCGCCGAAGCGGACGATGCAGGGAGACGACGAGTTCGAGCAGTCCCGCGGCCGCGCCCAGGAGGCCTACGACCGCCTCGCCCAGGAGATGGCCGAGGATCGGACCGGGGAGCGGACCCTCCAGAAGTTGGCCGAGGCCAAGACCGGGCGGGAGGTCGAATTCCCCAAGCTCGCCGACCTGGCTGAATGGTGGGCTCGAATCCCCCGCCGGAAGGCGCCAGATGAGCGCTACGCCCTCCAGTGCCGGCTCAGGCTGAATCGGTTCGCCGGGTTCGTGGCCAAGCACCTGAAGGGCGCCACGGAGTTCATCGAGGTCAAGCCGGCCACCGCCCGGGCATTCATGGACGCCGAAGCGGCGCGGAACGTCTCGCCCAAGACCTGGAACGATACGTTCAAGCTGCTGCGGGCGACGTTCAAACACCTCCACCCCCAACTTGCGGAAGGAAGCAACCCCTTCCACGGCCTCGTCACCAAGGCCTCCGAGACGGTCAACCGGGAGCCGTTCTCCGTCGAGGAACTGAAGGCCATCACCGAGGCGTGCGCGGACGACGACTTCATCCGACCGATCATCGTCACCGGAATGTGCACTGCCATGCGGCGCGGTGACTGCTGTCTCCTGAAGTGGGCCGACGTGGACCTCGCCGCCGGCTTCCTCTCCGTCGAGACCGCCAAGACGGGGCAGCGGGTGGACATCCCGATCTTCCCGATGCTCGCGGAGGAACTGAACCGGGCGAAGGCCAAGTCCGGAGGCTCGGAGTTCTGCTTCCCTGACGCCGCCCGGATGTACCAGAGCAACCCGGACGGGATCACGTGGCGGGTGAAGCAGGTCCTGGCCCGGGCACTCGACCGGCCCCCCGGGTGTGGGACCCTGGCGTTGCCAGCGCCGTTGAAGCGGGACGAAATCCGATCCCGGGTGGAGGCCCACCTCGAACGGCTGGGCGGGACCGCCAAGGCTCGACGGATGCGCGCCGTCTTCGAGGCGTACGACCGGGGGGGCAGCCTTGAGGAGGTCATGGCAGCGACGGGCACCAGTCGGGGGACGGTGTCCAACTACCTTAACGAACTCGAACGCGAGACCGGGACCTCGATCGTGCGCGGGCACCGGAGGGCGGTGAAGACCGATGCCCTGCAGGAGGACCGCGAGAATGGACAGCGACGGGCCTCTCTGCACGATTTCCACAGCTTCCGTGTGACCTGGATCACGCTCGCCCTCGCGGCAGGGGTCCCGCTCGAACTCGTTCAGCGCGTCACGGGACACCGGACCGTCGCCGTGGTCCTGAAGCACTACTTCCGGCCGGGGCGGGAGGACTTCCGGCAGGCATTGTTCAGCGCGATGCCGAGGATGCTCGGTGCCGCGGCCGGAAAACCGATGCTGGTCGAAGTCTGCCAGATCCTCGAGGGCATGACCGCTCGCACCTGGAAACGGGATCGAGAACGTGTCCTCGGCCTTGTCCGAAATGCCCAGCCAAGCCAGATTCCCCCCACGATCTCGGTAACGAAACCATGATGGCGCCAAAAAAGGGAGCGGCGCCTTCGAAAATCCGGCAATGTCTGATCCTAAGCCGTCCATCTACGTATTCGGCTGGCCGTCCCACCTTGGAGGGGCGGACACCAAGCTTGCGCACCTCATCCCCCTCCTCCACCAGCACTGCGACCTGACCATCGTCCCGAACGAGCGCCGCCACTTTCAGAGCAAGTTCTGGACCCGCTTTCTCTCCAGTCACGGCGTGCGCTACGCGATGTTGGATGACCTTCCCCCTCGTCTCGAAGGATTCGCACTGTCGATGTCGAATCAGTGCTTCTTCGCCCACCGCATCGCCCATCGTGCCAAGGAACGTGGCCTCGCGGTCGTCTGGTCCAGCGAAATGATGTGGCACCACGAGGGGGAGCTAGAGGCCGTTCAGGAGGGCATCGTGGACAAAGTCCTTTACACCTCGGAACTCCAAAAGGCTGCGCTCGGGCCAGGTTACGGCAGCATCCCTGGCTTCATCACCGGCAACTTCATCGACCCGGCGGAATTCCCATTCGTCGACCGACGCAGGCCGGAGTACGCCATCGGTCGACTTTCCCGTGCCGCCCCCGAAAAGTATCCCGAGGATTTCCCGGTCTTCTACGAGGCACTCGAACTCCCCGAAACACGATTTCGGGTTATGGCCTGGGATGATCGATTGGCTCGGAAATTCCGCTGGCACCGGTTCGATAAAAGGTGGGACCTCCTGAAATCCGAGCAGGAGCCTCAGGTAAAGTTCCTTCAATCGCTTGACCTCTTCGTCTATCCGCTGGGACACAATTTCGTTGAATCCTGGGGCCGCTCCACCGTGGAGGCGATGCTCACCGGTGCCATACCCCTGGTACCCCCGGGCCATCACCTCGAACAACTCTTGGTGCACGGAGAGACGGGATTCATCTGCGCCGACTTCATGGACTACCGAGCACACGCGCATCGCTTGCTCATCGACTTCCAGCTTCGCGCCCGAATGTCCAAGGCGTGCCGGGAACACGCTGAGAATCGCCTCTGCAACCGGGACCAGCACTTGGCGGCCTGGCTCGCGGTTTTTCGCACATGATACGATACTGCTACTGGTCCCTCGCCACCGGGGATTACGCGAAGATGTTTGCCGCCACGATCCGGTCGGCCCGCCAATGCGGCGTCTTCAAGGATTTCCATGTCTGGAGCGATCAAGTCGTCCCCGGCGCGGTTTGCCACGAAGCCGGTCCCGTCGAGAAGTGGGGGTGTCTCTTCAAGCTGACGTACCTCCGCGACGCGGTCAGCAAACTCGACTACGAGTACTTTGTCTGGTTGGACACCGACACTTGGTTCGTCCGCAACCCGGGAGATGTGCTGCGCGTCCTTCGTGGCTCGCCAATTCACGTCGCGCTCGAATCGGACCTCTCCAAGCCCGAAAATCGGCGCCGCGACTGGTGGGAATGTCCCAACCTAAAGTTCGTCGAGCTGATGCACCGCAAAGGTGTCCGAAGCCGATCCATTTTCAACGTCAATGGTGGCTTCTTCATCGTCCACCGTGAAGTTGTCTCCACGCTCTACAATCTGGCGCACGAGTTCTGGGAGTTCTCCCGCGGCGAAGGCTTCACGTTCAACGACGAACCCTTGCTGGCATACGCGATGCACATGCTTTGCGGCAACCCCTACGCCCACACTGTGCGTCAAGCCACCGACCTTTGGGCCTCCGATTGGACAGGGTGCTTCGCCGATACCCTTCCGGATGGACAGCCATGGTGGTTCGTCGACTACTTCACGGAGGAGAAGCTCCCAGTCAATCCTGCCATCGTCCACGCGATGCGAAGCAAAAAGGCGCTCCTGGAAGCAGCCAATCCCGCCTAGCTCGGGTTGGCGCCGTAGCGCTGCCGGAAGTAATCCCGGACCGCCACCCCATCCACGGTGCCTTTCCGCACCTTCTTCCCTCGCTCTGCCTCGTTGATCCAGTAGTAGCAAACGGGTCGATCGATGACGGCAAACGCCTCCAGCCCATAACGTTCGTGCAAGCGAAGCCAAAGGTCCCAGTCCTCCTCGAAATCAATCCGTTCGTCGAAAAGCCCCACCTCGATCAGCGCCGACCGCCGCACGAACACCGCACTTGGCAGCAGCGGGTTCGCCTCCAAGATCCGTCCAAGGCTTTGCTCCGAATCCGAAAGGTAGTCGTGATACCGTCCGTCGACGATGCGGTGGCATCCCCCAGCGAGAATGTGAATCGACTCCGGCAAGTCATCCGCGCGCCGTAAAGCATCCAGAGCGTACGGGGCGAGAACATCATCCGCATCCAGAAACTTGACCCACTCTGCCTTGGCCCGCCGGATCGCCGTGTTCCGGCTTGCCGCTACGCCGCGGCGAGCGTCGTGGTGCAACCACATCACCCTTTCAGGCTCCGGGCCGACAAATTCCCCCGGCCGCCAGTCTTCTCCGCAGTCGTTGACCACGATGACCTCATCATCCGGCCCGAGCTGCCAGATGACGCTTCCAAGGGCCCGCGGAAGGAGGTGCTTCTGTCCGTGGCAAGGGATGACGACAGCAATCGACGTCCGCTTTACAGTGCGCGGCCGAGTCCGACCGGCGACGACCGATCCCTCCGAAACCACAGGAATCTCCAGCCGCTTCATTACTTCCGCCGCTTCCGAAGCACTCAGAACGCCCGTATTCTCGTTGAAGATGTGTCTCTCGAAATGCTCCTCCGAATACGTGTTCTGTGCATGGACCACGTACACGTAAAGGTCAGGGCGATCCAGGAGATGAATCTTCAGCCCAACCGCACGACAGGCATTCAGAAGCTTGGTATCTTCACCGCGCCGCAGATCTTCGTAGCGAGGCAGTTTCTCCCTGATCGCCAACATACTTCCTTCCCACGCCCGCCGCTTTGACAGCATGAACTGATTTCGCGCAGGCCATGCAAGTGTCCAACGTTCAAGGCAACAAATGTCTGCCCCGCTAGCCTCGAGAACCCTCACTTGCTCAAGAATTCGTTCAGGATGATACCAATCATCGTCGTCCCATTGCATAACATAGTAGCCTGCAGCATTCCGAATGCCTATGTTTCTCAAAGCGCCGAGGGTCACGCCTCGATTCGCTACGCTAATCCACCGCAAATCACTACGCGGGTACACCGAAGCCATTCGATCCACCCACTCTTGCCTATCGCAAACGACCACCAATTCCCTGTCGCAATATCTCTGCGATGAAAAACACCTTAGCGCTCTCGCCTCGAATTGACATCTACCAGTCGTGACAGTGATACAAGACACCCGCCTATTACGTAGGCCTTTGTCCTGCATTAGCATAATTAGCATTACTTACACCAAAAGCAGTAGCACTACTACATTCGCTCGACGGTTCGCAAACTGTGCGAAACCAACGATGCAGCGGGATGAAGCTCAGGCTAACGCGCCACCCGAAAAAACATCACCATGCCAGCGACGTACAGCAGCACCGAAGCGGCGAGTAGTATGGCTGAAACCAAGCACGGCCGGACAACTCTTGGCGCGAATCCTAATCGCATCCCTAAGACACTAACCTGAAGTTCGTGCTTATAGTCCTTATCGTGGGGGACAAGTTTTGGCGCGACCGCAGCTACAACCGCTTCACTACCCGACACCGAGACAAAAGTAAACCCTATTACGGCAAGCGCGGGGGCAATACCCAATGCCACGAGAACAACAATTAAAAATCGCACGGTGCGTCCTATTCCTTAATTGCTTGTAATCCACACTTTCCGGAAGCGACGACACCTGCTTCCGCTTCTGAACAAGTGGGAGCTGGGCCCCCGCCTTTCCCCGCCAAGTCCTTTGCTACATTGGTTCCATGATCTTTGTCGCAGAACGGGTTTAGACAGGGACGTCTGTAGCAGTTAGGCGACATAGGAGTGGGCGGGCAGTAGCAACGCCACTCGCATCGTCTTCTGGTAATTGTGATGATAACAAGTCCAGCCCCGAAGACGCCACCTACGGTCTTCCGTGTAGTCGACTTCACGGCGTGCCCCACAAGCGTACAACTTTGATAGGCCAAGCCTTCTGGGTCAGTAAATGCAATTGAATTATTGCGTGTGTATGCGTATAAGTTCTCATCATCTTCTTCTTCGAGTGGATCCCTTGTGAGCCACCTACCAGTTCCCGGGTGCAGAACGCGATGCCTCACCTGGTACAATCCACACTCCGAGTCCCATCTGTAGGCAGCGAACCGCGTTTCCCAGTCAAATAGGCTGGCTGAACGAGCCCCGAACGCCGCATCCATCACTCGACTCATGCCGAAGGAGCTATAACCATAGCGCTCTTGCACAGTAGAACTTGTGTCAATGACTCCAGTAGGATGAAAATAGTCCTGCAGCACATAGAGTCTCTCCGCACCCCTGTCCCGAAGAACCAGGTCATCCGGGTATCGCTGCCCCCACACAAATTGCCGCTCCACGCCACCACTCACGCGTTCTTCGATGACCTGCCACTGGCGTGTGTAGTAGAAATCGCGAGTCGGGCTCGGGGTCGTTTTTCGAACACGTCGGTTGAGTCCGTCATAACCATAGCCTCCCACGACAGACCCGCCGGTCACCTTCACCTCAACGAGGCGGTTCCAAGCATCGTATTTCGCGTCATAGCTGCTGGTGGGCGTTCCCGGTTGCGGCATCGCGGTCATGTTGCCGACCGCATTGTGCGTCGGATCAATCCAGTTCGGAGTGCCCGTGATCGTCAGGATCTCATTGGCCTTGTTGTGCGTCCGATTCTGGTCCAACGTTGTCGATCCGCTGACGAGGGTCTTGTATCCCGTCGTCGCCCCGTTCCAGTTTCCCGTCGGGTCATAGCTGAACTGCTCCTCCCAGCTTGGCGTTCCGGAAATTCCTGTGGGGGGCGTCCCAGTCAGGGTGCCACGCTTGAGGGTTTTGACCTGATTCAGCGTGTCGTAGGTGTAGAACTCGTCCTGCCCGGTGCCTGCGACCGTATTTTGACGCCAGATGCGGTTGCTTACACGGTCAAAGCCGTACTTCACGCGTTCACGATCGGTGTTGTCGCTGGTTTTCCGCCAGCGCTGATCGATCACGCGACCAAACCTGTCCAAACCCGTGTACTGGTCTCCCGCATCGCCGCTGCCGCCCGACGTGAAGTAGGTCAACTCCACCCCCGGCTGGCCGCTGTACCCCGCGACGACAATCTCGTCCCGCCCGAGATAGCTGTAGCCAACAAGAACGGTCGTGCTCTGCTTCAGTGCGGCGACGCGACTCAAAAGGTCGTCCGCACTACCCGCAGAACCAAAATCAAACGTCGTGGTCCGCCCATCCGGGTACGTCAACGTGGTGAGGCGTGTGTGGTTCGCGCTCCCGTCCGTGTAGGCATACTGAACCTTCAAGGAACCGCCGGCTACAGCGCCCGCATGTTCCTGGGCTTCTTGGGTTGGCAACCCAAAGTCGTTGTAGCTGAGCTGCACCTCGTTGATCACCGTGGGCACGGCGTTACGCGAGGTGATCTTGTCCAACATGCCGCGCACCTCATACGTGCGGCTGATCTTCTTAATCGTCTGGTCGACGCCCGTGCCGAACGTCGTCACGTCATCGTCCGTGAGGCGGCCGAGTTTGTCGTACGAGAGGGTGTGGATGGTGCCCAGTTGATCTTTGATCTCCCTCACCTCTCCGAGGCGATTGTACTTCATTTCGACATGGTCAGTACCCGAGAGGGGGTTATCCGGGTCCGTCGAGTCGGGGTAGATTTTGCCGCGTAGCAGGTCGTTGCTGGCGATGTCCGAATTCGTCAGGGTCGTCCCGTAGACAAACTTGGTGATCTGATCCCCCGTAACTGTGTTCTTGGCGGTCAGGTAGCGCAGCCTGCCGTCCAGATTGTAGGTGAAGGTCGTCTCCCGGTTTAGCGCGGGCGTCGTTCCAAAGTCCTCGATTCGTGATGTCAGGCGCCCTGCTTGGTCAAACGCCAGGCGCAGCTTTCTGCCCGCCGAGTCGGTGGTCTCGTAGGCCTCTCCCGCCTGGTTGTAGAGGGTAGACGCCACGAGCACCGTGTCCGATCGCGCCGGTGGATTCGCAGGCCGCGAGAACGCCGCGGCCGCGTTCGTCCCGTAGTCGGCTCGGGCCTGCTCCCGCCCCAGTGCATCGGGCCAAAACGCGACGTAACTGACGCGGGCCTTCGGTTGGGCGCCGCTCGGGGTGGTCAAGGCGCCCGTTCCCGTGGCATCGTGGAACCGGCGGCGCGTCAGTTGTTGGGTGACGTTGCTGGCGGCGTCGTACGTGAATTCATCCTGAACGAAGACGGTGTCCGTGGTGATACTGCCGGCCTCGGCATAGGTGTCGTCCGCGGGATTCGTGGTGACGTAGCGTCGAGTCATCCGCCCGATTCCGTTGTAAGCAAACTTCTCCAAGGCGCTGCTGCCAGGGCTCTTGCGCTTCATCAGGTAGCCCGTGGCATCGTACCAGAAGTCGTCCTTGAGGCTGTTGCCGACCGCGCCGGTGGTGACGTTGACGGCATACCGCAGGGTGCGGAACACCCGACCGAGATTGTCGTAGTTGGTTTCCTGACGACCGATCAGGACGCCGGAGGCATTGTTGATCGTATCAACCCGGGTGAGGCGCCCCTGGTTGTCATAGGTATAGTCTTCACGGCTGTTGAGTTCGCCGGTCAGCCGAGTTCGTCTCAGCCGGAAGTCGTAAAGGTAATTGGTGACCCTCGTGTTCGCGGCGTCAACTTGAAGAGTCTTCTTCGTCAGGACGCCTTCTTTCTTGTCGACATTGCCGTCGTACTCGTACGCCGCCACCTTCACCATGTTGTTCGGGGCACCAGCGCCAGCCGGATTGGTATCGGTTGCTCCGGTGTCATCCGTCCCAACCCATCGCTCCAAGAGCCAGCCCTTCACGTGGTACACGAAGCGCGTGATGGTGCCACCCGGGCTCTTGATTCTAGTGCGCCGGCCCAGGAGATCGTAACCGTACAACGTCTCGCTGTAGTTGTCGGTGGCGTTGCCTTGATCGCCGTCCGTAGTGGGGATGACGAAATAGACCCTCTCGGCATCTGGCCGCCGCTCGTTGGTGCCGTAGACAAACTTCCTCCAGCGCACCCAACGTGACTGCGTGGTCACGTTTTCTGTCGCGGTCAAGGCTCCGGTGACCCCGGTTGCACGCTTCGTAGCAATGATGTCGGTAACACGGCCGCTGCGATCGAATTTCGTGACCGAAATGGGCTCCGTTAGTGAAGTAACAGAGCTGGTGGAGGAAGTCTCATAGCCCACCGCCTGCCGAACTTCACCAGGATCATTGTAAACCGTCCAAGCGATCCTCCTAAGGGCAGTGCTTGAGCCACTCAGACTGATATCATGAAGCGGTCCGCTTTCCTTTGTCGTGCGACCCAGGTTGTCCACGACGTAATCCGTAATCAGGTGCAGGCCGCCCCCGGCGGGAGTGACCCAGCCTGCGGGTTCATCGCTCACCAGACTGGTGTTGACGTCATCAATGCGTTGGTTGACCGTTCCCGTCGCAAGGTCGTACTTCAGCCGAGTGATGAAGCCGCGCTCGTCCTTGATCCAGATGAGGTTACCCCATTCGTCGAAACGTTCGATCCGGCTGTTCGCTGTGTTGGAGCCATTTTGTGCCGTTGTCACGGCCGGCCAGGTTGTCGTCCGCTGTTCCATCTGGACCGTGCCGGTGAACCACGTGTAGGCGTAGACCTTTTCGACCGGCGAGGAACCACCGCCGGTGTCGCTCAAGTAGACAATCTCCTTCCACACTGGGTAGACCGTCTTGCCCCCGGCGGTTTGAGACGTGTACTTGAACTCCTTGACCGTCGTAGTGGCCCCGGAACTCCCCTGTTTTACCTTCTCGTACCGGAGCATTCCGGCGACGGCACCATTCGGAAGATCGGTGGTGGCGTAATACTCGAACACCCGAATAAGTCCGGCACTGGCGGCGAGCGTCACCAAGCCTGGGCTTGCCTCGGAATAGCTGGAAATGGCGGAGCCCTCCGCCCGCTGGGTCACCCTCCCGGCGCTGTCGTACTGAGTCCACTCTCTCCACTCGGCGCTATCCGAAACGCGCTTAACGACCTTGAGCATCGCTTGGCCCAGGCCGTTGCTGTACACAATCTGTTGGTTGCCGGAGCCTCCGCCGATTGCGGGCAGGGTCTCGACGTTCTTCGTCTTCCACTGGTTGGCATCGACCGGGTTGGCGCTCGATGTGTACGCGTACGCGAAGGCTGCGGTGGTCGAAGAGGAGGTGGTTCCGTGCGCGTTGACGGTCTCCTCGCTGACGCGCTTGTCGGTCGAATTGTTGAACTTGAACTTCTGGTCCGCGAAAGCGGCTAGCGTTGCATCGGATGCCGTCAAGGGGTCCTGCCCGGCGGCCACCATCCTGGCATATCCCTCAGGCTTAAGGACGTATTTTAGGCCATGGGTGAATCCATCTCCTCCATCGGCATCGTAGTAACGGCGATACGTCGAGGCGAGAGTCACCCAAGCACTGCCGTTCCATTGCTGCTCGATGGCAAGCTTCAGATCATTGACCGCGCCAAAACCGTCACCACCGGGGTGGTATTGATACTCGATTCGTCGAAGGTTAGTCGTGCCTCGTTTCAGCGTGACGTACTGGAGCTTGCCGTTGTGGGCGCCGGAGGTGAAATACGTGTAGTAGTAGCCCAACGTGGGCGAGGTGCCCATGACGAATTCCGTCACCTGATTGCTTCCGTTGTATGTCGGAGTCCAGGCGTGACCGTAGGGATCGGTGAGGCTCTTGAATTGACCCTGCTTGGCGACGGGAATAGCCGCGTCAAACCCGAAGAACTTGAGAATCTGCCCACGAGTGTCGGTGAAGGTGAACTCGTTGCTGGAGCCCGTGCCAGCCTCAGCCAAGGTTTCTCGGCTGAAGAACCGGGCCACATAGTTGACTCCGCTCTTGTTGAACCAGATGGCGTCATTGATGACCCCTTGAACCGAAATGTTGCCCGATCCGTCCTTTCCAAGTTGGGGCAATTCCCGAATGAACCAGCGATGCCCATTTGGCCCGTCATAATTGGCGTTGAGTCGGGTGCCGTAGCTGACTGTGTGGCCCCACCGCTGCCCGTAGCCTTGCATACGCAAGCTACCGCCTATCTGCCGGATCTCGCCATTCGAATACCTGATCGGATTCTGACTGTACGCGGGGCAGGTCGAACTGCTGCTCGAAGAACTACTTGTGCTCGAGCTTGTTGGGCGGGTGCCGCTCCCATCTCCTGAGCCCTCACCATCCGATGCTGGATTGGAGACGTTGTCCCCGCCGCCGTCGTCTGCCATTGGGCATTCGCATTCGGAACTGCAACTGCTTGAAGACGATGTACTGCTGCTACTGGGCGGATCGTCCAGCGGTGACTGAGGGGGCTTGGGTTGCGGCGGGGACGGCACTGTTGTCGTGCTGCTGCTGGAAGGCGGAGCGTTGTAATCACTATTGTAGGGCATGAGTCCTCCTCGTCACCACTCGACTCCTCAAATCGGCAGCCCACTCACCTCCCCACCGGCCTTTTTGGCCTCAGGATTACCGAGCATACCCTGATGCCAAAAGGCGCATGGCCGATTCGAGGAATTGCATCGACGGATAGACCACCTCCCCGATCCAGGCAAGCTGGTTTTTGTTACAATCCATCGATCCTGGATCCAAGCGGTTAGCGATTCATGCCTGTCCCTTGATCAACCCCTTCTCCACCAACGCCGCCCGCAGTTCGTTGGCAAGGGTGATGACGCTGGCGAGGTCGGTGGCCTCGGTCTGGTTGGCGTTGGCCCTCTGGGCGGTGGGCGGAATGCCGTGGAAGCCGACCTTCGAGGACACCCCAGCTCCGATCTGAACCTCCCACGACTGGCTCCCGGCGTGGCGCTTCAGGCCCCCGTCCGCCACGTTCACGATCAGGTATCCGGCCGGAAACGTCCCACCGGTGGGGTCGGCGGTCACTGTCGCCGGGACGGTTTGCCGCCAGGTCCCCGGCGTGCCTGCCACGGTGCAAATGAACTCCGCCCGGTTTTGGTCCCTCCAGAAATCGCCGACATTCCACGCCCCAGAAGTCGGCGGGCCGTTCAGGGCGTTCGGGTTGCCGTTCTGGTAGGTGGGGACGCGGCGGAAGAGTTCCTCGCTGGCGATGACCCAGTTTTGTTGGGACAGGGCGACGAAGCTGGCGGCGTCGGTCACGTTGAACAGGCGGCCGGGGGCGATAGTGCTCATGATTTCCTCACGGTGATCTCGTCGAAGTTCAGGCTCCGCAGGCCGGCGAACGAGTAGAAGGCCCGCAGCTTGAAGTCGATCTCGGTGCCCAGCAGGGTCACGAGCTGCGCGTTGGTGATCGTCACGGGGCCGGTGTTGCCCGCGAAGGCGATCTCGCCCTTGAGCACGTCGGCTGTGGTCAGGATCTGGACGACGGTGGCGTCCGCCCGGCATTCGAGGTTCTGGGCAACGTTGAACCCGTAGCGGAGTTCGCTGGTCGGGGTCCAGTTGACTGGGATGTCCTGCCCGCTCGTGTAGGTCGGGTGGGCGCCGTCTTCGAAGACGCGGAGGTTGGTCGGCGCGGCCGGCCGTTGCGCTCGCTTCTGGATCGTCACCGCGATCTCCGGGCAGGTGGCGAGGTCGAGTTCCTGCGCCAGCAGGTACGGCTGCTCCTTGAACGTGGCGGTTCCCTCGGGCAGGTCGGCCGTCCAGGTGACCGGCTTTTCGAGGCCCAACTGGAGCACGTAGGCCGTGGCCCCGCTGGCGTGGGTCTCCGCCCGGGTCCCGAACCACTCCCGCAGCACCTTCAGCGTGTACCGCTTCGGTCCGGTGAGCTGGGCGTCGTAGCCGACCATGATCTCGTTTCCGATGAAGACTTGGAGGGGCTGCGTCGTGGTGGCCTCTTCGAGAGTGGTTTCCTCCAGGTCCCAGTCGTCGCCGGTGAAGGTGATGTCGATCGAGGCCTCCGCCAGCGTCCCCGCGTCGAGGGCGGCATTCAGCGTGCCCTTCATGGCGAAGGACGAACCCCCGGCGATCTGGACGAACGAGTCGGCCGTCCGCTCCCACCAGGCGTGGAACCCATTCGTCAGCGGGTCACCGCGGACCGGCAGGAAGATCAGGGACGGCTTGGCCTCGCGCAGGTAGCCGTAGGGCAGTTCGAGGGCGACATTGGCAAGGAGGGGTTGCGCCGAGTACTCGCCCTCCGGTTCCACGTCATCCGGGGCCACTGCGGTAGGGATGGCGTTAAGCCAGCCGCGGTCCTCCTTCCACCGGATGGCCACCTCCGCAGAGTCAGGCTTGTCGACCGTCAACTCGGCGATGCGGACCTTCAGTGCGGTCATCCCGGCCGCCGTGTGCGTCAGGGTGACGAGGTCGCCGACCTGGACCCCGAGCATCGAGGTGCGCTTTACGCGGGCCGTCCCTGTCATCACGGGCAGGGCCGCCTGCCGCCCGAGGCTCGCCGCAATCCGCCACGCGACGGCCTGCTGCGTCACCCACGGGCGTTCCACGCTGCGGGTGCGGACGCTGCCCGTAAGCGCGAAGTTCCCCCGGTCCCGAAACGAGACACCGTCGGAGGTCCAGGCCTTGTCGCGGTTCGTGAACTTCACCGTCAGGAGGTTGTAGGTGCCCTCCCAACCGCCAGCGTCCACGTCGGGGGGGTCGGTAAAGTCGTCCTCGTCCCAGGCCGCGAGCGCCTCGCCATCGCGCACGGGGCGCAGGCCGATCTTGCCGGTGGCGGGGTCGATGACGGGGAAGGCGTCGATGTTCTCGATCAGGGAGCCGAGGACCTGGTTGAACGAGGTCGGCGAAGTCAAGACGGGCGAGATGCCCATCCCTTCCGCAGCGAGGGTGCCAGCGACGGTGCCGAGGCCGGCTTGGTCGAGGTGGGACGCCGGTAGCCCGAGGCCGAACACCTCGGAAGACCAAAGCTCGGCGAAGACCGCGACCGGGTTGGCGTCCTGACCGATCAGGGCCGACCCTGCCATCCACGGAACAACCGGAGCCCTTCGCAAGACGAACTCCATGTTGGGCATCGAGGTCTTGTTGGCCCCGAGGAAGAGGTCCACGACCACGTAGCACTGGCGGCGGTAGGCCGGATGAGTGACGCCGCTGGCGGCGAGGCTGGCGTCGAGGGGCTGCGTCGCCGTGCCCCAGTAGACCGTGATGGTGCCACGGTCCGGGATGGTGATGGCCGTGGAGTCCGTGCCCTCCCGCTCGACAGGCCCGGTCCACACCACGTCATCGTCGAAGCGGACCTCGTCGAGGCCATCCACCGGCCCATGGCAGATGATGGCGGCGGCGCGGGCGTAGTAGTTGAAGCCCACCGTCTCCTTCTTCTTGCCGACCTTCTTCTTGATGGGTTTCGAGCGGACATCCCACGGCTCCGAAATCCAGGTCACGCCGAGCTTGGCGATGCCTGCGAAGTACGGCAGCGGGCGCCCCTGTTCGTTCGTGTTGGTGCGCTTGGCGTCAACACCCAGGGGTTCCTGCGGGGTCGCTTCCCTCAGATCGTTGGAGGCACCGAAGCCCATCGCGGTCGAAAGTGGTTGGTCAGGAGGTTGCGGTAGGTGGGGTCCTGGAGCGTGGACTGAATGACGCCGTGCCCACGCAGGCAGTGAACGAAGTCGCCCGCCGGTGAGGTGACGAGGCCTAGGTGGTGGGCCACGCCGTGGCCGAAGCGGAAGCACAGGAGGTCGCCTTCGAGTAGCGGCGACAGTGGGTCCGGCGGCTCGTCGACCGGCCATTCCTCGAAGCGCCCGTCCTGGCGGAGCCAGGTCACCAGCAGGCTCGTTGGCGCATGTCGCCCGGCGTCGATGGTGTACGGCCCAGTGAAGACGAACTCGATCACGCCAGCCTCGATCAGGATGGCCGCGGGCAGGTTCACGCAATCGACTCCGGCCCCCTTGATGCGGGCATGGGGAACGAACGGTGTCCCGATCCAGTCCCGGGCGATTGTCGCGATCCGAAGACGGAGTTCGGAGGTCAGTTCCAGCGGGAGGGTTGCGGTCATTTCTTGCCTCCTCCGATGTCGGGCGTGCGAAGGCCCTTGAGAGTGATGTTGCGGGCGACGCTGCGGTGCCCACCCCAGTTGACGAAGTTGGCGAACTTCGAAGCGCAAGTGTCGGCCTTGCCGTCGCAGCCCGGGATGACGGTGGCGGCGTTGCCGGTTTGGGCGCGGTTGAACGGGTAGCTCAGCGTCAGCGTCACCGCGTTGCCGTCGGCGGCGGACGAGGCCATGACGGTCCGAACCTCCCGGTTCACGCCCGCGCCGACCTCGATCCAACCCTCGGCGAACCAGTCAGGGGCAATCCCGGCGAGCGAAGGATCGGTGACGACCACGCTCCGGCCAGCAACCGCCGTCACGATTGCCGTTTTGGCGTAGGCGGGTTGGCTGGCGCCGCAGGGACCGGAGAACACCTGCCAGTTGCAGCGGGCCTGCAGGAGAAAGCCGGGCACTGAACGCGGCAGGACCTCCGTGAAGTAGGAGCACTTGGCGATGAGGCTGCGACCGGAGGCCCGGACGCTTTGAACCCGGCCGATGGCGATGACGTTCCCGTCGTCGGCCAAGGACAGGCTCTCCCGAACCTCGACGTTGAGCGGAAGCGACAGCGCGGGCGGCACCAGGTGGACCACCGGGATGTCGGCGTCCCGTTCGCACTCGATTGCGAAGTCGGGCATGTCCGCCCGGGTGGTGCGCTGGATCTGGCCGTGGGTGATCCGCTTGGCCGTCCAGGTCTTCTGGTAGATTTCGAGGTCCCAGGAGAACCCCGTGAACCGCCACTCGGTCACCGGATCGGTGTCGATCCAGAAGCGGTACAGGTAGACCGGGGATTGCCCGGTCTCCGCGGCGGCGTACTCCAGCGGCAACTCGACCACCTTGAGGAAGCGAACCTGCCGGTTCTCCGCGAGGAACCGTGCGCGCTCAGTGTCGTCCGCCAGCCGGACGTAAAGCAGCGGTCGGACGTACCAGGTCGCATCCGGCGTGAACCCGAGGCTGGGGGCGATCGTCAGGCGTTCGAGGCCGCCCATCGCTTCGACCCCGGTCACCTTCACCGCGGTGGGAGGCTGCCCGGTCTTGGTGAACCACAGGTGGACCTCCGGGCCGTCGGTGAAGACTTCGGCCAACCCGCAGGCCTCGATGTCGAACTGGGTGACCGAGATCCCGGCCACAATGCGGAACGCCTGTTCCGGGGCCGGTAGCCAGAACCCGATCAACCGACCGCGCAGCGCCTCGGTCCAGTCGTCGAACTCCGTGATGGCGGCCCCGGAATCGAGCGGCACCTCCGCCGACCAGGAGCGGATGACGTGCGTCTGATCGCCCCAGAGGAATTCCTCCTTCAGTCCATGCCCGAGTTCCTGAATGTCGTAGTCGAAGCGCTGGACGGGCGATGAGGTCCAATCGACCTCCCAGCCGAACACGGGGCGCGAA